>Ga0255776_10003028_pt1 | contig 18328 bp, 18 predicted proteins | sample 071ome_19_FD_179974 | JGI IMG/M metagenome (GOLD analysis project Ga0255776, IMG submission 179974) | Coastal salt marsh microbial communities from the Groves Creek Marsh, Skidaway Island, Georgia - 071413AT metaG (version 2) | ecosystem: Environmental > Aquatic > Marine > Intertidal zone >... | reverse complement strand
CAAATGATCCGAGCATATGTAACGAACCACCTGTTATTGGTGCTTTAGAGAATATTGACGGTTCAGCAACTTTAGTTAAAGGATCTACAGATAATGCTCCTGATGTAAAAGCTCTTCAAGTAGGATGGGTTTTTGGAGACAATGGTCTAGAACCAGATCCGGATCATGACGCTGGGTTAGCATGTGAAGCTGATCTTTCAGTTATGCTTGGTAAAACAGTAGCTTTCGTTGAAGAAGGGTCAACATCTGGTTATTTATTTCCTGCTATTCAATTAAAAAATGCAGGAATAGACTATCAATCTGATTTTGATGTCATATTTGCTGGGTCTCACGATGCATCAGTTTTAGCTGTTTATAATGGCGATGCTGACTTTGGTATAGCATTTGATGATGCAAGAAGATCAATTAGGAAAGAATATCCTGATGTAGGATCTAAAGTAATTGCATTTAGCATTACGGAAGAAATTCCTAATGATGTTGTAGCGGTAAGGTCTAACCTTCCAGAAGATATGAAAGAACAGATATATCAAATACTTTCTGATTATCTTGCAACTGATGAAGGATTAGCTGTTATGGATGAAATTTATGGTTGGACTGATATCGTACCAGCTGAAAATTCTGAGTTTGACATAGTTAAACAAGCAGCCGAAGAATTCGGACTATACGACGAATAAAAATAATAATTAGTTAATATACCAAGGGGTAGGTAACTGCCCCTTGGTTTTTTTTATGATTAAATTTGAAAATGTAAATGTAACGTACCCTGGTGGTGTAGTAGCTTTAAAAGATCTCAATCTTGAGATTAAAGATGGTGATTTCATAATTATTGTTGGTTTATCTGGAGCTGGAAAATCAACTCTACTTAGAACAATAAATAATTTAGTCAAACCAACAAGTGGAATTGTTTATCTTGAGGATATAGATGTTACAAATGCAAAGAAAAAAGAATTAAAGTTAATTAGATCAAAAATTGGAATGATTTTTCAAACTTTCAACTTGGTGAATAGATCTACGGTATTAAAAAATGTTTTAACTGGAAGATTGAGTAATGTATCAACTATTAGGTCAGTATTAGGATTTTGGCCTAAAGAAGAAAAAAAATTAGCTTTTGAAGCATTGAATCAAGTTGAAATTCTTGAAAAAGCTTATGTAAGAGCTTCAAACTTGTCTGGGGGTCAGCAACAAAGAGTCGGAATTGCTAGAGCATTGTCACAAAAGCCAAAAGTTATGCTTGCTGATGAGCCTGTTGCCTCATTAGATCCAATTACATCAAGAGTTGTAATGAGTTACCTTAAAAAAATAAATACTGAATTAGGAATTACAACTATTGTGAATCTACACTTTTTAGATTTAGCTAAAGAGTTTGGTGACAGATTAATAGGTTTAAGAGATGGAAAGCTTGTATTTGATGGAAATGTTAACCAAGTTTCTGATGACGATTTTGAAAATATATATGGTAGATCTATCAAATCTTCAGATTTAATCGGTGATGATTAATATACCTCCTAAGCCAAAAGCTTCTTACTTAATTAAAATCGGGATTCCCTTTGCTTTTATATTTTCTATATTTTCTTTCAGCAGGATAGGTTTTAATCTTTCAGATTTTCAGGAAAATTTATCTAATCGTAAAATTGTGACTGAACCATTATTTAATCCTAAATGGCAATGGGCTTGGGACAATACTTATTTAGCGCTATTGGAAACTATACAGATTGCAATACTAGCAAGCATAGTTGGTTGTGCAATTGCACTACCTTTATCCTTTTATGCTTCAAGAGCGACAAATCTAAATAAATATTCATACTTTATATACAAATCGTTTTTAAACCTTATAAGAACAATTCCAGATCTATTTTGGGCAATGATGTTTACTGTTGCTGTTGGAATCGGTCCTTTTGCTGGTGTTCTTGCTTTGGTAATGTTTTCTTTAGCAATCATGGGTAAATTATTATCAGAAACTATAGACAGTATAGATCCTGGACCAATGGAGGCTGCAAAAGCAACTGGTGCTTCACATAACCAAACTGTATTTACATCTGCTCTTCCACAAGTCCTGCCTAACTTTACTGCATATTTTTTATATATATTTGAACTATGTATAAGAGCTAGTGTAATTTTAGGTCTTGTTGGTGCAGGTGGTGTAGGAAGAATTATTGAAACTCAAAGAATATTTTTAAGATTTGATCGTATATCTCCAATCATTGTAATAATACTTGTTGTTGTTATTTTTATAGAACAATTTAGTGTATGGATCCGTAAAAAGATTTTATGAATTTACCTAAACAACCTCTGAATCACAAAATATTTAGGTACACAATAACTTCTTTGATAATTGTAGCTTCTATATGGTCTGCAGCTGGATTAGAAATTACATTAGATAGGCTAATTGATGCACCCAAACAAGTTGGAATCTTAATAGGTGCGATGTTTCCTTTAGATATGAGCACAGAAGCATTTAATCGAATAATTCCTAAGGTTTTTGAATCTTTATTTATTGCTTGGGCTGGAACAGTTATTGGTTCTTTTTTTAGCTTTCCAATATCATTCTTAGCTGCAAACAACGTTGCTAAAGGGATAGTAAGTAAAGCAACTAAACAAGTTCTAAATATTATTCGAGCATTTCCTGAATTAATTTTGGCCTTTATTTTTCTACCTATCACTGGATTGGGACCTTTGACAGGAACACTTGCAATAGGTATTCATTCAATAGGAACTTTAGGAAAACTATCATCAGAAGTAATAGAAGGTATAGATGAAGGCCCACTAGAAGCAATAAAATCTTCAGGAGGATCTAAGTTAAATGAATTAACTTTCGGGATAATTCCTCAAGTAATGCCAACTATTACATCTTATTGGTTGTATAGATTTGAAATAAATCTAAGAGCATCTGCAGTTTTAGGTGTAGTTGGCGCAGGAGGTGTAGGTCAAGAATTAATTAATCAACTGAGATTCAGAGATTTTCCTAGAGCTGGTACTGTTCTTATTTGTACAATTGTCTTAGTACTTACTGCTGATGCAATTTCAGCTACAATAAGAAACAGGATTATTAAAGGTAAAGTAACTAAAAGCTAATTATTCTTCGTACCAGTTATCTTCTGGTTCTTCATCATCTTTAACAATATCTAAATTTTCTGATTCATTATTCTCAGTAAAATCATTTTTAGAGTCAGTAATAGAATTTAAAGATGCTGATTCGAATTCTTCAACAGTAACCAAAACTTCTCTGGCTTTGGATCCTTCCGATGGACCAACTATTCCTTGAGATTCTAATATATCCATTAATCTACCAGCTCTTGCAAAACCTACTCTGAGTTTTCTCTGCAGCATGGATGTAGAACCTAATTGTGAACGTATTACTAATTCTTTTGCTCTTGAAATTAATTCTTCATCTTCACCAAAATCTTCAGTAAAGGAAATAGCTGATGATTTTTGCTCCTCAATGACAGCTGGATTATATACAGCTTCTTTTTGATCTTTAACCCAAGAAACAACATCTTTGATTTCATCTTCAGTTACCCATGCACCTTGAATTCTTTCTAAACGTGGGTTTGAAGCTGTTACAACTAACATGTCACCCAAACCAATCAATTTTTCTGCACCAGATTGATCAAGAATAACTCTAGAGTCGGTTGTTGATGCTACTGAAAATGCGAGTCTTGATGGTATGTTTGCCTTCATGACACCAGTGATAACGTCAACTGATGGTCTCTGTGTAGCCACTACTAAGTGTATACCAATTGCTCTTGCCATTTGAGCAAGTCTTACAATTGCAGACTCAACTTCCCTACCAGCAACCATCATTAAGTCATTTAACTCATCTATAAATACAACTATGTAAGGGAATCTGTCGAACTTATCTTCATCAAGAAGACCGGCGTCATATTTTTCGTGATATCCATTTATATCTCTAACCTGACCATCAGCTAGTAAGTCGTATCTTCTGTCCATTTCTGAAACTGCCCAACCAAGTGCATCTACAGCTTTTTTCGGATTTGTAATGACTTTTGTAAGCAAGTGAGGAACATTATTGTACTGTCCTAACTCTACCCTTTTTGGATCAACCATAACCATCTTTACATCATCTGGATTAGTTCTTACAAGAAGGGACGTTACGATTGAGTTAATACATGAAGATTTACCAGCTCCAGTTTGTCCAGCAATTAGTACGTGTGGAAGTTCTGATAAATTTAATAATCTTGGTTTTCCTGATATGTCTAAGCCAAGACCAACATTCAATGGATGTTCCGAATTAGCTGCTTCTTTAGAAGAAAGAACATCCCCCAGTGAAACAAGCTTTCGCTGCCTATTTGGTATCTCTATACCTATAGCGCTTCTTCCAGGAATTGGAGCAAGTAATCGCACATCTGGAGTAGCCAATGCATAAGCAATATCGTGAGAAAGAGAAGTGACTTTTGAAACTTTGACACCAGGTGCGAGTTCAATTTCATAACGAGTAACAGTTGGGCCTGGAACAACATTTGTGAGCTCTGCTTCTACACCATGCTCTTTTAATAATTGTGTTAGATCACTCGCAGTTTCTTGTAATAATTTTTTTGAAGTAGACACAGAAGATCCTTTTTTTAACAATTTAACTGGAGGTAATGTATAAGTAACTGATTTACTTTGCTTCTTAGCTTTTGATTTAGTAGTTGGAATTTTCTTTTCTTTGAAATCTTTTATATCTGATACATTTGAAGCTTTTTCTTTGATTTTTGATACTGATTTTGAGACAGTATCAGGTTCTATATCGTTAATTATTGGATCCTTGTAAATATCATCAAGATATATATTTCTTGCTTCTTTTCTTGCTAATACAAATGCATAAATGAATTTATAAATGTACTTCAAAATTGCTTGAATGCCTCCAATTAAATCCTTTAGTTCTATATCAGTCATATACAAAACTGACATTATTAAACCTAATAAAAGAATTGTATGCGTCATCTGTAGGCCAACGCTGTTAGTTAGTGGATAAACTAAAAAAGCTGAAATATGACCACCTGACTTTAGTAAGAGTTCTGAACCAGCGCTCAAAGATAAAGGTTGTGCATGAATTAAAGAATGAAAAATAGAAGCTGAAAAAATTTGTACCCAAAATGTTCCAACTAGAACTCTTTGTGCTTTTACTGTTTCACGATCTCTTACAAGGATTCCCGCACCATAGAAAAAGAATACAGGTAAAGCAAACACACCATAACCAAATGCCCACTGAAGTACGTTAAAAATAACTTCTCCAACAGGTCCTCCTTGAGAGAATATTGACAATACGGTAAGCATTCCAAAAGAAAACATAAAGACCGCTACAGCTTGATAAGATTGGACGAACTTAGACAAGGTACTAGAAGTTGTAGATTTAAGTGTAGTTACTGCCCTGTCTACATTTATTAACTTGTTTTGTTTAGACACCCGCTTACGCCCATTCACCCTTTTGCGAGTGGATGTCTTTACAGCCACGAATAAATTATACCATAAAAAGAACTAGGAAAAGCTTAATTATTCTTAATTTTTTGGAAATTATCCCATAAATTATTGGCTAATTTACTAGAAACATCAGTAATAGGCATTAAAGGTGATCCAACATCTTCCCACGATTTTGTAAGTAAGTACTTAACTGGCCCAGGACTTGGTTCTTCAAATAATAAATCAAATAAAGGTAAAAGTAGATTTTGCATGTTCTCAGCTGATTCAATCTCATCATTAAGAACATGATTTATTAAATCGTATATTTCATTACCAACAATATGGGAGGCAACTGAAACTACACCTTTTCCACCCATTTTCATAAACTCTATAGTCTCACCATCATTACCTGAATAGATATCAACTTTGCCCTTAAATACTTCTAGTTCATTTTTAGAAAACTCTAAATCCCCTACTGCATCTTTAATGGAGTGTATTCCAATATCATCAACAAGCTTTTCTAACGTCTCAATTTCTATTAAAGTTGCTGTTCGCCCAGGAATATTGTATGCCATAATTGGTAAGTCAGTATATTTTGAAATCTGTTCAAAATGCTTCAAAATCCCAAGCTGTGATGGTTTTGAATAATACGGTGTCACAATCATAATGCCGTCGACACCTAAGTCATTTGCCATTTTGGTATACTCTATAGATTCTTTTGTAGAGTACGTTCCAGTACCAGCAATAATCTTTGCACTGTCGCCAACTGAGTCTTTAGCTGTTGAGTAAATTATTTTTCTATCTTCTTTTGTTAAATTTGGTGATTCTCCAGTAGTTCCTGATAAAACTAAACCACTAGATTTTTCGTGAACTAATTTTTTACAGAGTCTCCACAGAGTATCAGTGTTAAGAACACCATTATTATCAAAGGGAGTTATGACTGCTGTTAGTAGCTTACCGAAATCGCTCATACCTAGATATTAATCTTTTTTGCTATTAAATTTTCTAAACCTAGATTAAAACCTTCTAAATTGTGATAAAGATCAAGAACAACTTTGACTCCATAGAGATATGCTCTTCTATCATTTACTTTGTGGTCTAAAGTAAATGACTCATATTCATTTATGAAATCTACTTCTTGCTCAGCTAAATATTTATCATCTCTTATTGAAAAAATATTTTTGTTGTTCATATTATTAATCTGATAAAAGTCACCATTTTTTTCGTGAGAGTTTAACTCTAACGGTAAGGAGTTTGCTAAATCTATTGCAGTACCAGATGGTGCATCTTCTTTCTTTCCATGATGTTTTTCAGTAATGGTTACTGAATCGAAATTATCAGCAAGAACTAATGAAAATAGTTTTTGATAAGCAGCACCTATTGAAAAGTTTGGAATGATGATTACTTTTCTATCTGTTATTGTTTTTAACTTTGATAAAATTTCAGAACTCATACCAGATGAACCTATTATTAAATCTGCATCTGAATTAAGCAGTAAGTCAATATTTTTATTTATTTCCGCTGCAGGTGAAAACTCTATGACAACATCTTCTTCTATGCTAGATAAATCTTTATAAACTTTATATTCGTTACCTTTGTAATTTGGATCATAAATTGCTGTTAGATTAAAATCGTCTCTTGAGTTTATGTAACTTGAAACAAGTTGGCCCATTGATCCTGCTCCACCAGATATTAAAACAGTTTTTTGTGCGATTTCATTCATATTTGATAGTTCCTTATACTTATAGTTGTTAATGATAATGATAATTAGATGAATTCAAAGAAGAAAAACATAGAAGCACAAATAGTTGAAGATTTTGAAAAAATCAGACCTGCTATTACTAGACTTTTGCAAACTCAAATGAAAAATGATGATTTATCACTTCGATATGGAAGATCAAGATCTAACAGTAAAAATGATATTGTAATAAATCCATCAATACTTGTTAACACAATCTCGAAAACAAATCTTGATAGAGATGAGGTTATGATTGGTACAGTTGTACACGAAGCTATACATGCAACAAATAATTACACTCTAGACTCTGAATCTTTAAACAAATTATTTCCAGATGAACTTGATGATGTAGAAGATATTGATGACGTTCTTGAAATACTCACTGGCCCCTTTGGAAAATATGTTTTTGACATTCTAATTCATTCGATAGAAGAAAAAATCTTTGTTAAACAATATGAAGGTTTAAATTCTATTCTTGAAGATATATATACTGAGTCATTTTCTGAAATAAAAAAGCTTGGTAATTTTAGTCAGTATCTTTCGTTATTATTTCACTCAATAACTTCTTATATAGATCCTAAATTTGAAAACTACAAGAAACCTGTAGTAAGTTCATTGAATGAATCTTTACATATTTTAAAAACGTTAAATTATGAAGATGTAAATGTATCTGAATTAATAGAAGCTACAGTTCAGATGGTTGATATATGTAAACGGTACAATATTCTTCCAGACTTAGACAACTACTCACTTGGAGAACAAAAAGAAATTGAAGAATCGCTTGATGAAAGTGTGGTGAATGATTTGAGTAAGATTCTTATCCCCTCCTCCAACAATGTGACAACAGGCAACACTTTGCAGAAATTTCTTGGTCAAACTGAGTCAAAATCAACTGATGATAAATTAAATCTTATGGATGATCATATATCAAAAGTAGGTGCATCAACCACGATCTACTTTCCATCAGGAAATGTTGCAAAAGTTGTTGAAAATAAAATTCCAAACAATTACAAAAATTTATATAAAAATGGTCTTGAAACATATGAATCTTTATTACAACAATGGAATTTACCTATTTATAAAGTTACAAACAAGATAAAACCCTACTTTATACACAACCAAAAAAGACAAAGAATTAGTGGATTTGATCAAGGAGATTTATCTCCACACGTTCCAATCATGCTTGCATCTGGCAGATACGAGAGAATGTTTGAACAGAAACAGAGACTATCCAATAAATCATATGCTATATCTCTTTTAATTGATGGAAGTGGTTCTATGATTGAGAAAAATAAAGATGAACTTCATCCTTGGTCTTTAGCCTCAGCTTTGATTGGTGCTAGTTATTTATCTCAAATATGTTTTGAACTTGATATCGATTTTGAAGTTTCGATATTTAACAGAGCCTTTGCGTCAGAGCATACTGAAAATGAAGAAGTTTACAATAAAAGGAAATTTGCAGTTTCATCAATGCTCAATAGAACCTACGGGTCATCAGCACAGGATCTTTACAATACAGCAAATCATTATTTTATTAAAGAATTCAAAGACTCATGGAGAGAAAACTATCAGCAATTTATAGGACTAATTGAATTTTCAAGAAATTTAAGAGATTCAATTGATATCGGAATCAGTGAAGATTCAATTCCACCAGTAAGTATGTTTGAAAAAGGTACGAACATCGATGAGATAAATATTATGCATGCATCAAAAAGATTACTAAATCATCCTTCAAACACAAAAATGCTAGTTGTACTTTCTGATGGAATGACTAGAGGGTCAGTAAATGAGCTTCAAAATAGTATTAACTTTGCGACTAAAAATGGTGTTGATGTAATTGGGATTGGAATCGGTAATAGAGGTTCTTGGCGAGAGTATATAAATAATATTCAAATTGAAAAACCAGAACAGCTAATTCATTCCATAGTAAACATCACAAAGGATATACTTATTAAAAACATTAAATTAACATCTGGAGTTGCCTAATGGGTACACAAAAATTTATAAATCCTGATAATGAAAAGCAATCTGTTGAAATAGACGAATGTAAATTAGATAAAAAAATAGATGATTTTGAATCACGAAGTAATCGAATTCCTGATGTTGATGAATTTTATGTAGATCTAGGAATGCAGTACAGGCTTGCAAAAGTTATGAATTCAAAAAGTAAATCTTTTAAAAACGAGATTCCCATACATATTGCCCTAATGGGTCATATGGGTACGGGAAAAGATCATGATATAGAACAATTTGCAGCAAAGCTAAGATTCCCTTATTACAGAATACCTTTATCAGGAGAAGTTAGAGACGTTACACTTTTAGGATCTGTTCAGTTGTATGGAGATGGTAAGGGTGGAACTGAAAGCAGATGGCAAGATGGTGAACTAACAAGAGCTTTGAGAGGACCAGCAATTGTTAATTTATCTGAGCTTAACGCAGCAGGTCCAGAAGTTTTGTTTGCCCTACATTCATTACTTGATAGACACAGGAAACTAGAACTACCAAATGGAGAAGTTCTTTCTTTAAGAGATGATACGTATATTTTTGGAACAATGAACCCAACGAGTTTAAGAGATTACGCGGGTACACAGTCATTAAATAAGGCATTCGCCGATAGATGGGTCATATGGGATAAACCATTTCCGAATAAAGAACAATTAGATGCTATTTTTGAAAAAAGATATCCCAAACTTCAAAAAGAATATAGAGAATTAATCATTAAATTAGCAACAGAAATTAACAACTCATTTATGTCGGATGATATAAGTATTAATATAGAAACCCCCATGAGTTTGCGAACAATAGTAGAGAGAATACCTATTGGCTTAGATGTTTATGCAGACTCAACAGATCCATTAAAAGATACCTGGGAAAATTTTGTTTTACCCCATGTTAATAAAGAAGATTTAGATCATTACAAAACTTTATGGAACACAATAGTAAGAAAAGGGCCTTCTATAAAACCTAAGCTTTAGAAAATTTTATTAAAGGTATATCTCTGTTTGTTCTTTTTCTGTACATTTGAAACGTTGGATAAACTTCGTCTAATAAACCCCAGTAATATTCCTTTTGGGAAGACTCAATTAATTCGTAGGTAGCTTCAAAGCGTTCATTGTTTATTGTGATGAATGGATTGTCAGTTGAAAGGTTATAAAACCAATCTGGTGTTTTATCATTTCCACTGTATGAAGCTGCAACTATATAATCATTTTCAAAATTTGCATAAGTCAAAGGTGTTTTTCTAAGTTGATTTGTTTTACTACCAATGGTTTCGAGTAAAAGAATATGATCCCCTATTATTTTTTCACCAAGGAAAGAGTGGTTGAATCTTATAATTTTTGAATGTATTTTAGATATTAACTTATAAAACCATTCCGGCCAGAGGTGAGCTGACTTGCCTAGTAATCTCCACATTGATTACTTAATTTAAAAATCTTCCTGATTTTCTTCTAGATCTTTAAATTTTGGATCGTACTTTTTGAAAAAATCTTTTAATTTATTTTCTAGATCATCAGTTTCCAAATTAGCTAATTCATTTCTAAGCTTTTTAATTTGGATCTTAATATCGACATTTTCATCCATAAGTTTTAAAACATATCTGAATCCAAGTATTACAAGGACAAATTTAAAGATTTTCTTCATAAATTCATCATAAATACAAACATATTTTAAAAAAAGTATTTTTTGATGAAATTGCCACTGGAGTTAATCGTTGACCTCAAGTAAACTTAACTATGTGCAAGAAATATTAAGTAATCTCGTTGCAGAACAGCAATTATTGGACCAATACCTACAAAGTATTCCTGTAAGAAATTGGAATACTAAAACCTCTTACAAAAATTGGGATGTAACAGCTCATGTTAGTTATCTTGCTGCTCTTGAAGATCTTGCTCACAATGCTTTAAAGAAAAAAGGATCAGATTTTAACAAATACAGAGGGCCTAAGGGTTTAGAGAAATTTGAAAAAGAAGCAATCTTAAAAGGTAATGATATGAGACCACAAGATGTTATTGAATGGTGGAGAATGTCTAGAGCTTCTGTAATTGAGACGTTAGCTAAATCATCTCCAGGAAAAAAATTAACTTGGTGGAAAAATGAAATTGATTGTAGAACATTCGCGGTGACAAAATTAGCAGAAACATGGGCACACAGTTTAGATGTTTATGATGCAATGAAAAAAGATTATGAAGACACTGTTCGCGTTGAACACGTAGCACTTTTTGGATGGCTAAATGCAGAACAAGCGAGTAAGGTCAATAAAACTAAATATCAAGATTTGCGAATTGAACTAATCGGACCAGAATATAAAGCTTGGCAATTTGGTGACGAAGAAAGTGAAAATAGTATAAAAGGTAATGCAAGTGACTGGTGTCGAGTGGTTACTGGTAGAGTTCCCAAAGGTCATAAGCTTACACTTTCTACTGAAGGTGATTTTGCCAAAAAATTTGTTAAATTTAATCACGTAAAAATATAATGCAAGTCTATGGCGTAGTTCACTTAAAAAGCCTTCCTGGCTCCCCTTCTAACAGATTATCTATTGATGAAATTATAGATTCTGCACAAGAAGATGTTAATAGCTTAGTTTATGGTGGTGTTGATGGAATAATAATTGAAAATTTTGGAGACACTCCTTTTGTGAAAGATGATATTTCTAAACGTACTCTTGCTAGCTTTACTACAGTTGTAGAAAATTTATCAATAGAACGAGATATTAAAGTTGGAATAAATGTTCTAAGAAATGATGGAATTGCAGCTCTTGCAATTGCCGAAGCTACTAAATCACAGTTTGTAAGAATCAACGTTTTAAATAACACCATGTTTACCGATCAAGGCGTTATAGAGGGTGATGCTCACGGAGTTAATCAGTTTAAATCAAACCTCAATAGTTATGTAGAAATCTATGCTGATGTATTTGTTAAACATGCTGTACCACCTCCAGGTTCAAAAATTGAAAACCATGCAGAAGAATTAATTCATAGAGCTGGTGCGGATGTAGTAATTGTTACAGGAGATGGTACTGGACATGAAATAAATATTGAAGATTTACAAAAAGTAAGAAAAATTGTTCCAACTGGTAAACTCGCAATTGGATCAGGTGTAACTTCAACAAATGTCGATGCCTATCAAGATTTGGCAGACATACTGATTGTAGGTACAAGTTTTAAATTTGATAATGATGTTGCTAAAAGAGTTGACATCAATAGAGTCGAAGAGTTAGTAAGAAAAATAAAATAATTTTTATTACAACAATACTAATCTGTTGGACAACTATCATTTTGATTTGAATGGAAGCCATACTTAATCCAGCACTACTATTGTTCCTTTCAGGAATACTGATTGGAACTCTATTTAAATTAACCATTCCCAACTCTATTTCTAAATACTTGGGATATTATTTGTTGCTTTCGCTAGGGCTTAAAGGTGGTGCAAGCCTTCAGGAAAATGGATTTATAAATGAAGTTATAAGTGCATTAACACTTGGAGTAGTATTTGCTCTCTTAATACCAATTATTGCTTATTTTTATCTTAAAAATTTACTTAATAGCGACGATGCAGCCGCTCTTTCTGGGACTTACGGATCAGTAAGTGCTGTTACATTTGTTACAGCTATTACATATCTTACAACTACTAATCAAAACTTTGATAACTATATGTCTGCTGTTTTGGTTGTAATGGAGTTCCCAGCAATATTTATGGCACTCTATTTAGTTACTCAAAAGAAACAAAATGAAAATAACAATTTAGAAATTATTAAAACAGCATTTTTAGAAATACCAAATATTATTTTGATCTCATCATTGTTTTTTGGATATTTCATCAATCAAAAACTTTTATCTAATTTAGATTTCATAATTGTTGAAATATTTGATTATGTTTTATATCTGTTTTTATTCGTTATGGGAACAAGGGTCGCAAAAAGAATTGGAGAACTTAAAGGCAAAGGAGCTAGCCTAATTGCCTTTGCTTTATGTACTCCATTGATTGGTTCAATTATTGCTTTATTAGCATCTATAAACTTTAATTTTTCTGTCGGCAATACAACGTTGCTTATGGTGCTAACTGCAAGCGCGAGCTATATTGCGGTACCCGCAGTTGTAAAAGACGCTATACCAAATGCAAATCCTGCAATATACCTTGGACTCAGCTTGGGTGTCACATTTCCATTTAATATCATTGTTGGAATACCTTTGTATAACGAATTAGCTAAATACTTTATTGGCTAATTAGAGAAGGAATCCTCCATCAATGGTTACAACTTCGCCTGTAATCCATGATGCATCATCGCTTGAAAGAAAATAAATCAAACTAGCTATATCTTCTGGTTCTCCTAGTTTTTTAAGTGCATGCAGGTCTGCACTACCCTGTTCGTCGCCTGCCCAGAGCATCTCTGAAAGCTTAGTTTTAACAACAGCTGGAGCAATACCATTCACTCTAATATCAGGTGCAAGTTCCATTGCTAATTGTTTTGTCATATAAATTAAACCGGCTTTTGAAATATTGTAAGCCCCCATGTAGTGTGCTGGCTTTATTCCACCAACGGAACAAACATTAAGAACTGATTCTCTTAATCCAGCTTTTACAGCTTCTCTTGTCCACATTAAAGGACCCATCAAATTTACATCCCATGTCTTTTGAACTGCTGATAAGTCGACATCCATTAAGCTACCTCCTGAAGGATTTGTGCCAGCATTGTTAATTAATACATCTAAAGACCCTGTTTCATCAACAATTTTTTTACAAGTTTCAGATGCAGCAGCAAGGTCATCGGCTCTTGCAACAAATCCCTTTAATTGTGAATTATCAGAAAGTACCGTTTCTAGATTCTCTTCTTTTCTAGATGTAATGTAAACATTCCATCCTTGATCTATAAATTTTTGAGCTGTGGAAAGTCCTATACCTCTTGTTCCACCGGTTACAAGTGCAGTTTTCATTATTGTTAAAGTATAGTATTTATTTCTAAATTCAGTTACAGTTGAACTGCAAATGGAAAACTTTAAAAAATATAAGGTGTTGCTTACGGAAAATAAAAACTTTCGTAAGCTATTTGCAGCTCGTTTAATAACCCTTGGGGGTGACTGGTTACTAACTGTTCCTCTTTTAGGAATCATTTATGGTTTAACAGAAAATCCATTTATTACTTCACTAGTCTTGGTAGTTCAAAGTGCTCCATTATTTATATTGGGAAGCTTTGGAGGCTACTTAGCTGACAAATATAATAGAAAAAAAATTATTGCAATATCAGAATTTTTATCGGGTTTAACAGTTCTTTTAATCCTGTATGCTGTAACAACTGAGAGTGTAGTATTTATTTTATTTTCATTTGGTATGTTGTCTGTAGTGGGTTCTCCTTATATGCCAACATCTGACGCAGCTTTGCCTAATGTTGTAAAAAAAGAAAATTTAGCTGAAGCAAATGTAATCTTTTTCTCAAGCTGGGGTGTTATGGCTGGTATAGGTGCTGGTATAGGCGGTTATTTAACAACTGTAATAAGTAGAAATATGCTTTTTGCAATAGATAGTTTAAGTTTTGTATTGTCAGCCTTAATTGTTTACTCAATCAAGAAAAACTTAAGTGAAGATTCTCAAATTAATGAAAAAAATGAAAGTATAACTTATGTCGAGGGTATCAAATATGCTGCATCTAAAAGAGAAATTTTTTCATTAATTATTACAAAAGGAACATTTAGTATTTCTGCTAGTGGCCTTCTCTCTTTGTTTACTGTTTTATCATATGATATTTATAAAACTGGAGACTTCGGTACTGGTTTGATGTTTGGAGCAAGAGGTGTTGGTGCCCTTGTGGGGCCAATTGCTATTAGATATTTTTTTGGCGATTCTGATGGAAAACTTCTTAACACAATAGGCCTAACTATTATGGTTTGGGGATTATTTTATTTCTTTATACCATTTTCTGTATCCCTTTATTTGACTATATTTTTATTAGTTCTTGCACATTCCGGGGGAGGATCACAATGGGCGTTTTCAACATATGGACTCCAAATACTTACACCTGACAGATTAAGAGGAAGAATTTCAGGTATTGACTACTCTTTTAACTTTTTAATGAACACAGTTTCAACACTAATGATTGGGTATCTTGCATCCATTTATGGTGTTCTTTTTGTCTACAGGCTTTTCCCAATACTAGGTTTTATTTTTGGTCTAACTTGGTATCTTTCAACAAGAAAATTTTGGAAAGATTTAGATTCCTCCAAAGAATAAAAATTAAATTTTAAATAAATTTTTACCCTCAAACTTTTTTGTCTCATTCACATAACTAAAATATTTTCTACATTCACAAGATTGATACTCTATGTCAATGGGATAAAAATCTCTTTTAGCTTCAGGCCAATACTTTTTTTGAAGTTCTATCATTTTACTGCCTACATCTTGGTGGCTATCTAAATTAAGAAACTTTTGTAATCTGTCTAAATATGGTTCTGCCCCTATACCCGTAGGAACAGCAGTGGTGATTGGTATGACATCTTCTCTAAACCAAGCAATATCAATTAACGCCATAAATATTGGGAAGTCATTATTCATCTTGAATTGATTATTTACATTCCTAGTAGCAGCAATAGCATCTTTATTAGAATTTAATATTATTTCAGCTAACTCTTCTTTTTTTTCATAAAATTTATATGTTGCAGCATCTATTCGACTATATATCTTTTCACCCCAATAGGAATCTTCAACTGGGTATGCTGTGTAATTCTCCCATTGCTCTAAATCAAGCAGTTTCTCTTTTAAAGCTTCCGGATTGCTTAAATCATTTATTGTTAACTGATTAATAGTTAGATCCCTATTGCACCATCTACTAAAAAATAAAGCTTGGATCAACAAAGGTAAGTCCTCTTTTGCTGGTTTAGCAAATTTAATAATGGATTTACTTACTTTGTCATCTTCTCTAAAAACATTTAAAAATCGACCGTTTTGTAAAATCGGATCATCACTCCAAGGATATACATCTCCTGACTCTCTTTTTATACGTACAGCTTCACGTTTCTTGCAGTAATCAAAAAAGCTTTGTACTGGGTCTTCTATTTCAAGGCCATCTAATGAGTGTGCATACTGATTCTCTAAAGCCATATCTTTAATTTAAACAGATTACTTCGCACTTTTCTTACTTCACAACCGGTATTTGAAGCATATTTGTTGTGTAAGCAGCAGACTTTCTTTCCGACTTCATTCTCCAGTCTTTTTTTATACCCTGTGCTCCCAATGTCAATGTGCTTGATCCATACCTGCTATTAACCCCATCCAGCACCTCCATGACACGGTCTGATTGATCATAATTCTCATATTCATAAAAACTATACTGTTCGTTCTCTGCGTCAGTGATGTCTAGCAGCATTACACCAATTTTCTGGTATTCATATCCATACACAAAGAGTTTTCGTGTTAGATGTTTTGCTTCTTTGACTATCTTTGACGTATTGCTTGTTGGTATTGAAAAAAATGTACTCATACCGTTGCTGTATCTTTTCTCTGGATCGACAAATGGACTAGTTCTTAAAAATACATACAAGCCTTGTGCTCTAGAACCCTGTGCTCTCAATTTCTCACATGCTCTAGCAACATAGTTAGAAACAGCTTCCTCTAAGTCACTTACTAACATTACTTTTCTACCAAATGACTTAGAGGATATGATATTCTTTTTATTCTTCACCTCTTCTATGCCAATACAGGAAATACCATTTAGCTCATGATGTATTCTCTCCCCTACAATGCTGATCGTTTTTCTGACATGACGAGCATTTGTCTGTGTTAAATCATAAGCGGTGTCTACTCCAATTTTTCGAAGCCTTCTTCCCCATCTTGTCGAGATTCCCCATATCTCTTCAAGTGGTAGATCTTTTAAAATCTCATCTCTTATGCTCTGATCTCGTATGTCGAAGACATTAGATGTTGTGTATTTTTTAGCTTGTCTGTTTGCTACTTTTGCCAATGTCTTCGTTGGGCCTATGCCTATAGAAACTGGAATCCCTGTCCACTGTTTGATTAATCTTCGTATCTCTCGAGCAGTCTCTTCTAAATCACAGTAGTAAAAGCTGCTGATGTCGAGAAACGCTTCATCAATAGAGTAGATCTCTATATCACTGACAAGAGATTTCAGTGAAGTCATCACTCTGGCCGACATATCACCATAAAAAGTGTAGTTTGATGAAAATACATGCACTTTGTTCCTATTGATAAGTTGTTTGTATTTAAAGTACGGGGCTCCCATCGGTATACCTAAAGCTTTTGCTTCATTTGATCTAGCAACAACACATCCATCATTGTTAGACAAAACAACAATGGGCTTTCCTTCTAGCTTTGGGTTGAATACTCTCTCACAAGATGCATAAAAGTTATTACAGTCCACTAGGGCAAAAATTTTATTATCCACTTACTTACTCCTTTGAATACTGTACACTATTCTAAGAAAAAAGAAAGACATTTTTATGCCACGAGGTGGAGCAAGAGAAGGAGCCGGTAGGCCAAAAGGTCAGGGTAAATATGGAGAGCAGACAAAAGCTGTCCGTATTCCTGTAAGTAAGCTTAAGTATATCTCTGAAGTAATCAACAAAGGCTTGTATGAAGTTCCAATGTATAGCAATAAAGTTGCAGCTGGATTTCCATCCCCTGCAGACGACTATTTAGAAGACAAAATAGATTTAAATCAATATTTAGTAAAGCACCCTGCATCAACATTTTTAGTAAGAGCTTCTGGAGAATCAATGATCAATGCTGGAATATTTCCTGACGATATCTTAGTTGTAGATAGAAGCTTAAAAGCTGAAGACAGAAAAGTAGTTATTGCTGTTGTAGATAATGAACTTACAGTGAAAAGATATCGTAAAAAAGGTAAAAGGATCATTTTAGAACCAGAAAATGAAGCGTTTGATCCAATTGTCATTGCAGATGAAAGTGAAGCATTTGTTTGGGGTGTTGTGACAAACGTAATTCATAATCTGTAAAATAAAAATATGGTAAACATACTACAAAATCGGCCTTCAGATTTTGAAGGTATTAAAGAATGGGGTTATAAAGAACATTTCTACACATTAAATACTGAGTATGGAGATTTAAGAATTCATTATGTAGATGAGGGATCAGAAAATGATAAAACCGTACTATTGCTTCACGGAGAACCTGACTGGGGTTATATCTATAGAAAATTTATTGATCCTTTAGTTGAGAATAATT
>Ga0255776_10003024_pt1 | contig 18351 bp, 18 predicted proteins | sample 071ome_19_FD_179974 | JGI IMG/M metagenome (GOLD analysis project Ga0255776, IMG submission 179974) | Coastal salt marsh microbial communities from the Groves Creek Marsh, Skidaway Island, Georgia - 071413AT metaG (version 2) | ecosystem: Environmental > Aquatic > Marine > Intertidal zone >... | reverse complement strand
CTGTACCTGCTGACGGGGTTCATGGATCTGGCGGAACTGCCGAAGCTGCCGAACCTGCGGCTGGTTATGCCGATGTTCGCGGGGTTCGACCACCTGATGGCCAGCCCGCACATGCCCGATGTGCCGATTGTGCGCACGGGCCCGCCGGCGGGTGACCCGGCCATGACCGAATACGCCTTGCTGCATGTGCTGCGCCATCATCGGCACATGCCGGACTATCTGGAGCAGCAGTCCCGCAAGGAATGGCAGGTGATTCCCCAGAAGCAGCCGCACGAACAGAGGGTCGGCTTCATGGGTTTCGGCATTCTGGCGCAGCCGCCGGCGCGCGCACTGCACGGTCTCGGGTTTGATGTCGCGGCCTGGACACGCTCGGCGCGACAGGACGACGACATCGAGATGTTTCACGGCACTGATGGCTTCGAGGCGTTCCTGGCGCGTACCGATATCGCAGTGTGCCTGCTGCCGCTGACGGAAGAGACGGAGTGTATCCTCAACGCGGAAACCTTCGCCCGGATGCCGGAAGGGGCTTGCATCGTCAATCTGGGCCGGGGCGGACATCTGGTGGACGCGGACCTGATCGCGGCTCTGGATTCGGGCCAGTTGTCCGGGGCGACGCTGGACGCGACCAAACCAGAGCCATTGCCCGAGGAGAGCCCATTGTGGTCGCACCCGCGCGTCACGATCATGCCGCATACGGCACGCCGCGTGCGCGCGAACACGGTGGCGCCGCAGGTGGCGGAAATCGTCCGGCGGGAACAGGCCGGGGAGCCGCAGCTTTGGGCCGTGGACCGGATAGCCGGATACTGAACTCGAGCAATGGAGGGAGAGCATGGCGCTGAACGACGCACAAGCTGACAAAGCCGCCGGGATCATCCACGACGCCTATCTGTCCGGAACGCCGATTGAAGGTTTGCCGGACGATTGCGCACCGGCCAATGCGGCCGATGCCGTCAAGGTGCAGGAAGCGCTGCTGTCGAAGTTCGGCAAGGCGGCGGCGGGCTACAAGGCCGGGTTCACCAATCCGCCCGCGCTGGCCAAGGCGGGCCCCGACGGCCCCATGTCCGGTGTGATGTTCCGGGATTTCTCGGTGCCGAGCGGCGGCAGCCTGAAACGCGCCGATGTCTGGCCCGGCACGCTGATCGAGGCCGAGGTGGCGTTCCGCATGGGCCGTCCGTTGCCGGTGCGCGATGCGGACTATTCGCAGGACGAGGTGCTGGACGCGGTTGCGAGCGCGATCATCGCCATCGAGTTGGCGGTGCCGCGCTTCGCTAACCCGCTGGGCCAGCCGGTCCCGTACCTGTTCGCGGAAAACGGCGCGGCGCTCGGCTTTGTCTGGGGCCCGGACATTCCCGACTGGCGCGAGCGTGACCTCAAGGCGCTCGACATCGAACTGTCCTTTGATGGCAAGGCGGTGGCGCAGGGCCTGCCGCTGGAAGCGCGCTGTGACGAGGCCTGGGCACTGACCTGGACCGTGAACCATTTCCGCGCCCGGGGCCGGGCGATCGAGGTGGGCGACTTCATCACGACCGGCGCGGCGGCGGCGCCGACGGTGCTGGGCAACGCAAGCCACGTCTTGGCCCGGTTTGACGGGATCGGCGACGTGTCTTTCACTGTCGAGGATTGATCGCGCGCCGCATCCTGCCGACGTTTCTGGCGTTCTGCCTGACCGGCAGCGCGTTGGCGCAGGATGCGGACCTGCAGGCCCTGAAGAAGCAGCTTCTGCCGGGTATCAAGGGCGAGGACAATCGGCGGATCATTGATTCCTCCGACTATCCGTGGAGCGCCATCGGTCGGGTGAACACACGGATCGGCGGGTTCTGCACGGGCACGGTGATTTGGCCGCACGAGGTGCTGACGGCGGCGCACTGCCTGTGGAACAAGCGCACGCAAAACTGGCTGGTGCCTGATGCGATACACTTCCTCGCCGGATACCGGCGCGGTGAATACATCGCACTCGGCAAGGTCGTGGATTACACGCTGGCCGATCCGCTCATCACGCCGCTCGACGGATCGCGGTTTCGGCCGAACGACTGGGCGATCCTGCGGCTGGCCGAACCCATCGACGGCGTGACCGGAAGCCTGCCGCTGGGGCTCTCCGGCACGCCGGTGCGGGAATACATCCAGGCAGGCTACAGCAAGGACAAGCCACATATCCTTAAGGTGGACGAGGGGTGCCGCGTCGAGGACACGCCCAATCGCGCCCGGCTGCTGCTCCATCATTGTGATGCGGTCAGCGGGGATTTGGGCTCCCCGATCCTGGGAATTGCGGGCGATGCGCTCGTCATTTTGGGGGTTCACGTTGCGACGGGGCGACCCAAGACGGGCGAGAGCATCGGAATCGCGATCCCGATTGATTCTGTGTCCGACAGCCTGAACTGATGTGCGGACTTGTCTTCCGGCGTCATGCGCCATACCTGTCGGGATGCGAATAACAGGAAAAGACAGTGAAATGGCCGAAGCTGAAAATCCGATGTCCCGTCATCCGATCCTCGACGCTCTGATCCAACGTTCCTCCACGCCGCCGCGGCTGATGGGGGATGTGGCGCCGTCGCGGGCGGAGATTGACCAGATGCTGACGGCGGCGGTGACGGCACCTGATCATGGCGCGGTGCGCCCGTGGCGCTTCCACATCATTGAAGGCGACGCGCGAATGAAGCTGGGAGACCTGTTTGCCGCATCCCTGCTGGACCGCGAGCGCTTCGCGCCGTCTGCCGCCATCGACAAGGAAAAGAACCGGCCCCTGCGCGCGCCGCTTATCATCGCCGTGTGTGCGAAGGTCGATCCGTCGCGCGCGCCGAAGGTGCCGGTCGTCGAACAGATCGTGGCGGCGGCGGGCGCCATGGAACATCTGGTGCTGGCTGCCCAGGCCATGGGGTATGGCGCCATCGTGCTGACCGGCCGCAATGCGCATTCCGGAAAGGTCCGCGCGGCCTTCGGTCTGGATTCGGAGGACGAGCTTCTGGGCTTTGTCTATATCGGCAAGTCGGACGAGCCCGCGCCCGTGAAGCCACGACCGGACGCGGCGGATTTTACGAGCGAGTGGACGGGTTAGAAATCCCGGCCTCCAGAACGAAAAATGGCCGGGACATGCCCGGCCATTTTTGAATCTGAAGTGTGCTTGCGGACTAGAACGTCTCGTTCCAGTGGACCATCGGCAGGCCGGCGACCGGTGACGTGAAGTAGGGGATGTTGGTCGCGCGCAGCGAGCCGACATACACCGTCTTCAGGTCCGGACCGCCGAAGGTGACCGAGGCACACCAGGTCGCGATCTCGCCGCCCATGGAAAGCAGCAGATCGGCATCGACCTTCTCGGCCTGGAAAGCATCGTCGAGCTTCTTCACCTCTTCCGGGCTGGAATCGTCGAAGATGATGTGCAGGTCGCCGTCCGGCTTGATGGCAAAGATGCCGTCATTCATGACATGCGTGCCCCACAGGTTCCCGTAGGCATCGAAAGCGATACCGTCGATCAGGCGGCCGTGGTCGGTCGGGCCGTAGATTTCCTTGTTGGAGAGGCTGCCATCCGGGCCGATCTTGTAGCGCGCGATGTTCCGGCCGCAGGTCTGGACGACGTAGAGGTATTCCTCGTTCGCATCCAGCTTGCACTCATTGGAGAAGTGCACGTCGTCGGCGACGATCCGCACACCCACTCCCTCTTCGTAGAGCAGGATCCGGCCGTCGATGATGTTCGGACTGATCGCCTTCGGCCAGTCATGGAGCATGGTCGAGACCGTGATCCAGATACGGTTCTTGCTGTCGCGGGCGACGAAGTTGACCTTGCCGATGGGCTCGCCGTCTACCGTATCGAACATGACTTCCGTCTCACCTGTGCGGGTCATGCGTTCTAGGCAGTCGGTACCGAAGTTGGAAATCAGAATGTCGCCGTTGTCCGCAAAGGCGAGGCCGTTCGGCAGCGTGCCATCCACGAACTTCTCGGCGTCGTTGCTGGACTCGCCAAAGGCATCGGCGTCATGGGACTGGGTGATGATGGCCTGACTTCCGTCGGGGCGGATGCGAACCACTCCCCCGCGCGCGTCGGCGGCCCACAGGTCGCCGTTCTTTTCCGCCAGAATGCATTCCGGCCGTTGCAGGCCTTCACCGATGAACTTGAAATCGTCCTTGGTGACCGTGAACCCGTCGATGGGGTTGTTGGACATCCGTTCCTCCCGATGTTTTCGTTGATGTTGAGACGAAAACGCCGCGCGATCGGAACCGCGCGGCGCTCTCGTAATCCCGTCTGGTTTGTTCCGTCTGAAGACTAGAACTTCACCATGTCGCCGCCCTTGAGATCGAGGATCTCACGGGCTTCGTCCGGCGTCGCGACTTCCAGCGAGAGGTCTTCGACGATCCGGCGGATCTTGGCGACCTGCTGGGCATTGGATTCGGCCAGCTTGCCCTTGCCGATGTAGAGCGAGTCCTCGAGGCCGACGCGCACGCTGCCGCCGAGAAGGGCGGACTGGGTGACGAAGTTCATCTGGTGGCGGCCCGCACCGAGGACGGAGAAGACGTAGTCGTCGCCGAACAACTTGTCGGCGGTCTCCTTCATGTGAATCAGGTGCGCGAGGTCGGCGCCGATGCCGCCCATGATGCCGAAGATGAACTGCAGGAAGATCGGGCCTTTCAGGCGGCCCTGATTGTACCAGTAGGCCGTGTTGTAGAGATGGCTGACGTCGTAGCACTCATGCTCGAACTTCACACCGCGCTTATCGTGCAGCTCGGTGATGATGTATTCCATCTGCTTGAAGGTGTTGGTGAAGATGAAGTCGTCGGTCATCTCCAGGTACGACTTCTCCCAGTCGTGCTTCCACTTGTCGTAACGCCCGGCGAGACCAAAGATGCCGAAGTTCATCGAACCCATGTTGAACGAGGTCACTTCCGGCTCGGCGCGCACGGCCGCGGCAATGCGCTCATCAACGGTCATGCCCAGGCCGCCGCCGGTGGTGATGTTCACGACCGCGTCGGTGTTCTGCTTGATGCGCGGCAGGAACTCCATGAACACGTCGGGATCCGGGGTCGGCTTGCCGTTCTGCGGGTCGCGTGCATGAAGATGGATGATCGACGCGCCGGCTTCGGCGGCCTCGATTGAGGACTGGGCGATTTCGTCCGGCGTGATCGGAAGGTGGTCCGACATGGTCGGCGTGTGGATGGCACCTGTCACGGCGCACGAAATGATGACTTTGGTTTGCTTGGCCATTGATTCCCCCTGGAGACGAAGGCTGTTCTGTTTATCGTTGACCCGATTTTGGGTCCCGGGAGTGCTCGATGTCCAGACGCTGAATCGTCTTTCACATGCGCGAAGACGTATCGGGCAAGGCTCGCCGGACCCCCGTTCGAAGGTGGGCCGAAATTAGCCGCGCGTGCGGGGCAAGTCCATACGAACACGAATGATTTGTGGGATTCCGCCCCGAACTATCCGATTTCGAAGGCGGTGATTCCGAAGATGCGGTCAAGCGGCTGGGCGGGGGCCGGGCCTTGGTACATGCGCGCGGTCTCGAACACGGGTTCAAGTCCACGCGCGCGCGCGAGCGAAACGGCGGCCTCGTTCGGCTCCGGCGGATCGACGAAAACCGGGCCGTTCGGGGCCTGCGTGACGAGGGAGTCGAAAATGCGTGCGGCGATTTCCGGGCTGTCCGCAAACAGAGGGCCGATCTTGTGGCCCGAGCGGCAAGGCCGAATCGCGCCGTAGCCCGTGATGGTCCCGTTCTCCTGCGCGGCAAGAGCCATTTGTCCCTCGCAGGTCAGCCATTTCTCCAGGAATGCGTCACGCGGTGCCGGGAAGCAGTGCCGGTCATAGATGCGGAGATTGTCCATGAGGTCCGGGGTAAGCGGTATGAGACCCTGCCGGTCGCTTCCGAGGTTCTTGGGCGTGCCACCGTACCGGCGGTTGCGGTGCGCCAGGACAAATCCGGATTTGCGGTAGTTGTCCTGCTGATCTACCACCCCGTCGAGGCCGATGGTTGCCGCGGGGCAGGCGGCCATCGCCTCGTTCCACAGTGCATAGCCGATGCCACGCCCGCGCATGTCGGGCCGCGCGATGTAGAACCCGAGGAAGGCGAAGGCGCCGCCGTAGTTCACCAGCGAGATGCACGCCACGGGCGCGCCGTCCGCACGTGCGACCCAGAAGCCTTCCGGGTCGGCGGCATAAAAGCATTCTGCATCCCGAAGGCCGGGGTTCCAGCCCTCCGCGGCAGCCCATTCGGCCATGGTGTCGATCTCGCTGCGCGATGCGCGGCCGATACTCAGGTCGTCGGGGAGGTTCATCGGCCCCACCTCAGAGCTATCGGGTCGAGGCCGCGCGCCAGGTCGATCAGCGTGGCCCGCACCTCCGGGAGCAGGGGGGGGATCGGATGGCGGCAGAATTCCGACGCAATCACGCCACCCTCATTCATTAGCGCCTTGGCGGCGCGAAAGCCGCACAGCCGGTTCTCGTGGTTGATGAACGGCAGGACACGTTCGTACACGGCTTTGGCGGTGTCGCGGTCCCCGTCGAGGTGCGCGCTGATTGCTGGCCGGATGACGTCGGGAATGGAGGCCGACGTCATCGACCCGGTCGCGCCCGCGTCGAGGTCCGCCAGCAGCGTAATGCCTTCCTCGCCGTCGAATGGCCCCTCGATGGCGTCGCCACCGGCCGCGATCAGCGCGCGCAGCTTGCTGGCGGCCTGCGGGGTCTCGATCTTGAAGCATTTCAGCATGTCGATATCTCGGGCCATGCGGCCCAGCAGCTCCACAGACAGATCGACCCCCGACAGTGGTGCGTCCTGCACCATGATCGGTATGCCCACATCTCCGGCGCGCGCGAACTGCTCGAAGGTCTGTTCGGGCGTGCCCCGCATCGTCGCGCCGTGATAGGGCGGCATCAGCATGATCATCGCCGCGCCCAGTTCTTTCGCAAGCCGGGCGCGCGCCACAACGATATCGGTCGAGAAATGGCTGCAGGTGACGATCACGGGTACACGGCCCCCCACGTGTTCCAGGGAAAGGCTGGTGAGCGTCTCGCGCTCATCGTCCGATAGCAGAAATTGCTCGGAGAAATTGGCGAGGATGCAGATGCCATCGACACCCTGGTCGATCATGCAGTCGAGCACGCGGCGCATGCCGTCGCGGTCCAGCGTGCCGTCATCGTGGAACGGTGTTGGAGCAACGGGCCAGATACCGCTGTAGGTCCTGTTCTGATGCATCCTGTTCGTCCGCAACCGATGTTAGGTGGCAGCAAGTGTGCCCGTTTCCGCTGCGCCGTGCGAGGTTGACAGTTTCTCCGCGGCGCACGTTCAATGCTGCGCGAAATAGAGGGAACGCAGTCATGTCCGAAACGCTGTTCACGAACGTCAACGTCATAGACGGGACGGGGGCTGCTCCTTTCGCGGCCGATGTGCTGGTGAAGGGCGAGAGGATAGCCCGGATTGCGCGCAGCGGTGAGACGATTGAGGCGCCGGATGCGACGGTTGTCGAGGCTGCCGGGGCGGCCCTGATGCCGGGCATGATCGACGCCCATGCCCATCTGAGTTTCCTCAATGCGGGCACGCTGGAAGAACTCACCACGTTGACGGTGGAGCGGCACGTTCTCGAGACGGCCAAGAACGCGAAACTCATGCTGGAGCACGGTTTCACCAGCATGTTCAGCGGCTCGTCCGCGCGCGACAACATCGATGTGGCGATCCGCGATGCGATCAATGCGGGCGACATTCCCGGCCCGCGGCTGAAGGCGGCGACGCGCCAGATGACGGTGACCGGCGGGTTCGGCGACACCGGTCTGGAAGACGGCTATGCCGTTGTGCTGGACGGCCCTGAGGCCTTCCGCAAGGCCTGCCGCCGTGCTGCGAAGGCGGGCGTGGATATCTTCAAGATTGTGCCCTCGGCGGCCGGGTCGGGCCCCGATCCGCTGGCGGAGGACACGGCCATGTCCGAGGAGGAGGTGGCCGCCGTCTGCAATGTGGCTCGCCAGCGCGGGAAAATAGTGTCCGCCCATGCCCGTTCGGCCGAGGCGGTGAAGATGTGCCTGCGCAATGGCGTGCGGGTGATCTACCACGCGACACTCGCTGATGAAGAGGCGCTGGACATGCTGGAAGAACGGCGCGACGAGGTGTTCGTTGCGCCGGCGATGGGGCTGCCTTATGCGCGGCTGCGCGATGCGGAGAGTTATGGTGTCGCGACCAGCGACTTCGTGCGCGCCCGGGCCGAGAAGGAGATCGAGCGGGTCAGCCGCTCAATGGGCGAGTTGCGCGCACGTGGCGTGCGGGTGCTGCCGGGCGGCGACTTCGGGTTCAAGTGGAACCCGCACGGCAAGAACGCGCGTGACCTGGCGATGTTCGTCGAATTGTTCGGCTTCTCGCCGCTCGATGCGATCCGCGCGGCGACCGAACACGGTGGTGCGCTTATGGGGCAACCCGGTGCACTTGGCATCGTAGGAGAGGGCGCTTTTGCCGACCTGCTTCTGGTTGATGGCGATCCGGTCGCGGATATCTCGATCCTGCAGGACCGCGAGCGTTTCCTGGCCATCATGAAGAACGGTACGTTTCACAAATCGCCTTCGCACAACCGCGCGTCCGCGCAGGCCGCAGCCGAGTAGCGGCTGCAAACAGGGATATGACATGAAACTGGTGACGTTCCAAAACGGTGACGGGCAGCCGAGGGTCGGTGCACTGAGCGCAGCGGAGGACGCCGTGTTCGATCTTGCGGTGGCCGATGCACAGCCCTGCTTCACAACGATGCTGGCACTGATCGAAGCGGGCGATCCCGCGGTGGCGCTTGCGGGTGAGATCGTGGCCGCCGGCAAGGGGGCGATCCCATTGGCGGATGTGAGCCTTATGACGCCGGTGCCCCAGCCACCGCAGATCCGCGACTTCCTGTGTTTCGAGGAGCATCTGATCAACGGCTACAACATGCTTCGCAAGAAGAAAGCGGAGGCAGAGCCGGATCCCGTTGAAGCGCTTGCGCGCTTTGAGAGGGAAGGTGTCTTCGCCATACCTCCGATCTGGTACGAGCAGCCGGTGTTTTACAAGCCGAGCCGGTTCGGAATTATCGGAACCGATCAGGACGTTGCGTGGCCGAAGTTCAGCGAACTGCTCGATTATGAAATGGAGTTCGGTGCCTGGGTCGGGACGCGGTGCAAGGACGTATCACCGCAAGAGGCGAGAAGCGTGATATTCGGTTACTCGATCTTCAATGACATCTCGGCGCGTGACACCCAGGCGCGGGAAATGTCGGCGGGCCTGGGACCGGGCAAGGGGAAGGATTTCGAGACGGGCAACATCATCGGTCCGTGCATCGTTACTGCGGACGGCTTCGATCCGTACAATGCCGACATGATCGTCAGGATCAATGGCGAGGAACGTTCACGCGGGAACTCGCGCGATATGCACTGGACGTTCGAGGACTGCATTGCCCATGCATCCCAGTCCGAGACGATCTACCCCGGCGAGTTCTTCTGCTCGGGCACCGTTCCCTGGGGCTGCGGGCTGGAGCACGACCTCTATCTCAGCGACGGAGACGTGGTGGAGCTTGAAGTCACGGGCATCGGCATCCTACGGAACCGGGTCGTCAAGCACTAGGCGACGACCGCCGGAACAACGACCCGGCGGGTCGTTGATCTGGATCATAGTTTTCACTCGCCTTGGCGCAGACCCGTGTGCAGGGTGGAAAGCTTCTGATCGAGCATGACGGAATCCGGGCCCAGCTGGCCGAGATGAAGATGCTGATCGACGCCTCGAGGACTTACATCCACCTCGCGACCGACCGGGCCGACGATCAGGAAAACGGCTGGGACCCCACGCTGGGCGCGTTGCCCAAGGTGATGGCCTCGCAGGCCGCGTGGCAGATCGCCACCTGGACCCTCGAGATCCATGGCGGTCATGGCTATATGAAGGAAGCCGGGGTGGAGAAGCTGATCCGCGATGCGGCGGCCTTCTTGCACTCCGACGGCGTCAACCGCACGCTTCTGCTGCGTTCGGCGAACTTCATGGGCTGGTAGCCAGAACCCGCATCTCCTGCTTCTTTCGCGGTGCGTGGACAGCGCGCTATGTTGGCGCGTGAGTTTCACGTGCCGGGAGAGAGGCGAGAATGTCGAAGTGGCAATACACGAAGGGCCTTCACGAGGTCGGCGACGGGCTGTGGACCTATCTGGTGCCCGATGGCGGCTGGTGCCTGGCCAATGCAGGTCTGATCGTCGATGGCGACCAGACGCTGCTCGTCGATACGCTGATCGACCTGCCGATGACCAGCGAGATGCTGGATACGATGCGCGACGCCGTTCCGGCGGCGAAGCGGATCGAAAAGCTGGTGAACACCCACGCCAACGCCGACCACACCTGGGGCAACCAGCTTGTGAAAGAGGCGGAGATCATCGCCTCCAAGGGCTGCGCGGAAGAATTCGATCACTTCCTGCCCGAAACTCTGCTGGAACTGATGGGGCAGACGAAGGAAATGGGCGTTCTCGGGGAATTCCTCGAGTACTGCTTTGACGCGTTCGATTTCAACGGTATCGAACTGACCCACCCCACCACGGTGTTCGAGGATCATCACGCCGTGACGGTCGGGGACAAGAAGGTCGATCTCTACAATGTTGGCCCCGCGCACACACGCGGCGATGTTCTGGTGCACATCCCCGACGACAACCTGATGTATGCGGGCGATATCCTGTTCGTCGGCGGTCACCCGGTGATCTGGGACGGTCCCGTCGATAACTGGCGCAAGGCGTGTGACAAGATCATCGAGCTCAATCCCGATGTCGTCGTGCCGGGTCACGGACCGATCGCCGGGCAGGAAGATGTACGGCGATTCCGGGCCTATCTCGATGAGCTGGAGTACGAGGTGAAGAAGCGCTTCGATGCTGGCATGAGCGAGATGGAGGCGACCAAGGACATCGCGCTGGCGAATTTCGAGGACTGGGACGACGGTCAGCGGGTCTTCGCCAATGTGGCCGCCATGTACCGCGAATTCCGCGGGCTCAGCATGGAAGAGGGGCTGCCGCCCATGGAAGTGTTCGCCGGCATGGCCGAGTTCTACGACTGGCGGAAGGCGAAGGGTATTTCCGAGCATCCCCACAAGCATCCGCACAGCCACTGACGGCTGCTATCCGTAATGTCTGATCAGCCAACGGACGGGCAGGACGGGTTCCGCATCTCGACCTCGCGCGGGCTGGCGCCGTGGCTGGCGTCGGTCGGCGCGAGCCTGGCCTTCTCGACCTATCAGGAAGGCCGCGTGTTTTTCGCGGGCTGCGACGACGGCAGCCGCATCGTCCTGTTCGAGCGCCTGTTCGACCGGGCGATGGGGCTAGCCGTGGACGGCGATGCGCTCTATCTGGGCACCCTGTACCAAATCCTGCGGTTGTCCAATGCGCTTTCGGATCACGAGGTCTGGGGCGAGATGCAGGCCGACAGGCTCTATGTACCCCGGGTGAGTTGGACCACGGGGGACATCGACAGCCACGATCTTGCCATCGACCGGAACGGGAGGGTGCTGTTCATCAGCACGCTCTATTCCTGCATCGCCACCGTCAGTGCGGACCACTCCTTCGAACCCTTGTGGCGCCCGCCGTTCATTTCCCGGCTCGCGGCGGAGGACCGCTGTCACCTGGACGGACTGGCCATGGACGGCGGGGTGGCGCGAACGGTCAGCGCCGTCTCGCGCTCGGATATCGCCGATGGATGGCGCGATCATCGGCAGGACGGCGGCGTCCTGATCGATATCGAGAGCGGCGAGATCATGTGCGAAGGCCTTTCGATGCCCCATTCGCCGCGCTGGCATGACGGCAAACTCTATGTGCTGAATTCCGGTGCTGGTGAGTTCTGAACCGTCGATCCGCAGACGGGGAAATTCGAGCCGATCGCCTTCTGCCCCGGCTACCTGCGCGGGCTCACCTTTGCGGGCGGGTGCGCGATTGTCGGGCTGTCCCGGCCGCGCGAGGAGACCTTTCACGGTCTTCCACTGGACGCGGCGCTGGCAGAAAAGCATGCGAAGCCGCGCACGGGCATCCTGGTCATAGATCTTACGTCCGGAGATATTATCCAGTGGCTTCGCCTGGATGGGGGGATCGACGAACTCTACGATGTCGCGCTCATACCCGGTGCGCGACGTCCGGCGGCGCTCAGTACCCGCTCCAACGATATCGTGCGGACGATCACGCCCGGCCCGGAAGGCCGACTCTAGGCGTCCAGCTCCGGATAGTGGCGGAAGATGCCGTGTTCGTTGAACGGGATGCGGCGATCCGAGACCAGATAGGCGGCGATGCCCGGCCGTGCGGAAATCTCGTCGCGCAGGCGTACGAGACCCGGATAATCCGGCTCCAGCCGCGCCATGGTCTTCGGAAAGGCGTAGCGCAGTCCCTCCACGACCTGGAACAGCGAGATATCCGGGTGCGTAAGGGTGTCACCGACCAGGTACCCGCCGTCGGCGATCAACCGCTCGAAATATCCGTAGAACTTCGGGACTCGCTTGTCGCGGAAGCTCGGCGCGCGGCGCAATGCTTCGTCCTTCTGGTCCTCGTAATAGAATTCCTTGGCTAGCGGGTGGTGCACGTCATGGGCCTCGACCAGAAAGTCTGCCAGCACCATCGAAAGTCGCAACGCGTCGCGGCGGGCGTGTTCGTCCTTCGGAGCCAGGCCGTGACGTGCTCCGAGATAGTCCATGATCAGCGGGGTCTGTGACACGTACATGTCTCCATCCTTCAGGATGGGCGGCGCGAACTGGTCCGTTTCAGACAGCAGGCCGAGCAGCGCATCACGCCCGCCGCCGTCTTCCTCCGGCTTGCGGATAACGTCCACATAGTCGGCGCCCACATCTTCCAGCAGCAGCCGGATGAATTCGCCGCGCCCCTGGATGGTCGGCCAGTAATAGAGTTCGTACATCGCGCAATCTTGTCGTGGTTTGAGCCGTGCGCCATTGTAGGCGCGGGAGGCAAGACTATCCATGAATCTCAATCAGTTGCTGATCCGTGCGGCGCGTTCCTTTCCGGACCGTGTGGCGATATCTCACGGCACGCTCGACTACTGCGACTACGGCACGCTCGCACTGCGCGCGGCCGGTCTGGCAGGGGCCATGCGGGGATCGCTGGGACTGTCGGAAAACGACCGTGTCGGTCTTTTCATGACCAACACGCCGGAATATCTCGAAGCCTTCCACGGCACGCTGCACGCAGGCATGACGGCGCTGCCCATCAACAACAAGCTCCATGAAAAGGAACTCGCCTACATCCTTGATGATGCGGGCGCGGGCGCTCTTTTCGTGACGCCAGACCTCGCCGAGAAGGCCGCGAAAGGCGCCGAGATCGCGGGCCGGAACATCCCCATCGTCGTGGTCGGGGAGGCGGACTATCTGGGCTTCCGTGACGGCGAGGGCGTGGAGATGGCCGCGCGCGGCGACGATGACCTCGCCTGGCTGTTCTACACCTCGGGCACCACGGGCAATCCCAAGGGGGCGATGCTCTCCCACCGGAACCTGTGGGAGATGATGCTGACCTATTTCGTGGATATCGACAGGGTTCCCGTGAACGGCGCGGCGCTGCATCCTGCACCGATGTCCCACGGCTCCGGTTTCTACGGCATCCCGCATCTGGCTGTCGGTGCGCGCCAGGTTGTGCCCGAATCCGGCGGGTTCGAGCCGGACGAGATCCTCCATCTGTGCCGGGAGCTGGAGGAAGTGTCTCTGTTCGCCGCGCCGACCATGGTCAAGCGGCTGGTGAACCATTCCGGCGGCGGGGACGCACCGAACCTGCGCACCGTCACCTATGGCGGCGGTCCGATGTATGTCGCGGATCTCAAGGCCGCGCTGGCGCGGTTCGGGCAGAAGTTCGTCCAGATCTACGGCCAGGGCGAGAGCCCCATGTGCATCACCGTGCTGCCGCGCGAGGATCACATGGACACGGACAATCCGCGCTATGAGGACCGGCTGGCGTCGGTCGGCTATGCCCAGTCCGTCGTCGAGGTGAAGGTCGCGGACAGCGACGACAACGAGATGCCGACGGGAGAGGTGGGCGAGATTCTCGTGCGCGGTGCGGTCGTGATGAAGGGTTACTGGAACCGGCCCGAAGCGAGCGCCGAATCCCTGCGCGGGGGCTGGCTGCATACGGGAGACATGGGGGCGTTCGATGCGGACGGCTACCTGACCCTGAAGGACCGATCGAAGGACATGATCATTTCCGGCGGCAGCAACATCTATCCACGCGAGATCGAGGAGGTGCTGTTGCGCCATCCCGACGTGCTGGAATGTGCGGTGGTCGGCCGCCCGCACGAGGAATGGGGCGAGGAAGTCATCGCCTTTGTCGCGCCGCGCGAGGGCTCAGAGGTCGATGTCGCGGAACTGGACAAGCTTTGTCTGGAGAACATCGCCCGCTTCAAGCGCCCCAAGGACTACCGGATCGCGGCATCACTGCCGAAGAACAACTACGGCAAGATCGTGAAGCGCGAGCTTCGCAACCAACTCGAGGCCGAAGAGCGCGACTGAGACCGAGGAGGGCGCACCATGCCGTCACCTGTGGATCCCGGCCTCCAGGCCGTATTCGACGAATTGAAGGAAACGGGTGCGGCCTTGCCGGACCCGGCGGATTTCGGCGTGGAGGCGGCGCGGACGGCACGTGAGCGGTACTACGCCTATCTGAACCAGCCTGACGGTGTCCTCGACGTGCATGAGGTCCGGGATGTCACCATTGACGGTCCTCACGGGCCGTTCCTGCTGCGGCTCTACTTTCCGACGGACGAACGCCCCGCGCCTGTCACGGTCTTCATCCATGGCGGGGGATGGTGGACGGGTGACGTGGCTGCCTACGACCAGATCTGCCGCCGCCTTGCCGTAGAGAGCGGCTGTGCCGTGGCGAGCGTCGATTACCGTCTCTGGCCGGAGTGCCGGTTCCCGGTGCCCGTGGACGAAACCATGGCGGCGGCAAACTGGGTGCGTAACGAAGGCACAGCGAACGGCCTGGACCCCGATCGCATGGCGTTTTGTGGCGATTCCGCCGGCGCGACGCTGGCGCTCTACGCCGGTACGCAACTCAAGGATACAGGCGCCGTGCGGGCGCTGGCGCTGGTCTATGGCGTCTATCAGATCGACGTGGACACACCGTCATGGCGCGAGATCGGGGACGGCACCTACGGGCTGACCCGTGCGCAGATGCAGTGGATCTGGGACGGCTACCTCGAGGGAGCGAATGTTGCGGCGGACGATCCGCGCGCTGCGCCGCTTCATGGGGCGCTGGCCGGGCTTCCCTACACCTGGGTGATGGTCGGGGACCTGGACCCGCTGGTCGATGACAGCCGTGCTCTGGCCGTTCGGCTGGCGGCCGCAGGTGTGGCGCACCACCTCAAGATCGAAGAAGGTATGACCCACTTCATCTGGATGTGGCAGCGGCTATACCAGCGCTCCCGCGCCTCGATCGCGGAGGCCGGAGGGATACTCAAGCGGGAACTGCGGCGCGGCTAGCGGCTATTCCTTGGCCATCACGGCAGTGAGGTTCTCAACCGCGTCGTTGTAGCCGCGCGGGTTTTCCATTGCGACGATCTGCGGCCAGAGCTCTGAGATGCGCTCCGGCGTCATCTGCTCGCGCGGATCGACGCGCACGCCGGCACCCTCCATGACCTGGATGCGTGAGTAGTAGCCCGCAGTGGCCGAGATCACATTGCCGCTGTCGGTGCAGTCCTCGCTGACGAGGTATGTCACCATGGCTGCGACCGCTTCGGGCGTCACCAGCTCGCGGTCATAGGTCTCGAAGATGCCGGACGGCTCCGCGATGCGCGTGGCGGCGAGCGGCGCGAGCGCGTTGATGGTAATGTTGTTGCGCGCGCCTTCCAGCTTCAGCGTGTTCATGAAGCCGACCACGGCCATCTTGGCGGCAGAATAGTTGGTCTGGCCAAAGTTCCCGTAGAGACCGGAGTTCGACGAGACCATCAGGATGCGACCGTAGTTGTTTTCCCGCATGATCGGGTAGGCGGCGTGCGCCACATAGACCGAGCCGAGGAAGTGGACCTTCACCACGAACTCGTAGTCGTCGAGCGTCATTTTGTGGAAGGTCTTGTCCCGAACGATACCGGCATTGTTGATGACGATATCGACGCCGCCGAAGTTATCGACGGCCGTCTGTACGATATTTGCCGCGGATTCGCGCTCGGCGACACTGTCGTAGTTCGCGACGGCTTCGCCGCCCGCGGCGCGGATTTTCTCGACCACCACATCTGCCGGCGTGGCTGACGAGCCACTGCCGTCGATGGCGCCGCCAAGATCGTTGACCACCACTTTCGCGCCGCGCGCGCCCAGTGCGAGCGCATAGCTCTTACCAAGTCCGTGTCCAGCACCGGTCACGACCGCAACGCGGCCATCGAATCGAATTGCCATTCTTGTCCCCGAATTTTTCTTTGTATGCGCGAATGCGTGGCCAGAGTTTGATTGCGAATCACACCCGTGAGTCAAGGCTTTGGAGCCGATTTTCGGCCCTGTGATCACTGAATTGCGCGTGGATTTTCGCAGTTCCCCACGCTAGCTTGCGCCGCCCCGAAAGAAGGGCGAACCGGCTCGAAACCGAGAAATACACAAACAGGGGAAAAGGTATGGATTTCGCGAGTCTCGACTGGACCATCTACTGGTTCATGTTTCCGATCTCGATGTGTGTGGCGACGACGGCGATGTTGAGTGGAATCGGCGGCGCAGCGTTGTTCGCGCCGATTTTCCTGATCATCTTCCCGATTCTCGGCCCGGAATACCTCCTGGCGGGTACGGCGGCGGCGATCGGCACGGCTCTGATGACGGAAGTCTTCGGGTTTTCGTCCGGTTTCGTCGGCTACTACCGCAAGAAGCTGATCCATTTCCGCAGCGCCACGCCGTTCCTGATGGTGTCGGTCCCGGTGGCCATTGTCGGCGCGATCATGCTCGCCTCCCTCAAGGAGCATGAAGCCCTGCTGAAGGGCGCCTATGCGGTCCTGATGCTGGTACTGGCACCGATCATCTTTCGGCATCACTCACCGCAGGAAATGCTCACCGAGGATGCCCACGAGCATTTCGAAGGGGCCGGCCGCGAGCCGGTCAGCGTGACGGACGCTACCGGGAAAACCTGGAACTTCAAGAAGCCGAAACAGGGGATCGACGGGTCCGCCACAACAGGCATCGGAGCGTTCCTGACCGGGCTTCTGGGCGTGGGGATCGGTGAAGTCATCATGCCGCAACTGGTCAAGCGCAACCATGTGCCGGTGGCGGTGGCGGCGGCTACGTCGGTGTTCATCGTCATTGTCACCATCGCGGCGGCGTCTTTCACGCAGGTGTCCGCCCTGATCGCCGCGGGCGGTGTCAACGCGATCCCGTGGAACCTCGTGTGTTACACGATCCCGGGTGTCATCATCGGCGGTCAGATCGGACCGCGGCTCCAGGGCAAGGTCGCGCAACGCACCATGGAACGCACAATTGCCATACTGTTCGGTATTATCGGTCTGGCGATGGGGTATATCGCCCTTCGTGAACTGGGTGTGTTCGCCTAGCAGGTGAAAAATCAGGTATGTCTCTCGGATTATCAGAAGACCGGAACCGCCGGCGCAAGCGGCGGCAGTTCGCCGGGACCCTCTTTCGCTGGGCCATTGTCCTGGCGGTCGGGGCCGGGGTCGGCATCTACTCGCATGATGTCGGCACGGACATTGCGCAGCAGCAGGTGAGCGAGCTCAAGGTACGCCTGACGGAAGAGACCGAGGCGGGCGAGAATCTGCGCGCGGAAATCGCCGGGTTGCAGGCCGCGTTGCGCACGGAGCGGGACAAGGTCGCCGACTGGAGCGCGCGCTATGAGGCGGATGTGCCCAGCGAGCGTGAGAAGCTGATCCTGCAGGTGGTTCGCGAGCGTCTGGATACCGGGGTATCGGATGATCGTATCCGGGAGATGATCGCGATTGCCCGCGACGATGTGGCCTGCGAACCGCTCGGCCCGTCAAAACGCTTCATCGTCAACAACGAAATCAACCAGGGGGCGAACGGCTCGGTCAGCTTCGCCGATGGTGCCGTGACGGTCACGGGAACGGGCAACGCCGCGCGAAACGATGCCAATCAGCCCGTGGCGTGGTTCGACCCCGGACAGCCCGTGACGGTGAATTTCGCGCATCGCGGCGGCGAGGTCTCTCAGGTCACCGGCGTGCTGCCGCTTCATCATGCGGTGGCTGTCGGTAACGTCGAGTACCGCTTCAGCGTCGTCGCCGGACCTAGGGCATTCGTGCTGGTCAGTGGGGAGAGCTGCCCCATCCCCTGAACTTCCTTCAAAATCATGTGCTTGGCATGGCTTTTTATTGTGGTTTTGAAGTATGCTCCGGGCCCAATCTGGCGGAACGTCAGGAAAACGTCAGTCTGGAGGGACACGCTGTCATGGGCGTGTCTTGAATCGTTCGGACGAAACGCCTAAAT
>Ga0255776_10003020_pt1 | contig 18362 bp, 13 predicted proteins | sample 071ome_19_FD_179974 | JGI IMG/M metagenome (GOLD analysis project Ga0255776, IMG submission 179974) | Coastal salt marsh microbial communities from the Groves Creek Marsh, Skidaway Island, Georgia - 071413AT metaG (version 2) | ecosystem: Environmental > Aquatic > Marine > Intertidal zone >... | reverse complement strand
GGAGGCAATGAACAGCTCTTGCTGTTTCGTTTTGCGTTTTCCAAGTGCCATGGAGGCTACTTTACATGATCATCAGATCAATCTCGAATCATTTGTGGCAGATTGCCACTTTTTTAACGGGCTGTTAGGTTCATGGTATGAGCTAACGTCAGCTGTAGGCTCGATGTTTGCTTTTGAACTCAGGATAATTCTCAGAACCACTAGCCCCTGGCTATGTCGCACAAGTCAAAATTCATAGTCACCTACCTTACGACGACCATCGTATTTTTCGGCGGGCTTGTGTTGATTCATAACATGAATCCTGGAGGGAAAATTGATGACATGGTGCATGTCTTTGAGAATCTCCTTTTTTTTCTGATCGGCCCCATTTTTTATGCCGCCCATTTCTTTAGTCGTGCGACCTATATAGCATCAGCTGTTTATGCTACCATTGTCTCTGTTGCCACGAAGTTGCTGTTTGACTGGAACAATGAAGAATTTTCCCACTTTGGAGATGATACAATCACCATTATCGCCTGGGTCATTGGGATGGGACTGATATTGGCTGAGATTTTTTATCGTTCCGCAAATAACATGAAGCGGGCCATCCAGGAGAAACATGATGCGGAACGTAAGATCGCGGAAACAGCCAGCCGACAAAAAAGCCTGCTATTAGCCAACGTAAGCCACGAAATCCGCAATCCTCTAAATGGCATGTGCGGTATGATTCGTTTACTCAAGGATACTCCTTTAAATGACGAACAAAGCGACTATGTGTCAGTGTTGGATGAATCCACCAGTACACTCATGTCCCTGGTGAATGATCTTTTGGACGTCTCCAAAATGGAATCGGGTAAATTAGAGTTGGATCAGGATTCCTTTTCGTTGAAAAAACTCATCCAGGAATGTTCGAAACTGTATCAAGCCGAACTTCGCCGCAAAGGCCTGAGTTTTGAAACCACATTCAACACGGATCTGCCTTTGATTGTCATCGGTGACAAAAATCGTATTCGTCAAGTGCTTTTGAATTTGATGACCAATGCGATCAAATTCACCGATTCGGGTTCCATCAGGATACATACCGATGCCGAGGCAACCAAAGACTGCCAGGTTAACCTGGAGATTTCAGTCGCGGACACAGGTATCGGGATTCCTCAAAACCAGCTTGAGAGTATATTTGACGTTTACTCCCAGGCCCACCGGAAGGCCGACGCGTCCAAATACGGTGGTACGGGCTTGGGATTGGCAATCAGTAAAAAGATTGTTCAGCACATGGGGGGGAGGATTGCTTTGGAAAGCCGATTGTCCACTGGATCGACATTCAAGGTGTTGCTGACATTGCCAATGGATCCTGACAGCCTGAAAACCTATGAAATCTAGGTGAGGGCCGTTCTGAAAAAAATACACCAACTTTCATTTTCCTTTTGACAACAGGGCGGACATCAACCATAAAGCCCTTCCGATTTTGAGTGGGGTCGTAGCTCAGTTGGTAGAGCACCACAATGGCATTGTGGGGGTCTGGGGTTCGACTCCCCACGGCTCCACCACTCAAAATCTTCAGGCTTCCGCCTCATCTTTTACCTTAATCGTCCGTTTCGTTTCTTTTGCCTGCTACCTGATCCGGGGGTTTACCTCTTTCATTTGATGTTGTGTCAACAGGGCGTTTCCCGTAGTTTTTTGGGGATCATTGGATAATTTATGAAACGCACAAAAACGACTTTTCTGTCCGTGTTGCAGTTTTGCTCCCTAGTGGCTTTTTTGTGGGGCACACAAGCGAGTGGTTCCGGGCTTTTTGACCGAGGTGCCTTATTGCAAAAGGCGGGTGAGAATGCAGCTGAAATTCAAACTGCTTTGGAGAAAACCCCTTTATCTCAACGCGAAGGGATTGAGTTTTTACTGGCTCACATGCCGGAGCACGATCTGAAATCACTTTCAGCGGATTTTCTACTCGAACATGTGGCTTACGCATACAAAGCCTGGCAGGAATCCCCCTGGAAATCAGAAGTGCCCAAGGATATCTTCCTGAACAATATCCTGCCACACGTCAGCATTAATGAACAACGCGATGCATGGAGGAAATCCTTTTATGAACGATTCAAACCGCTCATCGAAGGCATTGAGTCCCCGGGCTTGGCCGCTGTGCGTTTAAATCAGCAGATTTATCCATTGCTTGGAGTCAAATATTCGACCAAAAGGAAGAAAGCGGATCAGAGTCCGTTCGAGACCATGGAATCGGGGCTGGCTTCCTGCACAGGACTTTCCATTCTGCTCATCGATGCCTGCAGGGCCGTGGGCATTCCCGCTCGTTTTGTCGGAACGCCGCTCTGGTCTGACAACAGCGGAAATCATTCCTGGGTCGAAGTATGGGACGATGGATGGCATTTCACAGGTGCTGCCGAACCTTCAGGAGATCACTTGGATCAAGCCTGGTTCATTGGTCGTGCCGCCAAGGCAGATCGCGACAGCCGGCGTCATGCCATTTACGCCGTGTCTTACCAATCGACGCCTCAACCCTTTCCGATGGTCTGGAAGCGGGGAGCGGATTTCGTTTCATCGGTCAATGTAACGGATCGCTATACTGAACTGGGCAAATCCCTTCCGGACGGTTTCATTAACATGATGTTCCGCATAGTCGATGGCGCATCAGGTGACCGCTGTTCCGCGCCGCTTCAATTGCTGGACGATCAGGGTGATTTGGTTTTTGAAGGAGCGTCCAAGGATGAGCGATTTGACAGCAATGATCACTTGACCGTGCCGGTTAAAGAAGGAGCTACCTACAAACTGAAGGTTCCCTCCGAATCAGGACAGGAAATCATCCGAACCGTCAAAGCCGAATCAGATGGACAGCTGGTGGATTTGAAAATTCCAACTGACAAGCAATAGCCGCACTGCAACTTCTCTGATACTTAGTTATGAGTTTCACCAGGATTTCGTGTTGGGCCTTGGCGCTGGTTGTCGTTATCTCATCAGCCTGCTCGACAACGCATACATTCAAAAGCCAATCGCAATCAGCACTCGACCAATTGGCATCACAACTTCAAGAGCAAACGGTTGATTGGGATGCCCTGTCGGCATCTCCTTTTGCCAGTGTCCCGCTTACAAGAAATGATGCTGAACAAGCCGCGCACCTCCTCGGCGAAGCATACGAAAAGCAGCTTCGAGTGGAGCGGCAGGCTGAAATGGATGCCCAGGTATTGAAAAACGGGGAACTGACCATGCGCTTTTTCACGAAAGTGTATGGTGACGAACCCGAGGGAGGAAGAAGCCTGTTCATCTCCATGCACGGAGGCGGTAACGCTCCAGCCAGGGTGAATGACCGGCAATGGGAAAACCAGAAGGGATTATACGAACCGGAGGAAGGAGTCTATGTCGCTCCACGGGCTCCGACGGATACCTGGAACCTCTGGCATCAGGACCACATTGACTGGTTCTTTGAAAGGCTGATTCAAAACATGGTTGTCTTTCACAATGTGAACCCAAATCGTGTTTACCTGATGGGGTATTCTGCTGGCGGTGATGGGGTTTATCAATTGGCACCTCGAATGGCCGACTATTTCGGAGCTGCTGCCATGATGGCGGGACATCCTAATGAAACTTCCCCTCTGGGATTGAGAAACCTGCCCTTCGCTTTGTTCATGGGGGGAAAGGACGCTGCTTATAATCGGAATCAAGTCGCAGCAGATTGGAAAGTGAAATTGGAGGACCTCCAGTCAAACGATCCGGAAGGTTATGTTCATTGGGTGAAAATATTTCCAGATCACGCTCACTGGATGCAGAAGGAGGACGCAGCAGGTATCCCCTGGATGCATCAGCACAAGCGCCGGCAATACCCGGATCGCGTTGTTTGGAAGCAGGACGATGTTTGGCATGATCGTTTTTACTGGTTGAAGATGGCCGAAGGTGTCAAAGCAGAACGAGCCGAAACGGTGGTTTCACTGGCGGATCAAACGTTCGATGTTGAAAAAGTAGAGACACCCAAACTCACCATCCTATTGAATGACGACATGCTGGATTTGGATCAACCCATCCAGGTAGTGAGAGACGAAAAGGTCATTTTTGAAGGAAAAGCGTCCAGAACCATTCAGAGCTTACTGGAAACCCTGCTCGAACGCGGTGATTCCAGTTACATGTTCAGCAGTGTCATTGATCTGGACTTGACCGCGCAGGAATAAAACAACAATGGATAATTTGCAGCACACAGTTGACGAGCTGAGACGCATGTCCGAGGCAGAACTTTCCGGTATCGGGGAGGACAGCTTGAAGGTTCGTCTCCAGGAGCAGGGGGCTGAAGCTCGAGCCAAGTATGGTAAACTGTCGGCCGCGAACCTTGAGACGTTCTTATCGGACACGGATTGCGTGCGCCATCCGACGCGTCTGATTTTGGAATACGGCGAGATGGGGATGCATCAGTTTGCGCATCCTGATGTCGATTTGCGGGATGAAACGGGTCGCGGACGGGTAATCTACATCAGACCCGTGTTGGGGAAACGTCCGGATCTGTTAGCCCTTGCTGTTTCTTGTGTGATCCCTGTCATCAATTACGGTGACATCATCGGCGATGATCATTGCCAGGTTTACGGGGCGTCTTTGATGAACATGACAGAAGGAGAATACTATGATGCCATCTGTGGATTGGCTGATTTTGTCGGAGCTGAAGAACGATATGCCGGCGAGGATTCGGACAACTCCCAGCACTGTGGCAATGGAGGTGGCTGTGGTTGTCATTCCAATCCCTGAAAGCATCTTAACCAACGGTAACCAGAACAAACAATGAGTCGAGCAACGAAAATAAAGCAATTCATTCACAACATTGCCAGCAGCTTTGCCTGGTTGGCTGTCCTGCCTTTGTTTGGGACATTGACATCCTACGCTGAGCAAGGGCAAAAACCGGTGCTGCTTTACAGCCGTTATTATAATGCGGAAGGTGAAACGCGGTATCTGCCGGACGGGACATACAGTGATATTCTAGCCGCTTTGGGCGAGGAATTTGATGTGCGAATTCATGCTGATCGTCCCACCAGAAAGGTGTTGAAAGACGTGGATGTCATCCTGATCTCCAATCCGAGTTTGAACGCCGTGGATGACCATCCCGCACCTGCTCACCTGGACGAAACGGATCGGAAAACACTGCTCAAATTCGTCAAGCAGGGTGGGGGCGTGATTGTGATGGGGAATCAGGAAAATCACAATCTGGAGACGGAAAACATCAATCGCTTCCTTTCTCATTTTGGCTTGCAATGGGCGGATGCCTACACCGATGCCAAGGGACTGGTGATACCAGAGGAAACGCCTGTCGTTGGCGGTTTGAAGTGGGGATATTACACAGGTAACCAGGTAAAGTTGACCAATGCCCGTCATGTCCAGCGCTGGGCGGTTCTCAATGATTTGAAACAAGCCCCGCCCAAAGGAAAACGAGATGCCGTTGGGGCGTTGTTGGCCGGCGCCCGGTATGGAAAGGGACGCTTGGTCGTTGTATCGGATTCCGGATGGATCATCAACTCGGTGCTGGCCGGAAAAGGTTTGGGCGGGGTGGTGATACCGGATGATGACAACCTGGAAATCATGAAACGGCTTTGTCGTTGGGCGGCGAATTAAACATCAGATGGATCAGGATATTCAACTGGCAGACTTGTCTTTCTTCCCATGGCTCATGATATGGATGTAAAATTCGTAACAGGCTGATCTGAAACTTTATCATGGTTAAATTTTTCAAAACGAATTGGCCTCTGTTGCTGCTTGGATTGATTGCCGCCATGATCCTGGGAAGGATCATGGAAATCCGAAGAACTGAGCTTCCCAGGATCAAAAAACTGGAGCAGGAGGAAAAGAACCGCTTGCGTCCGATTACCAAAGCACCTCATGGAGAACAAAAAACTGAAGCGATACAACAGCCTTGATATGACTGAATCCTTTTTGATCATGAATCGATCCATACGCCACTCCCATACCCTGCATCCCACTGGCAAGTATTTCCTCATTATCTTTATAACAATCCTTTCCGGTTTTGCATTGGAGGGGGCTGAAGATCCATTCAAAGCTGGCGTTCGACCTACGGACGCCTTAACGCCCGAGATGGAAAAAGCAGCCTTTGTATTACCGCCGGGTTTTGAAATGGAACTTGTCGCAGCCGAGCCCGACATTGCCAAGCCGATGAACATGGCCTTTGATCATCGGGGCAGGTTGTGGGTCACTGACACTTTGGAATACCCCTTTCCCGCCCCATTGGATCAGGAAGGTCGGGATTCAATCAAGGTTCTGACCGATACCGATGGCGACGGGCAATACGATGACATCACGACCTTTGCCAGTGGTTTGAATATTCCGATCGGACTGTATCCCTACAAAAACGGCGTGCTCGTCTGGAGTATTCCGAACATCTGGTGGCTGGAGGATACGGATGGTGACGGAAAAGCGGATAAAAAGGAAAAACGATATGGACCGTTGGGGTGGGAACGTGACACTCACGGGATGAACTCTTCCTTTACCCGTGGCTTTGACGGGTGGTTATACGCCACTCACGGTTTCAATAATAACACCACTATTCGAGGGAGCGACGGGAGTGAAGTCACCATGAACTCCGGGAACACATACCGCATACGTCTTGATGGCAGCCGCGTTGAACAGCACACTTTTGGGCAGGTGAATCCTTTTGGAATGTGTCTCGATCCTTTGGGGAATTTCTACACCGCAGATTGTCACAGCGCTCCCGTGTATCAACTGCTGCGCGGAGCATACTATCCAAGTTTTGGGAAACCCCACGACGGGCTTGGTTTTGGTCCGGCACTGATGACCCATGCCCATGGTTCCACGGCGATTTGTGGGATCGTGTATTACGATGACGACCAGTGGCCCATGGAGTTTCGTGAGAATGTTTTCATCGGCAACGTGATGACCAGCCGATTGAATCGTGATGCCCTTCTTGCCAAAGGATCTTCCCGACAGGCCGTGGAAAAGCCGGATCTCCTCAAGACCCTCGATCCATGGTTTCGGCCCGTGAACCTGCAGCTCGGTCCGGACGGCGCCCTATACATTGCAGATTTTTACAATAAAATCATTGGTCATTACGAAGTGCCTTTAAAACACCCCGGACGTGATCGCGAACGAGGCCGTATCTGGAAACTGACCTATAAAGGCGTTCCCGGTAAAGAAGCCGAAGGACATGGTTTGCCGGACTTGACTTCCATGCGATTGCCAGAGGTCATCCAACAATTGGGACACCCCAATATCACCCGGCGCATGCTGGCCACCCATTACCTGGTGGACCACGGTGGGCCAAGTGCCGGAAAGAGGTTGCGACGAATCTGGAATCAGGGAGAAATGACAAAGTGGAGGCAACGGATCCATGCCTTGTGGGTGATGGAACGATTGGGGGTGGCAACTCATGACATCATCGGAGATGCCGTTCACGATGCCGCCATGGAAGTGCGTACCCATGCGATGCATCTGCTTGCCGAAAGAAATCGCTGGAACACCGAACAGGAGAATTGGGTGATGATGGCCTTGCAGGATGAGGACCCCAATGTGCAGCGAGCCGCAGCGAATGCCTTGAGCCTGCATCCGTCGTTTGAGCATGTTCGCCCTTTGCTCAAAATTCGCGAGACCCCCTCGAAAAACGACCCACAGTGGCTTCACGGAATGCGCCTGTCTTTGAGGAATCAATTGAGCGACTCCGGAACCTGGCAACGATTGGCGCGGGTGAGTTTGAGTCCGTCCGATGAAAAGCGCCTGGCCGACGTGGCTCTGGCCGTCCGTCATGAGGGCGCAGCGGATTACCTGATCAGACTGTTTTCAAAACATGATTTGGATGATGTCGTTTTGTTGCAGGGATTCAAGCATGCTGCACGGTATGCCTCTTCCGATGGTTTGAATCAACTCGGAAAACTGGTCCCTGCCAAATATCTGGACAATCCCGATTTACAGTTGGAACTATTTGAATCCGTCCGGCAGGGCTTGCTGGCACGGGGAGAAAGCATGACAGATTCCATTCGGCAATGGGGGACTCAACTGGCAGAGCGATTCATCAAAGGCGCAGCTGAAGGAGGAAACGTTTGGAGCTATCGTCCCATAAAGGGCATGAAACGCACGCCTAATCCGTGGTTCCTGCAGTCGCGTTCTTCGGTCGATGGTCATGAAGGCGCTACTTTTCTTTGCAGTTTGCCACCCGGCGGAGAAGCGTTCACAGGTACGATGGTGTCCCAGGATTTTGAAGCGCCGGATCGATTGGAATTCTTTTTGGCGGGGCACGATGGCTACCCGGACAAACCACGTAAAAAGAAGAATTCGGTAAAGCTTTTGAACAGCGAGACAGGGCAGGTTTTGAAACAGGAATTTGCGCCTCGCAATGACATCGCACGTCGTGTCGAATGGGATTTGTCGGATGTTCAAGGTGCACGTGTCAGGATTGAAATCGTGGATGCCGATGATGGTGACGCCTACGCATGGTTGGCCTTTGGGAGAATGACCCCTTCCGTCATCACCCTGCCACAGACCTCACCGAATGATCACAGCCAACGACTCACTGCTGCAGCGCGCCTTGCCGGGGATTTGAAATTAACGCATTTGAAACCTGAGTTGAAGGAATGGATGGATGGCAAAGCTCCTGATGCTGAGGTGTTGGTTGCCGCGGCTCAGGCCTACAGCGCCATGAGTCCTGCAAATCCGGCAAAGAGGCTCATCGGTCTGCTTTCCAATATGGAGATTCCCGAAACCGCTCGTCATCACATTATCAAAGCCATCACTGCTGAACGGCTACATGATGCGAACGAGCAGTTAGCATTGATGGTTCCCATGCTTTCGCTCCAGCAGCAGCAGGAAATGGTCAATCAGATGAGTTCCCGTTCTGATGCCGCCGAACTTGCGGCTTCTTGGATTGAATCGGGATTGGTTTCTCCTATGACACTCCGAAATGCCAACGCGCTTCAACAAATCAAAACGGCTGTGACTCCTGAAACGTTTGATCGATTGGAACGCATGCTTGTCGCTTTGCCCGAACCGGATGTAAAGATCCAGGATCTCATTGATCATCGCACTGCCACATTCACCTCAGCGGAACCGAATCTGGAAAATGGCAAAACTTTATTTCAACAAGCCTGTGCGATCTGTCATCAGTTGAATAAGCAGGGAGCCTTGGTTGGTCCGCAGTTGGATGGCATCGGGAGCAGGGGACTCGCACGCATCATGGAAGACATTCTGGCGCCCAACCGTAATATGGATCATGCATTTCAACCGACACGGATCATTCTAAAAGATGGTGAAATCATTTTCGGTTTACCAAGAAGAACCGAAGGTAACCTGCAAATCCTGGCAAATGCCGCGGGGCAGGAGGTGTCGGTTGATCAATCGAACATTGACCGACAGGAGTCCCTGACAACGTCCATCATGCCGGACAATTTTGGAGAATTGTTTGACGAACAATCTTTTCGTGATTTGGTTGGATTCCTGCTGCAATCCGGGACTGATCAGTGAATGGATCCGGGTCGGGACATTTGAAAATCTTTGAGTAGAGGAGTGTTTTTTAATTGCGATGAAAAGTATGGTTAAACAGGGCATTTGTGTGCTCTTGCTGTTGCTGGTGGGGTGGAACTCTTTTGCCCAAACTCTAAATTTATCCATCGAAGATCTGGGGGAACGAAGTGTTCGTCTCGACTGGCCGGATTTAGGAGACGGGTTTGAGTATACAGTCGAATTTACACAATCTTTGGGAACCGATGCATGGAAACCATTGCCACATCAAAATGGTTGGCCGGATCGCATACTAGGATTAACCGACCGATTGAGCGAGGGCGCTGAGCAAAGGTTTTACCGGATCATAGCCACTCCCGTAGCAACATCAGCTCAGCGTGGCCGATTGATTTCCGCCGAAGCGATTGCCGATGTGAGTGCGCTGCAATTAAACTTCGTGCTGGCCATTGCAGGTGTTGAAACCATTCAGGCAAGCCAAAGCACACGTGTGTTCAAGGTCGTTTATGAGACCGTAGATGCTCAAGGGAATTCTGTTCAGGCGTCCGGGCAGGTGTCTTTCCCTTCTGATGCGGGGCAGGTTCTACCCTTGGTCAGCTATCAACACGGCACGGTGGTCGATCCTGAGGATGTCCCATCACGTTATTCATTGACCCAATTGGAATCCATCGTTCCGGTCATTATGGCATCGAATGGTTATGTGGGAATTGCTCCCGATTATCTGGGCTTGGGAGATTCAGGGGGATTTCATCCATATATTATCGCCAAGCCATCAGCCACCTGTGTGGTGGACCTGATTCGTGCCGCCAAGACACTGGCGGATCAAGAATCTTACCAACTCAATGATCAACTGTTTCTGTTTGGATATTCCGAAGGAGGCTATGTGACCATGGCAGCGCATCAGGAGCTGGAAGCGCTGCATGCTGACGAACTCCCTGTGACCGCTTCGGTTCCCATGGCCGGACCCTATGATGTATCAGGTGTATTGGTCGACACGATGTTGAGTGATGGGTCCTATTCCAATCCGTTTTACCTGATGTATGTCATCCTCGCATATCATGGTAATTACGGATTGTTTGATGACCCCTCGGAAGTGTTTGCAGAACCTTACGCCCAGCGTGTCAGGGATTATTTGTCAGGAAATTCAACGCTGGACGATTTGCAGAGCCAGATGCCCAAAGTGCCAAAAGCCATGTTGAATCCGGCTTTTGTGGAGGCGTTTTCCAATGCCCATGATCATCCTTTTCGGCAATTGTTGCGGCAGAACGATTTGATTCAATGGTTGCCCGAAGCTCCCATGAAGTTAATTCACTGCGGAGGGGATTTGACAGTTCCATTTGAAAATTCCCAACTTGCTTTTGATGCCTTCAAACTGGCTGGAAAAACGAACATAGAACTTATCGACCCTTTTTCCCGAGGTGATCATTCCCAATGTATTCTACCAGCTCTGGAGATTGCTAAATCCTGGATGGATTCGTTGAAGGAGTAGGGGTTGGCGCGAGTTCTACGACGAAAAGTGTAGCCAGCCCCACCGTTGCCCGAAGTAATAGAACGGGTATAGACGGTTCGATGACAAGATGGCCAGCGTTGGGCTTAATCGTCTATTCCACCTTCTTCAGGGGGTAATTCCTGGTAGGTTTCACACATATCTTTAAGCACTTGCGTGAAATCCTCCAGACCTGTCGCTGGTAGAATGATGGTGTCGCGCCGACCGCCGACATCTTCGGTGATGCGCAAAAAACGACCGCGGGGATTCTCTTTCAGCGTGAAAATAAACGTCTTGCGTTCGACCTGAATTTTCTCGGTCCGTAGAGTATCTTCGTCCACACGGGGCCTTCCACCGTAGGATGGTTTATCGTTAGAGCTCATGATTTTTTCTCCCAATTATCCCGGTAAACCTGTTCGAAGGGATGTGTCACTTTCTTTGATGCTCAAAAATTTGTCAACCGCGAAATTGGTGCATCCCGAGTTCTCTATAACTGGATTGGTTCCGGGTAACTTGCCATAGTTGTGAAAAGGATCCCAGCACGACGAACAAGTGTACAAAATGAAAGCCGGTTTTCCAAAGGCGGTAAGCCCTGGCCCCCTCCTGTAAATCCTGCTGGGAAGCGGTGGGGCGATAGGCGCGAACATGCTGCTGCGTCATGGAGGGGAAAATGACCCATTTAAGAATGAAAGTGATGACCACCAAGGTCAGGAGAATACCCAGTCTTAATCTGAAGATCGGGCGGCCCGCATACCATTGCTCGGCACAGTGCTGAACGATTGCCACAAAAGCGCACAACATTAATAGGACCAGGTATTTTGCCAGCAGCACATGCATCGATGCTTCCGAAAAAGGGTGGGGCACCAGTTGCGTCAGTTGCTCGGATTGGAACACACTCCGGATACAAATCAGAAAGAAGAGCGATGCCCCGAACCATAAGGCGGCATTGGCGATTCCAATGATGCGCAAGAAGGGTAACACGTCACCAAGTTAAGAAGCTTGCCCACTGAACTCAAGAACCGATTTTCATTCTGCCTTGGGTTTTGTTATTGGCAACTGTCTCAACGAATTTCAACCGAACCACTTGCCAGATCGATTTTTTCACCACGTCGCGAGGTGTAGCAAAGGATCAACCAATGATTTGGTCAGGTTGAAATATTCATATCAACATTGCAGATATGTTCAAAATGGTGTTGAATCCAATGAAATTCCTAGGAAGACCCAAAACATGATTCCATCTGACCGTCAAAGTAATATGATACCTTGTTTGTTGGTAACCTGGTTAATGCTGGGAGCCTTCCATGCCCCTTCTTTGGTTGCCGGGGATTTGGTTGACACGAGGAGTGGTACATTGACGTTTGAGCGGGATATACGCCCCATTTTCAAGGCCATGTGCTTTCATTGTCATGGCGAAGACGATATTAAGAAGGGGGGATTGGACGTGCGCCTGGTGCGGCTGTTGGAACATGGAGGTGAATCCGGTAGCGTCCTTTCCGCCGGAGAGCCAGACAAAAGCCTGCTCTGGGAACGAATCCTGACCGACGACATGCCCGATGGGGAGAAAAAGCTGACTCAGAAGGAAAAAGACCTCATTTTTCAATGGATCGCTCAAGGTGCAAAGACTGCTCGTCCCGAGCCGGAGAATGTCGAAGACGCAAGGTACACGTTTGAAGAACTCAATCATTGGGCGTTTAAGCCCATTTCCTCACCTGCCATTCCCGAGACAATCAAAACGAATGGCGATCACCCCATTGATGCTTTCATCCTGAAAAAACTCGAGGAGGAAAACCTGGATTTTTCTCCCGAAGCCGGTAAAAGAACGTTGATTCGACGTTTGAGTTTTGATCTGAGAGGTTTGCCCCCGTCACCCGAAGAAGTTGACTCATATCTCGAGGATCAAAGCGAAGGAGCGTGGGCGAAACTGATAGACGATTTCCTGTCTTCAGCCCATTTCGGTGAACGTTGGGCCCGATTCTGGTTGGATGCGGCCGGGTATGCCGAAAGTGATGGAGGTACGTTGAATGATCCGGTGCGACCCTATGTTTGGCGTTACAGGGACTATGTCGTCGAGTCTTTCAATCAAAACAAACCCATTGATGAGTTCTTCCAAGAGCAGCTTGCGGGGGATGAAATGGTTCAGGGCGAAATTGATATCTACAATCCCAGGCATGAAGAACTGCTCGCCGCAACAGGGTTTCTACAGATGGCTCCTGACGCCACACGAACGAGCAATACCTTGATGGACCGTAATAATGCCGTGGCAGAATCCTTGAAAATTGTCAGCTCCGCCATGCTGGGACTGACCGTTGGTTGCGCACAATGCCATGATCACAAATATGATCCCATCGGGATTGATGATTATTATCGGTTTCGGGCTTTTTTTGATCCGGCGTTTCCCTTGGACAAATGGCGAACCCATGACGCGCGTCTGATTGATTTGACGCAACCCGATGTCATGGCGGAAATCGACCGGATTGAGGCGGAAGCCAAAAAGCTGGAAGACGACATCAAGGCCAGACGTGAGCAGGTGGCCTTGGAGATCCAGGAGAAAAAACTGGCTGATGTCCCGGAGAACTATCGCGAACTGCTCAGGGAGGCCGTGCGTCATCCGCAAAAAGAGCGAACGAATCAACAAAAGGAACTGCTGGATGTCTACCCGATGGTCAAACCGACTTCCACGATTATTGGGCTGTTAGTGGAATATGATGCTCCTTCTTACCGCAAATTTGAAAAGGAATTTGCACAAGTGGCCGCCATCAGAGTGACGAAACCGGCCAGGAAAATGATTCTTGCCACCACTGAGCAAACCGGTCAGGTGCCGGTCAGCAAGATCTTTTTTCGTGGCAATCCTGAAAGTCCGGAGAAAACCGTTCAACCGGGAGAACTCACCGCTCTCAGAATGAACGGGCTGGAAGCCGAGTTCGAAGAGAATGATCCAAATCTAAAATCCTCAGGACGCCGCCTTGCTTTTGCCAGACATATCACCAGTGGCCGGCACCCTCTAACTGCTCGGGTATTCGTTAATCGAGTGTGGATGCATCTGCTGGGTAGCGGGATTGTCACGACCCCCGGAGATTTTGGTATTTCAGGCGAACGTCCTTCCCATCCTGAACTCCTCGATTGGCTGGCACAGGATTTTATGAACCATGGCTGGGATCAAAAACGCTTGATCCGGCAAATCCTGTGTTCCAGAACATATCGTCAAACTTCCGTTCATCGACCGGAGCTCAACCGGATTGATCCCGAAAACAGTCTGTTCGGCAGAGCAAATCTCAAGCGACTGGATGCCGAATCCCTGCGCGATACCTTGCTTGCTGTCACCGGACTGATGATAACAGATCTCGGCGGGGCCAGTTTGCCCGTGACGGAGAATCCTGAAGGGAAAACCGTCATCGGAGTGAGGAAAATCAAGGATGGATTGAAAGCGGGAGTGGATAGTGGGCAGAGTGGCGCTCATCGGAGGAGCATTTATGTTCAAATGCAGCGCAACAAGCCTTTGAACATGCTGGCAACATTCGATTTGCCCATCATGACCCCCAACTGTGAAATCAGACGCCATACAACGGTGGCGACCCAATCTTTGTGGTTTATGAATGATGATCAGATGGTCGATTGGTCACAGTCGCTGACCTCTGAAATCTGCAGGGATGAGAACGACCTGGATTGCCGGATCAGGAGCCTGTTTGCGCGACTGTTTTCAATTGATCCCAATGTGGGTGAACTTGAACTTTGCCGATCGTTTTTCGAAGAACAGGTGAACCACTTTTTGAAGGATTCTGATGAGTCCTCACGGAAATCACTAAAAGAAGATTCCGAAAAGGCCGAGCAACGGGCTCTGGCAGCTTTGGGGCAGGCGTTACTGGCCTCGAACCGCTTTTTATATGTTGAATAAACACCATCCTGAGGCGAATGCGGGAGGATTGATGGACCGTTCGGTTGCAACTTAAATGGTGGGGCGGCTTTAGAGGATTCAGGCAGGTAGCATTTTTTTTTCAAATAGTTGTACCGCGTGCTTGCATTCGATCCGCCTAGTAGTCATTCTCCACCGAGGTGGCGCCTTCTTTTACACACGCCCCTTATAGATCACATTAAAAATGAGCAAACCTGACGAAACACCAAAGCTTGATTTGGATTTGGAATCGGCCTTTTTGCCGGCTTGGGCACAAAAATCTACAGAGGAAAACCCTTACTCCAAGTACGAAGGACGAGACAGAGATTATAGTTCTGGCGACAGAAGAGGAAGATCACGCCGGGATGATTCAGGGAGACCACCCCGTCGACGTGATAAAAACGGACCTCAAGGCAGAGGACGTCAAGATGGAGGTGGGGGTCGTGATCGAGGTGACCGTCGAGGTCCCCGGGAAGGCGGCTCAAGGCAAGGTGGGCCGAGACAAGGGGGAGGTGATCAGGGGCAGCATCGCAACCGTCCTCAAGGTGGAAGAGGTCAGGGACGTGGCTTTCAGGGTAAAGGCGGACCACGCCGGGATCGTCCTCCACGCAAAAGCCGTCAGGAAATTCTCGCTTCACTCCCCCAACTGAAAACCCAGATCATTCCGGAAGCAAAGGGTGTGGCATTATTGGCCAAGCGGATTCGGTTGCAGGGAAGGGCATATCCATTATTTGATATTGCGGGTTTGATTCTCCAGAGCCCCGACCGATATCAGATCCGGTTTACAACACAAAACGCACCTAAAGACCAGCCGCAACAAAAGATTTGGTTGTGCAAGATCGATGGCACGGTCTGGCTCGATGAGTCCGAAGGCATCCAATACATTCTCCAAAATCATCTGGATCAATACTATACTTCGGAACGGACGGAAACCGAACCTCCGAAGGGTAACTTCAATTTTGTCGCGCAGTGCAGCATTTCAGGTATCGTGCTTGGACCTCCGAACTACCACGGCTATCAGGCCAAGTTGCGGGAAGTGCATGGCGAGCGTTTTGCACGCATGGATTTTGAGCATTGGAAATCCAAGGTGAAAATCGTCCACGAAGAAGAGGTCGTAAAGAAATGGCTCGACGAGCAAAGCTGGACCACCGAATACGCCGACAAGAGCAATCCTGAAGCGGACAAACTTCATTCGCTTGATGAAGTGGAAGCACATTTTCGTGAGCATCATCTTGCAGAAACACTGGAATGTGTGAATTCAACGCAGGTTTCCGGAGACTTGCAGAAGCAAATCAGCCGTCCGATTCGTGATTTGATTCGCTTTCATGTTGATGACCAGAAGCGGTTTCCTCTGCAGTTGGCAACCGAACTGAGTCAGCAGTTCACCCGACAAGGCTTGCAGTTTTTCAAGGTGAACAAAACCGTCACCCATGTTTCGGTTTCGCGTCCCCATTATTTGAACCTGGAAGCAACGCCGGTTTCCGAAACGGTTAAAAAGATTGTCCAATTCATTGACGAAACCCCGGATTGCACCAGGGCAAAGGTCATGGACGCCTTGGCGCCTGCACCTGCAGCACCGGTATCAGAGGATCAAGCTCCTGAGGCACCGGCAGTCAGTGAGGAAACTGCAGGCGAAGAAGATAAATCTCAAGCTGTTGAGGCTCCAGGTGCTGCCGATTCCAGTGCCGGTGAAGTCGCCAAAGAATCTGGCGACAATGCCGAGACCTCGAATACCAGCCCTGAACCTGAGGCCAAACAGGCAGAGGAAGCCAAGGCTGAACCAGCCATGACGCCTGAGCAAGCGGCTGTATCGACCGATCTACACTGGTTGATTCATCAAGGTCACGTGATCGAATTTTCCAACGGCAAAATGGAGACAGCCAAGAAGCCCAAGGAACAACCGCCCAAAAAGCAAAACAAGGCTGCTGCAAAATCTGAGAATCCAACTCCAGTAAAGGAGTCGGAAAAAACTCAGGAAAGTAATACTGAAACTCAAACAGCGCCCGCAGCGACTGAAGCTGATCAGACGCCTGAGCCTAAACCGGAAACTTCCGCAGAACCTGCTCCGTCAAAGGATGCAGCAGAGACTAATCCTCCCGCTACGGAGGCAGTCAAGCAGGCGCCTGAAGCGGTGTCAAACGACGTTGCACAAGCCGACGAAAAACCTGAGGAAGTGACAACGGATGCTGCTGAGGAAGCTAAGCCCAGCAAAGTCACTCCCGAATCCACGGATACGGAGGGCAGTGCCGATTCAACCGATTCGGAAGCTCCCGCAACCGAAGAAAAACCTTCCGATAGCTAGACATGCCGCCAAAAAGCGCATACGCCAAAGCGGGTGTGGATATTGACCTGGGAAATCAGGTCAAACAAACACTGCCTGAATTACTGGCCTCCACTCACCGCAGGGAAGTCATGGGAAAGGTCGGTGGTTTTGGAGGACTCTTTGCCGCCGGTTTCAAGGGATATAAGAATCCCATTCTGGTGTCGAGTGTGGACGGAGTCGGAACCAAACTAAAAGTCGCCTTCATGACGAAGCGACACGACACCATTGGTGAAGACTTGGTCAACCATTGTGTCAATGACATCCTGGTGCTCGGAGCCGAACCACTTTTCTTTCTGGATTATGTCGGGGCTGGCGTCCTGAAACCCAAGGTTTTTGATTCCATTATCAGAGGGTTCGCACGGGGCTGCAAAGCCAATGGTTGCGCTCTGATTGGTGGTGAAACGGCTCAGATGCCGGGTTTTTACAAAGCCGGGGAATACGATGTCAGCGGTACCATTGTCGGCGTTGTGGACAAGGGCTCCATGCTTGATGGCAAGAAGACCAAAGCCGGGGATGTGGTGATTGGAATCGCTTCCAATGGACTTCACACCAATGGCTATTCCCTGGCGCGTCACATTCTTTTCGACAAAGCTGGATTGAAACCTTCGACCAAACTCGCAGATCTGGGAGGCAAGGTCGGAGACGCTCTGTTGGCAGTCCATGTCAGCTACAACAATGTGATTCAGCGTCTGTTGAAACGTTTTAATCCCCGCGGGAAATCTGCGGCGATTCAAGCCCTGGCCCACATCACCGGTGGCGGTTTTCAGGATAACATCCCCAGAAACCTGCCGCCGAAACTGGATGTCCGGATTGAAAAGGGCTCCTGGGAAATTCCTCCCTTGTTCCAATATCTGCAGCGCGAGGGTAAAGTGAGTGAATCCGAAATGTTCCATGTCTTTAACATGGGAATCGGCATGACCATGACGGTTCGAGCCAATCAAGCGGATGCTATCCTCAGAGCACTGCGCCGAAGCGAACACTCAGCCTGGATCATTGGTGAAGTTGTCAAAGGGACTGGAACTGTTTCATTGAAGTGAAATTGGGATCTACTCGATGAATCCATGGTAGAGCCCCATGTAGTAAGGCAACAGGTAAACTGTGCCACTCGCCAAAACAGTGCCGCTTCCACCGTAATCCAAAGTCCACGGATCCGTGTTCCAATGATTGAAGTGACGGTTTTCAACGGGCAGCACCTTGCCGTTGACCCGGTAACCTCGGGGGCGATG
>Ga0255776_10003007_pt1 | contig 18419 bp, 13 predicted proteins | sample 071ome_19_FD_179974 | JGI IMG/M metagenome (GOLD analysis project Ga0255776, IMG submission 179974) | Coastal salt marsh microbial communities from the Groves Creek Marsh, Skidaway Island, Georgia - 071413AT metaG (version 2) | ecosystem: Environmental > Aquatic > Marine > Intertidal zone >... | reverse complement strand
TGCCACCTTCTGGCCTCGGGATCGGGGGAAGCGAACCGAAGTCGTCCGACTTCGGTTCTTTTATAATCAAAGAGGTGTTTTCATGGAGCAGACCGTACGTACGGGAAACCGTACGATATACGAATGGCTCGCTGCGTTACCTGCATTCTTGGTATTGGTTTTCGTTATCATCCTGAATACCAGTCACACCATGCATGCGCAGTTACTGCAATTGGGGGAGAGTGTCTGGGAGGGGTATTTCCTACTCCGTCATGACCCAGTTGAACCAAGCTGTAACCTCAATATGGACGTTGATACTGAGTTGGCGCGCCTGATTCAAGAGCGTAACAACCAGCCAGTTGACGAGTTTGATCTGTTTGCTCCAGAACCGGTAGACCCGGTCATGATGCGTAAGTCGCTAGAGGCGGCTCAGGCGCAGTGTGCAATTAAGTACGATCAGTTCAATGCCACAAAAGACCGCATTACACCGGCAGTTCAGGTGTTCCGCTCAGTCGAGTTGGGTGTCGCTAACTTTGGCGAACTTGGTATGGCTACCCAGCGTATCATGCTGGCGATTCTGGTGTTGATCTGTGGCGGTACAGCCCTGTTGCGTCGTCATCACATCTCTTTGCGTCCGATGGTCACTGCAATGGACTATCGCGTCGCGGCCGGGGCCCAGTTTATTGCCTTCGGCATACTCTTCTACTCGGTATACAGTTTCAAAGAAGTCGCCTTCTCTGCGGGCATTGAAGTCAGTACCGAGCATGCGATTCTACACTGGCTATGGATTCTGGGTTTCGGTGCCCCGTTGTTGGTTACTCTGTATCAAATGATCATCGTGCCAAAAGAAGCGCAGCCAGGGGGTAACTTCCTGAAGGCGCAGTTGGCTGTCCCGCTGTACGCTACCATGTGCTTGATCTCAGGTACCTACTTTATCCTTGCAGGGCATCCAGCGGGGATTGGTATTTACCTAAACCAGATGATGGAACTCTCTCAGTTGTTCCTGAATGTGGGTCTGTATGTGTGGATTGGTATGCTGCTGAAGCGTACCGAAATGGCACAGAAAGTATTCAATATCTTCCGTCCGTTTAATCTGCCACCAGAAATGTTGGCGGTAGCGGTGGTTGCTCTGGCAGCAGTACCGACGGCCTATACCGGTGGTTCTGGTATTTTCGTTATTGCCGTGGGTGGCTTGATCTACATGGAGATGCGTCGTGCCGGTGCGCGTCGCCAGTTAGCGTTAGCAGCGACTGCCATGTCTGGTTCACTGGGTGTCGTACTGCGTCCGTGTCTGTTGGTGGTGATTGTTGCTGCGCTGAATAACGAAGTGACCACCGATCAGTTGTTTGGATGGGGTGTTAAGGTCTTCTTCCTTACGACCGTTCTCTTTGCTTTCTATGCACTGATCACGCGTCAGGAGCCAGTGTCTGTGCCACGTCCTCAGGGTAATGTATGGCCAGAATTTAAAGAAGCACTGAAGCCACTGATCCCATACGTGATTCTGATTTCTGTCACTCTGGTGGTGTACGCGCTGTTGCTGAACGCTTACCTGGATGAGTTCTCTGCACCTATCATTCTGCCAGTCCTGTTGCTGGTGATTTTGATCTATGAGCGTCTCTCTCAAGAGAAAGACGTACTCAAGCGCGAGAACATGAACATCGATTATGTTGAGCACCGTCTCGAAGAGAGTTACGACGATCTCAAGCAAGGTCGCGACTCGATGGAGAAAACCATCCGTGAAGCGACCACTGAGACTACCGGTCATATTGGTGCTCTGTTAATGCTGATGGGCATGTCCGTCAGTATCGGCGGTGTGATTGAACGTGCTGAAGTCATGGCCATGGTGCCGACTGAATTCAGCTCAATCTGGCTGGCGATGGGCCTGCTGGTCGCTATTTTGGTCGTGATTGGTATGGTAATGGACCCATACGGTGCCGTTATCCTCGTGAGTGCGACGATTGCTTCGATTGCTTACGAGAGCGGGATCGATCCGGTGCACTTCTGGATGGTGACTCTGGTGGCCTTTGAGCTTGGATATTTGAGTCCACCAGTGGCACTGAACCACCTCTTAACCCGACAAGTGGTGGGTGAAGAAGAAGTTCGACTCTCCAAAGAAGAAACGATTGGACAGAGCTTCTGGTATCGTCACGAGAAGATATTGCTGCCTCTGGTGACTATGGCGACGGCCTTGCTTATCGTTGCCTTCGTCCCACTAGCCATCGCTTACTAAAGCGACAGCATTTGACCGGAAAGCGGTCACTAAAAAAGGAGCCCTTGTGGCTCCTTTTTTGTGCGCGTTTGAAACTCATATTGGTCCGTACTCGTCTTGTAATACATCTTGGTACGCAAGCGTCGTCACTTCAGTCTGGACATTGTTTGGGCAGGAAAAGACTATGGTTGGCGTGGAATCAAGGTGACGGCTGAATCCGCCGTTAAGCCGATATTGCGGAACTCAAGATCGCCAAGCGTAAATTGATCGTCCTCGTTGAACTTCATATCACGGAAGTAAATACCTTCAATGCGGTCCGGGAGGTAGATCGAAATGCTGCCGTCGTCGTTGACTGTGGATTTTGGTGCATCGGGGTCAGCGTACTCAATCCCCTCGATTTCATAGCCGGACGTCAAAAAATCTAAAACAGGGAGCACTGCGGTGAGAAACATCATAAAGGTATTCTCAGCCGCATCTTCATCCGGTCCGTTGTTGTCAGCGAGATCGATCAGATATTGTGCGTGATCAATAGCAGCCTGAGCGTTAATCGCTGAAAGGGAGTCGTCACTCAAAGGCTGAAGTTGGTCGCGTACGTCGGCCTGTGTTGCTGCGGACCAGGAAAGGCTGAGCACACCGGTGATTAGTAGAGTGTATCGTCCAGAAAGCATGGTGATTGTCCTTATTATTTTGAAGGACCATAGGACAACACTTTATTGATTGAGGTGTACTTAAAGCACGCCAGTAGAGGAGGTGGGCGAATTAGGCCCAGACACAAATTTTGAATAGAAAGATAACGTCGCAGGCGGGCCGACAAAATGCGTAAGCCCGCAGAGTTGGCAAGATCAGTTGCCTTTGTGCAGGATGATCTGAGAATTTTCTTTGAGTTCAATGTCTGAGAACACCAGCTCGCCCAGCGGAGCTCCATTGCTGTCCAGGACACGGAATTCGTTGTAGGTCACGGCGCCGATGCGATTCGGCAGGATCAGTGAGACAGTATCGTCACCATTAATGATGGTGCGTGGGCCGCTGGGGTCGTCGTATTCAATGTCGGTAATTTCGTAGCCTGACATGAAGTTCAGAAATGGCAGTACCACTTCCAGCGTCGCCATGATGGCAGTCTCTGGTGCGGCGCTGTCTGGACCTGTCTGATTCACAACGTTCTCAAGGTAAGGCACGTTGTCCTGGAGTCCTTTTGCGGTCAGTTCTGACATATCGGTTTCACTGATGAACTCCATACCGACACGGGCGGCTAATGATGCTGGATCGGTAGGGCGGTCAGCGTGGCCCGAGGCCGAAATAACTGTTAACAACAGCAGGGCGAGAGTTCCTTTCACTTGGTGTCCAACTGTCATGATGGTGTCCTGTCAAAATTTGCAAGAAAACCATGAAACACGATTTTGAATGTCAGGAGAGAGTCGAATCACGACGCGGGGCGGGTAAATGGTTTGATAGGCACTAATTGTCTGGGTCTATATTGACCATAAGTTAAACGTGGCGCTATTGGTCTGATGATTTTGAGACAGGATACAAAGAAGTGCCTGTTTGGCTGGGCCGGAGCGGAGGGGTTCGTTGTTGTGGCGGGTTGTATCTACCACCAAATGGGTCACCATTATTCGCGAAAGGCTATGTCAGACAACCCTCAATGGCATTGACGGAGCAGGGGCAGGTACGAAAGTTTGGGTGAAAGAAAGCCGACACTAAGTGATAACAACAACAATAACGACGGCGTATTTAGGCCGTCGTTATCGAGTGTTTAAATCCAATCAGTCACGAAGACGAATGGTGATCGACGAGTCCTGAGTCATGCTAAGGTTTTTGATCACAAGATCACCCATCGCTGGACCGGTAGAGCCGCGGAAATTCACGTCACGGAAGGCAATTTCACCGATGCGTTTAGGGACTTTCACGCTGAGTGAGCCGTCTTCGTTCAGGGTTGTCGCTGGGCCGTCATCGTAGTATTCGACATCGCTGATCTCGTAGTCAGTCAGCATGTTAAGGCCGGGAAGTACAGTCTCCAGGGTTGCCATCACACTGCTAGCCGGAGCATCCTGGTCGCTGGCATCGCCGGTTAGCACGTCCTGGAGGTACTCAACATTGTCGGCGAGCCCCTGACCACTGATGCCGGCCATGTCGTCATCACTGAGCGCCTGCAGGCCGCGCTTTTCCATGTACTGTTCTGCGGTGTGCGCTGACTCTGTCGCGGCATGGGCAGACGCGACGAAGGGCTGAATCGGACCCAGCAGTAGAGCACTGGCAGCGGCGACCAGACGGTAACGTGACTGGCGACGTAGAATCTTGTTGAGTTCACGTTCGCTGATCCAGCCCTGACGCACCATAATCTCACCCAGCATCAGCTTACTGCTGCTTTGTAACTGTAGAGCTTCGTCCAGTTGGCGGCGGTTGATCATGCCTTTGTGCAGCAACAAGGTACCGAGTCGGGACTTCTGCTGGATTTCCTGCTGATTGCTCATAAATAGGCCCTTCATTCTTATTGGCGATGGAATGCAGTAATCCTGAACTATGGTTGAAATTTCAACAACGCAGGCTTTTTGGCGTTCAGCAAGAACAGGGGCTGTAGTTGAGCTAAGTTATTGATTGAACGATGGTTTATCAATGTAAGCCAGATTTGTTATTTGTTGTAATAGTGCCTGTCCTTCATGACATACCTTGTAACTCGCGTGGCGAACTCCCTGAGATACCAACATCGCAGGTTTTGGAACACGTCTTTCCGTTGTCAGGGTGCCTTAAGTCGCTGCAATTCTTTATAATCGCTGAAAACTATTACGTAAGTGGAGACTTCAATGAGTAATCCTCGTCACGTCAAACTCCTGATTTTGGGGTCAGGCCCTGCTGGTTACACAGCGGCTGTTTATGGCGCACGCGCAAATCTTGACCCTGTCATCATCAGTGGCATGCAAATGGGCGGTCAGCTCACCACGACGACTGAAGTGGACAACTGGCCAGGCGACGCCCAAGGCGTTCAGGGCCCTGAGCTAATGGAGCGTATGAAGGCACACGCTGAGCGCTTTGAAACCGAAGTGGTCTTTGATCAGATTAGCTCCGTGAATCTGCAGCAGCGTCCTTTTCAGCTGAAAGGTGACATGGGTGAATACACCTGTGACGCTCTGGTGATCGCGACGGGCGCCAGCGCTAAGTATCTGGGGCTCGATAGTGAAGAGGCATTCAAAGGCAAAGGCGTTTCTGCTTGCGCGACGTGTGATGGTTTCTTTTATCGCAATAAGCGAGTCGCTGTCATCGGTGGTGGTAACACCGCCGTTGAAGAGGCCCTATATCTCTCGAACATTGCGTCAGAAGTCGTTGTGGTTCATCGCCGTGATAGCTTCCGTAGCGAAAAGATTCTGGCCGACAAACTGCTGGATAAAGCGGAAAACGGTAACGTTACCATTCGTTGGAACAGTGAACTTGACGAAGTCCTTGGCGATGACATGGGCGTGACGGGCATGCGTATCAAGAATCGCGAATCTGGTGAGACCGAAGACCTCGATCTGGAAGGTATCTTCGTCGCGATCGGTCACTCACCGAACACCGGTATCTTCGAAGGTCAGCTGGAAATGAAAGATGGCTACATCGTGGTTCAGAGCGGACTGCATGGTAACGCCACTCAAACCAGCGTAGAGGGCGTTTTTGCGGCGGGCGATGTTTCTGATCATATCTACCGTCAGGCAATCACCTCTGCGGGCACAGGCTGTATGGCGGCGCTGGATGCAGAGCGTTTCCTTGATAACCAGTAAGGTCATCTGGGATTAAGGAAAGGGCGGAGTCTTCCGCCCTTTTTTGTGCCTGCTAGATCGATAACCGGGTTGCCATCAGGCCGGGCTATTTAAAATTGATACAAGGCGACATCTCTGATTTCTCCTCAAGTAATAAGGAAGTGAACCAGAGTAAATGGCCTATCTATGTAGCAAGTAGATACGAAGTAGGTGGTGAGAGCTCGGGTTACGTGGCGTTTAGCGTGACGTTTTGACGGCATGGCGAGGTAGCTGCTGTCTCGGTGATCGTTATTTAAACGACCGCCGTTTGTACGATGCCTATCGAATCGCCGTGTTGGTAATATCACTCGGTTAGTGCCGGAATCATAATGCGTTCAATGAAACGAGCAGACATAAAAAAACCCCGCCGTAGCGGGGTTTTTTCTACCTGACCTGAGTCAGGTGCGACTTAGCAATTAAGCAGTAGCTTCGTCAGACTTCTTCTTAGAAGTCTTCTTTGCTTTGTCGTGGTTTTCAGCAACTGGGCCGAAGTGTTCCAGAGGGAAGTGGTCAACGTGAACCATTTCCAGAACATCTTTCTCGAATGCGATCATGAATTCGCCTTCGTCGGCTGTCAGAATGCCCATCTCAACACCTTCGTTGATACGGCCTTCGATAGACAGAGTTGCTTCGTCGTACTTACCAGCTTTCAGAGCTTCGCCAATCTTCTTGTAGATGCCTTCGGCTTTTTCAACACGATCCAACAGGCTGTCGTATACCGCCAGAGGGTTACGCAGACCATTGTCGTATGCTGAACCGTAAGTCTCACCACGGTAAGCACCCTGAATCAGACGCTCACGGGTGTCAGTGTGGTACGACACCAGATCAACAACTTTAGCAACCAGCTTGTCGTTTGGCGCTTTAGCGCGACGACCCAGTGGCATAGTCAGTACTTTCAGCAGGGCTGCAGCAGGACGTGCTGGCAGGTTCTGCAGGAAGCCTTCATGCGCTTCTTCGAATTCGAAGAACAGCTTCTCGATAGAGTACTGAACCAGTGGCAGGTCTTCTTTGTTAGAACCCTGGTCAGCCCAGTGTTTCAGAACCATAGAAGCCAGGTACATCTTAGATACCATGTCCGCCAGACGAGCAGAGATCAGTTCGCGGAACTTCAGCTCACCACCCAGAGTAGACATCGCGATGTCAACACAGATAGCGAAAGAAGCGGCGTACTTGTTCAGCTGCTTGTAGTACTGCTTGGTAGGACCAGACACAGGCACACCAGTGAAGGCAGCGTTAGTCAGGTTCAGAACCAGCGAGCGGCTCATGTTAGAGAAGATGAAACCGAAGTGACCGAACAGCGCCTTGTCGAAGCCTTTCAGGTCATCTGCTTTAGCAGTTTCCATTTCAGGCAGTACGAAAGGATGACAACGGATCGCGCCCTGACCAAAGGTGATCATAGAGCGAGTCAGGATGTTTGCACCTTCTACAGTGATCGCAACAGGAACAGAAGAGTAACCAGACTCAACGTAGTTCTTAGGACCACGGATAATTGCTTTACCGCCGTGAACGTCCATGGTGTCGTTAGCGACAGCACGAGCGATCTCGGTCAGGTTGTACTTCAGGATGGCTGACGGTACAGAAGGCTTGTGACCTTCATCAATAGCAATTGCAGTTACGCGTGCAGCAGCGGAAGCGGTGTAAGTGTTACCAGCGATACGTGCAACACGCTCCTGAACACCTTCCAGCTTAGCAATCGGCACGTTGAACTGACGACGGATACGTGAGTATGCACCAGTAGCCGCAATAGAGTACTTACCACCGCCAGCACCAGAGCTAGGCAGAGTAATACAACGACCCACAGACAGACACTCAACCAGCATACGCCAGCCCTGACCTGCGTTGTCAGCACCACCGATGATGAAGTCCAGTGGTACGAATACGTCTTTACCGAAGATCGGACCGTTCATGAACGGAGAACCGATTGGCTTGTGACGGTTACCAATAGTCATACCTTCCAGGTGACGTGGCAGCAGAGCAACGGTGATACCGATGTCTTTCTTGTCGCCCATCAGACCTTCAGGGTCAAACATGCGGAACGCCAGACCAACCACTGTCGCAACAGGAGCCAGAGTGATGTAACGCTTTTCGAAGTTCAGTTTAATACCCAGTACTTCTTTGCCTTCCCAAGTGCCTTTACATACAACACCAACGTCTGGCAGAGAGGTAGCATCGGAACCAGCGCGTGGGCCAGTCAGACCGAAACATGGGATTTCACGACCGTCTGCCAGGCGTGGCAGGTAGTGATCTTTCTGCTCTTGAGTACCGTACTTCAGCAGCAGCTCACCAGGGCCGAGAGAGTTAGGTACACCAACGGTAGAGAAGGTCGCACCAGAAACGGTCAGTGCTTGCAGAACTGCAGACTGAGTCTGAGCAGAGAAGCCAAGGCCACCGTACTCTTTAGGGATAATCATAGAGAAGAAGCGTTCTTTCTTGATGTAGTCCCAGATTTCTTTAGCGAGGTCACCGTTCTGGCTGATTTCCCACTCATCTACCATTGAGCACAGGGTAGCTACCTGGTTGTCCAGGAAGTCCTGCTCTTCTTTAGGAATAGTAGGGTTCGGGTGGTTCAGCAGCATCTGCCAGTTAGGCTTACCAGAGAACAGCTCACCATCCCACCATACAGTACCGGCTTCCAGAGCTTCACGCTCAGTGTCGGACATCTGTGGCAGAATCTTCTTGTAGAAGTTGAAGATAGGCTTAGTCACGGTGTTAGTACGGAAACCATCAAGGCTCAGTACGCCCAGAGCGATAGCAGCGATCGCACCGATAACAGTTACGGTAGTTGACTCGCTGAAGAACAGAGCAGCAACAGTGAAAGCAGCCATCGCACCGGCAGCAACTTTCAGCGAGCTACGCTTGTAAGTCAGAGCGACCAACACACCAACGAGGAGCAAGCTCCAGATTGTAGTAGTCATAAGGTTTTACCTCAGTAGGGTGGCCAGATGGCCGTTATTTTTTCTGTATTGTCATACATCCAACACACGAGGCGGTTACTCACTCGCGCGTGAGAGACGCATTCTAACCAGTTAAATCCATCCTTCGCAAACATCAAATGTAAATAAGTTCACTGTCGATTTTGTCTTTGTTTTCAATAATTTCGCTGGAAGCACGGGTGGTCTTTGCTGTTTCGGCTGAGATGGCCAGACAGGGTGGCACATATGAATTGGTTGGTGGTGAAAACGTCTGTCTTCAATCACCCGGCGAAAGCGTAAATAGCGACTAAACTGACACCCAAGGTCCCAATTTATTTACTTTCGGAAGCGCGTCATGATGTTAGAACAGTTTTCTCCCTGGTCCTTAGTACTCATCTCTGGAGTACTCCTGCTTGGGGTGTTCTTCCACTTTTTCAGGTATTCGTCCCGCACCGCCGAGGTGGCGCCGGCCATCCTGACCTCTATTGGTATCTTCGGGACGTTTCTCGGGGTGGCTCTGGGCCTTTGGCACTTTGATACTGCCGACATTCAGGGCAGTGTGCCGCAATTGATGGATGGCCTGAAAACCGCATTCTGGTCGTCGATAGCAGGCTTGTTTGCGGCACTGACGTTAAAGATTCGTGCGGCGGTAGAACAGACAGGGCGACGCTCTGCTGAGAACACCCGTGCGGCAACGGTCGATGATCTCGACAACTCGTTACAAGGGTTAGTGCGTCAGCTTCACGATGGCACGGAAACCAGCCTGCGCAACATGTTGGAATCGCAGCACAGCGCCACGCAACGTCGCTTTGAAGACGTCGTTGAAGTACTGACCAACTACCAGCAGCGCATGGCAGATGCCAACGCCAAAGCACTGGTTGAAGCGATTCGCACGGTAATGAATGAATTCAACACCAAGATTAACGAGCAATACGGCGAAAACTTTAAACAACTGAACGAGTCGGTGGTAGCCATGCTGGAGTGGCAGCAGAACTACCGAACCCAGCTGGATCAGTTGATCAATGAACAGGAACGTACGGCAAGCCTGATGAAAGAAGCCAGTGACGCGTTCGAGTTCATGGTGAAAAACGCCAACGCCTTCAACGGGATTTCAGAATCGCTACAAGAGCTGCTGAGCGGTCTTGAACTTCAGCGCTCTAACATACAGAGCCAGCTCGGCAGCCTGGCGGACATGGTGAATCACGCCGCAGAAGGGCTGCCGCGTCTGGAAGACCGTGTCGGACAACTCACTACCGGCATGGCCGAGGCATTACAGGCACAACACCGCTGGGCAGTTGAAGAACTGAGTCAGACTCAGAAGTCACTGACGGAGCAACTGCGCCAGCAGATGGCCGACAGCAACGAGGCGCTGTTATCGCAACAGCAGCAAAGCCAACAGCATATGCAGAAGCTGGGCGAACGTCTCGAACGACAAGCAGCGCAACTCGACAGCGGTATGGAAGAAGAACTGAACAAAGCCCTGCGGGCATTTGGTTTGCAGCTCACGGCGTTGTCCGAGAAATTTGTGTCGGACTACAGCCCGTTGACCGATCGCCTGCGTGAGTTGGTCGCCATGGCCGAGCAGGCTGAGGGCTAACGCATGTTAGAGAGCAACAATGCGCTGGACGAACCGAAAGATCACGAAGGGCACTGGGTCGCTGTATCCGACCTGATGGCCGGATTGATGATGGTCTTTATGCTGGTGTCAGTAGTCTTCATGATTAACGTTGAAACCGAGCGCGACAAAATCCGCGACGTCGCCATTCTGTACGATCAGTTGCGCACTCAGTTGTATCGGGATTTGCAGGCCGAATTTGCTGATGACATGGCGCGTTGGGGCGCTGAGCTGGACGAAGATCTCGCTTTTCGCTTCAACAACACCGACGTCCTGTTCGATAAAGGTGAAGCCGAACTCAAACCGGACTTCCAGTCGATTCTCGATGACTTCTTTCCGCGTTATGTCCGCATTATCACGCAACCTCAGTACCGCGATGACATTCTGGAAGTGCGAATTGAAGGCCATACCTCCAGTGGTTGGTTTGGTGCGCGCTCCGATGACGAGGCGTATATCCTCAATATGAATTTGTCTCAGCAGCGGACCCGCTCAACGTTGGCTTATGTATTAGGGCTGAATGACGTCGCTCAAGATAAAAACTGGTTGAAGGCGCATCTCACCGCTAATGGTTTATCGTCGGCGAAAGTCATTCGTGACAGTCGCGGCGAAGAGTTGGGCGACCCCTCTCGTCGAGTTGAATTCCGGGTACGCACCGATGCCGAGGGGCGTATCGCTACCATCCTCGATAAGGTGCAGTAAGCGTGAAACTCTATAACTTTTGCGACGATGCCGACTTCAATGCGCTAAAAGCGAAAATGGGCGCCGACGGCTACGGGCACTTCGTTGAGTTCGATCCCGAGCACCAGCTGACCTTTGGTGAGCGTGATTTACTGGCGAAAGATGAACTGCACATCAGCCCGGGCTCCTTGCGTATCCTCAAGGACCATACGCTGGCATTAAAAAATTCACGGGTGTGGGTGCAAGGTGGGAGCACAGTGCATGTGGCCTCATGTGAGACACTGCATCAGCTGCGCAATGACATGGAACTAAGAGTCAGTACACGTGAACCGGGCAAAGATCTGGCCATCTGCCCAGACTGTCTGGCTGAGCTGAAATATCTTGGTCTGGACGGACGCAAGAGTCGTCGCTTGTCGGATCACCTGAACGAACTCTTCTCGATGACCCAATTTCAGCAAGACTATCCCGTCTATCCGATTCCCTCAGGCCCCAAAGGGGGAGCCTGAGGGAATAACGGTTATGGGTTCAGCGTCCGTGAGGCGTTGAATTCCATTGGCTCTGGCTTCCACAAGCCCAGATCTGGAGCAACGTCGGCTTTACCACTCAAGCCCACCTCTACGGGGTCTCCACCCGACAGCATACGGAACAGGCTGATGCCAAGGTTCGTCAGACTGATGTCTAACGGAATCGCAATATTCTGCGTCTGACCTTCTTCCAGCTTGATACCCGACAGCGCGCCACTGCCCAGTGCTTTGCCCTGCGCTTGCAGGTTGTACGCCAGCGAATTCAGGTTTACGCCAAAGCTGTTCGGGTTAGTGACGTCCAGATTGACCAGCATTTTCGCACCGCTCCAGCTGACGTCCGACAGGCTTACATCCGAGAAGCTGATTTTTGGCAGCTGAGGAATCGGCAGCACGTCAGCGAAGCTCAGTGGCAGGTTGATGTCGCCCAATACAGGAACATTCATCGTGACGTTACCATCAATGGCGTAATCCACCTGATTGTTATCACCGAAGCCCCCCAGGGCCTTAGCAACGTCGTTAAAGTTCAGCGTGACCGGCAATTGCACCTTACCCGTGCCCTGTGCCGGTACTTTTACCTGACTGTCGGGTTGTGCCACTTTGGCCAAGGATTGCCCGGCAATGGCCAGATCCAGATCAAAACCCGCGGCATCCAGTGCAAATCCGTTCGGGTTCGCCACAGCCACATCGACCAGCAAGGTCGCTTCGGATAATGAAATATTGCCAAGAGAGACACCGGCAACGCTGGCGGTTGGCTTCTGAACGTCCATGATCTGCTGCAACGATGCACAGCCGGACAGAAAAACCGCACCCAGAATCAGAGCAGTGTTCACGACACCGCGAGAGAAAGTAGTGAGCATACGCACTCCATACGTGAGAGAAAAAATCGCGCGTAGTGTACATGACTTACTGCACAGGCATAGGGCATAGCTCACATCTGCTAAACCGGCCGTTGTCGGGTTAATTCCGGTTAGCGCGCCTCGGCGATTGAGCATTGCGGGCCAGCCTTGCCACAAGCAAGAAGGGCAGTGCTAGCATCAGCCCACCTTATAAAAGGTGACGATGCGAAAAGATGGCTGAGCGAAAATCTGTCTGTTTGAAACGGTAGCTACGTAGTACAGCCAAACAAGCTAAGCCACATACACACGCATACAAACAAAAAGAAAAATAAAAAAGAATAAAAGGACACCCCATGCGCTCTCAGGCTAAATCGCCATTTTCATGGCCTGTTTTACCATCGCTGCTCCTGACCACCCTGATGCATTCGACATCGTTATGGGCCATGTCTGACGTACCGAGCACACCCGCTCTGCCGGAGGGCGCACTGCACATCGCGCCTGCGGCGTTGGCCAACCAGTGTGTTAGTGTGCAGGCCTACGTGAATGACCAATGGCGAGGTGTTCATGTTCAGCCGGGGGTTATTTTTGCCGACGCTGCCGCCACCTTTGTGGTCAGCGATGAACAGATCCCGAGTCGCTTCTTTTTGAAAGCCGCCGGTAATGGACGCTTTATGCTGCGCGATACGGAAGGCCGCTATTTGAGCCGCAACGCCAGCGGCACAGTGCGTGCCGACGACGAGTCACGAAAAGCTCAGCACCTGTGGGAAATTACTCAAGACGATCAGGGATATCGACTGCTATCTGACCTTGATCAACGCCCACTGACAGTCGACGTCAGAGAGGGTGATATCAACCTCGGCCATTGGACCGACCTCTCCATTTGGCGACAGGATCAGTGGCAACTCGTGGCCGAGGCAGACTGCCAGGCATTCCCTGAAATTGCGTTGAACGCACGGATGCCAGAAGGCGCTCAGTCGCCAGATGCTAGCCCATTGCGTGGCGACGTCACCCAGCCTGTGCGCGGCTACATTGATGCCCACGCACACATTACCTCCTACGAGTTTATGGGCGGTAAGTTCATGGCAGGCGAGCCCTATCATCCTTACGGAGTCGAAGAGGCATTGCAGGATTCTGCCCACTTGCATGGCAAAGACGGTGCCCTCGACCTCATTGGTAATCTCTACACCTACGATGACATTAACCATCGCTACGACACCCGCGGCTGGCCAGATTTCCCGTGGTGGCCCAACCATGCGCAGATGAGCCACATGGGCTACTACTACAAATGGATGGAACGTGCGCACTTGTCCGGCTTGCGCATCGTAGTCACAAATCTGGTCGAAAACGAAGTCCTGTGTTGGGCACAAAGCAACATCAATCCGGCGTCCTGGGTGAATGCCAACAGCTGTAACGTAATGGATTCCATTCGCCTTCAGGCGCAGCGCTTACGCGAGTTAGAGGAGTACATCGACGCTCAGGCAGGCGGACCGGGGCAGGGCTTCTTTCATATTGTGACTACGCCACAAGAAGCTCGCGAAACCATTGCCGCCGGTCGGTTGGCCGTGGTCATGGGGATTGAGGCGTCAGAAACCTTTAACTGCGGCCTGAATGATTACTGCACGCGTGACACCATCGAGGCACTCTTGCAGGAGGTGTATGACCTTGGCGTACGTTCACTTTACCCAACACACAAGTTCGATAACCAACTGGCTGGCTCAGTGGTTGAAGGCGGTTTTATCAACGTGGGTGAATTACTCTCGACCGGCCGCTTCTTTGAAACGAAAGAATGCGATGAGCACACCTCCGGACGTCGAATGACCAGTGGCTTTCCATTAATCGGCGACATCGACGGTATCCGCGAGATACTCGACGCCGTGCATCTCAACCCGGAATACGATGAAACCATCGAACACTGCAATCAGCATGGCCTCAGCCCGCTGGGGAGCTATCTGGTGAATCGAATGATTGACCTGAAAATGATGGTGGAGCTGGATCACATGAGTAACGACACCGCCACGGCCGTCATGGATATCGCCGAAGCCCGCGGCTACAGCGGTGTGCTATCGACCCATAGCTGGATGCTCGAAGGCAAACACGGCAGTGTGCATCACAACACTCGTCGGTTAATCGACGCCGGTGGCTTTACTGCGCCCTATAACAGCGATGCCAACGACATGGCGCACCGGGTTGATCGCTACCTGACTCTTGTCGCGCAAACGCCATATTGGCGTGGAGTGGGTATTGGTACCGACATGAGTGGTCTTGGTGGTCAGCCAGGCCCTCGAGAAGATGTGGCTGAACGACCACTGACATATCCGTTTACCTCCGAGTTCGGGATCACTTTTGATCGCCAGACCTCCGGTCACCGGGTCTTTGATCTTAACGTCGATGGCATTGCTCACTACGGCCTGCTGGCAGACTTCATTGAAGACCTGCGTCAGCGAGCGCCTGCGGAAACATACGATGCCGTGATGAACTCAGCGGAAGCCTACCTGCAAACCTGGGAACGGGCGCATCGTGCCGGAATGACGGATCATTACGATCCGCCGGGCCTCGATCACACGCTCTGATAGTCGCTGCTATGCCAAGGTGTCAGATCGACGCCTTATGCCTTGGAGCGAAGCACAGGGAAGTGTGCCGCTAACCAGTTCAGTTGCAGGTCAATGACCTTTTCAAATTCCTCACCTCGATAAATATCGAAGTGCCCGGTATCGAGTTCCACCACGGTTCCCTGAACCAGCTTCTTCGCGTACTTCAGGGTGGGTTTGACCGGAGCCACCGTATCTTTCAAGCAGGCAATCAGCAGCGTGGGTACCGTGACTTTGGATGCACTTGCTCCCGGAAAATAGCGGGTAATCTCAAAGCCAAAGCGTGCAGCGACTTGACCCGAAATTTCAACGCCTTCTGGTTTCAGGCTGTTGTAACCCTCCATCACATCATGCGCTGTCATCAACGCGCCGTCACCCGGGTTTCCAGCGAGATCGACCATCACGGGCTTGCTACGAAATGGCGCAGTCAGCAAGTCTAAGGTGGCGAGTGCTGATACCTTCAGAGTGCTCATGGGATGCAGCGACAATGACGAAGCGATGCCATGAGTAAACGGGCACTGCGACATCACACCGGCGATGCCCGGCACCGTGGCAGCGGTTTTCAGAACGTGACCGCCGCTAAACGAACTGCCCCAGATGATCACTTGCTGGCCATCCACGCGCTCGTCTTTACGAGCGAACGCAACGGCGTTGGCCCAGTCTTCCAGTTGGCGCTTAATGCTCAGTAACTGGCGTGGCTCACCGCTGCTGTCGCCAAAGTAGCGGTAATCAAACACCAGACAGGCATAACCGGCTTCACAATAGCGCTCAGCAAACGCATCAAGACGCATGGTACGCACACCACCGAGACCATGCGCCATGACGATCACTGGGGCGGGGGAGTCTGTTTCCGGCAAATAGAGCCAAGCGGCACAGCTGTCCTGGCCAGAAGGAAAAGTAACGTCGTGTCTCATTGTTGAATGCCATTCAAGAAAAAGCCCACTTTCGCACATTTGGTCATTGATGGAAAGTTGGCCGGATTCAGTGACCTTTTTTATCCGTAGGTAGCAGATGGGAATTCAGGCACAGTAAGACGGGTGGGCGAAGGTCTCAGGCTTGCTCTGGATCAAGATCCGGTAATTTGTATTTGCAGGCCAAAATAGACAGGTGTTAATCTTCTCCCGAAATTCACCGATCGGTTCGTTAATCACGCCTTAGTGATTACGCCTACGATATGGAACCTGTTATGACCTTCAAACATGCATTGCTGTGTGCCAGCCTCACCTTGCCGATGGCAGCGCCTGCCTGGGCGGCAGAACCTTTCGATTATGACTATCTCGGTATTACGTACGATTACCAACGCATTGGCGCGGATGGCTTTAGTGAAGAGTTTGCTGGCCACAAGGTAGCGGTGATTTATTCAGAAGAACTCAGGCAGGGCCTGGTCTATCAGGCGTTTGCCGATACCGAATTCGTTGATGATGATCTGGTGAATGGCGGTGACAAAATCGTTTATGAGCGTGATGCCATCAGCCTCGGAGCGAGCCTTGGCGTTCACCTGCCCGTGACGGCCAAAGCGGACTTCGTCAGCACCGCGAAGCTGGGATACTCCTTCTTTGATACCTATGAGCGCCGGTCGATGTCAGGCAGTAGCAGTGAGGTCACGACCGATGGCTCTGAGGCCTATATTGACCTATCAGCGGGCGTGCGCTGGTTCATCGATGCGCATAATAGCCTCGACTTTCAGCCGCTTGTCGGTGCCATTGTCACCGAAGATAACACCGATACTTACCTGCGCGGACGCGCCAGTTTTCGTCTGGTAAACGCCATGGAAGTGTACGTGGATATGACCACCTATCTCGATTCTGATTTTCGTGCCTTTGGTACGGGCATGTTCATGTACTACTAAGTTGTACGAATGAACTGCTCGAACGTTGAGCACTAAAAAAGCCCCCACGGCTCAAGGTCGAGGGGGCTTTTTTGTTGCATTGGTGATTACTTCAGATCAAAACGATCCGCGTTCATCACTTTAACGAAGGCTTTCACGAAGTCGTGAACGAACTTCTCTTTGTTGTCGTCCTGCGCATACACCTCGGCGTAGGAACGCAGGATCGAGTTTGAACCAAACACCAGATCTACCCGGGTCGCCGTCCACTTCGTCTCGCCGCTCTTACGATCAACGATGTTGTAGTGGCTCTTGCTGGCGGGCTTCCACTGGTAGGCCATGTCGGTCAGGTTTACGAAGAAGTCGTTACTTAATTCGCCGACCTTATCCGTGAATACACCGTGCGGGCTGCCACCAAAGTTGGTGCCCAGTACGCGCATGCCGCCCATCAATACCGTCATTTCTGGCGCCGTCAGACCCATGAGTTGCGCTCGGTCGAGCAGCATTTCTTCGGGGGCTACCGCGTAGTCTTTCTTAACGTAGTTACGGAAACCATCCGCCAGCGGCTCCAGCACATCAAACGATTCCGCATCGGTCTGCTCATCGGTCGCATCACCACGACCCGGAGCGAACGGTACAGTTACGTCAACGCCTGCGTCTTTCGCCGCTTTCTCAACCGCCGCAGTACCTGCCAGTACGATCATGTCAGCAATGCTGACCGGCTTAGCGAAGCCAACCCGAATACCTTCCAGTACCGCTAACACGCGCTGCAGACGCTCAGGCTCGTTGCCTTCCCAGTCTTTCTGCGGTGCCAGACGGATACGAGCCCCGTTTGCGCCACCGCGGAAGTCAGACGCACGGAAAGTACGAGCGCTGTCCCATGCTGTGGCAACCAACTCTGCGATGCTCAGATCAGACGCCAGTACCTGTGCTTTCAGATCGGCGATTTCAGCGTCAGTCAGGTCATAGTCGACCGCTGGAATCGGGTCCTGCCAGATCAGGTCTTCTGCAGGTGCGTCAGCTCCGAGATAGCGGGACTTCGGCCCCAGGTCGCGGTGCGTCAGCTTGAACCAGGCACGGGCAAAGACATCTTCAAAGTACGCCTGATCGTTGCGGAATTTCTCAGCGATCTTGCGGTATTCCGGGTCCATCTTCAGCGCCATATCCGCATCTGTCATCATCGGCATGCAACGGATCGAAGGATCTTCGACATCCACTGGCATGTCTTCTTCGGCGATGTTCACAGGCTGGTACTGGTGCGCACCGGCCGGGCTTTTGGTCAGTTCCCAGTCGTACTTAAAGAGCAGGTCGAAGTAACCACCGTCCCACTGTGTTGGGTTGGTGGTCCACGCACCTTCAACTCCACTGGTAACCGTATCGCGACCAATGCCACGGGTCTTGTTGTTCTGCCAGCCAAAGCCTTGCTCTTCGACGTCAGCACCTTCCGGCGCCGGGCCAAGATTTGCTGCGTCACCGTTACCGT
>Ga0255776_10003003_pt1 | contig 18428 bp, 15 predicted proteins | sample 071ome_19_FD_179974 | JGI IMG/M metagenome (GOLD analysis project Ga0255776, IMG submission 179974) | Coastal salt marsh microbial communities from the Groves Creek Marsh, Skidaway Island, Georgia - 071413AT metaG (version 2) | ecosystem: Environmental > Aquatic > Marine > Intertidal zone >... | reverse complement strand
ATGAACTCTGAATCATCCGCCAACAAAACCTGCTTTTGCTCATCATCTGAAACTGCTTCACCGTCCAATATTCGAACCGTTGTTTCGATCAATTTCCGAGTGGTAGCCGCGTTGCCCGAGTTTTTATTCATGCGTGTATGTCATATCAGGTATTAGTACAGCACTGCAACTACCGCCTTTGAGTTGCAGTGTCATTTGCGCTTTGAGCTAAAGCTTCGCTGATGCACTCTGTCGGGTCCCTCTCGCGCGCATGTGTGAGAAATCGAGATAAGAGGACATTGTGCCCAGTCTGCCTGACGACATAGAGAAAGCACTGCCACAGGCAAAAGAAGTCACCGGCTCGCCCGGTAGACAATCGGAGAACACGGCCAATACCACCGACCCGCGGTACGAAACGCGCTCGCCACGAAAACAGGCACGCGAGGCACTGAGCAACAGTCGTAATACTGCCCCACATGCACAACGAGACAATCCGTCTCACGCAGGCTGGATCAGTGGTGGAAGAGGTATCAAGAAGGCTCAGCAGGACGAGTACGCAAGCAACACTGTCTCGCCCTCCAAAACTGCAACTACTACCAGGTATGCAGAACTTCATAGCCACACCAACTACTCGTTCCAGGAAGGAGCGTCCGAAGCCTGGGACCTGCTGCAAACCGCAAAAGAGCTGGGCATTGAAGCACTGGCAATAACCGATCACGACAATGTGAGCGGTGCCATGGAGTTCGCACAGGCTGCAAAAGAGCTTGGCATCAAACCAATCATTGGAATCGAGCTAACTCTTGCACGCGGCATTGATGATCCAGTAGACGCCCAATACGAGCCTTCTGAGCGTCCACACATCACCCTGCTTGCCGAGAACGCAACCGGCTACAAGAACATTTCACTACTTACCACCCGCGCCCATGTCGATGCAGAGGAACGCAACGACCCTCGCCTTGATCCTCGACTACTCGCAGAGCACTCAGAGGGTGTTATTTGCCTTTCTGGTTGCCGACGAGGAGAAATTTCAACACACCTCGTTTCCGATGATGGTGTTCGCGCCCGCAATGTCGCGGCTCGTTACATCGAAGTTTTTGGAAGAAGCAATTTTTTCCTGGAGCTACAGCAAAACCTGGTTATGGGCGACATGGTGCGCAATCGAGCCATGGCAGCCCTCGGACGAGAACTCAGTATTGGAATCGTCGCGACAAACAACGTTCATTACCACGTGCGTGAGCGACATCGTCTGAACGACGCTCTAATTGCCATCAAACACAACAAGTCGCTGGAAGCGACTCACAGGGAACGCCGAGCCAATGACCAGTTCTTCCTGAAGCCTCCCGACGATATGACGGTGCTGTTCAGCGAGCATCCTGAGGCGATATCCAACACACTCAAGATCGCCGAACGCTGCAACTTCAACTTGATTTCCGATGCCATCTACGACTTTCCTTCGTACGACTTCCTGCCGCCCGGGCACACAGAAACGACCTATTTGCGAGAAATATGCGAAGAGGCTGCAGTGCGTCGATACGGCAGTCTCACTCCCCAGGTTGTGGATCGGCTTGACCGCGAGTTCGATCTGCTTGAAAAACACAATCTTGTGGGATTCCTGCTCCAGTACTACGACATCATTCGTATTGCCCGCGAAGTGCAGGAGGATCTTGGACTCGTTGAACCTGGCTTGCCTATCGAAGCGCACCCTCCCGGTCGTGGTAGGGGGTCTTCGGTCGCTCTGCTAATTGGTTACCTGACCGGTCTATCTCACATTGACCCGCTCAAGTTCGGCTTGCGGCTCGATCGCTTCCTACCCGATACAACCGATGGTGAAAAGCTCGCGCCGCCGGATATCGACCTCGACTTCCCGCGTGAAATTCGAGCTGAACTGATCCTGCGAATACATCAGCGATGGGGATACGAGCGCGCTGTCCTCACTGGAATGATCTCGACATACCGAATACGAGGAGCTGTTCGAGACCTCGGAAAGGCTCTGGGCATTTCTGAAGACGACATAGGGCGTCTGAACAAGCGACTCGACGGGCACAGTTCCATTCCGGTTCTTGCCCAAAGCATGGCGGAACTGCCTGAGTACAGGGATCGAGTTGATCTGCCTGTGTGGCAAATGCTCATCGAACTCGCCCAGCAGTTAAATCACTTCCCGAAGTATCTCGCTCAACATCCCGGCGGGATGATCCTCTCAGCGCGCCCTCTCTCAGAAACTGTCCCACTACAACGCAGCGCCATTGATGGTCGATACATTTGCCAGTGGGACAAGAACGCTGCCGAGGACGCCGGCTTCGTGAAGATCGATTTCCTCGCGCTCGGAGCGCTTTCGCAACTCACAGAAGCGCTCGACCTCATCAAGCAGCAAACTGAAGAACGCCCCGATATTTCTCGCATTGATTTCGAAGACCAGGCAGTTTACCGGGACATTCACAACGCTGACACCATTGGCGTTTTCCAGATTGAATCAGCCGCTCAAATGCAAACGGTCACTCGTTTACGACCGAAAAATCTAACAGAGATGGCATGGGAGGTTGGCGCAGTTCGTCCTGGTGTTGGCGTGAACGACGGTGTGACATTACTCATTAGGCGGCACATGGGTAAAGATCCCGACTGGAAGTTCGACCACCCGCTTGAGGAGCAAGCACTTGGTCGCACCTACGGCGTTCCGCTCTACCAAGATCAGCTTGGCGAGCTCGCAATGTACGTTGCCGGTATGTCAGCAGTTGAAGGTGACCAGATGCGGCGAGCCTTTACGCGTCGCAACAACGAGCGACACGTGGCTCACTGGAAGCATAAGTTCCTCGAAGGTGCTATCAGCAAGGGTGTCCCTCCCGATGCTGCAGAACGCATTTTTGGCAAGTTCCACGGGATGTACCAGTTTCCGGAAGCACACGCCTTCGCCTTCGGGGTCACTGCCTACCAAATGTCATGGCTCAAGCACTACTACCCTCTCGAGTTCTTCGTGGGGTTGTTCAACAACCAGCCAATGGGCTTCTACAACCTGGAAACGCTGAAGGAAGATGCGTCTCGTCACGGTGTGAAAGTTCTGGGTCCCGATGTGAACCGGAGTGGCTTGAAAGCTGTCATCGAGAATGGTGCGTTGCGAATGGGTCTGACTCACGTCGCAAAACTTCGAGACGCCACGGCCGTTCCAATTCTTGAGTCTCGTGATTCAGGTGGTGAGTTCACTTCGCTTGCCAATCTCATGACGCGAGCAGGAATTCAACAGGAAGTTCTCGATCTTTTGTCAGCTGCCGGCGCTCTCGACAACTTCGATACTGCGGTCAGAGAAGATCGTGACCCGCCAGATATAGCCAATCGTCGACTTCTCCGATGGGAGACAGGTCTTAGATACCGCACCCGCGGGGAGCACAAAGACGGTTCACGCCAGCTTGCCTTTGAAATGCCAGTTGACCAGGACATGGTGGCGTTGCCAGAGGAATCAGAGTGGGACCGGATGATCGGTGAGTACTCTGCAACCGGGGTTCATCCGGAAGGTCACCTGATGAAGCTCGTCCGTCCACATTTGCCCTCAAATGTCATCCCAAGCGGTGAGGTTCGAAATTACGCGAACGGTGATCGAATTTCGGTGGCAGGCTTGGTTATCCGTCGACAAAAACCAAGCGGAAAGACTGTTTTCATAACGCTGGAAGATGAGTTTGGGCACTCACCATTGATTGTCTGGCCGGCGGTCTATCAGAAGTTGAAGTTGATCATCAAAGAACCGTTGCTACTCGCCACAGGCACGGTTTCGCGCCGAGAAGGGACCATGAATATCGTGGTCGAGAGCATCACTGCAATCCCGCAGTCAGTTCCAGGTCTCCACTCCAAGGATTGGGGTTAGGTAGACAGGAAAGCCATTAGTTCGGCATCGGCAGGCAAGTACAGCGGGTCTCTCGGCTGACCGTGCTGAGTCAATCCAAAACACTGAACTGTGTTGTTCGATTTGGATGTGAGAATTCGGCTTACCTCAGCAACCCTCCCCGGATCAGCATGATTGCCCCAGGCAACGACAACCCCGTCGGCGCGTATAACCGCTTGCTCCAAAGCAATGTCATTTTCGATACCAACTGGATCATCTTCGTTAAACAGTTCGTCCGGGTCACTCGTTCGATATCCGTACAAGTTCGCCACCTCAAGCTTTCCAAAGCCTTCGCGCCTGGCGAATCCAATACATCGGCGAATCGTAGGGTCATCAACATTTTCGTCCGCTTGCGACGGGTTCAACATCACGAAAAGCACTGATGGTCCAGCACCGAAGCGACAAGTCAGTAAATACCGGTATCGCCGGTTAGGTGAGAAAACAGCGTTTCGCTCGAAATTTTCAGAAGCAACTGCCAACTCTTTGTTACTCCATCAGCAACGGATCTGAGTCGGTGCCGAGCGCGGCTTCTAACTTGTCGTCGATCTCAGGCACAACGGGCCAGTTGGAGAGTTCGTCAGGTCGGACCCACTCAAATCCCGTGTGCAAAGGGTCGGGATTGTTGTTCATATGCGGCTCGGTCGATCCAAGAACGTCACATAGAAAGTAGAAATCGACCCGATGAGCATCACCGTAGTAAGCACTTTTCACATCGGATGGGATCGGTGGATTCTTTGACGGCTGAAACTCGTGCACCATCATAAATCTCCGCGCTGCGACGGTTAGTCCTGTCTCTTCATGCACCTCCCGAACAGCAGTTTCTAAAAACGTTTCGCCAGGCTCGTGTCCTCCGCCAGGAAATAAGTAAAGCTTTTCGTCATCCACGGTGTATTCGAGCAAAAGAATTGATCCCGCACTCATCACGACGCCTCTCGCACCGTGTCGAGGACCATTCGACCAGTGTTCAGGATCCATAGGAGGTGTCATGTACTTCCTCACCCTGTCAATTCAATAGAGTGCTCGGAGATTTCTTTGAACAACGCACGCGGGTCAATCGGCTGGAAACTCAGCACCGGGTCGATCGTAGCGTGTTGAAGCCGGTCGAGTCGGAACATTCGCGGGGCGTCTCGCAAATGGTCGTAGGTCAACAAATACCAAACAGGTGACTGAATTAAAACTCCGTGTGGATCGACATCTCGCTGAGTGAAATTCCCGCGTTGGTCGAGGTAGTCAATCCTCAGTCGATACGACGTGACGATCGCATTTTCACATTCACGATATATGGCTGAAGGAATTGGGTTAACCTCTGCCAAAGTGGCGGTCGACGGTGGAATGCCAACCACTATTCGGTCAAGAATCGACGCGTACTTCGCGCGTTGACCTGATGGGAGCGATTCGAGCACCTTACTCATAGCTGTCGATAAAGAGTCGCCAGGAAGTCCGGTTGTAGCTGCCGCACCAATCCGGTAGGCGAGCCACAATCCGATGGCTTCTCCTATGCTCAGACCAACCGGTGGCATCGTGTACTCGTCGCCAAGCCACACTCCTCCAGCTCGACCAGGTTCACCATGAATCGGGACGTCTCGATCTCTCAAGGTCGAGATATCTCGAAAGACCGTCCGCTGTGTAACACCGAAGTGGTGCGCCAACTCATCAACAGACACCGGCGTCACACCGCGCGAACGCAATAATTCGATGATTTCGTATAGCCGTTCTAGACGATCCATATTGCCTTGTAACCCTGACACACGGTTGTCAGGGTTCCTTTTGAAACTAGCTTCTACAGAGCAATCCGCTCACAAACAAGCAAGTGAAATTGAGGAACATCAATCATGCCAGAAACCACAAATCTCGATAACTCCACGTTTGAGATCGTCGTTTTTTTCAACGACCGAAGGTGCGACAAAAGAAAATCTGTTGGAAGCAGCAGAGACCGTGAGTGCATGGGCGAGGTCTCAGCCCGGATTCATCGACCGCAAACTACTTCATGCCACCGACGACAAGTACGTTGAGATCGTACGATGGGAGTCGATTGAACACGCTCAGACTGCCGCGGAAGTTGCTGAGTCATCACCTCAGTGCGCTCCAATGTTCTCGATGATCGATATGGAGTCGACTGTTTTCCTTCACGGATCGAGTGTTCTCGAAGCCAGCGCCTAACGCCAATTAGAGCCCATTTGCGCCGTCGGAAGCCCATGCGAGTACAATCCCGCCGAAACGAGCCTTAGAGTAGCTCACATCAAGGAATATTCGGAGTACTGGCATGGCAATCGACGTCGCAACGGGCATAGCGCGCATCCTCAAAGAAGAAGGCATCGAGTGGGTTTCGACCTTCCCGGTCAGCAAAGTCAACAACTCATTCGGTAAAGAGGGACTCAAACTCCTCATGATGCGTGACGACCGCTACGCCGTCAGCGTCGCCGATGCCTACTCACGTGTGAACAATGGTGACAAGATCGGAGTTTGCACGTTCTCAGGTGGAATCAACGCCGCTGGAGAACAAGTTGCCTACTCTGGAATCGCTCAGGCATACGAAGATGGTTCTCCTGTCCTGTGCATCGTCGACGCTGTCCCGGCTGGATCGACCCAGAACACTCGATTTGATCAAGATGCCAGCCTGCGCGGTGTCTCGAAGTGGTACGGCTACCTCGACAAACCTGAGCGCACACCAGAATTCATGCGCCGGGCTTTCACGATGCTCAGAACCGGTCGACCAGGACCGGTAGTGCTAGGCATACCTAACGCGTCTGCGACTTACGACGAGTCGGTTGATGTCTACCGCTCGCCAAAGGGTTGGCGATCGCTTCCAGACCCAGACGACGTTCAAATTGCGGTCGATGAGCTAAACGCGGCTAAAAGCCCGATTCTTTTCGTTGGTGAAGGTGTTCTCTACTCGAATGCGACCGAAGAGCTAAAGGAGTTCGCTGAAAAGGCGAACCTTCCTGTTATCACCACCCTCAAAGCCAAGGGAGTCTTCCCTGAGAATCACCCTTTGTCGGTAGGAGTGCGAGGTGACCATGTGCTTAAGTTCATGGACGAAGCCGATGTCGTCCTGGCTGTAGGAGCAAGCATTTCACCGGGCCGTTTCGGGCACGGAATCCCGGACGCCACAAACAAAAAGATCATCCAGTGCAACATCGATGAATACGACATCAACCGTATGTACCCAACCCACCATGCGGTGATTGGCGATGCAAAGTCGACGCTGTCTTCAATGACTGATCTACTCAACGGCGGATCTTCACGCGCTGATGTCACACCAACTGTGAAGTCGATCAAAGATGAAGCGATTGCGCAGTACCACGAAGTGATGGACTCCGACGCAAAGCCGATCAACCCTTACCGGGTTTACGGCGACCTCATGAAGGTGCTCGACCGCAACAATTCGTTCGTCACCCACGAGTCAGGAAATACACGAGATCAGCTAAGTACAGCTTACGAAACCCTAATCCCAAGGGGATTTTTGGGTTGGGGCAACGTGTCGTCGCTCGGCTACAGCTTCCCGGCAGTTACTGGCGCAAAGCTAGCGTTTCCGGACCGTCAGTGTGTTGCCGTGATTGGTGATGCTGCCTTGAGCTATATGCTCGGAAACCTTGAGGTGCTGACTCGCCTGAAGCTCGGAATCACGATTGTTCACATCAACAACGGTGGATTCTCTGGCTACGGACCCGGCTTCTGGGGTGAAGGACACGATCCGTACACCTACGACGTGCTTGGTTCAGACGAAATCAACATGACAGCGGCGATTGAGAACATCGGCTGGCAAACAGAACGAGTCTCCGAGCCAGGTGAAGTTACCGCAGCTCTCGAGCGTGCGTTTGCAGCGAACCGTGCGAACAAACCTGCCTACATTGAGGTCATTGCCAGCCAGTACCCTGTCTATGGAAACTGGGCAGGCTAGGGAAACTTACCCGACCCGGTTCAGCTTGGTGTAGCGTCCGCCGATTAGCCATTCGGTGACATAAATATTGCCGATGTCGTCGGACGTTATTCCGTGCGGACTGTTGAACAGACCTGCCTGCAAGCTGGAAGTACGACGTGGAATATCGTTCTCGTCGGGCTCGTTCGGCCACGCGGGTTCTTCCGAAACAGGCGTGTTATCGCCGAGATATCCGACAAGTTCGTCGTTTGGCCCGACCAAGGTGAGTCGAGCGTTGAGTTCACCGACAATGACCACATCATCAACGTAGTCGCAGAACACGGTTGGGCGATCGAAATAGTCGGCTCCAATGGTTCGGATGTATCCGCCTTCCATGTCAAAGACCTGGACTCTGCCGTTCGCCCGGTCAGCTACGAGAAGCTCAGGGTTCGTACCGCGAGTGTCTATCCACAGGGAGTGCGGGCAATCAAACCGTCCGGCACCAAGCGCCCCATCTATCGTCGACAGATACTCGCCACCTGATGTAAACCGATGAACGAGACTTTGACCGTACCCGTCTGCCACCCAAATATCGCCGTTTCCGCCCTTACTTGAGTCGAAAGCGATTGTGCTGGTCGGTGAAAACAATCCCTCGTTGTAAGCAGCAATGTCCGGCGCGCCGAGTTCCATATCGAGTTGACCTGACATCGACATTTTCACGACTTTCCCGATTGGCGGATCGGGCATGTACTCGTAGTCGTAGTCGGGGTTTCTTTTGCGTCCGTTGTCAGCAAGCCAAATAAATTGGTCAATGCCATTCGTTTCGAGAGTCAATCCGTGCGCTTCGATTACCGGTGCTTCAAACGAGCGCACCAGGTCACCGTTCTGTTCAAGGATTACAACGATGGATTCAGTCGGGTGGAAGCTAATGATCTGGCCATGATTGGAGAAAGCCATTCCATGATGCGCCCAGCCCCTGGGTACTGAATCGCCCGAGGGCAACTGTGCCCAATCGCCCTGCCACTCAAATTTGTAATCGCCCGCGCTTAACTGCATCGTCAGTCCCCTCGAATAAACAAATTCACAAAAGCGGTAAAGATCAGGTTGGCTTTGCTTCCTCGAAGTGAGTCATTGAAAGCTCTTCCTGAATCTCAAATATCGAACCCTTATTTTCGGGTCGCGGTTCGGCGACCCTAACCGGCGCGCCGTTGAATCTTGGGACGTTTGAACCTTCACCGCGCAACATGTTCGACTGCCATACGTTCCAGTCACCAAAGCCACCTATCGGGAACGCGTCAGCGGCGGCATAACCCATCAGGAGCAGCCGGCGAGAGTTTTGCGACATGTTTGGTGCCGATCCATGAAGCGCCCGGACGTGGTGTATGGATACGTCACCTTCTTCGAGCAAAATGCTCTGTGCAGCATCCATGTCGACATCCGACATTTGGACCGCACCTACGAACACACCGTCTTCGTGATGATCGTAGGCAGGTCCTTTATGCGAGCCGGGAACGACCATTAGCGCGCCGTTTTCGATCGTCATTGGGTCAATCGCAACGCCAATTTCGAGAATGTCATCGTTGGTTGCGGGATAGAAACCCCAGTCAGTGTGCCACTCAACCTGCGCACCTCCACCGGGTGCCTTGTTGTTCAACTTCGTGTGGTGGTGGCGAATGTCTGGACCAATCAAGTCTTCGATGATGTCGAGAAGCTTTTCATTGCGCATCGCCCTGTTGTAGGCAGCGTGATGCTTGTGCGGGTCCTTGATCCTACGAAGCTTTGGCGTCTCTGCCGAATGGCCCGCTTTGAGATCGACGTCGAAAACTTCAGTGTGGCTCGCAACCTCCCGAGATTTCTCGACAAACTCGTCGGTTACGTTCTGAAGTTCTTTGACCTCGTCCGGGGTGAAAACCCCTTTTACCGCGATAAAACCATCGCGGTTGTACTGGTCCACCTGCTTCTGGGTCAGGATCTTTGGCATCACACACCTCGCGCCTTGCGCCAATCATTTGAGATTGCGGCAGTGTAGGCGCGAGGAACTGTGTGGGCAAGGTTGCAAGGCAGCGGAATCCTTCGACAGGCTCAGAATGACAAATACACCAGCGAGTTCATATGCCGAATCGGAACCCAGTGAGTGGCTCCACCAAACAAGAAATCCGGTTGGGACCGTCTACTCAGCCTGCCCGCGCTTTGCCCAGTTCGCGTTCACGAACATGTTCAGACCTGGGTCAGCGATAACTCCTGAGGGAGTTTTGTCAGGCGGGTTCGCCTTGATGAAATCTTCATCGATTTCGATACCCCAACCAGGTTTGTCCGGAACCGGGAAGTATCCGTCGACGACCTCTGGGTAGCCCGATCCAGCGTTCTTCACATGCGGGTCGGCGAAATCGTTGAAGTGCTCAAGTATTTTTGCGTTGCGCAGTGTGAGACACAAGTGAAGCGCAGCCATCGTCGACACGATTCCACCGACGTTGTGCGGTGCAACCATGATCGAGTATGACTCAGCGGTGGAAGCAATCTTCTTGGTTTCGAGAATTCCACCTGACTGCGTGATGTCGGGCTGCAAAACGTCAACCGTCTGTGCACCCCATATTTCTCGGAACTCAGGTGCACCGTACAGTCGCTCGCCAGTAGCGATAGGCAACGAAGTGTGTTGTCGAACTGACTTCAACGCCGGGTTGTCGCCTGGGCGCACCGGTTCTTCAATCCAACCAATGTTGTATTTCTCAATATGTCGTGCGATTTCACGAGCTTGCACTGGCGCGAACCGACCGTGCATTTCGATCATGATTTGTGCACGGGTACCGGCAACTCCAGCAACTGCCTCGATCAGGTCGAGTGATCGGTAGAACTCTGGTCGCTCAAGCTCCATATCGCCGTTACCAAATGGATCGAACTTCATTCCGCGGTAACCGCGGTCGACAACCTTGCGAGCAGCCTCGGCGTAGGCTTCCGGTGTTCGCTCGACGGTGTACCAACCATTGGCGTAAGCAGGAATACGGTCTTTAACCTGTCCACCGAGCAACTTGTAAACCGGCTGACCGGTCTTCTTGCCAATGATGTCCCAGAAAGCGAGTTCAACAAGAGCGAGACCGGTGTAGACCACCTCTCCTGGCTTACCGAAGTCGAGGAGTGTGAAACGTCGGTAGAGGGCTTCAATGTCAAACGGGTCGTGACCGATGAAGTGACGTTCAACGTCCGCGAGATACTGCGTCACGGTGTGGGTCTTGCCCAGGACTCGGGCTTCACCAATTCCGATGATGCCTTCGTCGGTTTCAATAATGCAGTAGGTAAGGTTTCGCCAGGGAGTACCCAGCACAAGAGTGCGGAATCCGGTTGTCTTCATCTAAGTCTCACGATTGCTACAAGTGCGCATGGTTGCCCAAAAATAAGAACAAACCTGGCGCGTTGAATTCAAAACGGATCCATTGTAGTTACTCGTCAAGACGAACGATTCGTGTTGTTCACCCGAACAAACTTAGTTCAAGGTGATCCAGGCGCTTTCGTCACCGAAATCTGGGGTTCGATCGACGTACCACTCACCATCACATGCAAGTGGTTCAGCATCACGCACCTCTTTGGAGATGATTGCCGACTCACGGCTAACAACGCCTCTGGCGGAGTATTTGGTAAACACCTCGTCGCTCATGAAGTCGAAGTAAGACATGAACTTAATGCCGTCGGTCATCGTAGCTTGCACCGCAATATCGTTCGTGTAGTTGACGTCGTTGTTCACACCGATCAACTCACCTGCTCTGACCGTACGCCCTGGCTCGACTCCTGGCATTGGCTTCATGTGGAATAGTCGGAACACGATCGAAGGGTCAACTGACGAAACGATATAAAGCTGCCAACCACCATGAGCGTTTTCGACGATACCTTCTTCCTGGATCATCCCGACCACACCGTCAATTGGTGAGTAAATAGGCAGAGAGCCGTAGTTCAGTCCCTGCCGGAAATAGGTGTAGTGCTTCATGGTCCGACAGTCTTCGTATGAGTCAGAAAAATCGTGTCCTGAGTGCGACCTGAACTTGGAAACCATCGATGTGGCATCGAGTTCCACGTAACTGCCGGTCGCTAATTTCGGCACACCAGCGGAATCGTCGAAAGCTACTCCATACTTGTCGTACGCAGTGACTTTGGCTCTCGGCTTCGAACTCAGCTCATCGATGCCTGTACCATCAAACTCTCCGCTCTTTACTTTCTCCAGAACTTCGATGTAACCACCTACGATGCACTCAACCAGTTCAGCGGTCGTTGGTATTGGAGTTGCGGTTGGATCGACTACCGGGATGTTCGTTGGGACTGCAGCTGGTGACGGCACTTCAGTCGCTCTAGCGACGACAGTTGGCGTGACCGCGGGCGCTGGTATTTCATTCGTCACCGTCGGCACCGGCGTCTCCTGCGTCTTCGTAACGCTTGATGCCGACGGTGCGACAGCTGCGGTTGGGGCCTGCGTTGGAATCGGCGTTGCAGGGACTACAGTCGTCGTTGGTACCGCAGTCGGTGACGGAGCTACAGCGAGGACTGATCCCTCAAGTTCAATTTCATCTGTGGCCGATTCGACCTCGCCGCACGCGAAGAGCGCAACAATGGCGATCATGAGTAGGAATATCGTTCGAAACATAGCGGTCCAACCCTGTAAAAGACTTACTTGATGCACCTTCAGTATCTTGAAGCGCATCTGATTCGACTTTGCGGATTACCCGTATACCTACTGCAAACATCCCCTAAATTTGAATAAATCCCCTGTGCTGAGAAGAACTTCTGGTAAATTGCTGCGCACTTTCTCGAATATCTAGAACAGGACATATTCATGCCGCTTCATCCGCAGGTCGCCGAACTTATGAAACGTCGGGAGGCTCTGGGCTTTCCCGCGAACAGCGATGTCAGCCCAGATGAAGCCCGAGCCAACGCCCGAGCCGGAAAAGAAGCTATTCCATCCGACCAGGAACCAGTTGGCGAGATAGCCGAACGAACAATTCCCGGTCCCGAGGGTGACATCCCGATTCGTATTTACCGCCCAACCACTGAAGGACCGCACCCTCTAATCATGCTTTTTCATGGTGGTGGCTGGGTAATCGGTGATCTCGATACTGAAGATTCGATGTCACGAGGATTGGTCAACCGAGTCGATGCGGTCCTCGTCTCCGTCGATTACCGACTTGCTCCGGAAACCAAGTTCCCAGGAGCTCCTGAAGACTGCTATGCAGCCACAGTCTGGGCAATTGAAAATGCTGATGAACTCGGAGTAGACGCAGGCAAACTGGCGCTCTCAGGAACATCAGCTGGCGGCAATTTAACCGGTGCAGTTGCTCAAATGTGCCGAGACCGCGGAGGTCCGAAGGTAAAACACCAGGTACTGTTCTGCCCTGTCATAGACTACTCATTCGAACGAAGTTCCTATCACGAGAACGCCGAAGGCTACGGGCTCACCCGGGATGGAATGATCTGGTTCTGGGACCAGTACTTAGCTTCGCCAGAGGATGGACTCAACCCTTACGCATCGCCGATTCGCGCCGCCGACCTGTCAGGCCTGCCGGACGCCACGGTAATTGCGGCTGAATACGATCCACTGTTGGACGAAGCAGCTGACTACGCGAAAGCTCTCGAAGCTGCTGGTGTCGACGTCCAGTACACCGAGTACGCGGGAATGACGCATGGCTTCAATGGCTCGTTCGGACTAATCGACGATTCGGTCAAGGCATGCGAAGAGGCGTCCGCACGGATTCTTTCTTCGTTCGCTAAATAGAAATCCGAATCAATGCCGTTACACCCCCAGGTCGAAGCTTTCAGAAAGAAACGAGTGGCACTAAACCTGGCTCCAAACAGTCAGGTGTCTCCCGAACAGGCTCGGGAGAATTCGAGAGTTTGGCGCGCCGCAATTCCAGCTGACCAGGAATCAGTTGGCGAGATCACCGACCGTACTATTCCTGGTCCTGCCGGCGATTTACCCATTCGAATCTACCGACCAACCACTCAGGGACCGCATCCACTGGTGATGCTGTTTCACGGTGGCGGCTGGTTGATTGGTGATCTAGATCACGAGGATCCATCCTCACGACGGATGTGCAACCAAGTGGATGCTGTTGTTGTTTCAGTCGACTATCGTCTCGCACCTGAAACAAGGTTCCCTGGTGCGCCGGAAGATTGCTACGCAGCCACAGTCTGGGCGGTCGAGCATGCTGATGAGTTAGGTGTTGATGCGTCCAACGTGGCGGTGACCGGAACTTCGGCCGGTGGAAATCTGACGGCGGTTGTCGCACAAATGGCGAGAGACAGGGGTGGTCCCAACATCAAGCACCAGGTGTTGTTTTGCCCCGTAATCGACTATGACTTCGACCGACCTTCGTATCAGGAACATGGGGATTCGTTTGCACTCACCCAAGACTCAATGCGCTACTTCTGGGAGCAGTACCTGGGACCTGGCGTAGAAGCCAACGGACACAACCCGTACGCCTCGCCAATCCGAGCTGAATCGCTCGCGGGGTTGCCCCAAACGACCATTATCACCGCCGAATTCGACCCGCTTATTGACGAAGCCCATGACTACGCCGGAGCACTCAAATCAGCAGGAGTCGATGTCGTTTACACCCGCTACGACGGAATGGCTCACGCGTTCAATGAACTAATTGGGATCTTTGACGCCGCCCGTGTCGCTGTAGACGAAGCATGCACAAGGATTCGAACTTCTTTCGGATCTGACTGACCTATTAATCCAAGAAACTGAACAAATAAAAAAAGCGAGGCAGAACCGCCTCGCTTTTCTTTTAGTCTTGGAGTCTAGACAGCGCTATTTCGATCCCATGTTTTTCAACTGAGTCTCGGCGTAGTCACCTAATCTTGGCAACTTGTAATGGTTGCCCTGGAACGCCTGGTACATGAGCCACAACCAGAGGAGCAACGAAGCGAGTGACAACAACCAACTCAGGAATCCGCCGATAAATGGGATGAACGGGAAGACGACCCAGGCGATTGTTATCGGAACAAACACAACCACCGATTGCATCGCGTGGAAACGTACGAATTTGTTCTCTTTTTCAATAAGTAGGAACACAACACCAGTGACCCATCCAAGAAGGTAGGTCAGAAGACCGGCCACATTCTAAGTGGCACCAATGCTGGTATCTTGGGATCCTTCATCATCCACGACTTCTGCGTCGACATGTTTTGGATCTTCCTCGTTCGTCATTCCAACCCTGCGGCATCTGGTTGTTTCGGATTCTCTCGCTGCCAAAACTTACCGTTTCACACAGTAGTGCGTCAAAAGAATTCGGGGCAGATAACTCGAATCTGCCCCGAATTCACACTCTAGTGTTTTCGATTAGTCAGCGTAATTCGAGAATTTGAGTTCCTGCTGAGTTTTCACGTCGAGAAGAACGCTGCGACCTTCGTCGAAATTGATCTGCCGAGCACGAGTAAGCGCAGGACCGATTTCATTCGGATCTTCGATGCGAATCCCAACCCCGCCAAGTGATTCAGCGACACCGGCGTAGTCGCCAGTCATGTTTCCAGCTCCGAACTCACCCATTGCTGTTGGGAGTGATCGGTTGTAACCACCCATCGTTCCGTTGTTCAACAGGATTGTCGTGATCGGTGCACCAGCACGGGTAGCTGTTTCCAGATCGAGACCCGACATACCAAATGCTGCATCACCCATGAAGTTGACGCAGAACTTAGAAGGGTCTGCCATCTTGGCACCAATCATCAAAGGGATTCCGTAGCCAAGATGAGTGCTTTTACCCCAGCCAATATAGCTGTGCGGAACCGTCGCTGTGTAGAACGGCATCACCTGGTCACGTGGGTGGCCGGCGTCGTGGGTAAAGATCGTCGTTTCGTGGTCAACTGCTTTGTTAATCTCGTTCACCAACCTGTAAGGATTGATCGGATTCATGTCAGAGTTCAGAAGCGGAGCCCACTCTTCGAGCCACTCCTTCTTCACCTGAGCAACCGCCTCACGTGTTGAAGAGTCGTCCTTCCGACCGTTCTCACCGATTTCTGCCTTACTCTCATCGACCAACATGCAGAGAGTCTTGCGAGCGTCTCCAACCATTCCGATATCAGTCGGGTATTCCTTGTCGATGTCGAGAGGGTTGTTGGTCGAGTGAATGAGAGTCTTTCCAGCTGGAATGTCGATTCCGTAGTTGGTCTTCGATAGGCTGGCTCCGATAGCGAACAAAACATCACTCGATTTGAGCCATTCCCACACAGCCTTCGGAGCTGTTCGGTTTGCTGCACCAAGTGAAAGCTCATGGCGCTCATCGATCGCCGATTTACCGGGCATCGTTGTAATCACCGGAATTTGGGTCAGTTCAGCAAGCTCTGTCAACTTGTCTGAACCACTGGAGTAAAGGACTCCCTGACCCGCCCAAATAACGGGACGCTTTGCGGCAAGAAGTGCTTTTACCGCGGCTCGCAGTTCCGCCTTATCAGGAGCAACGACATGTTGTGAAGGCGTTCCGTAGGCATCGATGCTCGAAACCTCGTCACCCATTACGTCACGCTGCATTTCCAGCATTACCGGACCAGGACGACCGTTCTTGAGAGCCGAAACTGCTCGTCGCATCAGCGCGGGAATACGCTCCGCGTGGTTGATCGAGCCTGCCCACTTCATGATTCCCTGGAAGTTTGCAGGACCTGAAAAGTTCGGAGCGGTATCGGTTTTGTCGGTACCAGGACCGTCTGGAATAAATAGAACCGGCACGGCATCGGCCCAGGCTTGAGCGAATCCGCCAAATGCGTTCTCAGTACCGGGACCACCCTGGCAAGCGAATACACCGTACTTGCCTTTTTCAGCCATCAATCGGGAGAAACCGTCCGCAGCCATGATTCCACCGCGCTCCTGTCGGAACACGATCGGACGGATTCCTTCTTGCGCAACAGCTTCGATCAGTGGGTTCGCCGGGAAGCAAGCCAGCCACTCAAAACCTTCACGCTTAAGGATCTTTGCAATTGCCTCGTAACCGTTCATGCGATTCAACTCCCGCGCTTTAGTCGCCAATCATGAAATGCGTTTCGGTGAAGAGCCACCGGGAAAACGCCGCCAGTGTAGACGTGGTGCTACCACGAAGCAATTTGAATACGAAAATTATTGAGATTGGGAAAAATCGAAAAATCGCGCAAAAAAAACGCTAGGAATTCGGTCTACTGCATTGAGTAGAGTCCACACATCTGCCTCAACAAAGACGGCAATTGTGGTCGGACCTTCGACTGCAAACACCGTTAGAGCCCGACCAACCAGCCGGGGAGATCGAACAGAAAATGCCTGACCACAACACACCGCTTCCAGAAGGATCAGTCGGCGCCGCAAACATTAAAGTTGTCGGTGTCGGCGGCGGCGGACAAAACGCCGTAAACCGCATGTACCGCGAGCGAGTTCCCGAGGTTGAGTACATCTCGGTGAACACCGACTCGCAAGCTCTTGACGCTGCAACTGTCCCGATTCGACTACGAGTTGGTGACCAGACCGCACGAGGTCTTGGTGTCGGTGGTGACCCTTCAAAGGGTCGACAGTGTCACGAAGAAGACCGAGACGAAATCAAGGAAGTACTGAAAGGTTCCGACCTGGTATTCGTTGCTGCCGGAATGGGTGGTGGTACAGGTACTGGTGGAGCACCAGTGGTTGCCGAAGTCGCCCAGGAAATCGGCGCCCTTACAGTTGGTGTTGTGACCAAGCCGTTCGGTTTTGAAGGCGCAGTTCGAAAGCGCAAGGCTCTTGAAGGTATCGAGCTGCTTCGAGACAAGGTCGACACTCTTATCGTTATCCCTAACGACCGACTTCTCGCTATTTCAGACCAACAACTCACCATGGACCGAGCGTTCAAGATGGCTGACGATGTTCTTAGACAGGGCATCCAGTCGATCGCAGAACTGATTCTCGTTCCAGGTGAAATCAACCTCGACTTCGCTGACGTTCGTGCAGTTATGGAAAACGCCGGACCTGCATGGATGGCCATCGGTAAGGGCTCTGGCGAAGAGCGCGCAATCGAGGCAGCTGAAGAAGCTATTCACTCACCACTGCTGGAAGTTGAAATAGCTGGCGCCAAGGGTGTCATCTTCAACATCACAGGTGGAACTGACCTCACGCTCGACGAAGTTCAGCGGGCATCAGAAGTTATCGCAGCCACTGTTCACCCAGACGCAAACATCATCTTCGGTATGTCGACGGACCCGAAGATGGAGAACGAAGTCAAACTCACACTCATTGCAACTGGCTTCCCGGTTGCAGGTGAGGTTGAGGAAGAAGCCGACGAGATTGCTCGACAGGCTCTGGAAGACCCAGGTTCAATGGCAATTCCGCCGTTCCTGCGACACCACCCTGCAGCACGAAGTCGCTACCGCAACGGTGGCATGTACCGAGAGCCCCAGAGGCAAACAGAAGAGCAGCCAGTAATGGCAGACGACTAAACAGTCGAGTTCGAAAAGCAGATACGAAAAGCGGCGGGAGAAATCCCGCCGCTTTTTACATTCTGTTCATTTGGATTTACTGAGGCAACGCGTCTATCGCCCGGTTCGCAAGAGCGCTAGGTCCCGCGTATCGAGTGTCAGCAACAACATTGAAGGCTGCTGCTAGCGCATCGAGTTGTTTGGCTGGTCCTGGCGCAACTCTATATCGGAATTTTTCTACCCGCTTCGAAATGCGTTGGGCAAGCGGTCCTGACTTGGCTCGCTGGGCAGCGTTCTTAATCGCCGCTCCCATTTCGACTACCCCGACCATTGTCC
>Ga0255776_10003000_pt1 | contig 18448 bp, 14 predicted proteins | sample 071ome_19_FD_179974 | JGI IMG/M metagenome (GOLD analysis project Ga0255776, IMG submission 179974) | Coastal salt marsh microbial communities from the Groves Creek Marsh, Skidaway Island, Georgia - 071413AT metaG (version 2) | ecosystem: Environmental > Aquatic > Marine > Intertidal zone >... | reverse complement strand
TTCCGATTCACTAGGTCGCATTATGGCTGCAGTGATCGTAATTGGTTTCATTGGTTTCTTGTTGGATCGCGCAATGCTTCAAATTCAGCGCATCGTGTCATGGGATAAGTCTTCAGCTTCCCGTTAACTAAAAGCCATTAACAAGAAACATCTTTAATCTGAAAAACATTATTAGAAAGCGTAATCAAGGCAGGCGATACAAGGCAAAAACTGACGAAAAGAGGACGGGGTCGGCCATCCGATTTATAGCTCATAAATGAGCACTTTGAGTCAGTTTTTAACACAGTAGCGGCCACGTCGATAGCTTTCAGGAGAGGAAAGAACAATGAGCGCACTACTCGATATTTCAAAAATGGACATGGTGTTTGATACACCGAAAGGCCCTTTCACTGCATTGCAGGGCGTAGATTTAAAAATTGATAAAGGTGAGTTTGTTTCACTTATCGGTCACTCAGGTTGTGGTAAATCAACCGTGCTAAACGTCGTGGCTGGTCTTTATCAAGCGACTACGGGTGGCGTCGTTTTAAACGGTAAAGAAGTCAATGAGCCAGGCCCTGAACGTGCGGTTGTATTCCAGAACCATTCATTACTGCCTTGGTTAACAGCTTATGAAAATGTTGAGCTTGCAGTGAAGCAAGTGTTCGGAAAAACCAAGTCTAAAGCAGAAGTAAAAGAGTGGGTTGAGCACAACCTGAAGTTGGTGCACATGGATCACGCTATGTACAAACGCCCAGACGAAATCTCAGGTGGTATGAAGCAGCGTGTAGGTATTGCTCGTGCATTGGCTATGCAGCCTGAAATCTTGCTAATGGATGAGCCGTTCGGTGCCCTGGATGCACTAACGCGTGCTCACATGCAGGATTCTCTGATGGAAATTCAGAACGAACTGAACAACACCGTAATTATGATTACGCACGATGTGGATGAAGCGGTATTGCTTTCTGATCGCATTGTGATGATGACCAACGGCCCGGCGGCAACCATCGGTGAAATTCTGGATGTGAAGCTGGAACGTCCACGTCATCGTCTTGAGTTGGCAGAAGACCCTGAATACAACCACCTGCGTTCTGAGGTATTGAAGTTCCTTTACGAGAAGCAACGTAAGGTTGAACCCATTACGAAAGCGGCTTCAAAGAAGGAAGAGAAAGAAGAAGCTGTCGCCTAAAACTCGAATGGCAGTGACTAGAAGATATTAACAGGTAATACCAGACCGCGCCCACAGAAGGCGAGGCCTAAAACACGAAACTTAAAGCTAAAACTAACAATTTAAACATCAGCACTTGGAGAAGTATCAATGAAAGCTAACTTACTTTCTTTAGCAGTAGCCGCAGTTGTTGCGGGTCAGGCAAGCATTGCCTCAGCGGATCTTGGTAGTGATATTACCGATGCACTAAAAAATGGTAAGGCATACGGTGATTTCCGTCTTCGTTATGAAATGGTTGATCAGGATAACGCACTTAAAGATGCGGATGCATTGACCTTACGTTCTCGCCTGGGCTACATCACTGGTGATGTTCAAGGTTTCTCAGCAGGTATTGAATTTGAAGACTCTCGTACAGTGGCTGGTATCGATGATTATAACGACACCAATGGTCACAATGCTGGTGAGTATTCTGTAATTGCTGATCCTGAAACGACTGAGTTGGACCAAGGCTACGTTCAATATAAGAACGACATGGTAACTGCCAAGGTTGGTCGTCAGGTTATTACAATGGATAACCATCGTTTTGTTGGTCATGTTGGTTGGAGACAGGATCGCCAAACCTTTGATGGTGCATCAGTGAAGTTTACACCGATAAAAGGTCTTGAAGCTCAATACGCTTATCTAAGTAAGCGCAATCGCATCTTTGGTGAAGAGAAAGACCTGGATTCAAAAGATCACTTGGTAAACGTTGGCTACAAAACGCCATTCGGTAAAGTTTCTGGTTATGCATACCTTCTTGAAGTAGATCAGGCAACTGATAACGCTTTGGATACTTACGGTATTCGCTTCGCTGGTAAGAAAGAAATTAACTCAGATCTAAAAGCACTTTATACCGCTGAATACGCAACTCAGGAATCTGAATCAGGTTCTACTGAATATGATGCGGATTACATGAACTTTGAACTGGGTGCGAACTTTAAAGGTGTAACTGCCAAGTTCGGTTATGAAGTTCTTGGTTCAGACGATGGTAACTACGGTTTCTCTACACCGTTGGCAACCCTGCATAAGTTCAATGGTTGGTCAGATCAGTTCTTGGGTACTCCAGCTCAAGGTCTTGTAGACATGTCGTTCACTGTGACAGGTAAAGTTGCGGGTATCAAACTACTTGCTAAGTACCACGAATTTGAAGCGGATGAATCTACAGCAACGGTTGATGATCTAGGTAGTGAACTGGACTTGTTAGTAGCTAAGAAGTTCAACGACACCTACTCAGCAGGTATCAAATACGCAATGTACTCTGCAGGTGATGCAGGTGCTGGCAAGGTTGATACTGACAAAGGTTGGTTATGGGTAAGTGCTAAGTTCTAGGCTTTAAAAAACTACCTGCGTGGTCGCTACGTTGTTAACAGTTGATTCAAAATGCTCATTTATTTGAAATAAACTCCGCGTTTTTCATCAACAGTTGCCTAGTAGCAACTGCCTCGGTAACGTTTTTTATGGTTCATAGGAACTTACTAACGATCAAATCATCGCGAAGTCCGGGGAAGGGCGTAGTGCCATTCTCTTCCCCTGCGGTGATTTGAAAAACGTCAAAACAAAAAACGTCCGTAGAGACGTAAGTGACGGCCGTGATGATGAATAGCTCAAGTGTATCTCTAAAAGAGGTTCAAGAGTTTGATCCGAAAAACGATTCGGCAGACAGTCTTGAAACTCAGACAACGCCAACAACCACTTCTATAACAAATGAAAAAATTATTGTTATAGGCTCTGGTCCTGTTGGAATGCGGTTTGTTAAAGAACTGCTTAAAAGACAGCCAAATGCTCATGTTCAGTTATTTGGTAATGAACCCTTTCAGCCTTACAATCGAGTTCAATTATCTGCGTTTCTAGCAGGTGAAGTTTCAAGAGATGAGATTGATTTATCTCTACCGGATGAAGAGTTGCATCCGAACTTCAAATTTACCATTGCGACCATTAAAGAGATTAATTCCGAAGGTCAGTATGTGACTGACGGACGTGGTGATTACTATGCGTTTGATCGTTTAGTTTTTGCTACTGGCGCGCGTGCTCACGTGCCAAACATTCCGGGCGTTGAACAGACCGGTGTGTATACCTTCCGAAACTTAAAAGATACCGAATTTCTATACGCTCGTGTAACCAGTGCTCGCCACGTAGTTGTGGTGGGTGGCGGCCTTTTGGGGCTAGAAGCTGCACGTGCATTATCCCGTTTAAATACAAAAATTACGCTGGTTCAGCAGGGGCCAAGATTAATGAATCGCCAGCTGGATGAGCGTGCAGGTGATATGCTACAGCAGCAGGTGGAAGAGCTGGGGATTCGAGTTATTACCAGCTCAGGTGTGCGTTCTATTCACTCCGCAGATGAAGTGGTCCAGGGGCGTCATAGTGTTACTGGTGTAACGACCTACAACGGTGAAGAAATCGAATGTGACACCGTTGTTCTATGCGCAGGTATTAAACCTAATGTGGAACTGGCGCGTGAATCAAAATTAAAAGTGGCCAATGGCATTGTGGTGAACGATTCATTACAAACTAGCGAAAAAAATATTTACGCCATTGGTGAGTGTTGTGAGCATCAGGGTGAAACCTATGGGTTGGTAAATCCGGGTTTAGAGCAAGCCGCGATTGCTGCTGATGTGATTGCTGGTGGTCATTCCCAGTACTTAGGTTCATTAACTATTAGCCGTCTTAAAGTGGTCGGTCAGAAAGTTTACAGCATGGGTGAAATTGCTGAATTGTCTAACCGCCCATTCCAATCGGTTGTGGCATTTGAAGATAAAAAAGAGGGTATTTACCGAAAGTTTGTTTTCTATAAAGGAAAAATTATTGGTGCACTTGCCTATGGTGAATGGCCTGAATTAACTCGCGTGCAAGAGGCATTCAAGCAAGGTCGAACGATTTACCCTTGGCAGTTAATTACTTTCCGCTTAACTGGTCGTTTATGGGTGAACGAACAATCGGAAGACATTATTAACTGGCCGATGGAAAGTGTGGTTTGTCAGTGTAATAACGTCAGCCAGGGCGAGTTGGTTCATGCACTGGCACAAGGTTGTCAAAACCAGACAGAGCTGTCTGCTGAAACAGGCGCAGGAACGGTATGTGGTTCGTGTAAACCATTATTAGGTCAGTTGGTGGAGCAACATTCTGGTGAAACGGCTGAGCGTGAAAAAGAAAGTGGTTGGATGCCTGTTCTAATAGGAAGTCTGATCGCGGTGATTCTTGCCTTTCTAATCGCATTTCAACCGGAAGCGTCCGTATCTGACAGTGTGATAACCCAAGGTTGGTTTGAGAAAATTTGGAACGATGGTTTCTGGAAGCAGGTTACTGGATTTACTCTCCTCGGTCTTACCGTTATCGGTTTATTAATGTCATTGCGTAAGCGTATGAATTGGCAGTGGATGGGCAAATTCGCTTATTGGCGTACAGCCCATACGGTGTTGGGCATGCTGTGTGTTGCAATGTTGATCTTTCATACCGGTTTCCATTTAGGGGTTAATTTAAATCAGCTTCTGATGATTAACTTTTTGGCGGTTATTGGCCTGGGGGCAGGCGCTGGACTGGTTGTAGCGTTGAGTCACAAACTTAGTGCAAGACATGCGATGACCGTTCGTAAGACCTGGACCTGGTTACACATTCTTGTGACCTGGCCTCTACCTGCGCTTTTAGCTGCGCACATATTATCTGTGTATTACTTCTAGGCCGGGAGGATTGAGTATGAAGAAGTTGCTTTGGATTTTCTGGCTGATTTTAACGTTGGGTGTAGCGGGTTACTACGGCTACACAATGACATTGGCTGAAGACAAAACCGAATTATTGATTGGCGATGCTACGCATGGCCATTTCCAGATCGAAATGGCATGTGAAACTTGTCATACCGATGCGTTTGGTGGTCAGGATGTTATCCAGAATGCCTGCACCAATTGTCACCAACAAGAATTGAATGATGCCCATGATTCGCACCCAATGAAGAAGTTTAATGATCCGCGAAATGCTGACCTTCTTGAAATCATTGACGCGCGTTATTGCGTAAGTTGTCATACGGAGCACCAGGAAGAACAAACGCATGCGATGGGCGTTACTTTACCTGATGACTATTGTTATCACTGCCATGAAGCGGTGGGTGATGAGCGTGAAAGTCACAAGGATTTACCGTTCGATTCATGTGCCACTTCCGGCTGTCATAACTACCACGATAACAAAGCTTTGTATGAGTCATTCCTGGTCAATAACAGCGGTGGCGAATGGTTGAAAAAGCTCGACGAGATCAATACTAACCGACCTGCTGCCAGTGCTGCTGCTTTTGAAAAAGGCACGGCCTATAAGAAAGCAAAAGACATGGATCTGACACCAGCAATGTCGACCTTGTTTGCACAAAAAATGGCCGCTCACCCAGATATCAATGCTCATTGGGAGAACACAGCGCACGAACAGGTGGGTGTGACCTGTGGCGGATGTCATTTAACCGATGCAAGCACCGGTGATGTGCAGTCTTTAGCTTCAGGATGGATCGAGAAGCCAAGTGTTGAGCAATGCCAGTCATGCCATGCTAAAGAAACAGAAGGCTTCCTTGCCAGTAAGCACGGAATGAAGTTGGCTCAAGGCTATATCGCCACCATTTCTGAAATGTCGCCTGAGCATTCTGGACTGTCGTTTTCTGAGCTGAAACTGGACTCCCAACATGGGTGCAACAGCTGTCATAGTGCGCACTCATTTGATACGTATACAGCAGCGACTGAAGCCTGTTTATCGTGCCATACCGATGAACATTCACAGAATTTTGTGACGTCTCCTCATGCGCAACTTAAGGATAAAGTGCTGGAAGGCAGTCTGGCTGCGGCTTCCCAAGTGACGTGTGCAACTTGTCACCTTCCAAGAGTAAAAGAGAAGAAAGCTGGCACGGAAGTTGTTCGTATAGAACATAACCAAAACTTAAATCTTCGACCTAATGAAAAGATGATTCGAAGTGTGTGTTTGGATTGCCACAACCTTGAGTTTTCTATAGATGCTTTGGCTGATCAGGAACTGATTAAAAACAACTTTAATGGCAAACCGGAAAAACATATTGAGTCAATTGATTGGGCCCTGGAGCGAGTTAAGAAATAAAGAATGGTGAATACATCTGGTCAACAAAAGATCAGAAAAAAATAACGATAAGGTCAAAAGACCAATCACAGACTGGTATTGAATCTTTAAGAATCAAGCCTCTGTTGGAGTGAAGCTAGACCCTTTTTTCAGGATGTTGATGCAACGGCGTGTTGATGTTCAGGAAGAGCAATTAAAAAACTCTTTTTTGAGTAGAAAAATTAGCAACATTGAGGAAGCAATAATGAAGAAACTAATGAAAGGTAAAGCAATTAAGGTAGCTCTAACAGCGGCTGTAGCATCGGCAGCATTGTCTCTGACTGGCTGTGGTGAAGAAGAAGCGAAAGGCATCGCTCCAGAGCTTTACACAGATTCGCTTTTCGCAGTGATGAAAGCTGACCGTACTAACTACACCAAGTACGTAATTAAGCGCTTAGGGCCTAAGGGTGCAAATGCAATTAAGCCTGATGAGCATTGGCAAGACATTGAAAACGGCGTATTGCTACCTGCTCAGATGTTCCGTGCAGGTTCAGAAGCTGTAGCTGAGATGACTGACAAGTTCACTTACACCCTTCAATCAAAATGGCCAATTAACTCTCAGAACGCACCAAAGACACCAATGGAAAAAGAAGGTCTTGAGTTCATTGCTGCTAACCCGGGTGAGAACTTCTACGGTACTGAAAAACTAGGTGATAAAGAATACTTCACTGCGGTATATCCAGACGTAGCGGTATCAGAAGCGTGCACTAGTTGTCATAACGAGCACAAAGATTCACCGAAGACGGATTTCCAGATCGGTGAGGTTATGGGTGGGGTTGTAATTCGCGTTCCGTTATAAGCTACCTGCGTTGGTATAACTTTGTTAAAAGCTGATGTCTAAATGCTCACTTATTATATATAAGCTCCGCTTAATACATCAGCTTTTGCCTCGTTCTACCTGCCTCGGTAACGCTTAAATGACGGGTGTTGATTCATACTTGATAACGCTTTAAATATCGTTTTCATGTGCTAATAAGTGAATCTGATATTTTGTTCGATTTAAAACGATTTCAACAAGGATAGGTGTCATGTTTTCTTTGAAAAAAACAGCTCAGCGAAAAAACTATTTAGGTCTAGGCTTAACAGCCGTGCTTGTTGGTTTTCTCTCCGGTTGTTCTGACCCTGAGTTGGAGTTAGGTGAGCGTGTTTATACTGGTACTTGTAAGGCGTGTCATGCCGGAGGAATCAACGGAGCGCCTATTTTGGGCAACAATAAAATGTGGTCGAAGCGTGCGCCACAAGGGTTACCTACCTTGGTTGAGCACGCAAGTAACGGCTATGGTTTGATGCCTGCGAAAGGTGGTAATACTGATCTTACAGAAGCGGAAATGACTGCAGCGATCAAATTCATGCTGAGCCAACTTGAGAAATAGTCAGCCGGGATGTAGTTATCGATTAAGAAAAACGGATTAATAATTACTGAATAACAAAAGTACTGAGTTAAAACGTTAGTTAAACACAAAAAGTGATGAGGAAATAATCATGTCTGTATTTGAAAAAATTGGTGGTGAAGCAGCGGTAAACGCAGCGGTAGATATCTTTTATCGTAAAGTACTTGCAGATGATCGTATCAGTGAGTTTTTCGATACCGTTGATATGGAAGCACAGCACGCTAAACAAAAAGCATTCCTGACGATGGCCTTTGGTGGACCAAATAACTACTCAGGCAAGGACATGCGTGAAGCGCATAAGCATATGAATCTGACTGAAGTGCATTTCAATGCAGTAGCGGAGAATCTTGTAGGCACTCTGAAAGAGCTTGAAGTACCACAAGAATACATTGATGAGATCGTTGGTATTGCACTAAGCGTTAAAGACGATGTGTTGAACCTGACACCTGAGACTGCGTAAGCGATCTGAACTGAAGTTTTAAGATAACGCGTAGGTAGTTTAATTAGGTAGTAGATATGACCCAGGTAGTATTTGAAGACGCAACGTTAAAACTAGATGAAGGTGAGTCACTGTTAGATGGTTTACTTCGTTCAGGGCATGAGATTGCTCATGGTTGTAAGGCGGGAGTCTGTCATTCTTGTCTCGTCGCAGTAGATGAGGGGACAGCGCCAGCGGCTTCTCAGAAAGGGCTCAATGATGCACAGACAGCGTTAGGCTACATGCTTAGCTGTCAGTGTCATCCTGAGGATGAAATTAAAGTAAAACGGGTAGATGCTTCTGGCCAGTTGATTCCGGCCGAAGTCATTGAAAAAGAATGGCTGAATGAGCAGGTTATTCGTCTTCGTTTGAAAGCCAAGCTTGATTATCAACCGGGTCAATACGTCACGCTTTGGAAAGACGCATCGCTGGCGCGCAGTTATTCCTTGGCCAGTCTTCCGGATAGCAGTTCCGAAGACTGTTCTGATGACAATGAACTCGAATTTCATATTAAAGTCATTGAGGACGGTCAATTCAGCCAATGGGTTGCCAAAGAGTTATCTGTGTCAGACAGCCTCTCTCTTCAAGGACCACTAGGTAAGTGTTTCTATACAGCACAAGCCGATCAAGCTTTATTGCTAGCCGCCATAGGCACAGGGTTAGCGCCAATCTACGGAATTCTCAAAGATGCACTGAATCAAGGACATCATGGTCCGATTGATTTAGTGATCGGCGCCAAACAAGCCAGTAACTTGTATCTGGTGGATGAACTTAAAGCCATCGCAGATCAGCATTCAAATGTTTCGTTGCATTTTGTGGTGCAGTCGCTTGAGGCAGAAGCCAGTGATTTGCATCAAGGCGATATCTATGAGTATTGCCAGAACACATGTCCAGACATGAAAGGCTTTAAAGTCTATTTGTGTGGGGCAGACAGTTTTGTGAAGAAACTGCGTAAACAATGTTTTCTATCAGGCGCTGGTATGGGCGACATCGCAGCGGATGTTTTCTTGCCAGCCTCATGAAGCCTTCCAGGCATTTTGATCTTTCACTCCTTTGGGTCAGCTGACGAGTTTTCTCTGAACTGACCCATTTTTTATAAGCAAGCCTTTCCTTTATTGCATTTTTGTTTCAGATCAATGTTTTTCCTTTAAGTTGACTGCCAAGCTCGGTTATTGATTTCAATCAGTATTTGCCCTGATCTGGGGCGTAGTATGTCTCAGTACTGGAACTTAGTGTTCTGCTAATTACTGGTGTTGTGACCAGATAGTGAGTGATAGCAAGAATGCCTTTTTCCAGCTTAAGGGCGCACTACCGAATAGTGAATGAAAAGAATGATAAGCGCCCGCTTTTGGACATCACTGGAGTTTGATATGAAGACAATTAGCTTGAAAAATCGTGGATATAATCTTTTAGGTTTGGCTGTGGCAACGGCTATTGCGGGTCAGGTAGGTACGGTTTCGGCAGATTTGGGCGCGGATATCACGGATGCGTTTAAGAATGGTAAAGCCTATGGTGATTTCCGTTTGCGTTACGAAATGGTCGATCAGGACAATACCGCTAAAGATGCTGACGCTTTAACGCTTCGTTCGCGTTTGGGTTATGTCACTGGTGATGTTCAAGGTTTCTCGGCGGGTATTGAATTTGAAGATTCTCGTACCATCGCGGGAATGGACGATTATAACGACACCAACGGTCATAACAGCGATTATTCAGTGATTGCTGATCCTGAAACTACCGAACTGGATCAAGGTTATGTCCAATATAAAAACGACTTGGTGAAGGCCAAAGTGGGTCGTCAGGTGATTGCTTTAGATAATCAGCGTTTTGTAGGGCATGTCGGTTGGAGACAGGATCGTCAGGTATTTGATGCATCTTCCATCACTGTTACACCTGTAAAAGGATTAACGGCCCAATACGCGTATCTGAGTAAGCGGAATCGAGTATTTGGTGAAGAGAAAGACATCGATTCGAAAGATCATTTGATTAATGTCGGATACAAAACTCCGTTCGGTAAAGTGACGGGCTATGCGTATTTACTTGAAGAAGATAATACTTCGGAAGAATCTTACGATACTTACGGTGTGCGCTTTGCAGGTAAGAAAGAAATCAATACCGATCTAAACGCTTTGTATACCGCTGAATATGCGATGCAGGATTATTCTGAAGTGGGTCAAACCGACCGTGATACGGATTATATGAACTTTGAGCTAGGTGCTGATTATAAAGGCGTGACGGCGAAACTCGGTTACGAAGTGCTGGGCTCTGATGATGGTCAGAAAGGGTTTGCAACACCACTGGCCACCGGCCATAAGTTTAATGGTTGGACGGATCAGTTCCTAGGGACGCCTGCGCAAGGTCTTGTTGATTTATCATTCACTGTCACTGGTAAGGTTGCGGGTCTCAAATTGTTAGCAACATATCATGAATTCGAAGCAGATGATTCTACTGCTACGATTGATGACTTGGGGAGCGAACTGGATTTGTTGGTTGCCAAGAAGTTTAACGAAACCTATTCAGCGGGTATCAAGTACGCCATGTACTCAGCAGGCGATGTCGCAGCAGGTAAAGTGGATACCGATAAAGGCTGGTTGTGGGTAAGTGCTAAGTTCTAGCATTAATAGCATTCATTTTGTTGTAGTTGTGTAGGTAAGATAACTGCTTTTTTTACTTACATCAGGCGCCCCTTTTCTGGGGCGTTTTTTATTTGATCTATAGCGTTTTCCTAATTTTCTTATGTGCACTTATATGGTGCTGTTATTTTGTAGCTCTTGAATTTACTGGGTTTTGGGCTGTCTCGGAATGGTGCATTAATAATGCGGTTTTTTACGGGACTGAGTTGAATAACCCTTTAGTGATACGTTTTATAGGGCTTTTATCAAGTTGGTACACATTATGCTGAACTAGAGTTAACAGGTGACTAAGTCGTTAACGTTCAGGATGGATTGTGTGGACTTTTATCAAGATTTCTTAGAGCAACATAAACTGCCAGCTTCTTATGCTGATAATGCGCGTAAGAATTTTGAGCCGGTTGCCAAACGCATTCTTGAATTGCAAAAAGAGATTAGCCGTCCTTACTTTGTGGCTTTGAACGGTTGCCAGGGGTCAGGTAAATCGACACTGGCTGACTATTTGGTGCAATACTTCAATGCCCAAGGCCGTTCCGCCATTGCCATTTCTCTCGATGATTTTTATCTCACCAAATCAGAACGCCAGTCATTGGCTGCTTCTGTACATCCTTTATTCGAAACACGAGGCGTACCGGGTACGCACGACGTCAATCTGATGCAAGATGTGTTGACGGCATTGGCTGAGACGCGAGTTCCTGTCTCTGTTCCTCGTTTCAATAAGGCCGTGGATGATCGTTTTGTCGAAGAAGACTGGAGTACAGTTTCAGAGCCGATGGATATCGTCATTTTGGAGGGGTGGTTTTGGGGAGCAAGGCATCAACCTGCCGAGGCGCTTGAGGCTTCAGTAAATGCCTTGGAGTCTGAGTCGGATGCTGATGGCATTTGGCGTAATTACGTTAATGACATGCTGAAAACTCAATACGAACCCATTTATTTACAGATGGACTGCTGGCTTATGCTGCAAGCCCCGTCGTTTGACTGTGTCTATCAATGGCGTTTAGAGCAGGAGCAGAAGCTGCTTAAAAAGCTTATCTCCGAAAATAACAGTGATCGTTCCGGGGTTATGTCTGAGGCGCAGGTCGCCCGATTTATTCAATTCTATCAACGTATCACAGAACAACTCTTATTGACCCTACCTGAGCAAGCGGACGTGGTTTGGCAGTTAAAGTCAGATCGATCTATTCATGCAAGTATTCAGGCAGGCAACTATAAAAATGCCTTTGCGCATGCTCAATCTATCTCTCACAGAGAAGGAGAGACTCAGTGACAAACAATGAGAAAGGGAAACTGTACCGACTTGAAAACCAGGTACTGATTTTTACCGACTTGGATGGAACATTACTGGATCATCATAACTATGAGTTCCAGCCAGCTGTACCGATTTTACATTTACTGGAGGAAGCGCATATCCCTGTGATTCCGGTGACCAGTAAAACCAGAGCAGAGTTGCTTTCATTGCGAAAAGCTCTGGATAACCAACATCCCTTTGTAGTGGAAAACGGGGCCGCGGTATTTATTCCCAAGACGTTCTTTAAGAATCAGCCGAAAGGCACTGAGGAAGTTGAAGATTTTTGGGTTCAGTCTTTTGCCCCGCCACGAAGTTATTGGCTCGATTTGTTGGAGCGACTTTCGGAGCAATTTCCTGGCGCGTTCAATTATTTCTCCAAGATGGGTATTGAAGGTATTCAAAAACACACCGGGCTCTCGAAAGAATCGGCCGAATTAGCCAATCAGCGAGAATACAGCGAGCCCATTCTTTGGACGGGTGATGAAGAAACCAAAAACCAATTCAGAGATGTGCTGTTGGAAGCAGGTATCTGGATCGTCGAAGGTGGACGCTTTCTTCATTTGAGTAACGGGTGTGATAAAGGCAAAGCGCTTAACTGGTTGAAAGGCTTGTATCAAGCTCGTTCAGAAGAAAAGCCGGTGTTTACCTTGGCATTAGGTGATAGCCATAACGATGTCACCATGCTGGAAGCCTCTGATCAACCCATCGTTATTCGCTCCCCAACTCGACATCCTCCGCATTTAAGAACAGACCAGTCGGTGATTCACAGTCACTTACCTGGGCCGGAAGGTTGGGCAGATACTGTAAGCCGGTTTCTGGGTTTCCGAGTGGGTGGTTAGCAGGGTTTTGTTAGCAATATTTTAGTAACGGATTTTACCGTTTTTTAGATTTATAACTTATTGAATTAAAAGATAATAATAGTTGAGGTTAACATGGCTGATTTTTATCAGAACGGAGTGATCACTACCTTACACAACTTGTCGGATAGAACGCACGAGCAGATGGAAGCTGAGCTGGTGGAATTCTCCAAATCCAGACCGATGTCATTGATCTTGCCTTCGTTGTTTTCTGAATTGGAAGGCGAGGCATTACCCAACATCATTCAGCACTTGAAAGATGTACCGTATTTGTCTGAGATTGTGATTGGTTTGGATAGGGCGGATGAAGCTCAGTATCGTCACGCGCTGAAGTTCTTTGGTGAGTTGCCTCAACATCACCGTGTGCTGTGGAACGACGGTCCTCGTCTGAAAGCGTTAGATGCTGAACTTATGGAGCTTGGCCTAGCGCCGCGTGAAATGGGTAAAGGACGTAACGTCTGGTATTGCATGGGCTACATTCTGGCGTCAGGTAAAGCCGAGTCGGTGGCGCTACATGACTGCGATATTCTGACTTACGACCGAGAATTGTTAGCTCGTTTGATTTACCCGGTGGCTAACCCACGCTTTAACTATGAATTCTGTAAGGGCTATTACGCCCGAGTGGCCGATGGCAAGATTAATGGTCGCGTATCTCGCTTGTTGGTCACTCCTTTATTACGCTCTTTGAAGCGCGTATTGGGTCATCTGGATTACATTGAGTACATGGACAGCTTCCGCTATCCATTGGCTGGTGAATTTTCATTCCGTAAAGATGTACTGAATGACATCCGTATTCCTAGTGATTGGGGGCTTGAGATCGGGGTGTTGTCGGAAATGTATCGTAACTATGCGAATAATCGACTCTGCCAGGTGGATATTGCGAAAACCTACGATCACAAACATCAGGATTTATCGCTGAATAACGAAGACGGCGGTTTGTCGAAAATGTCGATCGACATTACCAAAGCGCTGTTCCGTAAATTAGCGACTCAAGGTGAAACCTTTACTACTGAAACCTTCCGTTCATTGAAGGCTACCTATTACCGAATTGCCTTGGATTTCGTCGAGACCTATCACAATGATGCAGTAATGAATGGCTTGACCTTGGATATTCATAATGAAGAGAAAGCGGTAGAGATGTTTGCTCAAAATATCATGAAAGCCGGTCAGCATTTCCTTGAACGCCCAATGGAGCGTCCGTTTATTCCGAGTTGGAACCGAGTGGTCAGCGCAATGCCTGATGTGCTTGAACGTCTAAAAGATGCGGTAGAAAAAGATAACGACGAATTCATGTCAGCCAAGTAAAGACGGTTTAAAACTAGATATGGTTTAAAAATAACGACGGTTTATTGCAAGGAACGGGATATATGTCTGAGGTTCTTACACATCTTCATCAGCGATTGGAAACCCAGTTAGAGTTTATCTACCGGGAAGTTGAGGCCGTAAGTGACTATTCGGCACTGGCGGATGCATTGATTTCTGCCATGGGGCTGAATGAGGCATCTGGCGATTTGAAAGAGCCTGCGGCTTATAAAAATCACTGGGATCAGGAAGACGTTGTTTTAATCACCTATGGTGACAGCCTCGAAATGCGTCGTCAGAGTAATTGTGATCAGGAAGGCTTTTGCCAGAAAGATGAGCAGGAATGGGGTTTTGAAGACATAGATGGTGATGTCGGTTTAATGGAAAAGCCGTTGAAAACCTTGAAGCGTTTTCTGGATGAACGTTGTTCCGAGATTATTAACAGTGTCCATATTCTGCCGTTCTATCCTTTCAGTTCGGATGATGGTTTTGCTGTTATTAACTACTCTGCGGTGAATGAATCTCTTGGCGGTTGGCCAGATGTAAATGCCATCTCTCAGGACTATCGTTTAATGGCAGATCTGGTGATCAATCACTGCTCTGGTCGAAGCCTCTGGTTTGATAACTTTATTAAAGGTGAAGGTCCAGGTCATGATTTTTTCTTCACTGCGGACCCCAAAGATGATGTATCCAAGGTGGTAAGACCACGTACGTCGTCTTTGCTTAGAGAAGTAGAAACTAAAAACGGTACCAAACATGTTTGGTGTACGTTCAGCCACGATCAGGTGGATTTTGATTTTACTAATCCAAAAGTATTGATCGAGTTTGTTTGGATTATTCGCCTTTATCTGGACAACGGTGTCCGTTTATTTCGTATGGATGCCGTGGCGTTTTTATGGAAAAAGCTCGGCACAAATTGTCTAAACCTTGAAGAAACTCATGAAGTCGTTCGATTGTTGAGAAGTTTGATTGAGCATGCGCAACCGGATGCGGTCATCATTACTGAAACCAACATTCCTAATCGCGAAAATCTGGCTTATTTCGGAAACGCCAACGAAGCGCATTGTGTTTATAACTTTTCACTACCGCCTCTGTTGGTTAATACTTTAGTGACAGGCAGTTGCCATTATCTAAAGCAATGGATGATGAGTATGCCACCTGCACAACACGGAACGGCTTACTTTAATTTTATTGCCTCGCATGATGGTATTGGTTTACGACCAGCTGAAGGCTTGCTTGAAGAACAAGAGATCAATACCTTGATCAGTACCATGCAATCCTTTGGTGGGCGGGTTTCAATGCGAGCTTTGGATAACGGTCAGAACAAGCCGTATGAAATTAATATCTCTCTTTTTGATGCGTTGCAGGGGACAACCAAAGGGCCAGATCGCTGGGCCATTGATCGATTCATCTGCGCGCATGCGATCATGTTTGCTTTGGAAGGGATTCCCGGTATTTACATTCACAGTCTAGTGGGGACACGCAACGATTACGAGAAGCTGAAGCACACCAATCATAACCGTTCAATTAACCGACATCGCTGGGACGTTGAATGCCTTACGGAAGCGTTGGATGATTCAGATAATGATCATTACAAAGTCTTTGATCGAATGAGTCACCTACTTAAAATTCGTAAGAAGCAAAGCGCTTTCCATCCGAATGCAACCCAGTTTACGTTACACTTGGGGGATCAATTATTTGGGTTCTGGCGTCAAAGTATGGATCGTCGTCAAAGTATCTTTTGTATCTATAATATTTCTGATCAGGTTCAGACGCTTCAATTATCCGAAATCAACCTGATTGGGTTGGATGATTGGTATGAGCTGATTACAGGGCATGCTATTGACGACTTGTCTCAAGAAATTGAGATGAAACCGTATCAGGCATTGTGGATTACCAATCTGGTTTCTACAGAAGGTGGTTAGGGAACCTTATTAATTGGTTTTTTGCACTAATAGTGTGCGCTTTAGTCTAGGGGTATATAGGCTGGAGTGCTTTCTATTGGTGCATTTCTTATTTCTGTTCCTTTGTTATCTCTTCTGGTGATGATCTAATTTATTGATATACATATAAATTCTTTGGCTGGTATATGCCTTGCTTTTAGCTCTGCATGGATGCACAAACATCGAACGTACTGTCGGTGTGGATCAACACTTTGTATCTATCAGGAGTTAAAGATGAAACAGCAGTTAGTGGTCATTGGCAACGGCATGGCTGGAATGAAAGCCGTAGAAGAGTTGCTTTCTGCTGCCCCGGATAAGTTCCAGATTACCGTATTTGGTGCAGAGCCCTACGGTAACTACAACCGTATCATGCTGTCACCGGTGCTATGCGGTGAGAAGTCTATCGAAGACATCATAATCAATGATCGTCAGTGGTATGAAGACAATAACATTGTGCTGAATGCGGGGCCTGAAAAGGCCATCACTGACATCGATCGTATTCATAAAACGGTGACCTCTCAGGATGGCACGGTCTGTCATTACGATAAGCTACTGATTGCTACGGGTTCGAAACCTTTTATTCTTCCTGTTCCAGGCCATGAACTGGACGGTGTGATTGCCTTCCGCGACATTTATGATGTCAACAAGATGCTCAGTTACAGTGAATCAAAACGTCACGCCGTTGTTCTTGGTGGTGGTTTACTGGGCTTGGAAGCGGCCAATGGTTTAGCGCAACGCGGAATGAATGTCACCGTGGTCCATAACAATGAGGTTTTATTGAACCGACAGCTGGATGCAACTGCCGGCCATTTACTTCAAAAAGAACTCGAAAAACGCGGAGTGCGTTTCAAACTCTCGGCTCAAACAGAAGAGTTAATTGATGACGGTACTGGCCATGTTTGCGCCGTACGTTTTTCCGATGGCGAGGAAGTCCTGTGCGGTTTGTTTGTGATGGCCATCGGTGTACGACCGAATTACAAACTTGCTGAAGAAGCCGGTATCTATTGTGAACGAGGTATCGTGGTCAGTGACACCTTGCAAACCTTTGATCCTTCGGTATATGCCGTAGGTGAATGTATTCAACACAGAGGTGATACCTTTGGTTTGGTTGCCCCTTTATTCGAGCAAGCAAAGGTGTGTGCCAATCATTTATGTGGTCACGGTGTGGCGGAATATAAAACGCTGCCAAGTGCCACCAAGCTCAAGGTAACAGGTATTAACCTGTTCTCGGTAGGTGACTTTCAGGGTGGAGAGCACGCTGAAATCATTCGTTTCTCTGATCCTTCGGCCAAGGTGTATAAAAAGCTGGTGATTGAAAATAATCAGATTGCAGGTGCGGTTTTGTACGGTGATACAAAAGACGGCGCCTGGTATCAGAGTCTACTTGAGCAAAGAACCAATATTGAAGAAATTCGTGACGTACTAATTTTCGGACAAGCTTATGCCTGAAGTGAATGACATTATCCCTACGGTTTCAGATAACCAGAATGAAACCATCAACACTACGTGTGCCTATTGTGGTGTGGGCTGCGGTATTACCGCAACGGTCAATAAGGATGCCCGTGAAGTTATCGTTAAAGGGGATGAACAACATCCTGCCAACTTCGGACGTTTGTGTTCGAAAGGGTCGGCTTTGGCAGAAACGCTTGAGCTGTCCAGTCGTTTACTGACACCACAGGTCTATGGTCGTCCTTCAAACTGGGATGACGCTCTGGATTTGGTCGCGAAAAAGTTTCGTAATGTAATTGAAGAACATGGCCCGGATGCCGTCGCCATTTATGGGTCTGGCCAGCTTCTTACCGAAGATTATTATGTGGCTAATAAGCTAATGAAAGGCTTTATTGGCAGTGCAAATATCGACACCAATAGTCGCTTATGTATGTCATCGTCGGTTTCAGGTCATAAGCGTGCATTTGGTACCGATACCGTGCCGAATTGTTACGATGATTTTAATCATTCAGACCTGATTGTCTTGGTAGGGTCAAATACCGCCTGGTGTCACCCGGTTTCTTTCCAACGCATTAAAACAGCGAAAGAAAATAACCCAAATCTTAAAGTGGTGGTGATTGATCCTCGTAAGACGGATTCTTGTGATATTGCAGATCTGCATATCCCGGTAAGAATCGGTTCTGATGTAGCTCTGTTTAATGGGTTGCTGGCCTATCTTCATCAGGAAGGTGCTCTTGATCAAGACTATATTCAGCAGCATACGGAAGGTTTTGAAAAGGCCATCGAAGCCGCTCAGCTGGATGCCTTTAATGTAGCAACAGTGGCGGATA
>Ga0255776_10002996_pt1 | contig 18472 bp, 19 predicted proteins | sample 071ome_19_FD_179974 | JGI IMG/M metagenome (GOLD analysis project Ga0255776, IMG submission 179974) | Coastal salt marsh microbial communities from the Groves Creek Marsh, Skidaway Island, Georgia - 071413AT metaG (version 2) | ecosystem: Environmental > Aquatic > Marine > Intertidal zone >... | reverse complement strand
CCATGTGATTGATTTGATGATTAACGTTTAGTTGATTCCTTCGTATCCACTTTCACCTGTTCGAATGCGGTAGGCTTCGTCAATGGACGAGACGAAAACTTTTCCATCTCCTACATTGCCTGTTTTTGCGGTATCGATGATAGTTTTGACGGTGGTTTCTACAAAATCGTCTGAGACGACAATAGAGAGGTAGCGTCGCTGGATGTCAGAGGTGGAATAAACTACACCTCTATATACATGACCTTGTTTTTCATTACCTACTCCGGTTACGTCCCAGTAACTGAAAAAGAGGACGCCAACATCGTGTAGGGCTTTCTTAACCTCATCGAACTTTGACTTTCGAATGATTGCTTCAATTTTTTTCATCGTTTTTACAGTTTTGATGGAATAAACGTAGTGTTAATTGTTTTTTAACAGTTTATTTTCATCGTTTTTGTAAAAACAATTAATAAAATGCAATAATTGAGCAAGATCGATTAGGGGATCCTGATTTTTAGGGACCTCTCAATGAGATGTTCTTAAAATTTTAAGGATTTAGAACTTAAATAGTTGTAAAACAGCACGGTAGCCTCCATAGGTAAGCGAAAGACCTCCTAAAATAGAGCTCCCAACGTAGAGGAGGTAAGGGCCAACGCCAAATTTTTCTAGGAGCTTGAGACTCTCCCAAGAGAGTGTAGAAAAGGTGGTGAAACCTCCGCAAAACCCCGCAATGGCAAAGAGCGCCAAAGACGATTGAGGTGATTTTGAAAAGAACGGGATGAGACCTCCGATTAAAAGGCACCCCAACATATTCGCTGAAAAGGTACCCCAATGAAAAAATTGATGTCCTTTATTCAGCACTGCAGAAAGACCGAATCGCGCAACACTGCCTAGTCCTCCTCCAAGAAAAACCACCGCATATGTTGACCAGTGGTTCACGGTCTGAGAAGAGCTTTGAGAATACTCAGAAGGGCTACAAAAGCAATAAACGCCACTAGTACCCAGCGTGCTCCTTTGAAGTAGCGTTGATGCAGGGCTTTATCTTTGCGATAGGCTAAAGCGATAATTGTGATAAAGCCAATGGCGAATAGAAGGGCAAAAATGAGCTGTCCGGTACTAAACATTTGCCTTTATTTGATAGCGCCATTCGTGAGGGTCTTCAGCTCTATTGCGTTGGATATCGGTAAGGGCTTTTTTGAGAACCGCCCCGAATGCATCTTCTGCAGCATCTAACTCGTAGTTGATACCGCGGTATCCGAAGCTTTTGATTTCGCTCACCACCGCTGCGGTACCGGCACCGAAAAGCTCAATGAGATTTCCATTTTCAAAACCTTCTAATAGCTCATGAACGGCAATGGCGCGTTCTTCTACTTTAATACCGAGATCTTTGCACAGCGCGATCATGCTCTTACGCGTAATTCCATCGAGTATGGTATCAGAAACAGGGCTCGTCACTAATGTGTCGTTGAAGCGCACAAAAATGTTCATCGTTCCTGCTTCTTCAAGATAACTGTGTGTTTGGGCATCTGTCCATACCACCTGCTGATACCCCTCTGCTTTTGCGAGCTCTGTGGGATAGAACTGCCCGGCGTAATTTCCGGCAGCCTTGGCATATCCGAAACCTCCAGGTGCAGCCCTTGAAAATTTTTCTTCAATCTTCACCGCAATGGCGTCGGCAAAATAAGAAGCTACGGGTGCACAGATGATACAGAAGCGGTATTCTAATGCAGGATTAGCTTTTATAGCGGGCTCTGTAGCGAACACAAACGGACGGATGTAAAGAGAACTTCCTTCTTCATCAGGAATCCATTGGCGTTCTAGTGCAATGAGATGATCGAGTGCAGAAAGAAATGCTTGCTCATCCATCTGTGGGATCGCCAGACGCTCACAAGAGCGATTAAAGCGTTTGATGTTTTGGTCAGGCCTAAATAGAAAAGCATTGCCTTCATTGTCCTTGTAGGCCTTCATTCCTTCGAATAAGGCCTGGCCATAATGGAGTACACTTGATGAAGGGTACATCGTCATAGGGCCGTAGGGCACAATTTCTGGAGTCGACCACTTTCCGTCCTTATAATCTGCGACGACCATATGATCGGTAAATAAAGATCCGAAAGGCAATGTTTTGTAATCTACAGCTCCAAATCTTGACTCGGCAACCTTATTGATTTTCATACTTCTCTGATTAGGTCGTAAAAATACAAGTTCTTCCTTTACTTTTACGTTTGTGAAGATGGAGATTATTACCACAGGAGATTCGAGTAAAACGCTTCATTTACCGGCGTTAAACGAGCAGTATCATTCTAAACACGGCGCCTTAACTGAAGCGAATCACGTTTACATTCAAAAGGGTCTTGAACAGGTGATCGAATCGGGTGCTAAAGAGCGAACCTTAACCGTATTTGAGTTGGGTTTTGGTACGGGTATGAACGCTGTGCTAACAGCGGCCAAGATGGCTGAAAGGGGTTGTGAAAAATGCAACTATGTGACTATCGAACCCCATATGCTTTTAGAAGAGCATTATGCGGTATTTGAGGACGAGTCCTGGGCCTTGCCCAAATTTTACCGTGCCATGCACCAGACTGTTGTGGGGGAGTGGACAGCGATAACTCCTCATTTCAATCTCTTAAAACTAAATACCACGTTTGAGGCTTTCACCACCGACCTTCGTTTTGATCTCATCTATTACGATGCGTTCGGACCACGTGTACAACCTGATTTATGGGAGCCATGGGCGCTAGAGAAATGTGCAGAATTACTGAATGAAGACGGAACCTGGGTAAGTTATTGTGCCAAAGGAACGGTGAGACGAGGTTTAGAGGCGGCCGGATTGAACGTTGAGCGATTGCCCGGCCCACCGGGAAAACGAGAAATGCTACGCGCTGCAAAAACACAATAATATGGTCGTATTGATTACAGGGGCTACGGGCCTCATAGGTACTAAAATTTGCGCCAAACTTATAGCGCAAGGGGTTGAGGTACGCTATTTCAGTCGACACCCTTCACCCTCTGCGATTTCAGGTGCCAAAGGATTTGAGTGGAACCCAGATCAATTCACATTTGACGAGAAAGCCATGGACGATGTCACTCATGTGATTAACCTTGCAGGGGCGACGATCGCAAAGAGGTGGACCGCTTCTTATAAGAAACAAGTGTTATTCAGTCGTATCAATAGTCTGAAAACGCTTGAAATGGCTTTAGAGAAATCGAAAAATTCTTCTGTTCGTATACTTTCAGCCTCTGCCATTGGAGTGTATAAGAGCGACCTTCATCTCACCCATGACGAGCATTCAATATCTTATGGTGACGGATTCTTAACTGAGGTGGTGCAACAGTGGGAGGCACAGGCCCAACGTCTTTCTGATAAGGGTCATGCCCTTTCTTTGGTGCGTATTGGAATTGTGTTAGATAGCAGTCAAGGAGCATTGCCCAAGCTTGTGCTGCCCGTTCGTTTTGGGATTGGTGCATCTCTTGGGTCGGGTCAGCAATGGCAATCTTGGATTCACAGTGAAGATTTAGCGCGCTTGTTCGTATATCTTTTAACCCACGATTTGGGCCCCGTCATCAATGCGGTAGCGCCTTATCCGGTGGTGCAAAAAGAATTGCTGCGAGAAGTGGCTGCTATTCTGAAGCGTCCTTTTTTCTTACCTAACATTCCTGGCTGGGTCTTAAAAATGGTGTTAGGAGAGATGTCAGCTGTAGTTCTCGAGTCTCAGAAGGTGCATTCTGCAGTGCTAGAATCTGCTGACTTTCAATTTAAGTATACGGCGATTCAACCCGCATTGAGCGATCTTCTAAAAAGATGACATTTTGACATCGCAAACCGGTATGGCAGTACTTTTGCTAAGAGGTATGTATTATAAATTGTCACATCATGTCAAAGAAGGAAAAGAAAGCCATTGAAGAAGACGAAGTGAAGGCTCAAGAAGGCACTGAATCTTCAGAAGAAGTATCCCAAGAAGAGACATCTGAACATAGCGAAACGGTCGATGAAAGCCCAGAAGCTTTATTGGCTTTAGAAAAAGATAAGTTTTTAAGGCTTTTTGCTGAATTCGAAAACTACAAGAAGCGCACGACGAAAGAGCGTATTGATCTATTTAAAACTGCAGGTAGAGAAGTGATTGCAGCACTGTTGCCGGTAGTGGATGACTTTGAAAGAGCTATTGCAGAGATGCAAAAGCAAGAAGACGCTCATATTGAAGGAATTCGATTGATCTACAATAAACTCACTGAAACACTAAAATCAAAGGGGTTAGAGTCTCTTGAGGTCAAAGCAGGAGATGTCTTTGATTCGGATGTTCATGAGGCCATCACTCAGATTAAAGCGCCTTCAGAGGACATGGTAGGTAAGATCATTGACACGGTTGAGAAGGGATATAAATTAGGAGATCAAATTATCCGTCACCCTAAGGTGGTGGTAGGAAACTAGTCACTAGATGAAAGAAGATTTTTACGAAATATTAGGGGTATCTAAAGGGGCTTCTGAGGCAGAAATTAAAAAAGCCTACAGAAAAAAAGCCATTGAATACCACCCTGATAAAAACCCAGGTGATAGCACGGCTGAAGAGCGCTTTAAAAAGGCTGCAGAGGCCTATGAGGTGCTCTCGGATCCGGATAAGCGTGCGCGTTACGATCAATTCGGACATGCGGCGTTTGAAAACGGAGGTGGTGCCGGTTCAATGAACATGGATGACATCTTCAGTCAATTTGGAGATATTTTCGGGAGTGCATTTGGCGGAGGTTTCGGTGGATTCGGTGGGTTCGGATCCTCTGGAGGCCGCCGTGTGAAGGGAACCAATTTGCGCATTCAAATCACCCTTACCCTAGACGAAATTGCTGAAGGGGTTGAAAAGAAAGTGAAAGTTAAGCGCAAAGTTCAGGCTGAAGGGGTAACCTATAAATCGTGTAGCAGCTGTAATGGTACAGGGCAAGTGACAAAAATCACCAATACTATTTTAGGTCGCATGCAAACGGCCGCTCAATGTACCGCCTGCGGTGGAGCCGGACAGATTTTAGATCAGAAGCCTGCAGGTGCTGACGCACAAGGACTTGTGAGCAAAGAAGAAACGGTTTCTATACAGATTCCTGGAGGAGTTGAGGACGGCATGCAGCTCAAAGTCTCGGGTAAAGGAAACGCCGCACCAGGAGACGGTATTGCAGGAGACCTTATTGTTTCAATAAAAGAGACCCAGCACCCTTCTTTAAAACGAGAGGGAGACAATTTGCATTACGACCTTCGCATTAGTTTTGCTGAGGCCGTTCTTGGGGCTTCAAAAGAAATAGATGCCGTTGGGGGTAAGGTGCGTATTAAAGTCGATAAAGGAACGCAGTCGGGCAAAGTGCTACGACTGAGAGGTAAGGGGGTGAAGAGCTTAAACGGATACGGCAAAGGCGATTTATTGGTGCATGTTATGGTATGGACCCCTCAAAAATTATCTGCCGAGCAAGAAGCCTTCTTTGAAGAGACCTTAAACGATAAAAACTTTATGCCTGATCCAAAGGCAGATGATAAATCAACCTTCGATCGCATTAGAGATATGTTCTCTTAACCACAGATTCGCGAGAATTAAAAAAAAGTATATATTTACCATCAGTAAAGGTTTATCCTTTACTATTTTCTTTTTCATAGCAATTTTTCCCATCCTTGAACACTGTTTGAGGGTGGGTTTTGTATTTTAAGACCTCTCTATTTAACCTCATGGCACGTATACTCATCATAGAAGACGAGGAAAGCATCCGCAGAGTACTTGTGAAAATCCTACAAGAATCGGATGAAACCTATGAATGCCTAACGGCTAAGGACGGCCAAGAAGGCTTAGATATCCTAAGCAATGATGAGTCAATCGATTTAGTATTCTGTGACATTAAAATGCCTAAAAAAGATGGCATTGAGGTCTTGCAGGCCTGCACATCGCGGCTTTCTGAGGTGCCTTTTATTATGATTTCAGGGCACGGAGATATAGAAACTGCTGTAGAGTGTATGCGTATGGGAGCATTTGATTACCTCTCAAAACCACCGGATCTCAACCGCCTGCTTTTAACGGTAAAGAATGCCCTTGAGCGCAAAAGTCTAGCGACCGAAAACAAAAGACTGAAGAAAAAGCTGCGCAGGTCAACTCAAATGGTAGGAGAGAGTGGTGCCTTAAAAGAGGTGCAACAGATCATTGAGAAAGTGGCTCCAACTGCTGCTCGTGTCTTGATCACGGGTGCAAACGGAACAGGAAAGGAGCTTGTAGCGCGCTCGATTCACGAACTAAGTGAGCGCTCTTCTTCTCCCTTTATAGAGGTTAATTGCGCTGCTATACCTTCTGAGCTCATTGAAAGCGAGCTGTTTGGTCACGTTAAAGGCGCGTTCACATCTGCTCATAAAGACCGAGCAGGAAAATTCGAGGCTGCACATCAAGGGACGTTATTTCTTGATGAGGTTGGGGATATGTCCTTGTCGGCTCAAGCCAAAGTGCTGCGCGTACTGCAAGAGCAAACCCTTTCGCGTGTAGGTTCAGACAAAGCGATAAAAGTAGATGTTCGCGTTGTTGCTGCAACCAATAAGAACCTTCAAGAGGCGATTGCGTCTGGGACTTTTAGAGAAGATCTTTACCATCGTTTGAGTGTGATTCGCCTAGAATTGCCATCGCTCGATGAGCGCAAAGAAGATATCCCACTCTTAATCGATCACTTCAATACACAAATTGCAGAAGAGAATGGGGCTCGAGTGAAAGCGTTTGAAAAAGAGGCCATCACGGAGCTTCAGAAGAAGAGCTACAAGGGCAATATTCGTGAATTGAGAAATGTGGTAGAGCGATTGCTTATACTCTCTGGCGATGCCGTAACTTTAGAGGACGTTAAACAGTACGTATGAGCGGTAAAATTTCAATAGGAATACTATTCCTTTTTTTGAGTCTAAGTCTTGGAATGCATAGGGTTGAAGCCCAATCAGAAGAAGCCTCTTCTCGAGATGCATTGATGATACGATCTATTTTTGATGAAACCCTTACGGGCGGGCAGGCGTACGATTGGTTGCGCTTTTTGTCACTTCAAATTGGCGGTCGCTTGTCGGGTTCTGTGGAGGCTGAACAGGCAGTAGAATACACGAAGTCAGTAATGAACGACCTGGGGTTAGACCGGGTATATCTCCAGCCTGTCATGGTCCCTAAATGGGTGAGGGGTGCTCCTGAATACGCTTATTTTGAAACAGCACCAGGTCTCAGTACTACAGTGCCAATAACGGCCTTAGGAGGTTCTGTAGCTACTCCGAGTATGGGATTAAAGGCTAAGGTTATAGAGGTCAATGGTATTGAAGAACTCGCACAGATAGGACGTAATAAGATTGCAGGAAAAATCGTGTTTTTCAACCGTCCAATGAATCCGCAAACAATACCTACTTTTCAAGCCTATGGTGCATGCGTAGATCAGCGCTATTCGGGTGCTGTTGAAGCAGCTAAATACGGTGCTGTGGGTGTCATTGTGCGCTCGATGAATCTTAGACTTGACGACTTTCCGCATACAGGAGGGATGAGCTATGGAGATAGTCCGATTAGCTCTAGAATACCTGCGGCTGCAATCAGCACCAATGGAGCAGAGTTGCTTTCTGCAACCTTAAGTTTGAATCCAGACACGCAATTCTATTTTAAACAGAACTGTAGAACCTTTCCCGATGTGAAATCGTACAATGTGATTGGTGAGATGAAGGGTTCGGTCTATCCAGAAGAGATATTAGTCGTAGGTGGTCATTTAGATTCTTGGGATCTCGGAGATGGGGCTCATGATGACGGGGCAGGAGTGGTTCAGTCTATTGAAGTGTTGCGGACCTTAAAAGCGATTGGGTATAAGCCAAAACGTACGCTTAGAGCGGTGCTCTTTATGAATGAAGAGAATGGTTTAAGAGGGGCTAGAGAATACGCTAGTGAAGCTGAGTCTTTGGGTGAAAAACATGTTTTTGCCCTTGAAAGCGATAGTGGAGGATTTACGCCACGTGGATTTCAATTTGATACTACTGAGGAAAACTTTGAGAGAATAGCACAATGGTCTACACTGTTTTATCCATTTTTCTCCGATCGTTTCGAATTGGGAGGTAGTGGAGCAGATGTAGGGCCTTTAAAGTCTCAGGGTACAGTCTTGGCTGGCTTACGCCCAGACTCTCAGCGTTACTTTGATCACCACCACTCTGACCATGATACTTTTGATCAGGTCAATAAAAGAGAACTAGAACTCGGAGCCGCTGCAATGGCTTCACTGATATATTTAATCGATACGTATGGGGCGAATGCTCCTGAATAACACATTATGCAAGAAGGAATTTACGCTCAGTTTGAAACAGACAAAGGAAGTATAACCGTTAAACTCACGCACGACAAAACTCCAGGGACCGTTGGAAACTTTGTGGCACTAGCGGAGGGTGATTTAGAAAATAAGGCGAAGGCCCAGGGGACACCCTATTATGACGGCTTAAAATTTCACCGCGTGATTCCTGATTTTATGATTCAGGGAGGATGTCCGCTCGGTACAGGTACCGGAGATCCTGGATACAAGTTTGACGATGAATTTCATCCAGAACTCAAGCATGATAAGCCTGGTGTACTGTCTATGGCTAATGCCGGTCCAGGCACAAACGGCAGTCAATTTTTTATTACTCATGTGCCTACGCCTTGGCTCGATAACAAGCACACCGTATTCGGACATGTCATTTCAGGCCAAGAGGTGGTCGATGCTGTGGCCCAGGGAGACACGCTAAAGAGTGTAACGATAGTACGCAAAGGGGCTGAGGCTGAAAAATGGAATGCTGTGGAGGCGTTCAGAACCTTTGAGAATTCTAGAGCTGAGCGTGAAAAGAAAGAACAGGAGGCTAGAGAAGCGGCCATGGAAAAGCTCGCAGCGGGCTTTGATAAAACGTCATCTGGATTACGCTACAAGATTATCCAAAAGGGTAACGGGGCTCAAGCAGAACCAAAGAATAAGGTTAAAGTACACTATGAGGGTAGCTTAGAAAATGGCCAGGTTTTTGACTCTTCTTTTCAACGTAAAGAGCCGATTGAATTTACCTTAGGTATTGGGCAAGTGATCCCAGGATGGGATGAAGGTATTTCTCTGTTAAAGGTTGGTGATAAGGCGCGCTTTGTTATCCCTTCAGAACTCGGCTATGGCTCTCGCGGTGCCGGAGGGGTGATACCGCCAAATGCTACCTTGATCTTTGATGTTGAACTCGTAAGTGTAGGTTAATCGTGGATTCGCTAAAATTTCCGATCGGTGGGTTTGAGCTCCCGGCTGAGATTTCAGAACAGCACATTGAAAAGGCGGTTACACAATTAGAGCAACTTCCATCCGCCTTGCGTCAACTCGTATCGGATTGGAGCGATACGCAATTAGACACCCCTTATCGCGAAGGAGGGTGGACAGCTCGTCAATTGATCCACCATTTAGCAGATAGTCATTTGCATAGTCTTATTCGTTATAAATGGGCATTATCTGAAAAAACACCGCTCATTAAAGCATACGATCAAGACGGTTGGGCGCATTTGCCAGACGCACAGATGCCCATTGAAAGTTCTCTTATTTTGTTAGAAGCCGTGCACCAAAAGATCGTTTATCTTGTTCGATCGTTGCGTTTTGATGAAATGAAACAAGCCTTTATTCATCCGGACGCAAAAAAAGAGCGCACCCTTTTAGAGAATACGCTCTTATATGCCTGGCATGGTGCTCATCACTATGCCCATCTCGAGGGGTTAGCGAAGCGCAACCAATGGTAATTACATCGAGTCTGCAAAGAACAGTGCATTCAAAAGAATGCGATTCGTTCCGTACCAGAAGGCTCTAAAGTTCGTGTTGTCGGTTAATCCAATAACACGTCCAGCCCCCATGCTTTGGGTAACGAATGGCACTGAACCCTTGAGTTCGGCTAAATTTTCTTCTGATATGTATCCACTTAAAAGCGGATTGTTGGTATACTGAATGGGGTTCTGATACGAGTGTTGCTTAGGAGCGATAAAGGTGTTTGTATTCCTAAAAAGCGCTATACTCTTTTCAGTAAACCCAAAGTTGATAGGGTGCGAACGATCGATCGCTGCTTCAAAGATCGCTCCGCCTGTTACCTGAGCCCCTGAATACTCGTCGCGCTGGTCGAAGCGCAAATTCTTAGCGTCTTTAACCATAGGTCGGCGCGTTTCGAAATCAATAAACTCATTGCGTTTTAACCAACTCAATGCGCTTCTGTATCCAATCAGAACTCCTCCGTCACGGACCCAGTCTTTTAAATTAGAGATCGCTCTATCTCCAATAGATAATCCATACGAGGTGCTCGGAAAGATGATACGATTGTATCTCGATAAGTCGGTACGGTCTAAGTCTCTTGTGTCTAGCTTAGTCACCTTGATGTCAAATCTTTGATCAAACAGATGCCACATTTCTCCGGCATCATAAGAACGGATGCCATCTCCTACAATCATAGCTACAGATACGGGATTGACGGCATCAAAATCATTACTCCCTAAATCAATCCCCTTCGTTTTACCTGTCCCGACTGCCTGTACCTTTACTGGGATATCTTGTACGAGAGCACTTAGCGTATTGTAAAGTTCATCGGCAGTTAGGTTTTGGCTTTGCAGCGGAATCATCAAAGTTCCGTAGTCGTAGTTTTTGTTCTCTAATTCAAAGGGAGCAAGACCCACTTTTACCCGAATACCCTTTTGAGTAAGCGCATGAATTAGCTTAGGTGCGTAATAATCGTGGGCTTCGAACAGATACGCATAACTGCTTTTTCCGCTCACTGATCCTGCAGGTAATTCCATAGAAGGATCTTCACTCATTTGTCCGGTAGGAGCCTTACTTAATTTTTCGGCATTCACGCCAAATGCATGTGGAAAAGTCCATGCAGAGATGTCGTAGAAAAGACTGTCTTCAAATACCGTACGCTCTTCGAAAATGGCATGGATAAGACGGGGGTTCTTCTGATTTAAAGGAACAAAATAGCTGTTTTCTGCTGCGTACTTCTTTCCACCAACGGTAACATCTGAATCGAGTACCTTATGCACTATGCGGTGTCTTTTTAGTACTTCTGCAAGATGCCATGGGCTACTAAAATCCTTAGGACTGCCGAACAGGTATCCGCCTGCTTTTTCAGCGGCAGCTTCTTGTTTTAAATCTCTGTAATAGCCGTATTGATAATTTTGAAGCTGCTCTTTCAATCCATTTGCAGCCTTAAGGGTTGAGATTGCCGTTGTCATTTGATTGCGAACGGTAAAGGGGAAAGTCAAAAGGCCGTTATCGCTTTCTTGTACGTGTCCCCTTGAACTCGCCTGCTCAAAGAGTATACCTATGCTTCCGTTTACGTCCGGAAAAGTAGATCCTTTACCGTAATAATAGTCGTCATAGTTTTCTTCACTGTAATAGAGCGAGCCGATCTCATTCAAGGCGGTCTCGTGGTAGTTTCCTATCGCTTTTGTTAGCTCTTGATTGATTTTCGGAGTTAATGGATGTACGCGTTTAGGCTCTCCTGGTTGGAAGAAGAAAGACGAATTCGTGCCCATTTCATGGTGATCCGTCAAGATATTTGGGACCCAATCGTGAAACGTTACTAGGCGTGCTCTACTTTCTGGTAATTGAACGGGTAACCAGTCACGATTTAAATCAAAATAATAGTGGTTGGTGCGACCGCCTGGCCATACCTCGTTGTACTCCCTATCGTTAGGGTCTGAATTGATGACATGAGCACGATTGGTATTCGCCCAGTAGGCGAAGCGCTGCAGGCCATCAGGATTAAAGCTTGGATCAAAGAGTACTACCGTATTCTCTAGAAATCCAAGAGCTTCATCAGAAGCCGCCAGGTAGTAGGCGTATGCCAGTGAAGCATTCGAGCCGCTTGGTTCGTTCCCGTGAATAGAAAATCCTTGATAGATTACAACCGGATCACTTGCAGTGGGCTGTTGGTTTCCTGAGGCGATTTGTTGTTGATTTTTTTGTATTTCGTCTATTCGACTCAGATTAGCAGGGCTAGAAATGGTGAGCAACAAAAGTGGTCTTCCCTCATAAGTGGTGCCGCGATTACTAATGTTGATTCGATCGCTGGCCTCTGCCAAGGCATACATATAAGAAACCAGTTTGTCGTGCGTAATATGCCATTCACCCACTTCGTGGCCGATGACAGTCTCAGGACGTGGTATTGAGGCATCGTATGTGGCGCCTTTAGGAAGGTAATACTCTAGAGTTACCTCGTCTGACGAAACTTGTCCGTTTACAAAGCCAACAAGGCACAGCCCAATAAGGCTGAAAATGATTTTTTTCATGGGGATTCTTTTAGATTAAAGTTCCTCGAAATCGAGATCTGTGAACGAAGAAGAACTCTGACTTTCATCAGCGCTGCTTTCATCCTCTTCTTTTTTAAAGTCTTTTTGATGACGCTCAGAAATTACTTCTTCGCCTTTTGTGTCGATCACAAATTCCATCATCTCATTTAATATTTCGGCAAAGGCAGTGAAATCTTCTTTGTACAGATAGATTTTGTGTTTTTTATAATGAAAACTTCCGTCTTCATTTGAAAACTTCTTGCTCTCGGTGAGTGTAAGGTAGTAGTCTCCTGCCTTTGTGGCACGAACATCAAAAAAATAGGTTCTTCGACCTGCTCTTAAAACTTTTGAGAAAATCTCCTCTTGTTCGCCATTAAATCGTGATTCCATAGATAGACTCTATTAACGTCTTTCCCAAAAATGGAAAAAAAAAGAATGTCGAACAACTTTTTTAGGCCACTAATTGTTCGTGGTAAAGATGCTTGTAAAAGCCCTCTTTTTCAACGAGTTCTGCGTGAGTTCCTTCTTGAACGATCTTTCCGTCTTCTATGACAATTATGCGATCTGCATGCTTTATCGTCGAGATGCGGTGACTTACGATAAGGCTAGTTTTATGAGCAGTAAGTTTTTTTATGTTTTCCAATATAACTTCTTCGGTCTCGGTGTCGACAGCAGAGAGGCAATCGTCGAAGAGGTAAATCTTGGCTTGTTTGATCAGTGCTCTGGCGATAGAAACTCGTTGCTTTTGTCCTCCACTAAGTGAAATACCTCGTTCTCCTAATTGAGTGTCGTACCCGTCTGGAAACGAAAGAATGTTATCGTGAACATCAGCCATTTTAGCTGCACTTACAATTTCGTCATCACTTGCATTCTTTGAGCCAAATTTGATATTCGACTTAATGGTTTCTGAGAATAAAAAGGCGTCTTGCGGAACGGCTCCGATTTCAGCTCTTAGCTGGTCTAAGTTGTAAGATTTGAGGTCCTTTTGATCGAGTAGTATCGCTCCTGAAGTGGGATCCAATAGGCGTGCTGCTAGATCCATAACACTCGATTTACCTGAACCGGTTTTGCCCAGAATAGCCAAGGTTTCTCCTGGTTTCACTGTGAAACTAACTCCCTTGAGCGCTTCTATATTGGTGTCTTGATAAGTGAGGTGAACCTCCTTGAAGTGCAGTTCTCCTTTTACTTCATCTAGGGCTAAGTCGCCTGAAGCGAGATCCGGTGCTGTATTCAGAAAATCATTGATACGCTCTTGCGAGGCCTCTGCACGTTGAATGATAGAGGTGAGCCATCCGACTACGGTTACTGGCCAGGTGAGCATATTGACATAGAGGATGAACTCAGCGATAAGGCCCACTGAAGAAATACTTCCATTTAAAAACATCCTACCTCCGACAAACATCACGATAATATTCGATGCACCAATAAGCAATAACATCAACGGAAAGAACCAGGCATTGATTCGCGCGAGATGCATGGCCGTCTCTTTACCTTTTGATGACAGTTGTGATATCTCTTCGTCAATTTGCTCTTCAAGGCCGTAGGCTTTCACAACCGCTATACCCGAAAACCGCTCTTGGGTAAAGGTAGAGAGTGTAGATAGATAGGCCTGTACCGCGGTACTGCGCAGGTGAATGCGTTTGCTAATATTATAAATGAGCACAGAAAGAATCGGAAAAGGGAGCACGGTATACAAGGCAAGGGTGGGTGCCTTGATAAACATCAGAGGAATAAGAATTACAAAAAGGGTCAGCGTCTGAAGTCCATACATAATGGCCGGACCTGCATACATACGTACTTGACTTACGTCTTCAGAGAGTCGATTCATTAAGTCTCCAACGCGATTGCGCTTAAAGAAATTCAGCGAGAGGGTGAGGTAATGTTCAAAGAGTTCATTCTTAAGGTCGAACTCAATGTATCTTGAGACATTGATGATGTACTGACGCATCAAAAAGGTAAGCAGGGCAGCGATGGCCGTTGTACCTACGATGATTCCAATATCGATAGCAAGAAGCTCTTGGGCGTGAGCCTTGTCAATCTCACCTTTAAAAAATTGTTCAATGGTCTGTATCGACTTGTTGATGTATGAAGGCATTACCAACGAAAAGACGCGTGCACTCACCGTAATAAGCAAGCCGATGAGTAACTTCTTCCAGTATTCAAGAAAGTATTTGTTGAGGTGCCTCAGGGCTTTCATACCGTCGTTTGTGTCAAATTTCAAAGATACTATATGATTTATAACTGTACCTTTGGATCCGTTATTCAATTTTGACCAAAGTTCTTTCGCATGTTAACGCGCCGCCACATCCGCATCAAGGTTTTTCAAAGTCTCTATGCATTGACTAAGACCGACGAGAGTACAATTGAACAACAACAGAAATCCCTAAAGCAAAGTATTGATCAGAGTACGGTACTTTACTTACTTCAACTGAACTTCTTCTACGCCCTTAGGCAATGGGCCATTCATGAGACAGAAGCCCGAAAAAAGGCTTATTTAGATTCTTCAAAGAGCACCTTTGTTGACCCTGAGCGCTTTATTGAGAATCCGTATCTCATGGCGATCACTGAATCTGAAACGCTTCGTGAGGCCTGGAAGAAATTTAAAATCAACCACTGGTACTTGAATGAAAAGTACGTGGTCAAGGTGTATAAGGAATACGTTTCAAGTGTTTCTTTTAAGGGGTATATGGAACTTGAAAAACCCACTTTAAAGGAGCATCAAGCGCAGCTTCTTACTTTATTCCATGATTTTATTGCCCCCAATGACGATCTGTACAGTTTTATAGAAGACGAAATGTTGAGTTGGGCGGATGATTTCCCGGTCGTCAATACCTTTATCTTGAAGCAGCTTTCAATGCTCGATATCAAGAAGAGTAACGCCTTTGACGGATGGAGTTGTCTAGTGGATGATGAGGATCGTAAATTCGCCGCCGCCTTGCTTTCTAAGATTGCCTTGAATTTTGATCGCTATGCCAAGGAGATCGAAGGAAAGACGCCGAACTGGGATCAAGATCGCATAACGGATGTAGATCGTATCTTATTGATCATGGGCATAGGCGAGCTGCTTGACTTTGAGTCTATACCGCCAAAGGTCACCTTGAACGAGTATCTAGAAATCGCCAAAGAGTACTCTACTCCTAAAAGCAGTATGTTTATCAATGGTATTTTAGATCAGCTAAGCAAAGAATTTACTGCTGACAAGCGTATGAAAAAAGCCGGACGGGGATTACTCTGACAGGCAAAAAGAATTGATTATTTTTGAACGTCATTAACTAAGATTTAGAACATGAAAACATCGCGAATTTTTACTCTAGGTATTGCCACAATAGCCTTGTCATTTGGTGTGTCGTGCGGAAACGCCTCAAATACAACTTCAAAAGAATCAACTTCAAATGCTCCAACTACAGCCTCAGCGGCAGTAGCTTCAGATGCTCAAGGAACATTTGCACGTATGTCTTTTGATAAGGTAGAACACGACTTTGGTACCATTGCTGCTGGAACACCACAAGAAACAGTTTTCACCTTTAAGAATATTGGTGACGCTCCTTTGTTGATTACCAACGCGCGCTCTAGCTGTGGATGTACTGTACCAGATTATCCTAGAAATACTCCAATTGCCCCTGGCGAGACTGGAGAGCTTTTGGTGAAGTTTAACGGAACTGGAATTAATCAGGTTACCAAGACGATTACACTTACGACCAATACCAAAGCCGGAACAGAAACCTTAAGAATCACTGCATTCGTTCAGCCAGAGTCTGCAACGGCCTTTGATTCGCCTTTAAAGAAATAATCAACCCTTTTTGAATGGAAGCAATCAGCCAATTTTTTCCCTTAATTCTCATTTTCGTCGTGGCGTATTTTTTTATGATCCGCCCTCAAATGAAGCGACAAAAAGATGAGAAGAAGTTTATAACCGCTCTTAAAAAGGGTGACCGTGTCATCACTAAAAGCGGTCTCCACGGTAAAATCATGGAGATCAATGATTCGGATCATACTGTAGTAATTGAAACCCTTGCTGGTAAATTGAAACTGGAGAACAGCTCAATATCTCATGAGTTGAGTCTAAAGCTCCAAAAGTCTTAATATCCCGCTAGGTGATAGTATTAATAAAGGAGTGATTATGTCACTCCTTTTTTGTGTCAACTTGAACGATGTATTCTATACTACGCGCGCTACTTTTTAAAATTGACCCCGAAAAGGCTCACCACTTTTCGTTTGGAGCTATCCGATTGTTCGAGATCTTGGGTCTCACACGCATCATTAGATTCTCTTGGGTGCCTCGTCACTCCGCGCTGCGCAAAGAGGTAATGGGTATAGCGTTCGATAGTCCAGTGGGCTTAGCGGCGGGCTTCGACAAGAATGCTCTTTTATATAATGCCTTCTCGGACTTTGGATTTGGTTTTGTAGAAATTGGAACAGTTACGCCAAAAGCACAACCGGGTAATTCGAAAAAGCGACTCTTTAGGTTAAAAGAAGATCGTGCGCTTATCAATAGAATGGGCTTCAATAACGATGGTGTTGATCGAGTTGTGGCAAGACTTTCTAAGAGACATCGCACTATTATTGGTGGAAATATTGGCAAAAATAAAGTTACACCAAACGAGAACGCCATTGATGACTATACTCAGGCCATGAAAGCCCTGTACGGTAAGGTCGATTATTTTGTGGTTAATGTGAGTTCTCCAAACACTCCAGGTCTTCGGGAGTTACAAGAAAAGGAGCCGCTATTTCATTTGCTTAAGACCTTGCTTGAACTGCGGGATCAGCTGGCTGATGGTCAAGACACCCAACCCTGTCCATTGCTTTTAAAAATTGCACCCGATTTGAGTGATGCGCAGCTAGATGACATACTTGATATTGTTGAAACGCTAAAGCTTGATGGAGTAATCGCTACCAACACCACCCTTTCTCGTGAAGGATTGAATTCAGATGCTTCGCTTATCGCTGAGACCGGAGGGCTTAGTGGAGCGCCATTAACACAACGAAGCACTGAGGTTATTCGTTACTTGAAGTCACGTCAAAAGCATCCTTTTGCCATCATAGGAGTAGGGGGGATTGATTCAGCGGCAGCGGCATTAGAAAAGCTAGATGCTGGTGCAGACCTCATTCAATTGTATACGGGTTTTGTGTATAAAGGCCCTCAATTGATTTGGGATATCCACAAGGCTCTGATCGAACGCGCCCATGGTCAGTCTAGTTGAATGTCCGCGTGATGCGATGCAAGGGATCAAGACGTTGATTCCAACGCATGTAAAAATCGCTTACCTACAGCAATTGCTCTCCTGTAATTTTGATTATTTAGATTTTGGAAGCTTCGTTTCTCCTAAAGCTGTGCCTCAAATGGCAGATACAAAACAGGTACTAGAAGGTTTAGACCGTTCTGTTTCAACAACTCGCTTATTGGCCATCGTAGCAAATTACCAAGGGGCGCAAAACGCCTTGGAAAGCCAGTCTATTGATGTACTTGGTTTTCCGTTTTCACTCTCGGAGATTTTTCAGATGCGCAATACGCATAGCTCACGTGAAGAAGCTTTTACAGTTCTAGAGCGCATTCACAATGCCTGTCAAAGAAAATCTAAGGAGCTCGTCGTTTATGTGTCTATGGGTTTCGGTAACCCCTATGGAGAAGTTTGGAGTTTAGAGGTATTGATGCATTGGGTCGAGCGATTAGCAGCTATTGGGATACGGACACTATCGCTTTCAGATACTGCGGCCAGTGCGAATGCAGAACGCATTCGGGAGGTGTTCTCAACTGTCAGCAGTTTATATGGAGAGGGTTTGACCTTTGGCGCTCATTTGCATGCGCGTCCAGATCAATGGAGGGATCATGTTGAGGCGGCTTATGCAGCTGGCTGCAGACGGTTTGATGGGGCTATTCAAGGTTTTGGCGGTTGTCCTATGGCCACAGATGGACTGGTTGGAAATATACCTACCGAGAAGTTGATCAGCTTTCTTACCACTCAAAAAGAGGAATTCAATCTGAATCACGCCTCATTTGAGGTGGCATATAACCATGCGAAGCGCCTATTTAGTGCGTATCTATAGCGCTCAGGACGAATTAATTGAGTACATTTGCATGCAATTAATCCTATAATTGCATGCAAGCACATCTCTCAAAAATTGTAGGCGAAGGCCTTACTTACGACGACGTTTTACTGGTTCCCGCTTACTCAGAAGTGCTTCCGCGAGAGGTCGATATCACAACTCAATTTACGCGTAAC
>Ga0255776_10002992_pt1 | contig 18488 bp, 14 predicted proteins | sample 071ome_19_FD_179974 | JGI IMG/M metagenome (GOLD analysis project Ga0255776, IMG submission 179974) | Coastal salt marsh microbial communities from the Groves Creek Marsh, Skidaway Island, Georgia - 071413AT metaG (version 2) | ecosystem: Environmental > Aquatic > Marine > Intertidal zone >... | reverse complement strand
GTTATCTCGGATTTTCCAGGCGGCAGCCTGGGCACCCACAGGTGGGAATGTCCAGCCTTTTAGGATGGTTGCTGTGACGGATCGCGACAAGCTTGGGTCATTGGGTGCGCTTTACTCAAAACAATGGGCCGTTTATACCGAAGGGATGAGGGCAGAGGGAGAAGCGCTTGCGCCAGCGCGGAAAAAAATGATGCTGGCCGGTGACTACCTGTGCGAGCACCTCCACCAAGTCCCTGTGATGGTCGTGTTTTGTTTCAACGCTGATCATATGGCGATTACGGACGCCGGTCTTGATCGGCCTTCGGTCGTCGGGGGCGGGTCCGTCTATACGGCTGTCCAAAACCTGATGTTGGCTGCTCGAGCGGAGGGCGTAGGGTGCGTGCTCACGACGCTGCTCTGTTTCGAAGAACCTGCTGTTAAATCGCTCCTAGAAATCCCCGACCCTTGGGGCACCTGCGCGCACATTCCGATGGGTTATCCGGTTCTCGGTGGTTATGGGACAACGTCTAGACGCCCGCTGTCGAAAATGCTCTATGAAAATACCTGGATGGCAGCGAACTCGTTTGAGGATGGCGCGTGAACTTTCTCTATAAATTGTATGAAACCTTTTTATGGAGTCAGATCCGAAATGGCCCAACGCCCAACCACATCGGTTTGATTGTGGATGGCAATCGGCGTTTCGCGAAGGGCCGTGGGCTAGCGCAGAATCTCGGTCACGAGGAGGGTTCAAAAAAACTCGAGGAGTTCTTGCGCTGGTGCTGGCGACTTGAGATCAAAGTGATTACTTTGTTCGGGTTCTCAACCGAGAATTTTTCTCGCTCACAGGATGAGGTGGATTATCTAATGGATCTCATCATGGAAAAACTGAAGCAATTTCAGACTGATCCAGCGATCAAGAGCGAGCGAGTACGGGTCAAGGTGATCGGTCGGCGGGAGGATTTAAGTGATGCCATGAATCGTGAAATTGACGTTGTCGAGGCCATGACCGCAGATCACGATCGATTTTTGTTAAATATCGCGCTCAGCTATGGGGGTCGCGCGGAAATCATCGACGCAGTGAAGCGCGTGGCGAGTGAGGTTCAATCCGGTGCATTGGCCGTCGACGCGATCGATGAGGCCACCTTCGCGAACTACCTGTATACCCAGGGCGTCCCCGATCCCGATCTGATTATCAGGACCTCAGGGGAAGAGCGACTGTCAGGTTTTCTTCTGTGGCAGAGCGCTTATTCAGAGCTCTACTTTACCGACGTGTTCTGGCCCGCGTTCAGAAACATCGATTTCTGGCGAGCCCTGCGGATCTACCAGCAGCGTGAGCGACGATTTGGTCGTTGATGGGCGCGGCGGTTGCCTCTGAGCGTCTGGATAGAGCCCAGGATAAACGAGCGGATGAATTCAACGCCTAAACGCAGGTGCATTGCGAGTGTGGGGGCAGGTTGGGCGACCCAGCGGCACTCGCAGCCTGCGCCTCCGGTGAAATAATGGGCAAGGCATCGAGAAGTGGCGCACGCAGTAAGAATCCTTTGCTCGCGACTGGATGATTCGTTCGCTGACGGGGCTCGGAGTCTTAGACGGTGCTTGAGGATCGATGCGGCGAGAAATCTTGCCTAACGAGAAATCTTGTGTAAAAAGCAATATGCTACCGGCGGCGGGTAAGGTCTGCCTAGACGCGGTCAGAAGAGGTTGAGTGGTCGCGGAACACGGTGGCTGGTCAAATGGATGCGGCAGCTTGAGTAAGCCCAATGGTTCGCGAACGACTGCTTCCAGGGCTCTATGAGATGAGTGGGTGATGCAAAAAGGTAAATCGAGTTGAAGATTGCTGAAAAGCTGACAAAGCCTTGCCTCGTGATCATCAGTCAGGATGGTCTGGGCGAGGTGTTTCCACTTGTGCTGGGCGGCAATACCTTGGGTAGTGGCGATGAGGCGAGCGTGCACTTGCCTTATCGAGGTATCGACCCCGTTCACGCCACGCTGCATTTAGATGAGACGCTGACGCTCGAGGCAAATTCCGCGAATCTGGTCCTGATCGACGGGCAGGTCGTTTCCGGTTCTCGAGCCCTTCAAGTCGGCAACACCATTGAGCTCGGTGTGGTCACGATGAAATACCGAGAGTTCGATGAAGAAGATGAAACTTACCATGAAGCGCTTCGGCAACTCGCCATCCGGGACGGGCTGACGAATTTATTCAATGCTCGATATTTCAGAGACGCACTCGTCAAAGAGCACGATTTTTGTGTTCGCAAGCAGAGTTCGCTAGCGCTTTTGTTTATGGACATTGATCATTTTAAACAGATTAATGACCGTTTCGGGCACGCTTTTGGGGATTTCGTCTTGAAGGAGCTGGCGCGATTGCTGACCACTCGGCTTCGAGGTTACGATCTGCTCGCTCGTTATGGAGGTGAAGAGTTCGTTTTCTTGGTTAGAGAGGAATCACCAGAATCCGTACACGAGCTTGCCGAGCGCATCTGTGCGGACGCACGAAACCATGTGTTTCATTTTGCTGGTGTTCGAACGCGAGTCACGGTGAGCATTGGCTATGAGTGGTGGAATGGCATCGATCGAGATCTCACCTCCGAAGACCTGCTCAGACGAGCCGATGACCAGTTATACCGAGCGAAATCCAATGGTCGTGACCGGGTCGAGCCGAATGAGGTGACGGCGCGCGCCAGCGCGAAAAGTTAACTTGGGATCGCACCCAGGAGGATTGAGGCTTGCTCTGAGGCAGATGCGGCCGGCTTGCTGGTTTACATTCACGCCCTGCTCGGTGCGCGATTTGGGCCAGTCGCCGTTGTTATCGCTGCCAGCGATGCAACCTCGGTGGTTCAAATATGATGATGATCGGCAAGGAATTAGCTCGAGTCCTGAGGGACGACGATCGCGTTTTTTGTTGATCATTCAATGAATTGATCGGCCCTGTGTAGACGTTGAGTCATCATCAATTCAAATCAAAACAATCCGAGTTAAATCGGGCTAAGTGAAGACCCCAATGAAGACCCCAATGAAGACTCCAAAGAAGGACATCCTCTCTTGAGTGATTCAACCGAGACTCGTCCCAGCCCGTCGAAATGGAAGGCACTCGCAGCGAAGAGTGCGCTTTGGCTTTTGGCCGCCGCTTGCTTTTATCTCGTGTATCAACGATCTGCGGCTGCCGCGCAACGGGAAAATCAAACGCTGGTTCAATATTTGGGCGATTTCTTCGCTGGCGTGGATTGGCTGATGTGGCTCGGCATGATGGTGCCTTATTCCGTCTTTTTCTTCCTAGTGGATAGCCATGCCACTTGGCGAGTGGTGCGTTGGGTCAATTCGCCGGATGTGAAGTTCAAAGATATTCTGCCCATTCGTGGGAGCGCTTACATTCTGTCTCTGGTCAATGAGCAGGTAGGCAAGGGTGCCATGAGCCTTTATCTTTTGAGACACCATCAGGTGCCGGGCTGGCAAGCCCTGTCATCGATGCTGATGCTTGGCATCGTCGAGATTTACCAATTACTTTTCTTTTCCGCTGTGGGCACCTGGTTTTTTTACGAACGAGTCTCGGATGCCTCGCAGCTTCTCCCGCTCGATGTGATTTTTCCAATTTTGTTCGTGGTCGCTGCGGTCTATCTACCGGTTCACGGCTGGCTCTTTAAGGGGAAGGGCGCTCGATCAGGTAACGTACGGTCGTTGCCTGTATTCCACGCTTTCCGAGAAGTACGTTGGTATCACTATGGATTGCTGCTCCTCTTTAAAGCGCCCAATTTATTGCTCGCCATTGTGGTTTACACCTCAGCGCTGGCATTGTTCGAGGTGCCTGTCGTTCTAGAGGAAATGTTGGTGTTCTTGCCGATGATCTTCCTGGCGGCGGCGTTGCCATTGCCTTTTCATGCAGGCGCCTTGGTCTTTTGGACAGTGCTCTTTCCCGAATTCCCTCTGGTCGGGGCCTTCTCGCTGGTCATGCATACGTTTTTTGTCGTGTTCAATGCACTTATCGGCTTGGCGTTCCTGCCTTTGGCCAATCGTCAGTTATTTGGTGAGCGCCCTGCTCGAAACCGATGCTGAGCACGATCGAACATTGACAAGAGGGTTGAGCCCACGAGCGCCCACGCCACGCTGAGAACGATGGGCGCTGCCTGGTCGTAGATCTGAAAGAGATTCAGCATGATCAGCGCCACCAAAAACCCAATGTACAGGAGACCATTGATTCTACCCAGTTGGCTGCCTCGCAGCCCGGTTTTTCTGACGCCACCTGAGTCCAGCAGATACTGAGTGAATGCAAGCGCCACCAAGATGGGTAGGAGCACGGGGATCTTCGATTGCGCTGCGAGGGTGCCCAAGCCGCAGACCACGAGGAAGGCATCGCTGCCATGGTCAAGTAAACCGCCCACTGGGGTAGGTTCGGCAAAACGACGAGCGACATAGCCATCGATGATGTCGGTAGCGACTGCAAGCATCATGAGCCCGAGAGCCCAAGCCCAGTGTTCGTTCCTGAGAAGAGGAATCAGGATAAGTGCCAGCGGAAACCGAAAAGCACTAAGTAGATTTGCAAACATAAGGGGCAACCAGCCTTTGAACGCTCATCTTAGGGTGCGAATATGGAGATTGCGAGATGAGCAAGCGGATGACCAGAGGGAGGCATGATCAAATGAAGACAAATCCTAAGGCGTTTGCGTTACGCGCAATCGAATCTATTGCTTTGATACTGGTGTGGATGCTCTTGACGGGTCTTGGTCCCTGGGAACGAACACCTGGTGGCAAGCTACTTGGAGAAATCCAAACTCGGCCCGTCATCGATTGGTCGTTCGTTCAAGAGGTTCCCAACTGCGCCGTCGAAACGCGACCCCAGTTTCCCCACTCGGTGACTGTGAACTGCTGGGACTTGGGCGGCCAGTTGTACATCGGTTGCATGAATTGTGCTGAAAAAATTTGGTCGCGATATTTAGCGGAAGATCCTCGAGTCCGCGTGCGTGTTCAGGAAACGATTTATCCGGTCTTCTTCGAGCAGGTGGTCGATGGCGGTGAGATGAATGCTGCTTGGCAGGCGCGATGGCAGAAAATGGGCCGACCGAGCCCTGCACCCTCTGTGCCGGAACACTATGTTTTGTATCGAGTGACCTCGAGGTGAGATGGCTGATTACGGGCGCGAATGGCCATCTTGGTCGGCAAATTGTGAACGCCCTCGGGCGTGAGCACGAGATCCTGGCGCTGGTGAGGTCCGAATCGGCTGCCAGTGCTTTGAAACATCTGCCGTGTCAGGTGCTGCGCGTCGATTATCAGGATCCTGGGCTTGCCGCTCGGCACATCGCTGACCGCTGGCCCGGCGCATGGGATGCGCTTATCGGGCTCACAGGGACGATTAAGGGCAAGACAGCCTCAGATTACCACGCAGCGCATGAAACGGTGTCTGACTTTCTGGTCGCCATCAGTGAACAAGTTGAGATTGGTCAAATGGTGTCGCTGAGCATCGCAGGTGCGGACGCTGGGGCCTCAAACCTCTGTTTTGCCTCACGCGGCGCGGCGGATGACCGGCTCACAACCTCGGGGCGACAAGTGGCGATCTTGCGCTTGCCGATGATTCTAGGCCGTGATGACTATGCAAGTGGAGCACTGATGCGTAAGGGGTCCGCTCGATGGGTTTTTTCGTTTCGAGTAGAAAGTCTCGAGCAACCGATCGCGGCGACGGATGTCATCAAGGTCATTGAAGCAATCATCGAACAGAAACTGCAAGGCGTTTTTAGCCTGGGCGGGCCAGAGACCCTATCTCGTCGCCAGCTTATCCAGCGGGCGGGCGCTCTGCTGGGCGGAACGCCCCTCGTTCTGAATTTACCCATCGCACTGGGCTTTGCGGTCACCGCTTTGCTTGCATGGCTCTTGCCCGCACCGCCAGTCAGCCCTTCGATGTTGGGCGTTTTAGATCACGATGATGTCATTGATAACGAGCCTCTCTTGAGCACGCTCGGGATTTCACTTGAACCTTTAGACACGACGCTACGCAGAGTGCTCAAGCCGATGAACGAGGTGGGTTAGAGCCAAGTCTGAGCGCTCGGCGATACGATGGGTTGCGATGGCATCGGCACGAGAAGCCCCAGGGTTGATTAAGACGAGGGGTCGGCCCAGTTCGACCGCTCGCCGGCTCAAGCGAAACCCAGAAAATACTTGCAGTGAACTACCGATCACGAGCAGGGCAGAGGATCTCTCGATCGCATCGTTTGCCGCCTCTTTGACTGCTGGAGATAAATTGCCACCGAAGAAGACCACATCCGGTTTGAGCGTGCCGTCGCATCTGGCGCAGGTGGGGACTTTGAAGTCGCGGACCCTCGCCTCATCTAAATCCAAATCCCCGTCGGGACGAGCGTCAAAGTCCTCTCGCTGGCGGGTTTTAAGATCCGGGTTCATGTCTTCAAGTTGCTGCTGAAGGTTTCGCCTCGAGCTTCTGTGACCGCAATCTAAACAGATGACGTCTTCAATGGCGCCGTGCAAATGCAGCACGCCCTGATGGCCTGACCGCTCGTGGAGCGCGTCGACGTTTTGGGTCACGCAGACCGAGATCAACCCCTTCTGCTGAAGCCTCGCAAGCAAACGGTGCGAATCGGTTGGCATTGCTCTGCCCATAAGGGGGTAGCCCCTTGCACTTCGGGCCCAATAGCGTTGGCGAGCAAGCGGATCGCGTAGGAATGCTTGATGGATCATAGGGTCGCTGCCCAGCCATTCACCCCGTTCATTCCTGTACGTAGGAATACCTGCAGATTGACTGATGCCTGCGCCGGTGAGTACGACCACTGATCCTTGTCTCAGAAGGTCTGCGACCGCGGTAACGCCTGCGTTAAGGTCGTCCTGATTCAAAGTCAGTGATCCATCGGATGGACCAACGGGTGAGGTGTACGACCTAAGTTCCAAAGATGGCCTTCGACAAAGACGAAGATCGACACGATGAACATGGCCGCTGAGCTAAATTGTAAGGCCGCCAAAGGCCCGAACCAGGTGACCAGGTAGCCGCTCAGGAGCGCGCCAAGTGGGCCGGCGCCCATGAACGAAAAGGCATAAAACGCCATCATTCGACCCCTCTGATCCTCAGGCGCATGTTCTTGCATGATGGTTCGCGACATGGTCATGGCGACCCCGCCACAAGTTCCCCAAAAAAAGAGTGTGATCACCAGGGTTTCAAATCCCCAATTGAAGCCTGCCAAGGCGAGAATCAGCGCACCCATGCCTTGCGAGAGCACCAACGCGCGCCCCTGACGTTTGATGTCGCCGTAGCGAAGTAGAATGAGGATGGCTATGAACAATCCTAATGAGTTAGCCGCATTCACCCAGGAGAGAGATTCGGCATTGCCGCCGTAGACTTCCCTAATCAGGAGCGGCATCGTGACAATATAAGAGCCCATAAAGAAAAGGGCCATGGCGACATTTTGCATGACCACCATGCGCATGGGTGGCGACCCCAAAACACTTTTGAACCCCTCCACGACCATGAAGCGCAGTTGTTTTGCGACGCTGATTTCGAGCGCTGCGGCGGGCTTTGTCGGCAGAGAAAGCCTTGAGTAGGCGATCACGCCCAGGGACAAAATGGCGGATTGGCCGGCTAGCATAACAATTGCGCCTAAGCCATCGGTGAGAGAGGCAAGAAGTAAACCCACCATTTGGGTGCCGAATTGGATCATGCTGGCCTGAACCACTCGCCGTTGAATTTGCCCCTCGGCGACAAGCGGCAATAACCCATCTCTCGCCGGCGTTACGATCGCTTGCGCACATCCCATGGCAATCGCAAACAAAACAAACAGTGTGTAAGTGAGATCTGTGAACCACATGGTGACGGCCAGGCACAGCGCGAGCGTGGCGGCGAGTGCTTGGCCAATGAGCGCGACACGTCGCCCACCGTAATGATCCGCAACACTGCCACCAAGCAAAATGAATAGGGTCCCGGGTAGCAGGTAGGCCATTTGAGCAAACCCGACTTTCTCAGCTGATTCATTGAGCACCAGGGTCACAAGATAGGCAAAAAGCACGCTTTGAAGCCCAAACGCTAGAAACCAACTACCTGTGGCTGTGAAGTATGCGTAAAGCGGACGAATATTCATAACAGCTGACTCACATTGTGGGCTGTGTGGACTTTTGGAGGGTCTCGGGAACCGTCAACCAGAGCAAGGCCACGGCCCAAGGCCCGCATGCAGCGACCAGTAGCATGGCCGATTTCAGGCTCCATGCGGTGGCGAGAAAGCCAATCGCAGTGGGTCCAGCAAGGGAACCTGAGTCACCTATGAGTCGCCAAATACCCAGGAATCGACCTCGATCCTGTTCAGGCGCGAAATCGGTGCCTAAGGTCATGTTGATTCCGCTCCCCAGTCCGTTACCCACGCCAGCGACGATGGCCGTGAGCGCGAAGAGAAAAGTCGAATCGGCCAACGGTACGAGTACCAGACCCACACTTAGCAGCAATAAGCAGGCCGTCGCAGACCAGCGCCGGCCAAAATGATCCATGACAATCCCCGCCACCGGGAACATCAGCATGTCGGCGCCGGCAGCGAGGCTGAGAACCAGACCAATCTCCCCGGCGCCGAGCCCAAGATGGACCCCCCAAATGGGAATCAACAACGTTCGAGCGCTTCGGAGTAGGGTCAGCAACATCACCACTTGCCCTGCGGTTAACCAAATACGGCTGTGCCGCAACGCGAGGGTAGGGTAACTCAATTTGGCTTCGGCTAACCCGGCCTGCCGCGTTTGCAGAGCCTCTTGGTCGCGCGCTGGGGGTTGTGATGTATCGGTTGCAATCGTTTGCTGTTTCCGCTGACTCAGGTTCACGAAGACCAGGGTAAGTGACAGTGCGCTGGCAAGAACCAGGAAGGTTTTTCCGTAGCCGAGCGATTCGATGCTGAGGCCAACGAGCGCTGGCCCGATGAAATGTCCGACCCGCTGCAAGCCAGCCATCGTTGACAGGGCTTGCCCACGGAATCGACTTGCGACGAGGTCACCGACCAGTGCCAATCGGGCGAGTAGCCAGGTTGCCATTGCGAAACCGATTCCCGTCGCGCACAACATTAATAATCCCGGATGCTCAAACAGTCCTGCGATCAGCGTAGCGACAACCATGATTGCAATGCCGCCTTGCATCACCAGACGGTCCCCCCAGCGCGCGGTGGCTGCGCCCGCCGGAAGGTCTGCCAGCATGTTGCCGAGTCCACGGGCAGCCAAAACGCTAGCGGCCATCGCTTCGGATTGACCAAGATCCATGGCATAGAGCGGCAATATCATCAGCAGGCCGCCCTGACAGGCGGACATTAGAAATGATGGGGCGTAAACAGGGATGATCAATGAACGATACATTGCCCAGCGAGTGGCGTTGGGTTGAGACACGTTGAGATACCCCTGGCGAACGCCGTGTTATAGCGCGTTCGCCTAGTTACCGCAATTCAGTCAGGCGATATTTCGCTTCTGTGCCCCCATCGCGATCTTCATCAGTTAGGCGGCATCACTCTCATATCAAGTATGAAGGTTGCTCCTGGTCGTGCCTGAGAGTCGAAGGAGAGCCGCCAACCCAAACTATCGGCGATCGTTTTTGCCAATGCGAGACCAAGTCCTCGTCCTGTGGGAAGTTGTTGGTTAACGATCTGACCCTGGATGAAGGGTTCAAACAACGAGTCATGAATGTCCGTCGCAATGCCGGGGCCTTGATCAGAAACTTTGACTCGAAGTCCCGGATCCCCATCAAAATCGATCCTGTTAGCCGAGAGCCTCAGCTGTTGGGAAGGATCAAACTTCAGCGCGTTGTCTATGATGGGTTCGAGTATTTGCGTCAGCGCATCGACGTCAACACCGAGGTATTCGAGATGGTTCAAGTCCAGTTCTGCGCGTTCGGGTAGGACGCCATTTGAATGCCCCGAAATCAGTTCTGTGACATAAGTTCTAAAATGGATTGCTCGAAACGATTCCTTTCGTTCACCCCGACCCCTGATTTCTAGAAAGGCGAGCATCAAAGAGACGGTTTCATTCAGGTGCTTGCCCGCCTCATGAATGATTCGAAGTGGCTCTGCCATCGGGCCTTCAGGCGCGTCAAGCATGAGGAGCTCGCTCATGCCGATGACGGCATTGAGCGGCGTCCGCATTTCGTGACTGATTCTTGAAAGTAAGGAACGGCGGAGGTCCAAGAGGTCTGAGCCACTGCGAGCAAATTTTAGCGCCTCTGCTGATTGGGTCTTTAAGTTTCGGTGGGAGTCCTCCAGCGCTTTGGTCATCCGATCAAGCTCTGCGAGCCGCATTGAATCGGCGAGCTTGCTCGCCGTGATATTCGCGATGGCCTCAACAAAGGACTGGTGGGTCGAGGTGTAAAACTGGGGTTCGCTGTGTTCTGAATCGATCACCCCGATCGTTTTGCCTTCGTAGACAATGGGGACTGCAAGCTCAGATCGGCGGGCTTCATCGTCAAGGATGTAGCGCTCATCGAGCAATGTATCATCGACGCGTTGCGCTGTTTGCTTTTTAGCAGCATCCCCGACGATGCCGGCGCCGATGGCGATCTCGATGGGGTCCTTGATTAATTGACCCTCTGGGTTCTTCGGGCCGAAAGCCGCCTTTTGCACCAGAATGTGACGCTCGGGATCGACAAGATAAATCACGCAATCTTCGAAGTTGAGCACACCCATCACCTCATGGGCAAGCAACCACAGGACCTCTTCGATGGACGCGAGCGCGACCATCTTCTTAGAGTAGGCCTGTACCAAAGCCAAAAGCTGGTCAGATGAATTGGTCGCGCGCACTGAGGTGCCTGCCTAAAAAAACAACGGAAGAGTACGTGATGGCTAGACTTTCTCGATTAGGTTTCTCAATTGGTCACAGTTTCTTACCCGCTCTTCGCTGGTCGTGCCAAGGAACGAGACGTTGAGAGAGGTCACGCCGTGCGCTTTAAGGCTGGCTAATCGATCACGCACAAAGCCCTCGGAGCCGATTAAGGAGGTGGCATCGAGATAAGACTGGGGGATCGCGGCTTCAGCCTCAGATTTCCGACCAGAAAGGTACAAGTTCTGTATCGTTTCGGCCTCTTGCTCATAGCCGTATTTTCTAAAGACTTGATTGTAAAAGTTCTTTTCCTTGGCCCCCATGCCGCCAACGTAGAGTGCGATGCCTGGACGTGACATGTCTCGATAAGATTCCAAGTTGTCACCGATGGCGACGGCCCCGCCTGCATAGATATCAAGGGGCGGTCGGCCTGGATCTCGCTTAGCCGCGCCTTTTTTGAGCGCATCGCCCCATACAGCCGCTGCACCCTCTGCCATATAGAAAGCGGGTAGCCATGCGTCGGCAATTTCCGCCGTCATCTCAACGCTCTTTTCACCGAGCGTCGCAAGCGCAACGGGGATATCTTCGCGATAGGGGTGGTTGATAATTTTGAGGGGTTTACCAAGCCCAGTCCCTTGATCAGCGGGCAATGGAACTTGATACTTTTTCCCGTCGTAAGTGAGCTTTTCCTCGCGCAACCAGACTTTTCTGCAAATTTCCACCACTTCACGAAGTCGAGTCACGGGTGCGTCGTACGGCAGGCCGTGAAACCCTTCAATGACTTGGGGGCCTGAGGCACCCAGTCCGAGCATGAAACGACCCTCGGAGATTTCATCTATCCCTGCAGCGGTCATCGCCATCAAGGCAGGGGTTCTGCTATAGATGTTAAGAATCCCCGATGCGATCGTGACCCGTTCTGTTTTGGCTGCGATGTAACCCATGGCACTCACGGCATCAAATGAATAGGCCTCGGGCACCCAAACGACGTCCAGCCCTGCTTTTTCAAGTTCGACGACCTCTTTCGTTGCGCCACGAAATCCATGGGCGTAGCTCATCAAAGTTGAAATTTTCATAGCGTAATCCTTCTAGTCTCGATTGATCTTGATTGGTTCCCAATACGAGCGAGACTCGGCGGCGATCGATCGTTGCGCGCAGGCCCCATGTTGATCTCGTTGATGATCGTTTCTGCTTGAACTGGGTAGGTGTTCACCACCCATCATACGAAATTGTGGAGAATTCGGCTAAGGCGCCGGCTTGCATTAATAGGGTGCGTCGCGCTTGATCGAATCAAGGGAATAGCGCAGAACGCGCTCGCCATAGCGTCAACGCCCTAGCCGCGTAAAAGAGGGTCATGGCAGCCCACAGACCGTGATTTGCCAAAGGTTGAAGCACCCACCAAGAGAGGAGGAATAGGGCAAGCGACTGAATCATGGCATTTCGCATCGCCTTGGACGCAAGCGCACCAATGAAAAGCCCATCAAGCAAGTAGGCGCTGCTCGATAGCAACGGCGTTAGTACGGCCCAGAGCATAAATTCGCTCGCTTGCTGAACGACGAGGGTGTCTTTTGCGATCAGGGGTAATAGGGCAGGGATAATAGGTAAGTACAAGAGGCTCATGATTAAACCCGCGACCCAACCAACCCTTAGACTTGTGGCAATGACGGCTCGCACCCGGTGCGGGTCGAGCGCGCCTCGGGCTCGACCGATGATGACCTCTGCCGCATTGGCATAGCCATCGATGAAAAAAGCAGCAAATGCGATGAACTGCATCAGCACTAAATTGGCTGCAAGAACCTGGTCACCAAAAATGGCCCCTTGATTAGTAAACCAGGCGAACGCAAAGATGAGGCAGAGCGTGCGCACCATAATGTCACGATTAACGCGCAAGAGCTCGCGCCAGGCGCCAGCATCAATCAGTGCGCGGTGGGCTTCGATGAAGGTTAAGCCAAGCAGCTCACGCCGGACCAGATATAGCCCGAAAAGGACACCGAGGCCCTCAGCCCAAACCGTTGCTTCAGCGACGCCGGAAACCCCTCGGTGCCAAACCAAAACGAACACAACGTCGAGGGCAATATTGGTAAAGTTAAGGAGCAGCTGGAGCGCTAAAACGGCTCGGGCTCGACCCATGCCCAACAGAAAGCCTGAGATGCCGATGAAAAGGAGGTTCAAGGGTGCGCCCCAAATGCGCACGGCAAAATAAGTGTCTGCGGTGGTTTCGACGAGAACGGAGCCGTCGGTTAGTCGCCAAATGACTTGGCTGAGAGGTAACTGGATGAGCCAGATCAGGGTGCCGATGACGGCCGCGAGTGAGAGGACCCTGACGAGGATTTGTCGTGTCGATACAAGGTTTTCAGCGCCAACCGCATTTGCCACCAGGGCGGTTGTGCCCATTCGGAGAAAACCGAACCCCCAAAACAGGAAGCTGAACACCATCGTCGCGAGGGCTAGGCCTCCGAGTAGATGCGCTTCGCCCAACTGGCCTATGACCGCAACATCCACAAAACCCAGAAGAGGCGTCGCGAGGTTCGCCAAAATAATAGGGCCAGCGATTTGATTGAGCGTGCGAAAGGAGGGCATCAAGGCGCCATCTGAAAGAAGGGCAGCATAGCGCGACTGGTCCAACCGAACGAGTCAATTCCGAGAGGCAGAGAGCCGGAGCCCTATTCTTTTGCGGCCATGGTTTAATGGCGCCTTCGAAAAAGCGAGCCTCGACCATGCAGTTCTTAGCTGGCACCTACACCCAAGGCACACAATCGCAAGGACTCTATTGCTTAAACGCTGAGCCGGCATCCGCTCTGCAAGCGGCAGAGCTAGACCTTGCGGTAGAAAACCCCTCGTTTCTTTGCGCGCACCCCACTAGGCCGAAAGTCTACCTGGTCGAAGAGATGGGCGCCGATGACGGCGGTGGTTGGGTTAGCAGCCTAGTGGCTGAAGGTGGCACGGTGCGACAGTGCGAAAGGCACTCAACACGCGGGGATGATCCTTGTCATCTTGCTGTCAGCCCTGATGGGCGCTGGCTCGCGGTTGCAAACTATTCGTCCGGGACTGTTCAACTCTTTTCCTTAGACAGCGAGGGCGAAATCGAAGGGCATCAGCTCTCACTTGACCATCGAGCGGATTTTGCCCGACGACGGGACGAGCCAGGGCGACATTCTGAGCGTCAGGCGGCGCCCCACGCGCATTTCGTTTATTGGCGAGATGATGATTCGCTTATGATCTGCGATTTGGGCAATGACGAGGTGTACTGTTATGAGGGGAATCCCGAAGCGCCAGCCCAAGGCCTGGGGTTTCGTTGTACTCGACGATGGACCCTGCCACGAGGTTCAGGTCCCCGTCACCTGGCTTTTTCCTCTGACCCGGATCTCTTCTGGGTGCTAGCTGAACTCAGTAATCAAGTGTTTGTCTGCCACTATGAAAAAGAAACCGTCGGGATCGGAGTTCCAACGTTACCCTTAGGCTGCGATGTGTTTAGTGAAGCTGCCGAGATTGTGTTTAACGAGGAAAGGTCTGAACTGTGGGTTTCTAACCGCGGGCTAGACGACGTGGTTTGTTTTGATACCTCCGATAACCAGATGCTAGCTGTTAAGCGTCGATTGGGTACCGGCGCCTATCCGAGGCACTTCACCTGGGTGCGCGGCCTGTTGGTCGTCGCATCGAGAGACCCAGGCAGGGTGGAGATATTTGATGTTGAGTTAGCGGCAGGACAAGCACGCTTGGTGACCACCGCCTATGTGCCCGCAGTGGTCTGTGTTTTACCTTTGGATGGGACAGCGTTTGGACAGGCTTTGCGTAAGCGCTGAGCTCTTAGGCAATCACATCCTGGAACTGCAATTGGGTCAGGGTGTAGTAAATTCCACGTTGGGCCATCAATTGTTCATGGGTCCCCAGTTCGCGCGTCTCACCATGCTTGAGCACAAGAATCCTGTCAGCAGACCGGATCGTTTGCAGGCGGTGGGCGATGATAATGGACGTTCGACCTTGCATGAGCCTTTCAAGTGCGGATTGGACGATGGCTTCGGTCTTGGTATCAATACTTGCGGTGGCCTCGTCCAGTATCAATATTTCTGGATCAGACGCTAAGACGCGGGCAAAAGCCAGGAGCTGACGCTCACCCTGAGATAAATTCTGGCCTCGCTCGTTGAGTGGCGTGTCAAAGCCCTCTTCGAGACGCTCAATAAAGGGTGTGGCATGAACGGCGTCGGCAGCGCGAATAGCGTCCTCGCGACTGATTTTGGGATTGCCCAGCCGGATGTTGTCTAAGATCGATCCTGAAAAGATGTGGAAGTCCTGAAGCACAACCCCGATTCGCCGCCTGAGCGTCTGGCTGCGATAGTGATTGATGTCAACGCCATCGAGATAAATCATCCCATCGTCAACATCATAGAAGCGCACCAGAAGACGGATGAGCGTTGATTTTCCAGAACCCGTGGGCCCCACCACGGCCAATTTTTCCCCAGGAGAAACGGATAACGTGAAATCCTTGATCACGGGGTGACCGGGTTGATAGCCGAAATTCAAGTGGTTGAATCGCAGCGCGCCTTGCAGGCGCTGGTCGGGTTCGTGAGGTGCTTGCGGCTCAGTGATGCGTTCCGGCCAGTCCAGCGCTTGGAAGATGCGCTCTGCACTGGCCATGGCTCTAAAAAGCACATTGTACTGCTGGCCCATGACGCGGATGGGCCGAATGAACATATCCACGAATTGCGTGAACAGCACGACGCTGCCCAGTGTCATTTCAAGCTTCAGAACCGATTGGCCTCCGACCCAGAGAATTAACGCGAGTGCCAGATTGACCATGTTGTCCATGAAGGCGCCGTAGGCAGTTTCCATTCTGATGGCACGGATTTCTTGCGTTTGATTGGCGTGATTAATTTCTGAGTAGGTGTTGAGGTTTCTCCGCTCTCGGTTCGAGAGCTGGACAATTTGAATACCAGAGAGGTTCTCTTGAAGGTATTGATTGAGCTGCGAAACACTCGAACGGATATCGCGGTAGACCCGCCGAGTGGCGCGTCGAAAGACAAGTGTGAACACCGCGAAGACAGGTACGGCGATTAATAGCCATAACGTCAAAGTGACGTCGATCGAGAACATCACGATGAGCGCAAGGAAAAAAGGAACAAACTCGCCGGCAAGCATCCCAACGCCCATTAGCAGATCAAACAATGCTTGGATGTCGTTGGTGATTCGCGTCATGACGCGCCCGACAGCGACTTTGTCGTAGAAAGCTGCGGGTCGACGTTCCATGTGAGCGAAAAGGTCGTGCCTGAGATCACGTAAGGCATTCAGCACCGTTCTTGAAAGCAGTACGCGATGGGCATGATAGAGCCCGTGGCATAAAAGCGTCATGACGATAAACACCAAACAGGCGCCCACGAGGGTCGAGCTTTCCAGCCCGCGAGACACCAGGGACGTGAGTGACATCAAACCAAAATCAGGCGCTGCGCTCGTCGGTGTGGCGAACAGGATGCCATCGATCACCACTCGTCCGATGAGGACAGGGAGCAAAACAGTCAGTGTCGCTGCGAGTAAGACGAGGGCGATCGAGAGAAAGCCTATACGGGCGTGTGGTTTCGCCCAGCTAAGAATACGACCGAGGTACTGGAGGTTCATGGCTTGGCCATGAATATCCGCATCAAAGACACTGTGGTCGAGTCGGGTAGTTTGCTGAACTGAATAGCCGTCGACGGCCTGCGCCTGAGGCCTCAGAGCAGCCGGATCCGATGGGGTCATGAATTGCCTCCAGCCGGATCTAACGCCTCGACCGTTTCGGACCTAAGCGCGTCAGGGGCAGAGTCATCAACACTGGGAGGTGCCAGAGCATTTTGTTGTCGCGCGAGCTCAAAGTATGCGCCGCCGAGTTGGATGAGTTCAGCATGAGTGCCGGACTCGATCACAGTGCCAGACGATAAAAAGAGAATCTGGTCTGCATGACGAACCGTCGAAATTCGGTTTGAGACGATCAGCGTCGTGACCTCTCTTCGATGCTCAGTGAGCCCATTGAGTATGTGCTCCTCGGTTTCCGTGTCCACGGCAGAAAAACAGTCGTCTAGAATCAGCACCGGTGCCATTCGGATGAGACCGCGCGCGAGGGCCGCTCTTTGCTTTTGGCCCCCGGAGAGTGTGACGCCGCGCTCGCCGATCACCGTGTCCAATCCGCTGGGAAACTCGTTAAGGGTTGATTCAAGTGCTGCCAGCGCGGCGCTTTCTTGAATGGCTTCAAGAGATCGACCTGGATCGTCGTAAGAAATGTTTTCGGCAAGACTATCAGCGAAAAGGAATGGGTCTTGCAGGACCATGCACACATGGCGCCTCAAATACTCGAGCGGATAGTCTTCGATCGCGTGGCCGTCGATCAAAATCTGCCCCGTGGATGGGGTTAAAAGGCGCACCAGGAGTCTGAGCAGCGTCGATTTGCCAGAGCCTACTGGGCCAATGATGGCCAGTGTTTCGCCCGGAGCCACGGTGAACGAAATGTCCTTGAGGGCAGGGTGGGGTTTACCCTCATAGTGATACCCCACGGACTGGAACAAAATCTCGCCGCGTAGTTCTGGGTGGCGGTCTGAGTGTTGATCCTGAATTTCAGGTTGTTGATCGAGAATTTCAAACAAGCGATCGGCGCCGCTCGCGCCGCGCTGCCACTGAGTGACGATCGAGCCTGCCTCCCTGATCGGCCAGAGTAACAATGCGAGGTAAGAAAAGAAGGCGGCGAAGGTGCCCAAGGTGATTGCACCCGTCTCAACCAGGTGCGCGCCGTACCCTATTAACACAACCGTTGAACATCCAGCCAAAACGGGCATCCATGCGCCAAGGGCAGAACTCGCCGAGAAGAGCGCTTGGTTGTCTTCCGTGAACGTCTGATTACTGATATCGAATCGTTCGATTTCTCGACCTTCCTGAGCCATGGCCTGAACGGTTCTGATCCCATTTAAGTTTTCCTGAACGAAGGTGGAGAGCTCCGCGAACCCTTCTTGCGTCTTCTGCGAGCGCGCGTAGATTACGCCCGCGTATCGATGAGCCACCCAGGTGATCAGCGGCATGGGTAGCAAAACGCTCAGTGTCAGTTGCCAAGATAGGGTGAACATGAAGCTCAGTCCGACGACAGCAGTGAAAAAGAGCACCATTGTGGTTCTGATGGTGCCTGCAACAAACTCTCGAATTCTGGCGATATCATTGATCGCGCGTGCCATCAGGTCACCCACGGCAAAGCGGGTGTAGAACAATGGGCCCTGTTTTTGCAGATGGTCGAACAGTCGGTTGCGTAGCGAGTAGGCGGCGTAAACACCGACCTGGCGGATGAGGATTCGGCTGACGATGGTGATGGAGAGCTGACCGAGAACGCAGAGAACGATGAGGCTAACAGGTCCCTCGAGTGCGGTTAGGACCTGATTGAAGGCACTTTCGCCTTGAGGCGCCGTGAGGTTCCCCGCCGCCGTCAAGGTATCAATACCTTCTTTGAGGTAGAAGGGGATTAGGGCTTCGAAGATTCTTGCAACGAGTAGACCTGCCATGCCACTCCAAAACGCCAGCGCATGGCGCTGGATGTAGGGCATCACTCGGAAAAGATTGGACATGGTCGCTGTTGCGTTGATCGGATTGTGGATGTTGTGAGTTATGAATGAAGCGGGCGCCATGATAAAGAGCGCGGTGTCTGCCTGCAAACCGAGAGCGGTTGTTTGCTGGTCCATGTTGCGCGCTTTGCCTGGGCATAGGCGCGGCTCCGCAGACACGCGAAAACGCTCTTCAAAGGGTTC
>Ga0255776_10002980_pt1 | contig 18549 bp, 21 predicted proteins | sample 071ome_19_FD_179974 | JGI IMG/M metagenome (GOLD analysis project Ga0255776, IMG submission 179974) | Coastal salt marsh microbial communities from the Groves Creek Marsh, Skidaway Island, Georgia - 071413AT metaG (version 2) | ecosystem: Environmental > Aquatic > Marine > Intertidal zone >... | reverse complement strand
TGATTTAATTCAACCCCCCGGGGTTGCCACAGAGCAACTAAGGAGAACCTATGAAATTCCCAAGACTGTCTATTGCAGTAATTGCAGCATGCATATTCGGAACCAGTGGCCAGATTTTGGCTCAGAATCAGTTCGATAATGTCACCATCCAGACAGTGCCAGTGGCTGGCAGCGTGTCGATGCTGGTCGGGCAGGGCGGCAACATCGGTGTTTCTGCCGGGGAAGACGGAATCCTGATCATAGACGATCAATTTGCGCCGCTGGCTGACCGTATCCGTGCTGCGCTAAACGCACTCGGTACTGATACGCCCAGTTTTGTACTCAATACGCATTTTCATGGGGATCACACCGGCGGAAATGCTGAGTTTGGCACTGATTCACTGATTGTTGCGCACCAGAACGTGCGTGGCAGGCTGCTGGCAGGTGACTCACCTGCGGCAGCGCTTCCTGTCGTCACATTCGATGATGATGTAACTATTCATTTTAATGGAGAGGATGTGACTCTGATTCATATGCCAAGGGGCCATACAGACACTGACAGTGTTGTCCTGTTCTCCGAATCAGATGTTATTCACATGGGTGACCATTTCTTTAATGGCGGTTTTCCATTCGTCGATCTTGCCAGTGGCGGCACAGTACAGGGCTACTTGCAGAACCTGGAACGTGCTTTATCGTGGATCACCGATGATACACAGGTTATTCCCGGACACGGGCCATTGGCAACCAAGTCTGACCTCCTGGCCTTTTACAATGTAGTCCGTGATACCTCTATCGCCATCCGGGTAATGAAATCCCAACGCATGACAGTGGAAGAAGCAGTTGCAGCGGGCCTGGGAGATGAATATGAATCCTGGGGTCAGGGTTTCATTAACGAACAGCGCTGGATCGAGACAGTATGGGAGAGTTATCCTCGTTAGTGCGCTGAACAGCGGCGCTGTAACGTTGCGAGCAGGTGTCTCATTGCCGTGAACGACAATGATAAGTTTCTGCAAAAAGTTGCCGAGTCTCATGCAGCGCTCGGTATATCACCAGCTTACCGGGAGTCCACCACCCTGGATCTCTGTCCTGAGCCCGAATTCCTGGTCGACACCGAGCCCGATTATTACGGGCGCCCCCAACGCCTGACTCCTGCGGCCTGTGATGCCTGGCAATCCATGCGGCAGGCCGCGGCTGAAGAAGGTGTCGTGCTACATCTCATTTCAGCTTTTCGCAGTTTAAAGTATCAGCATGATTTGTTGCGCGCCAAAATTGGCGCAGGACGCTCCCTGGAAGAAGTGCTGCAGGTTAATGCTGCACCTGGCTACAGCCAGCATCATACTGGTTGCGCTATTGATATCGGTACGGAGAATTGTCCGGCACTGGAGCAGGAGTTCGAGAAAACCGCCGCTTTTCAATGGCTTGTTGATAACGCAGAGAGCTTCGGATTTGTTCTCAGTTATCCCCCAGACAATCCTGCAGGAATCGCTTATGAGCCTTGGCACTGGTGCTTTGTAGCCACTATTTCGGACCCCACTGAGCAGCCGTAATCAGCCTTAGACAAATGTAAATGAATGGAGTAATCTGGTTCTAACGCTAAGGAGAGGGGATGCATAGCAAAAGCTTTGCCAAGCCAATCAAGTTACGCTTTCTGAATACGCCCGTATTTAGCTGCCCCACTCAAACCCCAAAAATTGCCCCGTCATATTTAACCTGTCTGCTCGAGAATCTGCAGTTTTGCGTCCGTAATTTATTTCCAGATGGTCGCGCACAAGAAATTTTTTTTGTTTATGCGCCACTGCCCAAGCGCGCAGGTTTTGATCCTGCGCAACACAATCAATTGCCATAGAGGAGAAACTAATCCCGTAAAAATCTGAAAAAATTCATCAACAAAGGAGAAAGATCTAAATGACGAATGAATTCCAAGTTGTATTCCACAATATTGATCAATCCGATGCTCTAACAGAGGCCGTCAATAAACGAATTAGTAAATTGGAAAGATACTGCGATCAAATTATTGCTGGTCGGGTAGTGCTGGATTCACCGCATAATAATCATCACAAAGGCAAGGTGTATTCAGTGGGATTGGAATTCCACACTCCAACCATCGAAGTACGGGTTAATCAGGATCAGCATGACAATCATGCGCATGAAGACCTGTATGTCGCCATTCGCGATGCATTTAATGCTGCAGAGCGCCAGCTAAAGTCAGTAGACAAAAAACATCGCGCAACGCCTCCGCACAAAATACAATCTGAAGTCGATCTGGATATCGAAGCCGCGTAGGACGCAATCAATATGACAGAACAGGAACGCCTCGAAATTGAGGCAGCAACATTCAGAAGGCTGTTGGAGCATCTGGATGCCAACAAGGACGTGCAAAATATTGATCTCATGAACCTGGCCGGTTTCTGCCGTAACTGCTTGTCAAAGTGGTATCGCGCAGAGGCCGAAGTCAGGGGAATGGAGCTTGATTATGATGCAGCCCGGGAAGTAGTGTATGGCATGCCTTATGCCGAGTGGAAGGAGCAATACCAACAGGAGGCCACACCGGAGCAATTGCAACAGTTTGACCGCAATAAATCCTGAAGGACCTTAGACAGCTGGCTTTCATTTCTCAGCAAGAAAGAGCTTGTTTCTTACCAATTTGCGGTACTCAATTGGCGTAACGCCGTTAATTTTTTTGAATAACGAAGAAAAGTAACTGGCGTCTGCATAACCTACCTTATCTGCAATTTCGGAAACCCCCAGATTGCTGGCCTTGAGTAGCTCCTGCGCATGTTCTATACGCAATTCTTGTAAATATTGCAGTGGCGTTGTGTTGGTAGCAAGATGGAATCTGCGGTTTAGTGTGCGGGCGCTCAAGCCAAATTTATCAGCCAGGTTTTTTATCTGAATCGTATCGGCATAATGCTGTTGCAACCATTCCTGAACTTTAATGATGGTTTCATCGTGGTGGCTACTGCGTTGGTCGCTGTCGAGCATCATGGATTCATAGCCACGTTTGATTTCGTGCGTAAAGTGCCGGGCAACTTGATTTGCGATCCTGGCGTTAAACATCCGTTGGATAATGTACAGCATGATGTCACGGGCTGCATTTACGCTGCCCGTGCAGCATAGATTTTCCTCTCTCGTTATAAAACGTTTGCGCTGCAGTTTTACTTGTGGAAAATCATTCTGAAATTGATCAAAAAAATGCCAGTGTGTCGTTGCAGATTTGCCATCGAGTAATCCGGTTGCAGCTAGCAGGTGGCTACCCGTAACTATTGAACAAAGAATTGCGTCAGTGCGGCCTTGCTTGGCAATCCAGTCAATAACCTCTGGATGCCGACCGATAACCTGCCTCATATTGCCCCACATTCCAGGAATCAGGATCAGGTCGAAATCACTCTGCGCCAACAGTTTGCTATCACAATGCACCTTCAGGCCATTACTTAGCTTGACTGGATTAGATTCACAATAAAGTGTGGTGATATCTATAGTGCCCTCAGGGTGCCTCCATACCCTGGCTATATCGTTGGCGGCTGCAAGCATGTCCAACGGGATAGCAACAGCGGAAGCAAGCGCTTTGGGGAACAGGATGACAGCAGCCTTTTTCATAATTACAACGGTGAGGGTCAACTATTTGGTAGTTTCAATCAGGTATTCGATACCAATGACATAATATCTCTTGCAGCCAGTTGGAGATTCAATATTCACTTCGGCATCAATTTCCTTGCCAAGCAAGGCTCTGCCCATCGGTGCGTCGACGCTGATGTATCCTAGTTTGGGATCAATTTCATCAGCGCCAACGATTCGATACTTAAAAGTATTCCCGGTATCGTCTTCCAGCGTTACATAAGCGCCGAAATAGATTTTGTCGGAGTTATCAGGTGGCGTGGCTACTACTGTAATATCATCGAGTCGTCTGCTCAGGTAGCCAACGCGACGGTCTATCTCGCGCAGTCGCTTTTTGCCGTAAATATATTCAGCATTTTCAGATCGGTCTCCGAGCGCAGCAGCTTCAGACACGGCCTGGGTTACCTGCGGACGTTCAATCTTCCAGAGATGATGCAATTCTTCACGCAACCGTTTTTCACCGGCAGCAGTGATATATTTTGAACTGGGCTTCGATGGTGGGCGGTAACGACTCATGAAAATTATTCTTCCAGCAACTGTAATTGCTCTTCTTTTGACAGGCTTGCGCTGGGCTCGCTTTCGCGGGGGACAACCCGCACACCCAAACCCAGCAGCCGTACCGGTTTATTACCGCGCTCGAACCCTTGCTGGCAGAGCGCGGTGTAGTTACTGCAGTTAAGTTCTTCAGACACCATTTCCACTGTGGTTGTCACGAAATCCTTGAATTTTATTTTTACAAACTGTTTGCTGATTTGATAGCGCTCTGCATGTCTTTGTAACCTGGTTTGTAATTGAGCAAAAAGATTAGGGAGTTCGGATAAGCAGCTCTGCACATCTGGCAAGTCTTCAGCATAGGTATTTTCCACGCTCACGGACTTACGCGTGCGTTCTGTTTTCACCGGGCGTTCATCAATGCCTTGACTCAGTTCATGAAGTCGAGGGCCGAAACTGCCGAAATACTTTTGCAGGTGCTCTGGACTCAGTGCACGCAGATCACCGCAGGTATGAATGCCCAGGCGCTGCATTTTTTCAGCCGTCACTTTACCCACTCCGTGAAGCTTCTTCACAGGGAGGGTGGCAACGAAGTCAAGCACTTGCTGAGGGCGAATGACAAATTGGCCATCCGGTTTGTTCCAGTCACTGGCTACTTTGGCGAGAAATTTATTGGGTGCGATGCCAGCGGAGATAGTGATCCCGATTCTATCACGTACATCGGTGCGTATTGCTTCGGCGATTCGAGTGGCGCTCCCTTCAAAGGCCTCGCATTCAGATACATCCAGGTAGGCCTCATCCAGCGACAATGGCTCAATTAGTGTTGTATAACGCTGAAAGATTTCATGGATCTGTTGCGACGCCAACCGATATTTTTCCATATCGGGGCGAATGATGATCAACTCGGGGCAGCGCTGCCGTGCTGTGGCTGAGGCCATCGCTGAGTGGATACCAAATTTCCGAGCTTCATAGTTGCAGGTTGCCACGACGCCACGCCGTCGCGGAGAGCCGCCCACTGCCAACGGTTTGCCCACAAGCGCAGGATTGTCCCGCATCTCTATTGATGCGTAGAAACAATCGCAATCACAATGAATTATTTTGCGCGCTTTTCCCATATCGTGGAGCAAACGACGGACTCCTGACAAAGCTAGCGCAGCGCCGGATTGATGTAAATCCAGCGCCTTGTATTGCGTTAGCCGTTGGCTTTGGCGAAATCCTGCATGTAGTCTGCCAGAGCCTGACACCCTTCTTCAGGCATGGCGTTATATATGGACGCGCGCAATCCGCCAACATCGCGGTGGCCCTTCAGGGCATAGAGTCCTTTTGATTCTGATTCAGCAAGGAATTTGTCAAGCAGGCCTTCACCTCTCATATCAAAAGTCACATTCATTATTGAGCGATGCGCTGGATCGGCAGTACCGAAGTAAAAATCCTGTGAGTCTATGCAGTCGTAGAGGATTTTGGCTTTGATAGCATTACGCCGCTCAATTTCTGAGACACCGCCCTGATCCTTGAGCCATTGCAGTACCAATGACATCATGTAGATGGCAAACGTATTGTTTGTATTGGCCAGAGAATGCTGATCAGCGTAGGTTTTATAATTTAGCAGCCCTGGAGTTTCGGGCAGCGCATGTTCCAGCAAATCTTCCCGAATAATGACCAGCGCCAGTCCTGCAGGGCCGAGATTCTTCTGCAATCCGGCAAAAATGACACCGAATTTGCTGATATCAATCTTGCGTGAAAGAAATTCAGAAGTCATGTCAGCGACCAGTGGAATTTCTCCGGTATTCGGGAAATTATGCCAGCGAGTGCCATACAAAGTGTTATTACTTACGATATGCAGGTAGGAAGTGTCGCCGGGCAATTGCGCCGCATCAAATTCGGGAATGCGGCAAAATTTCTCATCCTTGCTGCTGGCAATGTTCAATGCTGTGCCGTAGCGCTCGGCTTCCTTGCTGGCCTTTACTGCCCAGGTGCCAGTTAACACAAAAGCTGCCTTGCGTGCAGACTTTCGACCGATCAGATTAAGAGGTACTGCAGAAAACTGCATCTGCGCACCACCGTGGACATAAAGAATTTTATAGTTGTCCGGGATCCCAGCCAATTCGGTCAATAACGCATCAGTCTTGCAAAGAATTTCGTCGAACTCTTTAGAGCGATGACTGATCTCGATTACTGAAGCGCCCAAATTGTTATAGTCGAGAAATTCCTGTTGTGCCTTTTCCATGACCTCCAGGGGTAGCATGGCAGGTCCGGCACCAAAATTGTAAACGCGTTTCATACTGGTTTCCTGAATTAAACCCTGCAGATGCAGGTGTAGGTATTTAAAGAACGGTAAGTTTAATTACATCATCGATATCGGTGATTGCCTTGAGTGCTGCATCCGAGGGTGCGGAATCGAGATCGATTAAATTATAGGCAATCTGATCTCGGCTCTTGTTGAGCATATCAATCACATTGATATTCTGGTCAGCTAAAACCGACAGTATTTGCCCCAGCATCTTTGGTACATTTTTGTTGCTGATAGCCAGTCGAGTGCCGGGAGTTGCATCACCCGCACGATCCAGAAACAAGGAAGGAAAGTTTACCGAGTTCTTGATGTTGCCGTGCTCCAGAAAGTCCCGCAATTGATCTGCAGCCATGATGGCACAGTTTTCTTCAGCTTCTCTTGTGCTGGCTCCAATATGCGGCATGGTTATTACATCGTCGCGCTGCAATAATTCGGGACGCGGGAAGTCGCTGACGTAACGGCGCAGAGTGCCAGTTTCCAGAGCCTCTTGCAGGGCTTCAGCATCGACAATTTCATCTCTTGCAAAATTCAGCAGGCAAGTGCCAGGCCGCATAATCTGAAACATGCCCCGGTTAATCAAGCCACGAGTAGATTCGAGAACTGGTAAGTGCAGAGAAATAAAGTCGGAACTGGAAACCAGTGCAGACAGATTTTCAATGCGCTTGACCTGACTTGGTAAACGCCACGCGGCATCCACGGAAAGAGCAGGGTCGTAGCCCTGAACCTCCATGCCAAGACTAATCGCCATCTCAGCAACCATAGAGCCAATTGCGCCAAGACCGACGACGCCAAGGGTTTTGCCGGCAATTTCTGAACCGGCAAATCGCTTTTTCTCTTTTTCCATAATGGCAGAGAGCTCGGCATAATCCTTGATGCTGGTTTGTGTGGCGGCAAAATCGATGCCCTTGATGATGTCGCGTGAAGCAAGTAGCAGGCCGCAGAGCACCAGCTCTTTCACAGCATTGGCGTTGGCTCCTGGCGTGTTGAACACTACGACGCCCTGTTCGGTGCAGCTCTCGACGGGCACATTGTTCACGCCGGCACCAGCCCGGGCAATCGCTTTCAGATTGCCATTCACTGCCTGCGGGTCGAGTTTGTGGCTGCGTAACAAAATGGCGTCAGCATTTTCTACTTCGGGCCCTACCAGATAATCCTTTGAGCAAAAGCGATCCAGGCCTCGAGGTGAGATCTGGTTAAACGTCTGTATCCTGAACATGTTTCTTATCCTGCGGTCTGGCGAAGAGATGTGACCGGCGTTCCAGCCCTGTGCCGGGTGCTGAATTAGAGTAACCTGAAAGATTTATTCTTGCTGATTCAAAAGGGTTTGTCCGAAATCAACAAGCAAATCTTGCCGGGATTCCAGCAATTTTCAAAGCGGGCAATTATGTCGTGAATCCACCGGAACTTCCACCCGAATTCTGGTCTCTCTCGTGCCTGGTATTGCCGAGCAGGTCGACAAGTTATGATAGGCTGAAATTCAGGAATTCTGATGAACGAATTACAAGCATCGCTACCTTTCGATTTACCTACCCAGTCCGTGCCGGTACGGCGCATAGTCGGGCGTAATCCCGGGCCCATGACCGGCCCGGGTACCAATAGCTACCTTATAGGCAAGAATTCCTTATGCCTTGTGGATCCGGGTCCCAGGGACGCGATTCAGTTAGCGACCTTCTTGCAGGCTATTGGCGACGCTGAACTTAAATACATTCTTGTAACTCACACTCACCTTGATCATAGTCCCGGCTGTAAGGAGCTGCAGGCGGCGACGGGCGCCGAGCTCGTGGGAATTCAGGCCCCTGATATGCCAGGACACGACCGCGATTTCGCTCCCCAACAGATATGGCAGGACGGAGACACCATCGAAACGGGGGAGTACAGTATTCAACTTGTGCATACACCTGGGCACGTTTCCAACCATTTCTGCTATTTGTTGCTGGAAGAGGGTGTGCTTTTTACCGGCGACCATGTACTGGAAGGCACGACTCCAGTGATTCTGCCCCCTGATGGCAATATGGCAGATTATTTGAATGCATTGGAGCGCTTACAGCGGCTGGCACTACGATCGCTGGCGCCTGGACATGGGCTTCTAATGCTTGAGCCCATGAGAGAGATACAGCAGCTTATCGATCACCGCCTGCAGCGAGAAGCCAAAATTCTGAAAGGTCTGCGGTCACTGAAGGCCTGTGATGAAGCAACCCTGGTGCAGACAGTCTATGACGATGTTGATCCGGCACTCATACCTTGGGCTCTGAAGACGCAACTGGCGCATCTGCTCAAATTGCGTGCCGAAGGCATTGTTGAGCAGCGCGGGAAAATTTGGCGCATTGCCTCCCCTCATCAGGGCAGTCATGGCGGATAAAAGCTGGTATCTGTACATTATTTCCTGTGGCGATAGTAGTCTCTACACAGGCATTACACTGGATGTTGAACGTCGACTGCAAGAGCATCGTACAGGCAGGGGCTCGCGCTACTTACGTAGCCGGCTGCCTTTGAAATTAGTTTACCAGGTAGAGACACCCGGTAAATCTGAAGCGTTACAATTGGAGTATAAAGTTAAGCAACTAACGCGTGCGCAGAAGCTGGGACTGATCACTGCCCAGCCAAAGCTCAAGAAACTCTACAAAATTATTGAAGATGACTGACAATGACAAGTACCGCAGACTCAATCACGAATGAAGTAGAATCACATCCAGTTCGCATACCTGTGGGAATAAGTAGCTGCCTGGTCGGAGATCGCGTGCGTTATGACGGTGGCCACAAAGCGCACTCCTACATAACTCGCACTCTGGGACAGTATTTCGAGTTTCGGACTTTCTGTCCCGAGTTAGAAATAGGTTTGGGTGTTCCCCGTAAACCTATTCGCCTCACAAAACGTGAAGACAAAGTTATTCGATGTGTCGAGATAGGCAATCAGGAAGCTGACTACACGGACGCGCTGGCACATATCGCGGATGAGCAGCGTTCCTGGCACAAAACCCTTTGCGGATATATTCTCAAGAAAGATTCACCCAGTTGTGGCATGGAGCGAGTTAAAGTCTGGTCGGATGATATGCCGACCAGGGATGGCAACGGAATCTATTCCGCCGCATTGGCGAAGAATTTCCCATATCTGCCCATGGAGGAAGAAGGACGACTAGGGGATGCCGTGCTGCGAGAGAATTTTATCCAACGTGTTTTCGCCTTGTACCGCTGGCACCAGATGACGGACTCAGGCATAAGTGTTGGCAAGCTGGTTGATTTTCATGCCCGCCACAAACTGATTATTATGAGCCATGATCAAAATGGCTATCGCGAACTGGGCCGCTTGGTAGCGGCCACGGAGCGTGAATCGCTGGAGACGAATGCTGCGGCCTACCTGCTGAAGTTCATGCAAACCCTAAAAACACGAGCGACACGGGGCAACCATGTCAATGTGCTTCAACATATTCAGGGCTATCTGAAAAATCATCTGGATGCGGCCGACAAGCAGGAAATGCTGCAAACCATCGAGCGGTATCGTGTTGGTGAGATTCCCTTGATTGTGCCGATTACATTACTTAATCACTTTTTTCGCAAATTCCCCAACGACTATATTTCAAATTCCTGGTACATGAATCCCTACCCGGCTGAAATGAGCCTGCAAAATGAAATCTGAACTATTCCCATGATCGAAATCAAGACCATTGATCACGTTGTACTTCGCACCACGAAACTGGATGCCATGCTGGAGTTTTACTGTAATGTGCTCAATTGCGCAGTAGAACGAGAGTTGCCATCCGCAACCGGTCTCGTTCAGCTACGGGCTGGCAGCGCCCTGATTGATCTGGTTACTGTCGACAGCGAGTTGGGGAAGCTTGGTGGTAAGCCACCACAACAGGATGGGCGAAATGTGGATCATTTTTGCCTGACAATCGCCAGACAAACTGAAGAAGTAATTCTGGAATACCTGCAGGCAGCTGGAATTGATTGTGATGGGTTTGCTGAACGGTATGGCGCGGAAGGTTTCGGTAGATCAATCTATATTGAAGATCCCGAAGCGAATGTTGTTGAATTAAAACTGGACTAACTAGCGGTTTCCTAACTGGCCAGAGCTGGGTTTTTTTTAGCAGGTGCAATCTTGAAATTGGTAAAGCCGTAGATTACCGCGACGATTGGGCAAATGAGATTGAAGAAGCAGAATGGCAGATAGGCGAAAGTCGCAACTCCCAGAGTTCCGCTCATGTACGCACCGCAAGTGTTCCAGGGAATGAGCGGAGAGGTCATCGTTCCTGCGTCTTCCAGGCTACGAGAAAGATTTTTTACATCCAGATTGCGGTTTTCATACTCCATCTTGTACATCCGGCCCGGCAATACGATTGAAATGTATTGATCTGAGGTGATGATGTTGGCGCCGATACAGGTCAAAATCGTTGTGGCGATCAGGCTGCCCGTGCTGTGCACAAATGACAGTGCATAATTCACCAGCGTGTTGAGTAGTCCCGTGTAATCCATGACCGCGCCAAACACCATGGCGCAAAGAATAAGCCACACTGTGTTGAGCATTGAGCTCATGCCGCCCCGTGTCATCAGGTCATCAAGGGTTGTATTACCACTGTTCAGCACGAAGCCGTCATACAGTGTCATCCAGATTCCTTTGAAAAATCCCAGGAAAAGGTTGGGTGTCTCTCCTGCAAGATTGGTGATTGCGCTGGGCTGGAAAATCACCGCGAGTACGATCCCCACTCCCGCACCGGTCAGGATTGTAGGAATAGGTGGCAACTTCTTGTTTGCCATAAACAGCAGTACAGCAACTGGCAGTAGCATCAGTGGATTAAGCGTGAAATTCTCACTCAATAGTTCCAGGGTGATCGCGAGGTCATCAGCATTGCTGGCACCGTCAATGTTAAATCCGAGAAACAGGTAAAGGACGAGGGCAATAATGATGCTGGGAATTGTAGTCCATACCATATGAGCAATGTGAGTAAACAGGTCAGTACCAGCAACAGCAGGCGCGAGATTGGTTGTCTCAGATAGTGGCGACATCTTGTCACCAAAATAGGCGCCGGAGATAATTGCGCCTGCAGTAATCTCTATAGACAAACCCATACCGGCTGCCGCGCCAATAAGTGCGATACCGACTGTGCCTGCAACAGTCCACGAGCTACCGATGCTGAGCGCGATAAGTCCGCAAATGATGCAGCTGGCGGCATAATAAATTGCCGGGTCGAGCATCAGCAGACTGTAGTAAATCATGGTTGGGACAGTGCCGGATAATATCCAGCTACCAATCAGCAGCCCAACACTGAACAAGATCAAGATCGGTTTTATTGCGATACCGATTCCTGAAACTATACTGGCTTCAATCTGCTCCCAAGTCAGGCCATTCCGCCAACCGACGATGGCAGCCACCATAGCGCCCACACAGAGAGCGATCTGATTCGGCCCATAGCTGGCGTCTTCACCAAACAGGTAAACGGAGAACGATAACAGACACACAAGCACGACAACGGGAAGAGTCGCCTGCAATATTGACGGTGAGGGTAATGCTGGATCGGAACTGCGCATTTTGTGTGACATTTACTGCGTCAGGAATTGGTCAGGTCCCAAGCATACGCGCAAGGCCGCTGTCATGTCTAATGCAGGCTGTAGCCCCGGGGCGCATGGGGCTGGGATTGGATATGGGGTATAATCCCGCCCTTACACCATACAATGGATTTTGGCCAATAGTTGAACAATTTTCGGAAAATGCTGGAATGCCCGATAGTCTGGGAAGTGACATGAGTAATATTGATCAGTACATGCTTGAGCTGGGCGCAAGAGCGCGAGCAGCATCGCGTGAGATTTGCGCTGCCTCGACGGCGCAGAAAAACAGCGCATTACTCGCAATAGCGAGTGATCTGGATGCATCGCGCCAGGAGCTAATGGCTGCCAATGCCAGGGATTTACAGGCAGGGAAAGCGAAAGGGCTCGAGGCCGCGTTGCTGGACCGGCTTGAACTGAACGAGGCGCGCATTGACCAGATGATAGCTGGCCTGCGGCAAGTGGCAACGCTGGATGATCCGGTAGGTGCCATCTCCGATCTCAAGTTTCGACCCAGTGGTATCCAGGTGGGTAGAATGCGCGTGCCAATTGGTGTTATCGGCATCATCTACGAGTCGCGACCCAACGTTACAATCGAGGCGGCCAGCCTGTGTCTGAAATCTGGCAATGCGACGATTTTGCGTGGTGGTTCTGAGGCAATTGAATCCAACCAGGCCATTGCGGCTTGTATTCGCAAGGGTCTCAAAGAAGCCGGGCTTGGTACAGACGTCGTGCAAGTGCTGGACCGTACCGATCGTGAGGCGGTTGGCAAGATGATTACGATGCCTGAATTTATCGATGTTATCGTTCCCAGGGGAGGCAAGGGCCTGATTGAGCGTATTTCCCGGGACGCCCGTGTGCCCGTGATCAAACATCTCGACGGCAATTGTCATATTTATATCGATGATCGGGCAGATCTGGAGAAAGCCCTGGCTGTCACAGTTAACGCCAAAACCCAACGCTACGGTACGTGCTGTACTCTAGAATCATTACTGGTGGCAAAATCTATCGCTGCAGAAGTACTTCCCCGGTTGCAAAAGGCGCTTGGCAAGCATCAGGTTGAACTACGTGGTTGTGAACAAACTCGACAGATACTCGATGGAGTAGTGGCGGCGACTGAGGAAGACTGGAGCGAGGAATATCTCGCGCCTATACTGTCCATCAAGGTAGTTGAAGATGTGGATGCCGCTATCTCGCATATCAATCAATATAGCTCTCAGCACACTGATTCCATCATTACTGAGGATCATACCCACGCACAGAAATTCCTGCGTCAGGTGGATTCGAGTTCAGTCATGATCAATGCTTCGACTCGCTTCGCCGATGGCTTTGAATATGGGCTTGGTGCGGAAATCGGAATTTCCACTGACAAGTTGCATGCGCGTGGGCCAGTCGGGCTCGAGGGACTGACTTCGCAGAAATATATTGTTCTTGGAGATGGCCACATTCGCCAATGATTGAGCGCTTGGGTGTCTTGGGTGGTATGTTTGATCCTGTTCACAGGGGGCATATCAAGGCTGCGCAATACGCGCTGGAAATTCTCAGGCTGGATCGCATCAGGCTCGTACCCTGTTACCTGCCAAACCATCGCGGTCCGGCCAGCGCGCCTGCTGAAGAACGATTGGAAATGTTGCGGTTGGCAACTGCTGGATTGCCGAATCTGGAAGTTGATGACATTGAAGTCACGCGGCGTGGAACCTCGTATACCGCTGATACCTTAAGTGCATACAAGGAAAGTCTTCCCGATGCCACACTGGTTTTTATCCTCGGCGCTGATGCGTATGCCGGATTTACCCAATGGCACAATTGGCAACACATTTTGGAGTTAGCTCATCTGGCACTGCTGGCTCGCGGCGAAGTGAAGGTACCTGAAAATGTAAGGCAGGAAACGCAATTCGAAACCCGGGTAGAAACAGACCAGCAAAAACTTTTCCAAAGTTCTGCCGGGAAGATATTTTTGGCGAATGGATTTAATTACGAGGCATCTTCAACTGACGTTCGCAATGCATTGCAGTCAGGTGCGACAGAGATACCGGAACTGGATCCGTCAGTACGATGTTACATCAGCAGTAAATCACTTTATCACGCTTAAAGAATTAATTATCAAGGCGGTCAATTGAATAGCAAAGAACTTACGAAACTTGTTGTATCAGCATTGGAAGATGTAAAAGGACAGGCAATAGATTGCATAGATGTGCGCAAATTGACTGACATAACCGATTGCATGGTGATCGTTACTGGCACTTCCAGTACTCATCTAAAAGCATTGGCAGATTCAGTGCAGAAAAAACTCAAGGAAGCAAAGCAGGAAGTAGTCGGCGTTGAAGGTCGTCAGCAGTCCGAGTGGATACTGGTGGACGCAGGCGTGGTTGTTGTACACATTATGTTGGCGCAGGTACGTGTGCTTTATAACCTCGAAGAGCTGTGGAATTTCAGTAGCGCAGCGCAGGGTAAAAAAAGCACGTGAAAACCACGCTCGTTGCTGTAGGTACTCGCATGCCTGGTTGGGTTGAGGCGGGGACAGCTGAATACGAGAAGCGCATTGCGCGGGATTTAGGTTTTACAGTGCGGGAAGTAGCGGCGGCAAAGCGCCATAAATCTGGTGATACTGCGCGTTATATCCAGCAAGAAAGTGACAATTTGCTGGCGCAGGTAAACCAGGGTGATTTCGTGGTTGCCCTGGAAGTCGAGGGCAAACTCATAAGCACGGTTGAACTCGCCAATACTCTGGATCAGTTAAGACTCGATGGTCAGAACCTGACATTACTGGTGGGCGGTCCGGATGGGCTCAGCGATGATTGCAGAAAGCGTGCGAACGCCCAGTGGTCACTGTCGCGCATGACACTGCCGCACCCATTGGTGAGAGTGATTGTTGCCGAGCAGTTGTACCGGGCCTGGAGTTTCCTCAATGATCACCCGTATCACCGTGAGTAAGCTCTGAACTCATTGATTTTACATGAAAAACCTCTAAAAATCGGGGACGAAAAGCGTTACACTCAATCAGGATGGCTTACGGGCAACGCGCAGGTTCTTCAGGGACTTTCCGCGCAGCCGATGAAAAAAGAGAGCGCATACCAGACTAATTCTTAAAAGCAGGAAATTAATCACGCAGATGGCAGTTAAATGGCAGCTAAAGGACCATGAAGCAGAGCGCCGACTTTTCAACCGGCGGCTCATGGTTGCAGGTGTTTTTGTTTTCCTGCTGTTTGTTGCTCTTGTCCTGAAATTGGTGAATTTGCAAATTTACCAGTTTGAATATTTCTCTGCTCGTTCCGATGATAATCGACTGCACTCCCAATTTGTGCCCCCAGCTCGCGGTTTGATTTTTGATAGCAACGGTCGGCTTTTGGCAGACAATCAGCCTATTCACAACCTCACAGTAGTACGAGAGCATGTAGAGGATTTCGATGCTGCGTTTGAATTCCTTGGGTCTTTGATCGATTTGAGTGAAGAAGATATTGAGCAGTTTGAAACCCGCTCGCGTCGCTCTCGTGTGCCGTTCTCTTCTGTGCCGCTGAAGTTTGTTTTAAGTGAAGAAGAAAAGTCTCGCATTGCAGTAAACAGCCACAGACTGCCAGGATTTTCTATAGAGGCGCAGTTTGTGCGGCATTATCCACTTAACGAACTCACCGCGCATTCAATCGGTTATGTATCTGAAATCAATCGCGCGGAACTCGACAGCATGTCTGAGGAAGAGCGCGAGAATTATGGTGGAACCAACCACATAGGCAAGACCGGTATCGAGCGCACTTATGAAGATATTCTTCATGGCCAGGTTGGATTCGAGATTGTGGAGAAAAATAATCGCGGGCAGGTAATGCGAAGACTCGATCGTATTGATCCAGTTGCTGGTAAAAACCTGACACTACATCTGGATAGCCAGCTGCAAATTGCTGCGGAAGAAGCGCTGGGTGATTTGCGCGGAGCAGTCGTGGCCATAGATCCAGCCACTGGTGGTATTTTGGCGATAGTAAGCAAGCCGGGCTTCGACCCCAACCTTTTCGTTACTGGCATTAGCAGCCGCGATTACGGCGGACTTGTGAATGACACAGTGAATACGCCTTTGTTTGATCGTTCCACGAACCCTTACCCACCTGGTTCAACTGTCAAACCTTTTCTGGGTCTCGGTGGCTTGCATAACGGAATCGTGGATTACGATTATGAAATCGAAGATCCAGGGTTCTTCAGATTACCGAATGTCAGCTATCGCTGGGGTGATTGGACGCAGCGGACGCAGATTGGCGGTGGTCACGGCACCATCAATTTGCAGCGGGCGATATACCAGTCGTGTAATACCTTTTTTTATGAATTGGGCCACAAGATGGGAATCGATATGATTCACGGATTTATGGCGCAATTTGGGTTCGGAGAGAATTTTGCCCTGGATATTCCGTATGCTCGCACTGGCGTATTGCCCAGTAGGGAATGGAAGCGCCAGACCCAGGGTGAGCCATGGTATCCCGGCGATACTATCAATATTGCCATTGGTCAGAGCTTTATGTGGGTAACTCCATTACAGCTCGCTGCAGCTGTATCTATTGTCGCCAATCACGGAAAAGTTGTGCAACCTCGTATGCTTAAAGCAATTGACGGTCAAGCATATGAACCTGAACCGGACAATGTGATACCGGATGTCATATTGGAAGATCCGGACTACTGGCGATTTATTGAAGAAGCGATGACCATGGTGGTGCATCGACCATATAACGATAAGTTCAGGGATTACGGCACGGCTTATGCTTCGATAGCCCAGGCAGACCCGGACATGAGCTATAAGATGGCCGGTAAATCGGGAACCTCTCAGGTCGTCAGTATCGATCAAAGTGTTCGTCGTAGCGAAGATATCGAAGTATCAGATTTGAATCGAGACAATGGCTTATTCATGGCATTTGCTCCTGCCGATAATCCGCATATGAAACCCCAAATAGCGCTAGCGGTGTTTGTGGAAAATGGTGAGAGTGGCAGTAATATTGCCGGGCCCATAGCCAAGCAAATTATCGATGCGTATTTGATCGATATTCGCAAGATTGATTTTTCGGCTTCGGAAGTCAGCGCCGATCCGCTCATTAGTCAAAGATGAATTCCAGGGATTTTATTAGACAGTCTGGCGGATTAGAGGCGCCGTCCAGTCGTGCAGCCTCTATTCTGCGTATGATCCATACCGATCCACCGTTACTGGTTGGCATCATCATTCTTTGTGCATTTGGATTGCTGGTGCTGTTCAGCGCCAGTGATGCTGACTTGTCTATTATTCGGCGCCAGGCCATGGCCATGATGGCGGGGCTGGTGGTTATGTTTACGGTATCGCAATTCAACGTGCAGTTTATTCGCAGTTGGTCGGTCAGTATGTATGTTGGAGGACTGGCAATTCTGCTATTGGTTCTTTTTATCGGCGTCGAAGAAAATGGCGCACAGAGTTGGCTGGATCTTCCCGGACTGCCCAGTTTTCAGCCTTCCGAGCTCATGAAGTTTATCGTACCCGCTTTATTGGCCTGGTATTTGGCCAGCAGGCCATTACCACCAAGATTCAAACACCTGTTCTGGTCGCTGGTATTGATCATCGTGCCCGTCGCAATGATCGTACTGCAAAACGATATGGGTACTGCCCTGATGGTCGCCATGTCAGGTATTTTTGTGGTCATGCTGGCAGGCTTACGCTGGCGTATTGTTGTTGCCGGTGTCGTAACTGTATTGCTGGCTTCCCCAGCCTGGTATCTCTTTTTGGCCCAGGAGCACCAGAAAAATCGCATCCTGACATTCTTCAATCCTTACCGTGACCCCACCGGTGCTGGTTACAATATTATTCAGTCACAGATCGCTATTGGTTCCGGCGGAATCTATGGCAAGGGTTATCAGGAGGGTGCGCAGTCCCACCTGGATTTCATACCGGAAAGCAATACGGATTTCATACTCGCTGTGCTGGCTGAAGAGTTTGGTCTGCTGGGCGTGTTATTTCTTATTTGCCTGTACCTGTTTGTCCTGGCTCGAGGTTTTTATATTGCCTATTCCGCCAGTGATATGTTTAGCCGACTGTTGGCAGGTAGTATAACGCTGACATTTTTCCTCTATGTGTTTGTCAATATGGCGATGGTATCTGGCTTGTTACCGGTAATCGGATTGCCGTTGCCATTGATCAGTAGAGGCGGGACATCAGTAGTCACCCTATTTATCGGTTTTGGCCTGCTCATGTCGATTCATACTCATGCACGGCCGAGAATTACCTAACTTATTGAAATATAATAAGTAAATAACATTCTCATCACATCGGCAGGCACTTGTGAGCAGATTTGTGGACTATTTTTCCTTCCCTGCTGGGTCTAATAGTTAAAATAATGTGGGAATTGGACGTTATTTAAGGGCAGTGTGTGCGCATAACTACCTGTAATTACTGGATTCACGAGTAACAAACCATGCTCAGATCAATTCTGCTTCTACTTCTGATAGTGGTAATTGCTTCCTGCGCCAGCGCGCCGGTGACTTCACCAAACGCGGGACGGTATAGCATCAGCCAGGATCGTGCGCCAGATACCAGGGTTGATGTAGCAAACATCCCCGATGTGATTCCCGAGCCATTTACGCGAACTATGGCTGGCAACAGGAGCCCTTATAGTGTGCTGGGCCAAACCTATCACGTG
>Ga0255776_10002979_pt1 | contig 18550 bp, 23 predicted proteins | sample 071ome_19_FD_179974 | JGI IMG/M metagenome (GOLD analysis project Ga0255776, IMG submission 179974) | Coastal salt marsh microbial communities from the Groves Creek Marsh, Skidaway Island, Georgia - 071413AT metaG (version 2) | ecosystem: Environmental > Aquatic > Marine > Intertidal zone >... | reverse complement strand
TGTTTTCTTTCGTCAAACACTTAACGCTAGATGCCGCTGATATGTATCGTTGAAAATGGCAGTGATTGGATTTTATTTTGCGCGAGTTTTCCGAATTAGTGATTAGCTGGCAGCAGCAATTTGGGCGACATGATTTGCCTTGGCAGGTGGACAAAAGTCCTTACAAGGTATGGATATCGGAGATCATGCTGCAGCAGACACAAGTGGAAACGGTTAAGAAATATTTCACGCGTTTTGTTGAAAGATTTCCCACGATCGAGGCATTATCGAACGCGAGCGAAGAGGATGTAATGGCCTTATGGAGTGGGCTAGGATATTACTCTCGGGCGCGAAATCTGCTAAAGACCGCAGTAAAATTGGTGAGCGAACATGATGGTAAGATGCCGAATCAATTCGACCAATTGATTAGTCTTCCTGGTATCGGCAGATCGACTGCAGGTGCGATCCTGTCACTGTCGTTTGGTCGCGCGTGCCCCATACTGGATGGTAACGTCAAACGAGTTTTGTCGCGTGTCTTTGGAGTGAAAGAGGTCGTCAACACAGCTGTGGGTTTGCGTAGGTTATGGAGTCTCGCTGAAAAAAATTTACCTGAATCAGATGCAGACATCTATACACAGGGGTTAATGGATCTCGGAGCGACCATTTGTGCTCGCAAAGTTCCTCGTTGTGATATTTGTCCGCTCGTAAAACTTTGTTATGCGGGCAAACACGGCGAGCAACATAATCTGCCTGTCAGCAAAAAAAGAACTCCGCCCACAAAAAGAGCGTTATATGTGGCAGTTTTCAAATGCTCGGAGAAGTTGCTTTTTGAGAAAACAGCTCATGGCGGTGTGTGGCGTGGGCTTTGGCACTTCATTCATTTAGATGCAATCGAAGACAATACCGTCAATAATTTTTCAAATGATCTGGGGTTCATGATCAAGCACCTCGGCGATATTTCGGTATTTAAATACAGGTTGACACACATTGAGTACGAAGTGTTTGTAAGAGTTATTGACGTCGACCGAGTAAATTTCAAAACCCATAGCGCAATCTACAAATGGTTTGAAAGGGGTGATGTAGGCAGAATAGGAACTCCTCGGCTAGTAGATAAAATTATCAATTTGAAACTCTAATGTAAGTCTCTGTGGCGCGTTACGATATCGTATTCACTTTGCAAGGTCTTGCCAAGTTGATCGACCACATACACGGATCTGTGCTTCCCTCCGGTGCATCCGATACATATCGAGACTAACTTTCGACCATCTTCTTTGAATTTGCTGGACCACGTTCCGATGAAGACGGAGATATCCTTTATAAATTCGTAAACTGCGATGAAATCGGAGAAGTACTGTTCGATCTCAGGAGACAATCCATTGAAAGATCGTAAGTCCTCCTCGTAGTAGGGATTTGGAAGACAGCGTGCATCAAAAACAAAATCCGCATCCAAGGGTACGCCGTTTTTAAATCCGAAGGACTGGAGAATCAGAGTGAAATCGAGATCGCTGATTTTTATTGTGTCTTTTATGTGAGACCGAAGTTGAGTTGGTGACAGTCCGCTTGTGTCTAGATGGGTCGCGATTGCTCCAATAGTTGCGAAGAGTTCACGCTCTTTGCGGATGCAATCCAACACCGTGCTTGAATGTGCAGCAAGTGGGTGAGGTCTTCTAGTCTCAGAAAACCTGCGAACGAGATCTTCATCTGTCGCATCCAAGAAGATGATTTTGATCTCTTTATATTTTAAGACGAATTCGTTGAGATGGACCTTTATCTGGGTCAGTGTTGAGGCGTTCCTGATATCCACACCGATTGCAACACGACTATAGCCTCGGTTCTCAAGAGTCTCAATACAGGGCTCCAAGAGCGTTAGTGGAAGATTGTCGATACAATAAAATCCAAGGTCTTCAATGATTTTCAGTGCCACACTTTTGCCTGATCCGGACATCCCCGTGACTACCGTAATCTCCACGTTTTGGCCTCTGTGATTTTGAAAGGATCTAGCTATTCCCGATCGCGGAATTTTGTCGAGCCATGAATTCAGCGGTGCTATCGATTCCGCGCAACTGGAGCACAAAGTTACGTACCGCAGCCTCTATTAACACTGCTAAATTACGACCAGCTGCGACAGGAAGCTGTACTTTTCGGACGTCAACGCCAAGTATGGTTTCAGTTGTCGCTGTTAGTGGTAGGCGGTCACTGGTCGAATGGTTCGAGGAGGTAACTTTAACTAGTTCGACTATGAGTTTAAGATTTTTTCTCCTTCGGACAGCAGTCTCACCAAATATCGTTCGAATATTTAACATTCCAAGGCCTCGAACTTCCAGGTAGTCTTTTAAAAGCGCAGGGCTCCTGCCTTCGAGCGTTTTTGGGGCGATATGAAAGAGTTCGACAACATCGTCTGCTACGAGCCCAGAACCCCGGGATATAAGTTCGAGCGCCAGTTCGCTTTTTCCAACTCCACTTTTCCCAGTGATCATCGTGCCTACTCCAAGTACATCTAATAAAACGCCATGCTGGGTTACGTGTTCAGCTAGCACTCTTCCAAGGTATGTTCGGATGACCCAAATAATTTGTAAACTAGGTAGAGTGGTTGCCAGCACAGGGATGCCTTCGGTACGGGCAAAATTTAAAATCGAACTCGGACAGACCTCATCGTCCGAAATAATCAAGCATGATGTGTTATCTCTTCTGAGTTTATTTAGCGCCTCAGTCTGCGCGCTACTAGTCATCGTCGCAAAATGTGCTGCTTCGGTCCGACTGAATATTTGAATCCAATTTGGGTGTAGTACGTTTAGGTGTCCAATAAGGCCGTGTGAAGAACGGTTTACATTTTCAGTATTTAGGCTGTTTGAATCAGCGTTACCACGCAAGATCCACGATAGATTGAGTGATTCTTGATTTTCAGAATATATTTGATTGACCGTGATGTGTGACATCGGACTTGCCCAGAATGTTTAAAACGGTATTTTCGTTAGAGCACGAAACGAGAGCTTCGCGATTCTCGACCCTACTGAATACCTCGGCGAAATGTGATAGTAAATCTAGATGTTGAGTTTGGTGTTTTGTTCTCGGTGTAAGTAATGCGAAGACTAAGGTTACGGGTCGATGGTCATTAGATTCAAACTGGATGGGGTTCGCCAGACGAACGAAGACGCCACAAAATCTTTTTAAGTTTGGTAATTTTCCGTGTGGTATTGCAACCCCGTGCCCTATGCCAGTCGACCCGATCCGCTCTCTGGCAAATAACGCATCAAATACCTCAGACCGAGGAATTGCTTGCGATTTCTCCACAATCAAACCAATTTCTTCAAATAGCCGTTTCTTGCTAGATATATCTACATCGAGCCGAACCGTTACACATTCTAATAGTTTTTGCACTCCTATTTTAGCCTTCATGTTAAAACTTCCTTCTCATACTAGAAGGTAGTATGCCAAGTTGTTCTCGATATTTTGCAACCGTCCTTCTCGCAACTTTGATATCTCTTCCTTTCAGCAGCATTTGGATTTTTTGATCGCTGAACGGCTTATGCGCGTTTTCGTTTTTAATGATTTTCGCAATAAGCTCTTTAATGTACCTTGAAGATGCGTTTTCTTCTCTGCTTAATTGCGCAGAGAAGAAATATTTAAGTTCATAGATTCCTCTCGGTGTTGCGATATATTTTCCATTCGTTGCTCTCGACACGGTCGATTCATGTATTTCCAGACGGTCTGCAACTTCTTGCAAGGTTAGTGGCTTTAGTCCCTTACTGCCTTCTTGCAGAAAATCTCGTTGTATATCGAAGATTACCGCGGCCACACGTATTAAGGTGTTTTTTCGTTGCTCTACGCTTCGAGTGACGTATTTTGCGTCTACCAGGTATTTGCGGATTTGCTCATTGATGACGTCCCGGTTTTGTGAAGACAAAGTATCGTAATCAGTGCTCAGCACCACGTTGGGTATCGACTCTGAGTTGATTTGGATTACCACCTTATCATTGTCCCGGCTTAGCGTGAGATCTGGAATTATTTCCAAATGATGACTCGGTGCCTTATCCATTACTGGATGAGATTTTAGAGTGGTGATCAGCTCAATCGCCTTTTCTACATCCGAAGCCTTACACCCTATCGACATCGCGATTTTCTGGCAATTTTTGGTACTAAGTTGTTTCAAGTGCTCTCGAACTATCCTAATAGCGATATCCTGGATATGCGTGGGATGCTTAGATTTTAAGATTTGGAACGTCAGAAAGTCCGAAAGGTTACGAGAACCTACCCCGTTGGGCTCCAGCGCCTTCAGATATTCGTTACACCTTTCAAAGTCGTTTTCAGCCCAATTAGAATTTTTGGGGAAATTGAGTCTAAGATCGGAAAAAGTATCGGTCAAAAATCCTTTTTCATCAACAGAGTCGATCAGGAATGTCACTAAAAGTCTGTCTGTTGCGCTAATGTTGTTACTGATTAATTGGTCTTTTAGCTCCATCCGGAAGCTCTCAGGTGTAGTAGCCCTAAAATTTTCTTGCCGAGCATGCGCGTCAACTGGGACGTTAGAAGTCAGCTGATCTCGCGGGCGTAGATATCCGTTATCGGCGCTGTCCCAGGTTGTCTCTGTCTCTTCCCATTCGAGGTCTTCGACTCGTACTTCTTGTGAATGAATATCGACTTCGATAAATGGATTTTCTTCGCATATCGTACGCAAAGATTGTGCAAGCTCCATGTTGTTCATCGCCAGAAATTTTAGCGATTGCTTTAGTTCTGGCGTCAGACTTAAACTTTGCTTTTGTCCGATTTGTAAAGCTTGTTTCACTGTCGAATCAACTCTATTTGTTCGCTATAAGACGATGTGCGCCGATTATCAAAGCGTGAATTGTTCTCCGAGGTACACCTTTCTGACCGTTTCATCTCCCACGATGGTGTCGGTGTCTCCGCTAGCGAGTAAGTTCCCTTGGTTAATGATGTAAGCTTTGTCACACACATCCAGTGTTTCTCTCACATTATGGTCGGTGATTACCACACCGATTTTTTTTGTAGCTAGGAATTTGATGATTTTTTTTACGTCAATCACTGCGAGGGGATCAACGCCAGCGAACGGTTCATCGAGCAGAATAAAACTTGGTGAACTAGCCAGCGCGCGCGCTATTTCTACGCGGCGGCGCTCTCCTCCTGATAGAGTAAACGCCCGACTTTTTCTTAGGTGGGAAATATTTAATTCGTCCAGTAACTCATCTAAACGCTGTCTTTTGTTTTGAGACCCATTGAGTTCAAGGACTGCAAGTATGTTCTGCTCCACATTCAATTTTCTGAAAATAGAGGCTTCTTGTGGCAAGTAACTGATGCCTAACCTGGCTCTTTTGTGTATTGGAAGCTTGGTGATGTCCACGTTGTCCATCAATAAGGATCCACTCGTACACCTAGTAATTCCGACGATCATGTAAAACGTCGTGGTTTTTCCCGCCCCGTTGGGACCCAGCAAACCGACAACTTCGCCTCTTTTTACCTCTAAGGATACGTTCTCGACAACGACTTTAGATCGATATTTTTTATGAAGAGAGATCGCTCTTAGCACTTTTCCGATCTCCCAAGTCGTTGGTTTGCAAGTCTCAGGCGCGAGCTATTGATCTTTTGTTTTTGGCTTGATGATTGCTTTGACTCGGCCAGAGTCCTCTGATGAGCCTGAGCCATCGACCATGAACTGCTCTGTGCTTGCATCGTATGAAATAAATGGTCCGTGTACCTCATCTTCGTCTCTCCAGAGCCTTGCGTTTCGAAACATACGCAACTCATCGGTTATCGCGTTGTACTCGATCCGCTCTGCTTCCCCTTCGATAAAGTCATCGTATCCTTCGCGCTTTTGTTTAAAGTACGCGAGTTTTCCGATGGCTATTCCTTTTTTAAATTCATCATTTTCCTGAATGACGGTCAATTCATCTGCGCGAATTACGAGGGTCCCTTGGGTCAGCACGACGTTACCCTCGAATGTCGCAGTGCTGGTTTTGTCGTCCATTGTTCCACGATTTGCTTCTATGTTAATGGGTTGTGCTCTATCAGCATTCTCCGCAAGTAGTGAAGTAAAGCAGCCTGTGGTAAGTACAAATAAAATCGATGAGAAAGCGATCTTGGCGTTCATGATGTTATTTTGCGATCAAAGTAAGTGATACATCTGAATTTAGCATGAGTAGCCCTTCTTCGTTATCGTACGAGAATCCGACGCCTCTTCCCGTAAGAGTTTCTCTTGTGAAATTCGCTGGTTGGTCCGATGTGACTAGTCCGGTTTTCAGATCGATGTGAGCAGAAGTAGTGGTAGCGGTGGTCTTAGGGCGCTTATCAGGTGGGATAAACGACAATGTCACATTACCACGGAGATCCAACTTATCCCGCTGGAGCATTTCTCCCATATCGGCTGAAGTGACACCTATGGCTTGTGTTGCAGTATTGTGGACGACGTGAGGTCTTGTCATCCTGAACGATGTTCCGTCGTCTGACCCAAAAACTGTGTCCGCGTTCAAGGTAAACTCGAGTCCACCAGAAGAGTTAAATCGCTGAACTTGTGCATTCTCAATAAAAAATTTTGGGCTCGTTTTAGAGGAGAGCCCGCGCGCGTGTTCCGCACGAAAATAGATTTCGGACCAAGAAAATATTGCAAGTGCAAATAGTGCCAAAATCAGAGCCACTTTTTGAAGAGTTGTTACGTTCATTCCGACCAGAACCTTCTTGTTATAGGCGCCCACCTATCCGTTGATCGTAAGATCAGTTCAGCAATTTCTCTGACTACTCCGTCGCCTCCACGTTTGCTGGACACGTGATCAACAGCGTCTAGAACCTCGGGGCATGCGTTACTTGGGCAAGCTGAAAAACCACACATCATAATAACTGTCAAATCTGGCAAGTCATCGCCGACGTACGCTACTTCTTCTCGCTTTAGGCCTGTAGTTTCCAAAAACTTTTGGAGATCTTTTTCCTTATTACTCGAACCCACATATGTGTGTTGTATACCTAGGTCTTTGATCCGCTCTCCCAGAGCATCTGAGTTCCTTCCGCTAATAACCCCGACTAATATCTGTGCATTCAGGAGAAGTTGGATGCCGAGCCCGTCTTTGACATCAAAGATTTTTATTTCTTCTCCACGCGCGGAGTAGTGTAGTTTTCCATCAGTCATAACACCATCAACGTCCAGAAGAACGGCTTTTATTACAGCAAGATTACTTTTCACATTTTTCATTACAGTAGTTTTGTTTGCATGATTTGATGGAGTCCAATAATTCCTACCGGTAAGTCCCCGCCGTCAACGGCAACTAAGTGATTGACCCTAAGCCGCTCCATAGTCGATAGAGCTTCCGACACAAGAGCGTTACAACTGATGGATTTGGGATTCTCTGACATTATTTGAGCAACTTTTAATTCTTTTAAATCCGAGCAATTCTCTAGAGCTCGGCGTAAATCTCCGTCGGTAATAATACCGACCGTTTTTTTATTTTTGGTTACCAAGGTCGCGCCAATCTTTTTATCTGTGATTTCCATTATTGCGATACGAATATCAGCCTCGACCGAGATTGTGGGTAAGTCAGATTGCATTTTCATAACATCGCTCACACGAGTGAGTAGCTGTTTCCCCAAGGAGCCACCAGGGTGAGAGCGGGCGAAATCTTTCGCAGAGAAACCTTTTTCTGAGAGTAGTGCAACCGCAATTGCATCACCCATGACGAGTGCCGCAGTTGTGCTCGTTGTGGGCGCAAGTCCCAATGGGCATGCCTCACTGCCGACACCGCAGTCAATGTTAACATCTGCGAGTTTCGCCAGGGATGAGTTAGCGTAGCCAGTGAGGGTAATGATCTGTATGGCTTCTCGTTTTAGTATCGGGATCATTGATGTTATCTCCCGAGTCTCCCCTGAATAAGAAATGGCGATGACTATGTCGTCATTAGTTATCATGCCAAGATCACCATGATTGGCCTCCGCAGGGTGGACAAAGAAGGAGGGGGTTCCGGTGCTGGACAGTGTGGCGGCAATTTTGCGACCGACATGGCCGGACTTTCCGATTCCCATTATTACAACTTTGCCCTTGCAGGCTGACAGCAACGCGCAAGCTTTGTTGAACGATTCGTCGAGTTTTTTTCGTAAGTCTTGAAGCCCTGTTATTTCTATTTCAAACACTGTTCGAGCAGTCTCAACATACTGATCTGTGGACATTTTCCGTGAGTCTCTCTGTTCGGTGGATTATGCGATCGAGTATACCGTATGCTTAATGCAGCAGAGTGATTCATTGAGCTAAATAAGAAGACAACAGGACTAGGATTGAGATAAGCGTTGCGGTGGAGCATGCGGGATTGTGTTAACTTCTACGCCTAGGACGGTTTTCTCAGAATATTCTTAGTCTCACCAAGTTAGAACCGAATGCTTAAACCATCGGACGTGATCAAACTGACAAAAGTCAAATTCTCCTACGCTAGTGGGGCGATCTTTGACGATCTGAGCGTAGGTTTTCCCAGGGGCAAAGTAACGGCTGTAATGGGGGGTAGTGGATCCGGCAAAACCACAATACTGAAGTTGATTGGGGGGCAAATTAAGCCAAATTCTGGTGACGTTTCATATGGCGGTGAGAGCATTAATCAGTTCAGCTATGATCAGCTTTTCCGATTTCGACGGAAACTGGGGATGTTGTTTCAGTTCGGCGCGTTGTTTACCGATCTCAATGTGTTCGATAACGTCGCATTTCCTTTGAGGGAGCAGTCCTCGTTGCCGGAGGTGGCCATCAGAGATCTGGTCCTTTTGAAGCTACACACAGTGGGTCTTCGTGGCGCCTCGAAATTGATGCCTTCGGAGCTGTCGGGCGGAATGGCTCGGAGAGTCGCGCTAGCGCGGGCGATCGCTTTGGATCCTGAGGTCATGCTTTACGATGAGCCATTTACTGGGCTGGATCCGATATCTACGGCGATAACCGGTGATTTGATTAGGCGTTTAAATAATGCGCTTGGCATTACCTCCATTTTCGTGACGCACGATATCAAGGCGTCTTTTAAAGTCGCGGACGAGGTAGTGCTTCTGTCCAGAGGTCAAGTTACGGCTCGTGGCACACCGCAGGAGCTTATCGCCTCTCAGGATCCGTTTGTTCGACAGTTTGTTGGTGGTGAGGTTGATGGTCCTGTTCCATTTCATGTCGTGTCCGAGAGTATTGCGAAGGACCTCGGAATCCCCGTTTCTCACTGGCTAAAAAAATGATTGTCAAAACTTTGAGTAGTCTAGGCCACGCCATCATCGATTCAATTTGGAGACTGGGTGTAGCCAGTTCTTTTATCGCGAAAGTATTAACTCGGTCATCAATCGTTTTGCGTAGGCCACAATTATTGGTGGACGAGATACATTTTGCAGGTGTGCTTTCTATGGTCATCATAGTGGTCTCGGGGTTATTCGTCGGGCTGGTTTTGGGACTTCAAGGCTATGAAACGCTAAAACGTTACGGCTCCACTGGTGCAGTTGGTACTCTAGTAGCCTTGTCTCTAGTCAGAGAGTTGGGGCCGGTCGTATCCGCGCTGTTGTTTGCAAGTCGGGCTGGTTCCGCTATCACAGCTGAGATAGGCATTATGAAAACAACTGAACAACTTTCAGCTATGGAGATGATGGCGGTGGATCCACACGCCCGAGTGATCTCTCCAATGTTTTGGGGTGGATTTATCTCCATGCCCTTGCTTGCCGCGATCTTTTCCGCGTTTGGCATCCTTGGAGGCTACCTCATCACGGTTGTTGTGATCGGTGTGGACGGTGGAGCATTTTGGTCACAAATGCAAGCTAGCGTCGATTTTTATCATGACATCTTAAATGGGGTGATCAAAAGTGTTGTTTTTGGCTTCGCCGTTAGCTCGATCGCAGTCTTCGAGGGCTATTCTGCTGTACCCACCGCGGAAGGTGTATCCAGGGCAGTAACGCGAACGGTGGTAACCTCAGCGTTAGCTGTATTGGCGTTAGACTTTGTGTTAACGGCGTTTATGTTTACAGGAGGCGTTTAAATGCAGAGAGCGAGAGTTGATTTATGGGTTGGGCTGTTCGTTGCGTTAGGATTATTGGCGTTATTGTTTTTGGCGCTCAAAGCGGGAAACGTAGATTCCATGTTTAAGTCCGAGGGTTATCAGATTCATGCTGAGTTCGATAACATTGGCGGGCTTAAAGCCAAGGCGCCCGTGAAGAGTGCGGGCGTGGTTGTGGGCCGGGTCGAGTCTGTGTCTTTTAGCAATGAGAGTTTACGTGCAATTGTGAGCGCGAGAATAGATGAAGAATTCAAGTTTCCTAAAGATAGCTCCCTTTCGATTTTAACGGCTGGCCTGCTGGGAGACCAATTTTTGGGAATTGACCCAGGGGGCGATGTGGACAATCTTGTCGATGGCGACAGAGTTCGTATCACACAATCTGCCATTGTTCTTGAGAAAGTGATTGGCCAATTTCTTTATGGCAAGATGTCTGATAGTGGTGGTAATTGATCGGCTGCTTTTGCAAGCGGTCCATTTTAGAATTTTTGGAGTAAAGCAAATGAAGCGTGTCGTTCACAGATTGTTCATTTTGGTGACCGTTTATCTAGTTATGTGGAATGCTCTGGCACAGGCCCAGTCACCTGATGAATTGGTCAAAACGACCATTGATTCAATAATGAATGCGATAGAGACGGATGAAAAAATCTCAAAAGGTGATATCGCTGCAACACTACAATTTGTGGAAGCGCGAGTTGCGCCTCATTTCGATTTTTCCCGAATGACCAGGCTCGCCGTAGGCCGCCCCTGGCGTCAGGCGAAACCTGAGCAAAGGGAGGTGCTCATCAGCGAGTTTCGAACGCTACTTATCAGGTCCTATGCGGCCGCGTTTACTCGTTTTAAAGGGATCAAAATCGAGGTTTTGCCACTGAAAAAATCTTCAAAGCCAGAGTGGGCGACGGTCGAGTCTATTATTCGATTACCCACGGCAGTTGCTCAACCAATTTCCGTCAATTACGAGATGGAGTTCATCGAAGGTAGGTGGCTGGTTTTTGATTTGCAAATAGACGGCGCTAGCTTGATCATCAACAATCGTTCTATTTTCAAAAGAGAAATCGATACATCGGGCATCGAAGGGCTCATAATCGCGCTCAGACAGAAAAACGCCGAAGCGTTGGTTGCTGACCAGTCGCCGCTGAGGTGATCTTATGGTCATTTGTGATCGGGGCGTGACCCTATTCGTTAGAGGAAAAGTGGACCTGTCGAACTTCAATGATCAGCTACATTTCATAGAGAAAAATCTGACTGAGGGTATTGAGTCCATTGATTTCGAGGCAGTGACAGAGTTTGATTCATCGATCGTGTCACTGATGCTCTTTTGTCTCCGTTTTGTTGACAAGCACATCACATTTGTCGGTTTGCCTGACGCTGCAGTAACGTTGGCGAAACTCTATGGTGTTGACGAATTGTTAACAGTCAGGTGAGTTTGAGTACGAATACTTCAGTGGCAATTAACGTTCGGCAGGTTTCCAAGAAATTTGGACGTATCAAAGCTGTCGAGAGTGTCGATTTGCAGGTCAAGTCAGGGGAGTTTTTTGGTCTTCTAGGTCCAAACGGAGCGGGGAAAACGACATTAATTAACATTATTGCAGGTCTCTGTCTTGCGGATTGTGGTCGGGTCGAGGTGATGGGTCATGATGTCGTTAAAGACTACCAGAGTGCAAGACGAGCGCTGGGTGTTGTTCCTCAAGAACTGGTGTTTGACCCTTTTTTCACTGTCCGAGAGACGCTGAGATTTCAATCGGGTTACTTTGGCATTAAACATAATGACGACTGGATTGATGAAATCTTAGATAATTTGAATTTAGTTGATAAGGCTGACGCAAACATGCGTTCTTTGTCCGGTGGGATGAAGAGAAGGGTGCTGGTTGCCCAAGCGCTGGTTCACCGGCCGCCGGTCATTATTCTCGATGAACCAACAGCAGGAGTGGATGTTGATTTACGAAGAGGATTATGGGGCTTCATCCAAAAACTAAATAATCAAGGCCACACGATTGTTCTCACGACTCACTACCTTGAAGAAGCAGAGAGTTTGTGTAACCGCGTAGCAATGTTAAAGGCAGGCGAGATCGTACTTGTCGAGGACACGACTAATTTGCTGCGACGAGAGAAAGAATCACTGCTCCGGGTGAGGCTTAAGGGGGAGGCTCCTTACGAGTTCAAGCCACGTGGCTACGCTCGCTTAGTTTCCGTGACCGACGGTGAATATTTAATCAAACTTTCTGGACCGAGCGAGGTAGAAAATATTCTCAAAGATTTAAGAGAATCCGGATTCGAGATAGATAAGATGGAGATCGAAAGAGAAGACTTGGAGGACGTATTCTTATCAATTATGACGGGTAACAAGTCTTCGTGAGTGCCTATGAGCGGATTTAGAACACTATTTCGAAAGGAGATGCTGCGATTTTGGAAGGTTGGTTTTCAAACGTTGGGGGCCCCAATCCTTACGTCGCTTTTATATCTCCTTATTTTCTCGCATGCTTTAAAAGGTCGAGCTGAAGTATATCCCGGATTAGGTGTGGATTACGTCACTTTTTTGGTGCCAGGTCTTGCGATGATGAGTTTGCTACAAAATGCATTTGCAAATTCCTCTTCCAGTCTGACGCAGTCTAAAATTATGGGTAATATCGTATTTTTACTGCTTACTCCAATATCTCATTTTTCGTTTTTCATTGCTTATATTCTTGCGGCATGTGTGCGTGGGACCTTGGTGGCATTAGGGGTTGTTCTTGCATCACTTTTTTTTGTTGAGTTGCCCGTGAACAATATCGCATTAATTATTTTTTTCGCTGTTTGTGGAGCCGTGATGCTCGGATCGTTGGGTCTAATTGCGGGCGTGTGGGCGGAAAAATTTGATCAGATTGCCGCTTTTCAGAATTTTGTAATTCTACCTATGACATTTTTGTCTGGAGTTTTTTACTCGGTTGAGAAGTTGCCTGCATTTTGGAAGTGGATATCACACGCTAATCCGTTTTTCTACTTGATTGACGGCTTTAGGCGTGGTTTCTTTGGTCACTCTGATGCCGAGATATATATCAGCGTGAGTGTGGTCTCCTTAGCTACACTATCGTTATCATGTGTTTGTTTGCACATAATTCGCAGTGGTTACAAGCTGCGCACATAAAAAGGAAGTTATAGATGGTTACTCCGGGTGATGTTAAGACATATATTGAAGAGTCACTTGACTGTGAACATATTGAGGTTAACGGTGATGGTCAGCATTTTGAGGCGGTAATTGTTAGTGCCTCGTTTGAGAGCAAAAATCGGGTACAAAGACATCAGATCGTCTACGCGGCGCTTGGAGAGCGTATGAAGGCAGAAATTCATGCCTTATCAATGAAAACGCTCACGCCTGCTGAGTGGAACGCGTAACACGGACGTAACAATCGCGTGGAAAAGCTTGTCATCGAGGGCGGAGCCAAGCTCTTTGGAGAGGTGCGCGTCTCGGGGGCGAAAAATTCAGCACTTCCCATTTTGTGCGCCAGCTTATTGACATCTGAAGAGGTTGTCGTTCGCAATCTACCTCATCTCGAGGATGTGACTACGATGCTCACGCTTTTGGGACACATTGGCGTAGGTGTCGAGTTGGGTGACAAGTTGGCGGTTACTCTCGCCGCTGACTCGGTGGGAAAGCTAGAGGCGCCCTACGATTTGGTTCGAACGATGCGAGCGTCAATTTTGGTTCTGGGGCCGATGGTGGCCAGATACGGAAAAGCTCGGGTGTCAATGCCTGGCGGCTGTGCAATTGGGCAGAGGCCTGTAGACCAGCACGTGAAGGGGCTCGAAGCGATGGGAGCGAGAGTGGCTATCGATAATGGCTATCTTTTGGTCACAGCGGATCGGTTGGTTGGAGCGGACATTACTTTTGACCTCGTGACAGTCACAGGAACGGAAAATTTGATGCTTGCAGCCACGCTTGCAGATGGTGTGACCACGTTGCGAAACTCTGCAATGGAGCCGGAGATAGTCGATTTGGCTAGTTGTCTGACAAAGATGGGGGCCAAAATAAGCGGTGCTGGGACCGATACGATTCGGATTGAGGGGGTTGAGAGGCTTCGAGGCTTTGATCACTTTGTGATGTCAGACCGTATCGAGGCTGGTACTTACGCAGCAGCGATCTCTGCTGCTGGTGGTGAAGTACTTCTGCGGGAAGTGGATAAAGATATTATGAACACGATGCTTGCGAAGCTTGGCGAGGCGGGTGCAGATGTGGATACGTCAGCTGATGTTCTCAGTGTAAGAGTTCATAAGCGACTTAGGGCTGTGAACATCAAAACCGCCCCATACCCTGGGTTCCCTACGGACATGCAGGCTCAATTCATGGCGTTAAGCACGGTCTCGGATGGGACGAGCCTGATTACCGAAACCATTTTTGAAAACCGGTTTATGCACGTGCAAGAGCTCAAGCGTCTCGGCGCGAATATTGACATTCAGGGTAATATGGCGGTGGTACATGGCGTTGACAAACTTCTCGGCGCTGAGGTCATGGCAACTGACTTGCGAGCGTCTGCTGGTTTAGTGGTGGCCGGACTGGTGGCATCAGGCACGACGACCATCGGCAGAATCTATCATCTCGATAGAGGCTACGAAAGAATCGAGGAAAAGCTTGTTGGCTTAGGTGCCATGATCAAGAGAGTTTCGGGTTAGATGCGATATCGTTCGCGTGCTACGCATTAATTTTTCGGTTTAATTTGAATGAGTCATGACTGATATGGTTACCATTGCCCTCTCAAAGGGGCGGATTTTAGAGGATACGCTTCCATTTCTTGCTGGAATGGGAGTAGTGCTAGTTGAGAATCCTGAGAAATCACGAAAACTGATTATTGGCACGAGTGACCCTCGTCTTCGAATCATAATTGTTCGAGCGAGTGACGTGCCGACTTACGTGCAGAGGGGTGCAGCAGATCTTGGTGTGGCTGGAAAAGATGTCTTGTTGGAGCAGTCGGGAGATTCATTATTCGAGTTGGTGGATCTTGGTATCGCTCGGTGCAAGATGATGGTTGCAGCGCCGGTTGATTTTGATTATCAAAGGGCTCTGAGTAGTAATATGAGATTGCGTGTTGCTAGTAAATACCTAAGGACCGCTAGTGCTCATTTTGCTCGCAAAGGCATACAAATTGACCTTATCAAACTGTATGGGTCCATGGAACTCGCTCCTTTAGTTGGGCTTGGAGATGTCATCGTAGATTTAGTGTCTACAGGAAAGACTTTAGAGGCAAACAATTTGGTTCCTGTCGAGGAGATTTTAGAGATCAGTTCGAGGCTGATTGTTAACACCTCATCCCTGAAGCTCAAGCGTGGCCTGATCCAACCATTTATCAACGCTTTTGAGCGAACTTCAAGTTAATTAAAGTCTCCATCATGCCAAAGCTAAAATTTCTATCGACGCTGGATTCAGAGTTTGGCGCTACATTAGACCGTATTCTTCAAGTTGAGCAAGAAACAGCAGGGTCGATCGAGGCTTCCGTGGATGAGATACTTGCGGCTGTTAGGGCTGAGGGAGATGCGGCGTTAGTCGAGTACACAAATCGCTTTGATCGTACGTCAGTTTCATCTGTTGAAGAGTTGGCGCTCAGTCGTAAGGATTTGAGGGTTGCGAAATCGCTCGTTGACGAGTCAGTCGTTGACGCATTGACGCAAGCGGCTGACAGGATTCGCGATTACCATGAGCGTCAGAAGAATGAATCCTGGTCTTATATTGATGATTTCGGCAATCGGCTGGGGCAAAAAATAACGGCAATTAATTCAGTCGGATTATATGTGCCCGGAGGAAAAGCGGCCTATCCTTCGTCAGTGCTGATGAACGCAATTCCCGCAAAAGTGGCTGGTGTTGACGAGGTCGTGATGGTTGTTCCATGTCCTGACGGACTCATCAGCCCAGTTGTACTAGCGGCTGCGGACATAGCAAATATCGATCGAGTTTTTAAAATAGGAGGTGCTCAAGCGATTGGTGCCTTAGCTTACGGGACAGAAACAATTCCGCGAGTCGATAAGATTGTCGGACCGGGCAACGCTTACGTTGCTGCAGCGAAAAAAAAGGTTTTTGGTGCGGTTGGTATCGACATGATCGCTGGCCCATCCGAGATACTCATTGTGTGTGACGGATCGGTCGACGTTGACTGGATCGTTATGGATCTTTTTTCTCAGGCAGAGCACGATGAACTCGCGCAATCGATACTCATAAGCGATAATGAGCAATTCTTGCGAGCCGTGCAAAGTCGGATAGAGGCTGTGGTTGAAGACATGCCTCGTAAAGATGTGATTAGCTCATCCCTGACGGACAGGGGAGCGTTAATCTTGGTGCGTGATCTTAATGAGGCATGTCAACTTGTGAATCAGATCGCACCAGAGCATCTAGAGCTGTCGGTAGCAGATCCCAGCAAACTCATCGATCAGATTTCGAACGCAGGTGCAATTTTTGTAGGTAAGTACACATCTGAGTCTCTCGGTGATTATTGCGCCGGCCCGAACCACGTTTTACCCACCTCTGGAACGGCAAGATTTTCATCTCCACTCGGCGTCTATGATTTTCAAAAAAGGTCTAGCGTGATCGAGGTGAGTCGTTCTGGTGCCAGGGAGTTGGGTTTGATAGCCGCAACGCTCGCCAGGGAGGAGGGTCTAGAAGCTCATGCGGCATCTGCGGAAAGACGATTTAAGTAACATGAGTAAATTTTGGAGTGATATTGTCAAAGGCCTAGACCCTTACGTTCCTGGCGAACAGGCAAACGATGCCTCGATCATCAAGCTCAATACAAACGAGAATCCTTACGCGCCTAGTCCGAAGGTCATAGAGTCAATTAGAGACTCTTTGGGAGACCAGTTGCGTCTGTATCCTGATCCTCAGGCGTTGGTTTTACGCGAGACAATTGCTGAGAGAGAGGGCGTGCGTGCCAGTAACGTTTTTATTGGTAATGGGTCTGACGAGGTCTTGGCACATGCATTTCGCGCTTTATTTAAAGTTGGCGAGACGGTTTTTTTTCCCGATATTACCTACAGTTTTTACCCAACGTACTGTAAGTTGTTTGATCTCAATTACGAACGAGTCGCGCTCACGACTGATTTCGAGATAGATCTCGAGCTTTACCCGTCCCGGTCTGGTGGGATTATCTTCCCGAACCCGAATGCTCCGACAGGTATACAAAAAGATCGTCCGGCGTTAGAGCGATTTTTGCAGTCTCGACCGGATACTATTGTTGTAATCGACGAGGCTTACGTCGAGTTTGGAGCGCAGACATCTTCGTCGCTTACCACTGTCTTCCCTAATTTGTTGGTTACTCGGTCTTTCTCAAAGTCCTACTCTCTGGCTGGGTTGAGAATTGGTTATGCGATTGGCCACGAAGATTTAATCGAGGGCTTGTATCGAGTCAAGGACAGTTTCAACTCATATCCGGTCGATAGATTAGCTCTGGTTGGAGCAGAGGCTGCGATTAGAGACCAAAGTTACTTGGCTCAGATAGTTGAAAAAATTGTTTCAACTAGATCTTGGGTCTCAAATGAGTTGGCCAAGCTGAATTTTAATGTCCTACCCTCGTCGGCTAACTTCCTTTTCGTTAGGCATTCGAGCGTTGAGGCAGAAAATATCGTGAAAAAACTGAGACAACAAAATATTCTCGTTCGCCATTTTCCGAATCCTGATCGAATACGTGGCTTTCTGAGAATCAGCATTGGCACTGCGGATGATATGAAAATCCTGGTAGACCGACTGCGCACAATTTTGGCTGAATAAAGTAGGTTGTATCGTATAAAATGTCAAAGTCTGAATACGAACTCTATTATCCTAATGTCACGTTTTGCGAAAGTTGAAAGGAACACCCTTGAGACCCAAATCAAGGTAGAGATCAACCTTGACGGGGTCGGCAGCTCAAATATTCAAACGGGGTTGGGTTTTTTCGACCACATGTTGGAGCAAGTCGCGCGCCACGGCTTGTTCGACATCACTATCAAGGCGATGGGTGATTTACACATTGATGCGCACCATACGGTAGAGGACGTCGGGATTACCCTGGGCCAGGCTTTTAAAGAAGCCTTGGGAGAAAAGACTGGAATTTCTCGCTATGGGCACTCTTATGTCCCGCTTGATGAGGCATTGTCAAGGGTGGTAATCGATCTGTCTGGCCGGCCTGGGCTTGAGTACACTGTAGATTATGTGCGTGGACGTATCGGTGAGTTTGACGTAGACCTCATCCGAGAGTTTTTCCAAGGTTTTGTTAATCTCGCGGGAGTTACTCTTCACATCGACAACTTGAAAGGCGATAACGCGCATCACCAATCCGAGACTATTTTTAAAGCGTTCGGCCGTGCGTTAAGAGTCGCTGTATCGGCTGACGAACGGAGTGTGGGTAAAGTACCTTCGACTAAGGGAAAGCTCTAACCTTAGCCTCATTCTCTGGTATGTCTTTAGTCGTTGTCGTCGATTATGGTATGGGGAACCTTCGCTCTGTTGAGAGGGCGATATCAGTTGCTGCTCCATCGTTTAGCGTCAAGGTGTCTGGAGATCCTCGGGATATTGAGAATGCAGATCGCATCGTCTTCCCCGGACAGGGGGCGATGCCAGATTGCATGCGAGAGCTAGCGCAACG
>Ga0255776_10002962_pt1 | contig 18608 bp, 11 predicted proteins | sample 071ome_19_FD_179974 | JGI IMG/M metagenome (GOLD analysis project Ga0255776, IMG submission 179974) | Coastal salt marsh microbial communities from the Groves Creek Marsh, Skidaway Island, Georgia - 071413AT metaG (version 2) | ecosystem: Environmental > Aquatic > Marine > Intertidal zone >... | reverse complement strand
GACCGGTTTCCCGTTCTTGAACAGGTAAACCGTTACCTCATAGTCCCCGGTTGGTACATTCGCCGGGAACGGAATCGTCGACCGAAACAGAAGGTCGCGGACGATTTTGATGTCCGAAACGTCCTCGCTGTACAGACGCTGACTTTTTTTGTTGCGTATCAAAGCGTCCCGGAATTCAACGATTTCGGAAGCTGGCCGCCCCGACTGCGTAAACAGCTCTATTCCCGACACGCCGATTTCAAGTTGATCGAGGATTTCGGCGGACGCGATTTCGCTGAGCGGTTTGGAGGCCGCAATCCGGTAATAGGCAGGCGCGGACTTGAAAGTGACAGACGCGCCGTTGACCCAGATACCGGCCAGCCGCTCCTTGCGGCGAACGACCTCGTCGCGATGCGGACCGATCACTGTGACGACGATATCCCCGTATCCTTCGGTGGCGCCGAACAGCAACAGTTCCGCCCCGCTGAATCCCGTCGAGATCGCGACCTCGCTGCTTGACAGGTCGACTGCGAGGCGCTGCGCCTGCGCGCCGCCGGCAAGGACTGACAACGAAACAAAAAGGGCAAGTATGCGGGCGGTCATCCGTGCCCCGCGATACGGCCGAGCGAAAACACGTCGTCGGGGGTCGCCACCAGCGTCCAGGCAACCCTGGCACAAACCGCCAACACGATCAGACCCAGCGCGACGCGGACTTCTTCTCCGCGCAGCTTTTCGCCGACCCTGGCGCCGATCTGCGCGCCGACGACGCTGCCCACGACCAGCAGCAAGGCCAGCACGATATCAACCGTCTGGTTGTTCACCGCCTGCAGGAAGGTGACGTTGGCAGTCACGAACACGATCTGGAACAGCGACGTGCCGACGACCACCGAAGTCGGCATGCCGAGCAGATAGATCATCGCGGGCACCATCACGAACCCGCCGCCCACGCCCATGATGGCCGCGAGAATGCCGACGAAGACGCCGACGCCCAGCGGCAGCAGCGCGCTGATATACAGCTTGGAGCGACGGAACCGCATCTTGAACGGCAGACCGTGCAGCCAAGTATGCTTGTGGAGCTTGCGGCGCGGCGCGCTGGGATTGCGCGCGCGAAACCATGACCGGGTGCTTTCCACCACCATCAATACGCCGATGATGCCCAGAAAAAGGACGTAGGATACCGCAATCACGAAATCGATCTGACCGATGCTGCGAAGGAACGTGAACAGCCAGACGCCGAGCGTGGAGCCGATAAAACCTCCGATCAGAAGGACGACCCCCATCCGCACATCGACGTTGCCGCGACGCCAGTGCGCCAGTGCGCCGGACACGGATGCAGCCACCACCTGATTCGCCTCGGTGCCGACCGCCACCGCAGGCGGCACGCCGATAAAGATCAGCAGGGGCGTCATCAGAAAGCCGCCGCCGACGCCGAACATGCCGGACAGGAACCCGACCATGCCCCCGAGCCCAAGCAACAACAGCGCGTTGAGCGACATTTCGGCGATGGGCAGGTAAATCTGCATGGTCAGGACGTGGCCGGTTCAAGATCGGATGGAGTCCGCGCGGGACGGGGCCTTTTTGCGCTCATCGCCGGGCCGGTGCAAGGGAAACCCGGATCGGAGGGCAAGGAATCCGCTTGCGCGGCCCCTTATCTAACTGGAAATCAGTCCGATAATTTCTTTGATCTCGGTCAGGATCGGCTCCGCCACCGCACGGGCGCGCGCGGCGCCGTCGGAAAGAATGTCGTCGATATGACCGGGATCGGCCATCAGGCGGCGCATCTCTTCGGATATCGGTGCCAGCTTGTCGATCGCCAGATCGGCGAGTGCGGGTTTGAAATCGCCGAACCCGCGGCCGCCGAATTCCTGCAACACTTCCGTCAATGTCCGGCCGGAAAGGGCGGCATAGATACCGACCAGGTTTGATGCTTCCGGCCGGCCGTCAAGCCCGTCCGGTTCCGAGGGCAGAACGTCGGGGTCGGTTTTGGCGCGGCGGATTTTCTTCGATATCTCGTCCGCCGAATCGGTGAACGTGATGCGCGACTGATCCGACGGGTCCGACTTGGACATTTTCTTCGATCCGTCGCGCAGGCTCATCACCCTCGTCGCCTCGCCGAAGATAAGCGGTTCCACCTCGGGGAAGAAATCGACGCCGAAATCGTTATTGAACTTCTGGGCGATGTCGCGCGTCAGTTCCAGGTGCTGTTTCTGGTCCTCGCCGACCGGCACATGGGTCGCCTTGTAGGCAAGGATGTCGGCGGCCATCAGATTTGGATAGGCGTAGAGGCCGACGGACGCGTTCTCGCGATGCTTGCCGGCCTTTTCCTTGAACTGGGTCATCCGGTTCAGCCAGCCGAGCCGGGCCACGCAGTTGAAAATCCAGGCCAGCTGGGCATGGGCGGCCACCTGGCTCTGATTGAAAATGATGCTGCCCTTGGGATCGATTCCGGCGGCGAGAAACGCCGCCGTCACTTCGCGGGTGTTGGCGGTCAGTTCCTTGGGATCCTGCCAGACCGTAATCGCGTGCAGATCGACGACGCAGTATATGCAGTCGAAGTCGTTCTGCAGGCCCACGAAATTTCGGATAGCGCCCAGATAGTTTCCGAGATGAAGATTCCCGGTCGGCTGCACGCCGGAAAAGATCCGGTCCATCAGTATGTCCCCATGGTCGACAATGCGCGCGGGTTATCGCGTCAACGCGATGACCGGTCAAGCATGCGCTTGATGTCGGACAGGCGCGCGGCGCCGAACAGAATGGCAGCGCCGGCGAATCCCGCCAGACCGACCGCGATCACCGCGGCAAGCGCGAGACCGCGGGCGAATGCGTCCGTGGCGGCGAACCCGGTCAGCGCCTCCGCCGCCAGGCCCACCGCAGCCGTCATCGCGGCGCTGGCCAGCAGAATCCGCGGGATCGCGCGCCGCAGCCGGTCGTCGAATTTGAAGTGACCGCGCCGGCGGAGCACGAACAGCAAAAGGCCCGCATTGATCCAGGCCGAAATCGCCGTCGCCAGGGCGATGCCGACATGGAGCAACGGCCCCATCAGCAGCAGATTGAGCGCGAGATTGATGGCGACGCAAAGCGCCGCAATCTTCACCGGCGTGACGGTGTCTTCGCGGGCGAAGAAGCCTGGGCCCAGCACCTTGATCAGAACATAGGCCGGCAGACCGATGGCATAGGCAGCAAGCGCGGATGCGGTCGCAGCGGTTTCGGCCGCGCCGAACGCACCCCGTTCGAACAACACCGCAATGATCCCGTCTGGGATGATCATCAGTGCCGCGGCGGCCGGCACCGTCAGCAGCAGGGTGAATTCCATCGCCCGGTTCATGCTGCCCATGGCGCCATCTTCCTCGCCGGCCCGCAACTGACGCGACAGCAAAGGCAGCAGGGCGGTCCCGACGGCCACGCCGATTACGCCCAGCGGCAACTGGTTGACCCGGTCGGCATAGTACAGGAAGGACACCGACCCGCGCGGCAGCAGCGACGCGATGACGACATCGATCAGCAGATTGACCTGCACCACGCCGGCGCCGATCGCACCAGGCAGCATCAGGATCAGCAGCCGTTTCACCCGCGGCGTCAACCGGGGGCGCAGCAGGCGCAGCCCGAAATCTGCCCGGTGGCAGGCGACCATCAGCCATATGAACTGCGCAGCCCCGGCGACAGCCACGCCCCAGGCCAGCGCGTGACCCGGCGTTTCGACGAATGCCGACAGACCCAGAAGCGCGGCAATCAGGCAGAGATTGAGAATGATCGGCGTCGCGGCGGCGGCGGCGAATTTTCCCAGCGCGTTCAGCACGCCGCCGAGCTGCGACACCAGCGAAATAAACAACAGATACGGGAAGGTGATCTGCGCCATTGCGACCGCAAGGTCGAACCGCAGCGGATCGTCGGCGAAACCGGGCGCGAAGCCGTGCATAATCCACGGCATCGCGATCTGCAACGCGGTGACGAACAGCAACAGCGCCACGACGAAAACCGACAGAACTTCCTGCGCGAACTGGCGCGCCGCACCCGCGCCGCCCTCCGACATGTGCCGCGCGAACAGCGGCACGAAGGCCGCGTTGAAGGCACCTTCCGCGAACAGGCGCCGGAAAAAATTAGGCAGCTTGAAGGCGACGAAGAACGCATCCGCCACCGGACCGGCGCCGAGAATCGCCGCGATCAGGATATCGCGGGCAAACCCGAGAAAGCGGCTGATCATGGTGAATCCGCCGACGGTGGCGATTGAACGCAACAGGGCCATTCAGGCAATCATCCGGTTGTCGGTCGCCGAAATAGCGGCGACAGGGGCAGGCAACAACCTTGTATTCAATAGCGGCGGATTCGTGGCAAGCCCTATTCGGCCGCGGGCACTTCTTCGGCGAGCGCCGCGACGGGCGTATCCACATCGCCGGGAGGCGGCACGTCATCCGGGTCCGTCCTGTCGTCTTCCATCATAACCGCAAGGAGATCGGCGCGAATCTGGTCCAGTTTGCTCTGGTGCGTAATCTGCAGGCCGAAGACGTCCTTCACGTAAAACACGTCGACGGCCGTTTCGCCGAAGGTCGTGATATGGGCCGAACCGATCTGCAGATTGAGCGCCGAGAGGGCGCGCGTCAGGTCGTAAAGCAGGCCCGGCCGGTCGCGGCCGTTTACCTCGATCACGGTATGGGTCCGGCTGGCGTCGTTGTCTACCAGCACCCGCGGCGCCACGTTGAAAACGTTCATTCGGCTCGGCAGGCCGGTTTCCTTTTTCAGCTCGTCGCGCGGACGCAGACGTCCGGCAAGGGTCTGTTCGATGCGGCTGTAAAGCCGCGCCAGCTTGTCGGACCGGTCGAAGGCGCCGCCGTTTTCGTCCTGCACCCAGAACGTATCCAGCGCCATGCCGTCGGTCGTGGTGAAAATCTTGGCATCGACGATATGCGCGCCGCTCACCGCCATCGCGCCGGCAATCCGGGAAAACAGGCCGGGATGGTCATGGGCGTAGATCGTAATCTCGGTAACGGCCTTGAACGCGTCGACGCGATTCTTGATCGTCAGGGGTTCGGCGCGCGATTCGGCTTCGTGCGCGATCCGCGCGTGCCAGGCATGAGTGTCTGCATCGAACGACAGCCAGTAGGACGGATAGCCGCGTGCGATATGCGCTTCCACCGCTTCCGGCGGCAGGTCGGTCAGACGGTCCCGCATCTCGGCTTTCGCATGTTCAATGCGCGCGTCACGTCCGCCGGACGAATGGCCGCCGGTGAGCCTCTCCTCGGCCGCTTCGTAAAGATCGCGCAACAATGCGGCTTTCCAGGCGTTCCACACATTGGGCCCGACGGCACGTATGTCGGCGGCGGTCAGCACCAACAGCAGGCGCAGCCGTTCGACCGACTGCACCACGTCGCAGAAATCCGTGATCGTCTGCGGGTCGTTTATGTCGCGCCGGAACGCGGTGTTGCTGAAAAGAAGATGATGGCGCACCAGCCATTCGACGGTTTCGGTTTCTTCTTCAGTCAGACCGAACCGCGGGCACAGCTGGAGCGCGACGTCGGCGCCGAGCTCGGAATGGTCGCCGCCCCGGCCCTTGGCGATATCGTGCAGCAGCACCGCCACGTAAAGCGCACGGCGAGACTTGATCTTGTGCACCACCTCGGAAGAGATCGGCATTTCGTCGGCATAGGTGCCCTTCTCGATTCCGTGGAGGATGCCGATGGCGAACACCGTGTGCTCGTCCACCGTATAGACGTGATACATGTCGTGCTGCATCTGCGCGACGACGCGGCCGAAATCCGGCACGAAACGGCCGAACACGCCGGCTTCGTTCAGGCGGCGCAGGGTCGTTTCCGGGTCCTTTTCGGACGTCAGCATCTCGACGAACAACCGGTTCGCATCCGGATCGTCGCGGACGTCGTCGAGCACGTTCAGATTGCGCGTGATCGCCCGCAGCGCCTTGGGATGGATGTCTAGCTCTTCGGTCTGGGCGGTGTGGAACAGGCGCAGGATCTGCACCGGGTCTTCCCGGAGATCGCGCGCCCGGGCGACCGTCAACCAGCCGCCCTCGACATCGAACCCGTCTATGGATTTGTTGAAGATTCCGATGGACGGCAACCGGAACCGCGGCTTGCGTTGGTGCTCGGCCTCAAGCGCGGCGCAGAAGATGCGTGTCAGATCGCCGATTTCCTTGGCGATCAGATAATAGTGTTTCATGAACCGTTCGACGCCGCGCGCGCCGGCCCGGTCCCTGTATCCCAGCAGGGCGGCGATTTCGGATTGCAGGTCGAAGGTCAGCCGGTCTTCGCCGCGCCCCGTCAGGAAATGCAGGTGACAGCGCACGTCCCACAGAAAACGGTGCGCCCGGTCGAAGCGGTGCGCTTCCTTTTTCGTCAGCACCCCGCGATCGACCACGTTCGCGACTTCGTCGACCTTGTAGAGGTATTTGGCGATCCAGTAGAGAGTCTGCAGGTCCCGCAGGCCGCCCTTGCCTTCCTTGATGTTGGGCTCCAGCACATAGCGCGAGCCGCCCATTTTCTCGTGGCGTGTATCGCGTTCGGCCAGTTTTTCCTCGACAAACTCGGGGCCGGTGTCTTCTGCGACCTCGGCATAGAACCGGCGGCGCAGTTCGTTGAACAGCTTTCTGTCACCCCAAAGAAAGCGCGACTCCAGCATGGCGGTGCGAATGGTCAGATCGCTTCGCGCCAGACGCACGCATTCGTCGATAGACCGGGTCGCCTGTCCGACCTTCAGCTTGAGATCCCACAGCAGGTAGAGGATGTATTCGATGACCTGTTCCTGGCGGGCGGTTTCCTTGTAGGGCAGGACGAACAGCAGATCGATGTCGGAAAACGGCGCCAATTCGCCTCGGCCGTACCCGCCGACAGCAGCCACGCACAGTCTCTCGCCTTCGGTCGGGTTGGCGGCCGGATAGACGTGGTCGGTCGCAAAATCGTAGATCAGCCGGATGATCTGATCGCTTAGAAACGACAATGCTTCGGCGACTTCTTCCCCGCTGGCCTCCCCCGCGTCGAAGCGTCGACGCACCTCTTCCCGACCCTGCGCCATGGCGTTCTTCAGAAGATCGAGCATCTCGGCCCGTACCTCCTGCGGCCGGCGGTCGTCGCCGATCAACAGGTCGAGCTCGCCGACAAGGGCGGCCCGGTCGATGATACGACGCTGTTTGGGGATGGATGGCATTCAGCGGTTACCGTTGGTTTCTCACATGCAATATAAGACATTGATAAAAAATGTCAGAATTTCGGCACGGCGCGGATCAAACGCCGGGTTCGCGCATTTGATCCAGATCAAGGTTGCGGAGTTGCATGGTGCGCATCCTGCGATCAGAATTCTCTCTCCTGCAGATACGGAACCTTTCGCCATGGCCCTGAATCCGCCCTTCAATCTCGATCGCTGGATCGACAAGTTTCGCGATCAGCTGAAACCGCCCGTCGGCAACAAGCTGCTCTACGAGGAAGACGGCATGATCGCGCAGATAATCGGCGGCCCGAACACACGGGTCGATTTCCATGACGATCCGGTGCAGGAGTTCTTCTATCAGCTGAAGGGCGACATGATCCTGAAGGTGATTGACGAGGGCGAGATCAGGGACGTACGCATCAACGAGGGCGAAGTCTTCATGCTGCCGCCGCATACGCGCCATTCGCCGCAGCGCCCGATGCCGGGAACGATCGGACTGGTCGTCGAATCCCCGCGCATGGCCGGCATGCTGGATGCCTTCGAATGGTACTGCTTCGAGTGCATGGCCTGCATTCATCGCATCGAGGTGCCGGTGAACAATATCGTCGACGATCTGCCTCCGCTCTACGAAGCGTTTTACGCCGACGAGGCCGCGCGTACCTGCGACAGCTGCGGCGCGGTGCATCCCGGTAAGGGCAAGCCGCCGCCGGGCTGGGCGGACCTATAGGTCCCGATCGCCGGCGAGCCCTTTCAGCCTGTAAAGAATTTCCAGCGCTTCACGCGGGCTTAGTTCGTCCGGGTTGATCCGGGCGAGCGCCTCCTCGACGGCGGACGGCTCGGCAGCCGGCGCCTCCGGCACGGTCGCGGAAAACAGCGGCAGGTCGTCGGCCAGCCGGGCCAGCGCGCCCGACTGTTCGCCTTCTTCCAGAATGCGCAGAACTTCCTGCGCGCGGGCGATGACGGCAGGCGGCAGCCCGGCGAGCTTCGCGACATGCACGCCATAGGACTGGTCCGCCGCCCCGGCGACCACCTCGTGCAGGAAGACGACCTCGCCCTCCCATTCCTTGACCCGCATCGAATGGCACGACAGCGCGTCAAGCCGCGACGTCAGCGAAGTCAACTCGTGGAAATGGGTCGCGAACAAGGCCCGGCAGCGATTGACCTGGTGCAGGTTTTCCAGCGTCGCCCAGGCGATCGACAGGCCGTCGAACGTCGCCGTGCCGCGTCCGATTTCGTCGAGGATCACCAGCGACCGGTCGGTTGCCTGGTTCAGGATGGTCGCGGTTTCGACCATCTCGACCATGAAGGTCGACCGCCCCCGCGCCAGATCGTCGGCGGCGCCGACGCGGCTGAACAGACGGTCGACGATGCCGATATGGGCTTCGTCTGCCGGCACGAACGACCCTGCCTGTGCCAGCACCGCGATCAGCGCGTTCTGCCGCAGGAACGTCGACTTACCGGCCATGTTGGGACCGGTCACCAGCCACAGGCGCTGTTCTTCGGCAAGATCGCAGTCATTGGCGATGAAGTCGCTTTCCCGCGCCGACGCCAGCGCCGCCTCCACAACGGGATGACGACCGCCCGAAACCCGGAAAGCCGAAGTCTCGTCAACCTGCGGGCGGGCATACCGCCGCTCGGCCGCGAGCACGGCGAGCGACGCATAAACGTCGAGCCGCGCCAGCGCGGCGGCGGCGAGCGAGATTTCTGCGGCACGGCCCGTCGCTTCGTCAACGAGATCCTCGAACAGTTCAAGCTCCATCGCCAGCGCCCGGTCGCCGGCCTGTGCCAGCTTGCCCTCCAGCTCGCCGAGCTCGACCGTGGTAAAGCGCATGGCGCTGGCCAGCGTCTGGCGGTGAATGAACGGGCTGTCCTCGCCGGCCGGCATCTTGTCGGCCTGCGCCGACGTCACGTCGATGAAATAGCCGAGCACGTTGTTATGCCGGATCTTCAGCGATGCGATGCCGGTATCGTCGGCATAGCGCGCCTGCAGCGCGGCGATGTGTTTCCGGCTTTCGTCGCGCAGCTGACGCAAGTCGTCCAGATCGGCGGTGTAGCCGGCACGGATAAAACCGCCATCCCGGGAAATCAGAGGCAGGTCGTCGCCCAGCGCGCGCGCCAGGCGATCGACCAGCACGCCGTGTTCGCCGAGATCGGACGCAGCCCGCACCAGTTCGGAAGCGGGATCGTCGGCATCATCGAACAATGCCTGCAGATCGGCGGCAACCGCGAGACCGTCGCGCAGCGCGCCGAGATCGCGCGGACCGCCCCGGCCGAGCGTGAGCCGCGACAGGGCGCGTTCCATGTCCGGCGCTTCGCGCAGTCGCACGCGGACATCGTCGCGATCGCGCGTCGCCGAGCCGAACCACGCCACCGCGTCGTGACGCTGCCGGATCGTCTCCACGTCCGTCAGCGGTGCCGCCAGCCTGGCCGCCAACAGGCGCCCGCCGGGGCCGGTGACGGTGCGGTCGACGACCGACAGGAGGGAGCCGTCGCGGCTGCCGGACATGGTCTGGACCAGTTCCAGATTGCGCCGGGTCGCGGCGTCGATCTCCATCGTTTCGCCGCCGGCCAGGCGGCGCGGCCGCTGCAGACGCGGGAGCTTGCCCTTCTGGGTCGCTTCGACGTAGCCGATGACGGCGCCGGCGGCAGATACCTCCGCCCGGTCGTAATCGCCAAACGCATCCAGTGCCTTGACTTCGTAGATGTCCAGCAGGCGCCTGCGGGCCGTTTCGCTGTCGAACCGCCCATCCGGCAGCGGAGCGATCGCGTCCCTGAAATCGGCGAAGACATCGAAAAATTCCGGCCGGGACGTCAGGCGTTCCGGCACCAATAATTCACCGGGCTCGATCCGGGCCAGCGCCGCGCCGAGACCGGCGGATTCCACCGGCTGGGCGAAAAACGCACCGGTGGAAACGTCCAGCCAGGCCAGTCCCAGACTGCCGCCGGCATCGGCGACAGCGGCCAGATAATTGTGCCGCCGCGCATCGAGCAGCGCATCCTCGGTGATCGTGCCCGGCGTGACGACGCGGACGACCTCGCGCCGGACGACGGATTTGGAGCCGCGTTTTTTCGCTTCCGCGGGATCTTCGGTCTGTTCACAGACGGCGACCCGGAAACCTTTTCGGATCAGGCGCGACAGATAGGATTCGGCGGCATGCACCGGTACGCCGCACATCGGGATATCCGCGCCCTGGTGCTTGCCCCGTTTGGTCAGCGTGATGTCGAGCGCCGCCGCCGCCTGCTCGGCGTCTTCAAAGAACATCTCGTAGAAATCGCCCATCCGGTAAAACAGCAGATCGCCCGGGTGAGCGTTTTTGATTTCGAGATACTGCGCCATCATCGGCGTCAATGCGGCCTCTGTCTTCACCGGCGGCGTCTTCGCCGAATCGGACTCCGACGGCGCCGCGGCTACGCCCGGCTCCTCGGTGGATATGTCTGCGGTTTCCGCCATGCCCGAAAATATCACAGCCCCGCGCGCGTTCGAACCGGCATCGGAGAATCGCTTCAAAAACTTGTCACGAATGCACGGTTGGAGCGACGCGGTTTCGCCTCTATCCTGCGGGTTCCGCAGGTACCGATACCGCAGAGGCGAAGAAAAGAATGACCAAGCGCAAATACAGCGATCTCGACAGGGACTCCCTCGCGATGCACCGGGCGGGGCGTCCCGGCAAGGTCGAAGTCGTCGCGACGAAACCGCTGACCACCCAGCGCGACCTGGCGCTAGCCTACTCGCCGGGCGTCGCCGCGCCGTGTCTGGAAATCGCCGACGATCCTTCGACTGCGTATGATTACACCGCCAAAGGCAACATGGTCGCCGTCATATCGAACGGCACGGCGGTGCTGGGCCTGGGCAATCTGGGCGGGCTGGCTTCCAAGCCGGTAATGGAAGGCAAGGCGGTGTTGTTCAAGCGTTTTGCCGACGTGGACTCCATCGATCTGGAACTGAGCACAGAAGACGTCGACGAATTCGTCAATTGCGTGCGGCATCTCGGCCCGTCCTTCGGCGGCATCAACCTGGAGGACATCAAGGCGCCGGAATGCTTCCTGATTGAAAGCCAGCTGCGCGAGATCATGGATATCCCGGTGTTTCACGACGACCAGCACGGCACCGCCATCATCGCCGCCGCCGGGTTCATCAACGCGCTGGACCTGACCGGGCGCAAGATCGAAGACACCAAACTGGTGGTGAACGGCGCCGGGTCGGCAGGCATCGCCTGCATCGAACTGCTGAAAGCGTTCGGCATGCAGCACGACAACATCCTGTTGTGCGACACCCGCGGCGTGATCTACCAGGGCCGCGAAGAGGGCATGAACCAATGGAAATCCGCGCATGCCGCCAACACGGAGGCGCGCACGCTGGAAGAGGCGATGGAAGGCGCCGATTCGTTCTTCGGGCTTTCGGTCGCCGGCGCGGTCACCAAGGATATGGTCGGATCCATGGCCGACCAGCCCATCATCTTCGCCATGGCCAACCCCGATCCGGAAATCACCCCGGAAGAAGCCCGCGAAGTGCGCAAGGACGCGATCTTCGCAACCGGCCGGTCGGATTACCCGAACCAGGTCAACAACGTGCTCGGTTTTCCGTATATCTTCCGCGGCGCGCTGGACGTCCGCGCACGGACGATCAACGACGAAATGAAAATCGCCGCCGCCAAGGCGCTGGCCGAGCTGGCGCGCGAAGACGTCCCGGACGAAGTCGCCGCCGCCTATTCCGGGCGCCGCCTGCGCTATGGGCCGGACTACATCATTCCGGTGCCTTTCGACCCGCGTCTGATTTCGGCCATTCCGCCGGCGGTCGCGCAGGCCGCCGTCGATACCGGCGTCGCGCAGAAGGAAATGCCCGAGATTACGGGCTACAGACGCGAGCTGTCGGCCCGGCTCGACCCGACCGTGTCGATGCTGCAGGCGATCCACGAGGAGCTTAAAGCAAATCCGCGCCGGGTGGGTTTCGCCGAGGGCGAAGAGGAAACCACGATCCGGGCGGCGATCGCCTTTGCCCAGGCGGGACATGGTACGCCGGTGCTGATCGGCCGGGACCAGCAGATCAAGGCGACGATAAAACGGCTGGGCCTGACGGGCGCGGATTCGATCGAGATTCACAATGCGGCGCTGTCGCGCGGCAACCGGCACTACACCGAATACCTCTATACGCGCCTGCAGCGCGAGGGCTATCTCTATCGCGACTGCCAGCGGCTGGTGCATCAGGACCGCAACGTGTTCTCCGCCTGCATGCTGGTACATGGCGACATCGACGCGATGGTAACGGGGCTGTCGAGGAACTACCTGGTGGCCTACGACAATATCCGGCTCGCCATCGATCCGGTGCGCGGCGCCGAGGTCTTCGGCCTTTCGATGATGATGTCGCGGGGCCGGACCATCTTTATCGCGGACACCACCATCAACGAACGCCCAACTGGACAGCAGCTTGCCCGGATCGCCCGTCAGTGCGCCGAAAAAGCGCGCGCGGTCGGTCATGAACCGCGGGTCGCGTTCTTGTCCTACGCGAATTACGGCAATCCGCCCGGCGCGCTGGCGGCGCAGGTCCGCGATGCGGTGGCCATCCTGGACGACGAATCGGCCGATTTCGAGTACGACGGCGAAATGTCGCCCGATGTCGCGCTCGATATGGATCTGCGCGTGGTTTATCCGTTCTGCCGCCTGACCGGACCGGCGAATATCCTGATCATGCCAGGCCTGCACGCCGCCGCAATCTCGTCGCAGATCCTGCACAAGCTTGGCGGCGGCACGGTGATTGGGCCCCTTCTGACCGGCCTGACGCGCGCCGTACAGATAGCCCCGATCAACGCCAATGACGCGGATCTGGTGAATTTCGCCTCGTTGGCGGCGCATGACTCACTGGTCATCGGGCGGCAGGAAAAAGAGCGATCCGCCGCGAAAAAAGGCCGGGCGGTCGCCGCGAAAAGGAAATCAAAATCTCAAAAAATAGTTTGAGGCCCGAAGGACTTGAGAAGCATGGCGCAGCCGCGCATTCCGTTTTCCCGGTGCGCGATACTGACGGTGCTTGCATCGGCGCCGATGGTCGCCGTTTTTTTCGCGCTGGCCGGGACCGGGCGGCTGGCCTGGATCTGGGCGATCCTCTCAGCCGCGTTATGCGTGTCGGTGCTGGCGGGTATGGTGCGGTACGGGCTGGGCGACGTATATCGGGTACTTCAGTTCTCTGAAGCGCTGGCGCTCGACGGAGAGACCGAAGCGCAGCTGGAGGATATGAGCGGGCTTTTCCCGGAATTCTCCGAAGCTGTCGGAAAACTTCGACAGGCGTGGGAGCGGGATCGCGGCCGACTCAACGCGCGCGCAAGTTCCGTGGAGACGCTTTTGGAGAGCCTTCCGCATCCGCTGATCCTGCTGAACGAAAACCGCCAGATTGTTCGAATTACCGAGGGCGCCAGGCAGCTCCTGGGCACCCCGCCACCAAACGGCGATCTGTCCACGGTACTCCGCGATCCTACCGTACTGGATATCGTGGACCGTGCCGCCGCGGACAAGGCCAACGAAATGCTTGAGGTCGATTTCACGTTGCCGTCAGGCGTGTCACTGAACGCGCAGACGCAAACGCTGTCGCATGCAGCGGCAGATGGAATATCGATCGTCGTGGCGTTGTTCGATGTGACGGAGATTCGACAGGCACAACAGATGCGTTCTGACTTCGTCGCCAATGCCAGCCACGAATTGCGGACGCCGTTGGCCGTCGTAACCGGCGCTATCAAAACGCTGAAAGGGCCGGCGCGGGACGATGCGGAAGGGCGTCAGAAATTTATCGAGATGATGGATCAGCATGCATCGCGCATGACGCGTTTGATTGAGGATCTGCTGTCACTTTCCCGACTGGAACTGAACGCCAATACCGCGCCCGAAGAAAAGGTCGATCTTGCGGCCGTATTGTCCAGTGTGATCGCAACCGCTGAAACGGGTGCCGCGGAACGATCGATCAGGGTAGCGCTCGAACCCGGGCTGACCGAGCAGGTGGTAGCCGGCGACGAACTGGAGCTGACCCAACTTTTCCAGAACTTGGTCGACAATGCCGTCAAATACAGTAGCGAAAAGACGTTGGTCAGGATCATCACCCGTGAATGCGTGAGGCCCGAGGCTTTGACCGGGCCGGACGATGAGCCGTTTATCGAGATATCGATCAACGATCAGGGCGAAGGCATACCAGCGGAACACCTGCCGCGGCTCACGGAGCGCTTTTATCGTGTAGACACGGCCCGATCCCGCGAAATGGGTGGCACGGGTCTGGGTCTAGCGATCGTCAAACATATCGTGAACCGTCACCGGGGCACGATGAAGATTAGCTCGATCGAAAACGTCGGCAGCAAATTCTCGATTTTCCTGCCGCGCGCGTAGGGCCGCACCGCGGATCCGGACCCGCGCTGTAACAAAAGTGTCATGCAACTGTCACAGATGTGTAGTGGACCGGCCGTAGTCTACGTCCAAGCATCTCGATACGAACCGCGCCATGTCGCCGACTTTCCTCATTATCGTTCTGATCGCCCTCTCTGTATTCGGGTATTATTGCGGGCGCGCCCGCGCGACCGCAATGGTGTCGGGACGCGTTCGGGAACTTCATTCCCGGCCCAGCTACTACGGTTCCTACATCGCGTTGTGGTGCGCCGTGCCGGCATTCGCTGTTGCCGCGGGCTGGCTGATTTTCCAGCCGGCGATCACAGCGAACATCGTCGTTTCCAGTCTGCCAGAGGCGCTCAAAAACCTGCCGCCGGACAGGCTCGGACTGCTGAGCAACGACATTCACAATCTGGCCGACGGCAACATCGTCAGCCGCACTGCCGATCCCGCGATGATCGCCGCCGCGGATCAGCTGAATTACTACCGGTCTGTGGGAAACAGCGCGCTTTTCGTCATCGCGTTCGTGATCGCAATCGCCGGCGGCAGCTACGCGCGGTCCCGCCTCTCTCCCACGCTGCGGGCCCGGAATCAGGTCGAAACAGCCGTGCGGTGCTTTCTGATCGCCTGCTCCCTGATCGCCATCGTGACGACGATCGGGATTGTGCTGTCGCTCATCCTCGAATCCATCCGGTTTTTCGGAAAGGTCTCTGTGCTGGAGTTCCTTTTCGGCACCGAATGGAGCCCACAGACCGCGCTGCGTAAAGACCAGGTCGGCGCGTCCGGCGCGTTCGGGGCCATCCCGCTTTTCGCTGGAACGCTTTTGATCACCGCAATTGCTGTCATCGTTGCGCTACCCATCGGTCTGTTTTCCGCGATCTACCTGTCGGATTACGCATCCCAGCGGGTACGGTCGATCGCAAAGCCTTTGCTGGAAATCCTGGCCGGAATCCCGACGGTCGTATACGGGTTTTTCGCAGCGCTGACGGTCGCGCCCTATGTTCGGGAACTGGGGAATACCCTGGGCCTGGATGTCGCGTCGGAAAGCGCGCTGGCGGCGGGTTTGGTGATGGGCATCATGATCATCCCCGTCATCTCGTCGTTGTCGGACGATGTTATCAACGCCGTGCCGCAATCGCTTCGTGACGGTTCCTACGCGCTGGGCGCGACCCAGTCGGAAACGATCACCAAGGTCATTCTGCCAGCCGCATTGCCCGGCATTTTCGCAGCGTTCCTGCTGGCGGTCAGCCGGGCCATCGGCGAGACTATGATCGTGGTAATGGCCGCCGGACTGGCGGCCAACCTGACCGCCAATCCGTTCGAAGCCGTGACCACCGTGACCGTTCAGATCGTCACGCTCCTTGTCGGCGACCAGGAATTCGACAGCGCAAAAACACTGGCGGCGTTCGCCCTCGGACTGCTGCTGTTCTGCGTCACCCTAGCGGTCAACATCGTCGCGCTTCATGTCGTGCGGAAGTATCGAGAACAATATGAGTGATATCTCCGGGTCCGCGTCCATTGCAGACACGAATGAGAGCGCGAAAAAACAGGCATCCGACCAGATCAAACGGCGATACGCCGCGGAGCGTCGTTTCAAGGCCTATGGCGTTATCGCGATCGTGCTGGCGATGAGTGCGCTGGTCTGGCTGCTGGCAAGCATCACGTTCACTGGATATCAGGCGTTCGTTCAGACCTATGTAAAACTGGATATCCAGTTCGAGACCCAAACGATCGATCCGCAAGGAACCCGGAACCCGCAAACACTCGCCCGTGCAAACTACGCGGCGCTCTACAAAGGCGCCATCAGAGACCGCTTCCCGGAGGTCAAGAAACGCCGCGACAAACGATCCCTTACCCGGATGATAAGTTCCGGCGCGGATTTGCAGCTGCGGGACATGGTTTTGGCGGACCCGTCTATCATCGGCACGCGCCAGAGCGTCTGGCTTGTTGCTTCGGACGAAGTCGATCAGTTTGCGAAAGGCGCCTACGACCGCAAATCACTCGAAGCCAACCGGCCGTTCAAAGACAAGCAGATCGCGTGGTTCGACGCGCTGGTCGCGTCGGACGCGCTGGAGAAGCAGTTCAACTTCCCGTTCTTTACGTCCGGAACGTCGCGCGAACCGGAGTTGGCAGGCATTTGGGGGGCAATTGTCGGTTCCTTCTGGACCATGCTCGTGACGCTGATTCTCAGCCTTCCAGTCGGGGTCGCGGCAGCAATTTATCTGCAGGAATTCGCGCCAAAGAATCGGTGGACCGATCTCATCGAGGTGAACATCAACAACCTGGCTGCCGTCCCATCCATCGTATTCGGATTGCTGGGGCTGGCGGTATTTCTCAACTTCTTCGAGCTTCCCCGGTCGGCGCCGGTCGTAGGCGGTATGGTGCTGGCGCTGATGACGCTGCCGACGATCATCATCGCCACGCGGGCGGCTCTGAGCGCTGTTCCGCCGTCGATCCGAGAAGCGGCGTTGGGTGTCGGCGCATCTAAGCAACAGATGGTTACGCACCATGTCCTGCCGCTTGCGCTCCCCGGCATTCTGACCGGAACGATTATCGGCATGGCACGCGCGCTGGGCGAGACGGCGCCGCTGCTGATGATCGGCATGGTGGCATTCATCGTCGATATTCCGGACGGCCCGATGACACCGTCAACGGTGCTGCCGATACAGATTTTCCTGTGGAGCGACTTGCCGGAACGGGCATTCGTGGAGCGCACCAGCGCAGCCATTCTGGTGCTGTTGGCATTTTTGATCGCGATGAACGCCATCGCGATACTCCTGCGCAAAAAATTCGAACGCCGCTGGTAGCGGAGAGGACAAGAAAGTCATGGATCAGGTAGGGGCAGATACTACGACCGAACAACGGGAACCCGCGCCGGCCTCGAAAATCAGCGCCAGGAATGTGGACGTTGCCTATAGCGGCAAACAGGCGCTGTTCGGTGTCGATCTGGAAATACCGGTAAATCGGGTCACCGCACTTATCGGCCCGTCGGGCTGCGGCAAATCCACCTTTCTGCGGTGTATCAACCGCATGAACGACGTGATCGAGGGGTGTACCGTCGACGGCGAGATCACTATGGACGGTCAGGATATATACGATCCCGATCTCGACGTCGTTCAACTGCGCGCGCGGGTTGGCATGGTGTTCCAGAAACCCAACCCGTTCCCCAAGTCGATTTACGACAACGTTGCCTACGGCGCGCGCATTCACGGGCTGAACGCATCCAAAGCAGAGCTGGACGAAATCGTGATGACCAGCTTGGAAAAGGCGGGCCTTCTGGAGGAAGTGAAGGACCGGCTCGAAGAACCCGGCACCGGTCTCTCCGGCGGGCAGCAGCAACGTCTTTGCATCGCCCGCGCGATCGCCGTCAGCCCGGAAGTCATTCTGATGGACGAACCATGCTCCGCGCTGGACCCTATCGCCACTGCCCGGATCGAGGAACTGATCGAGAATCTGCGCAAACGCTATACGATCGTAATCGTCACGCACTCGATGCAGCAGGCGGCACGTGTGTCCCAACGGACCGCGTTTTTCCATCTCGGCAATCTGGTCGAGGTGGGGGACACGGAACAGATGTTCACCAATCCCAGCGACGAACGCACGCAGGGATACATAACCGGGCGTTACGGCTGACCCCGCTAAACAGGAGACATGCTCAGATGGCTTCGAACCCTCAGACCGGCAACCACATAGTCAAATCCTATGACGAAGAGCTCGCCCAGCTGAACAACGACATCATCAAGATGGGCGGTCTGACCGAAAACCAGATCGCCCGGTCCATCGAATGCGTGGTCAAACGGGACCCCGATCTTGCGACGAAGGTTATCGTCGATGACGAGCTCGTCGATGAATTGAATTACGAGATCGATATTCAGACGACCCGGCTGCTTGCGCTGCGCCAACCGATGGCGCTGGATTTGCGGCACATCGTGGCGGCCCTCAAAATCTCGGCCGATCTGGAGCGTATCGCAGACTATGCCGCGAATATCGCAAAGCGGGCGATTACGTTGTCGAGCGCCGCGCCGGTCGCGCCGGTCCATTCAATACCGCGCATGAGCCGCATGGCGCAGCAGATGGTCAACGACGTGCTGGATGCCTATATCACCCGCGATGTCGAC
>Ga0255776_10002961_pt1 | contig 18611 bp, 13 predicted proteins | sample 071ome_19_FD_179974 | JGI IMG/M metagenome (GOLD analysis project Ga0255776, IMG submission 179974) | Coastal salt marsh microbial communities from the Groves Creek Marsh, Skidaway Island, Georgia - 071413AT metaG (version 2) | ecosystem: Environmental > Aquatic > Marine > Intertidal zone >... | reverse complement strand
ACAACCCGAAAAAGCCCGACGAGGGCTGTTTACCGAATTACTGATTACCATCACGGTGTGGAACATCGTCGGTGTCAGCCTGTTACCGGGGCTGGATGCGGATACCCGCGTGCTTGCGGTGGGTATGTTTATCATCGTTGTTTATGCCCATGTGCTGCCGTTTACTTTGTTCCCGCAGCAAGCGCTGGTACTGATGGCATTGAACCTGCTGCCAATGTCGATCGAACTCATGTTTCTGGGCTCGTGGGAGGTGGTCCCCTTCGGCATGTGTGGCATTGCGCTACTGGCCATGGAGGCAGGCACCTTCTCCTGGATGTATCGGTCTGATCTTGCCTTCTTAAGAAATCATTATTCCACGACGACCGTGGCGGAACCGGACATGTCGGCGCAGGGATTCCGGCGCCGACTGGTGTATTCCATCCACAAAAACAGCACGCCAGCGGTTCTACTGCAGGCGACCATTGCGTTTCTGGTGGTCATTGCCATGCGAGCCCCAGGGTTGGAACTTCACCTTTGGAGTTGGTTGCTGGGCTATTTGTCATTGCAAACCCTGAGAACCGTGCAATTTGTAGCGCATCAGAATCGTCCAGAGCGTTTCCAGCGATCCATCTGGCGTACGCTATTTGGGCTGGGCGTCGTTGCCAATCAACTGGCCTGGTATGCATTGCTGTTCATCATCCACGAGGCCTTGAGTGGTTTCAGTCTCGGTGTGATCAGTGGTGCCTTCATGCTGATTGCGGTGGTCAGTACCATCGGCCTGACGTCAGACCGTTCATTGTTGTACCTCAACAGCGCCCTGTGTCTGGTGCCTCCGATGGTGATTCTGTTTGCTGGCGAGGAGATCTGGTCGGTGGTGTCTCTGGGTACGCTGGCGGCGCTATGTTTGCTGGTCGTGGTCGAGAATATCCATCGCTCCAGCGTGCATTCGATGAAAGGGCGGTTACTGCAGAAGCTCACGGAATTCCGTGCGCATGAAATGAACGAGCTGAATGCTGAGTTAACCGTGGCACGTGAGCGCCTAACCGAAGTGAATACCTCGTTGGAGGCGCAGGTAGAAGCGCGCACACAGGAGCTGAATCATCAGGCTACGCACGACATGCTGACGGGCCTGGGTAATCGCTATTTCTTTTCTCGTAGCGTGGCCGCGGCGCTGGAAGAGCAGCGCTCTGAAGATCATGGCTTTGCCGTGTATCTGCTGGATCTGGATCGTTTTAAAGAGATTAACGATGGTTTGGGTCATTTGGCTGGCGACGAAGTTTTGCGTGAAATCGCTAAGCGTTTGCAGGCACATTGTGATGAACACCGGATTTGCGCCCGCTGGGGCGGTGACGAGTTTGTCATGCTGCAGCGTTGTGCCGAAACCACCGCCGATGTGGAGCAATTTGCGCGTGCTTTGGTCGCGGATTTACGTCGCCCGATTCCGTTAGAACAGGGCAATATCAGTCTGGGTGCCAGTGTCGGCATTGCCCTTTGTCCGGACCATGGTGAGAGTGCAGATGAGCTGCTCGAGCACGCCGACATTGCGGTCTATCGCGCAAAATGCCATCGCACCGGCGTGTCGGTATACGACGACCGCTGGGGACTGGAGGCGGCAGAGCGGCTGCAATTGCTTCAGTCGCTAAGAGGCGCTGTCGAGCGCGACGAGATTACCGTATCACTGCAGCCGTTTGTGTCCGTCGAGAGTGGTCAGTTGACCGGCTTTGAAGCTCTGGCGCGCTGGCGTGATCCGCGCCTCAATGTGTCTGTCAGTCCCGGTGTGTTTATTCCTTTGGCGGAAGAGAGCGGGCTGATACAGGCCATGGGGCGTAATCTGTTGCGCAAAGCCTGCGCGGCACTCATGAATGCCGTGCCCGACAGTGAATTGCGTATCGCGGTGAACATATCAGTAATGCAATTAACCCATCCCGGCTACGTGGATGACGTGCAGGCGATTCTGGCCGAAACCGGGCTGGCACCGCACCGTCTGGAGCTGGAACTGACGGAAAGCCTGTTTGCTGGCAACGTCACTCAAATACGCCGAATTCTCAGCGAGCTGCGAGCGCTGGGTGTGCGCATATCGATTGATGATTTTGGCACGGGCTACTCGTCCATCAGCTACTTGCGGGATTTCCCACTGGATACCTTGAAAATCGACCAGTCGTTTGTCGCCGGATTGCGCAGCGGCGGTGACAGCTTGTTCTCAAGTATTGTGTCGTTAGCACACGGACTGAAGTTGTCCGTGATTGTCGAAGGAGTCGAGACCCGTGGCGATCTGGAAAAAGTATTGCGCCTCGGCGGCGAAGAGATTCAGGGGTTTTATTTTTCGCGTCCCATCGAGGCAGAACGCCTAGGGGAGTGGATTGAGCAACAACAAGGGCAACCCTTTGCCATGAGGCAACCTGTCCCAAAGTCAGGCGATGATGACACACGTGCTTTAGGCTAAAGCACGTGTGTCACGGGCTGTGACTGCGGTCGGGATTTACTCGTAATTCTCAATCGCCGGGCAAGAACAGATCAGGTTACGGTCGCCGTACACATCGTCGATACGACCCACTGTTGGCCAGAACTTATGCGGCCCCAGATTTTCCGTCGGGAAAGCAGCCAGTGCCTGGCTGTACGGGCGATCCCATGCGCCAGTCACCACCTGAGCCGTGTGCGGTGCATGTTTCAGCGGGTTGCTCTCGGCATCCAGTTCACCACGCGTTACCGCATCAATCTCACCCTTAATGGCAATCATGGCGTCAGCAAAGCGATCGATTTCGGCTTTGCTTTCCGATTCCGTCGGTTCAATCATGAAGGTGCCCGCCACAGGGAATGACATGGTCGGTGCGTGGAAGCCATAGTCCATCAGACGTTTGGCAATATCGACCTCGGTAATGCCGGTTTCGGCTTTAATTGGACGCAGATCCACAATGCACTCATGAGCCACGCGGCCATTCTGACCGGCGTACAGAATCGGGTAGTGATTCGACAAACGCTTGGCCAGATAGTTGGCTTTCAGCAGTGCGTTCTGCGTGGCAGAGCGCAGGCCTTGAGCGCCCATCAGCGTGATGTACATCCAACTGATAGTGAGAATGCTGGTGGAGCCATATGGTGCCGCAGAGACTGCACCATTGCCTTTCGAGGCATCATCAATCGGGCGCACTGCGTGGTTGGCCACAAACGGCGCCAGATGCGCCGCAACACCAATCGGTCCCATGCCCGGACCGCCACCGCCGTGCGGGATCGCAAAGGTTTTGTGCAGGTTCATGTGCGAGACGTCGGCACCGATAAAGGCAGGTTGGGTAACACCGACCTGAGCATTCAGGTTGGCACCGTCCATGTATACCTGGCCGCCGTGCTGGTGGATCAGGTCGCAGATTTCTTTTACGCCTTTTTCGTACACGCCGTGCGTCGACGGGTAGGTCAGCATCAGACAGGACAGCTGGTCGGACACTTCTTCGGCTTTTTTACGCAGATCGTCGAAATCTACGTTGCCGTGTTCATCACATTCGGTGACGACGACGCGCATAGAGGCCATCTGAGCCGATGCAGGGTTCGTACCGTGAGCGGAGCGCGGAATCAGACACACGTTACGGTGCCCTTCACCACGACTCTCATGGTATTTCTTAATGGCCAGCAAGCCCGCGTATTCCCCCTGAGCGCCCGAGTTCGGCTGCATGCAAATCGCATCAAAACCGGTCACGTCGCGCAGGTAATGATCCAGTTCGGCTACCAACTGCTCGTAGCCCGGCGTTTGCGACTTAGGCGCAAACGGGTGGATATTAGAAAACTCAGGCCAGGTGACCGGAATCATTTCCGTGGTGGCGTTGAGTTTCATGGTGCAGGAACCGAGCGTAATCATCGAGTGATTCATCGCCAGATCTTTGCTTTCCAGGCGCTTCATGTAGCGCAGCATTTCGTGTTCAGTGTGGTACTGATTGAAGGTTGGGTGTGTCAGGAAGTCGCTCTGACGAACCAGGTCTTCGGCAATGCTCTGCGAGCCATTAGCAAGAATTTCAGCGTCCAGAGCGTAGACGTCGAGGCCGTGGTCTGCGCCCAGAATCACGTCAAACAGTTCGCTGACATCGCCCGCCGTAGTTTTTTCACACAGGCTGACGCCGAGCGTATCGGCCTCTAGCCCCAGTGCTTCATCGTGGCGTAGGTTTAATCCGGCGGTATAAGCGCGCTCAAGTACCGCGGCTTGATCACCGACGCGGAACGTCAGGGTGTCGAACCAGCCATCGTTCACGATTTCAACGCCGCGCTGCTTCAGACCACTGGCGAGAATATCAGTCAGGCGGTGGATGCGCCCGGCGATGGTTTTCAGTCCCTCTGGACCGTGATACACGGCGTAGAAGGAGCTGAGGTTGGCCAGCAATACCTGTGCGGTACAGATGTTGGAGTTGGCCTTTTCACGGCGGATGTGCTGCTCGCGGGTTTGCAAGGCCATGCGCAGGGCCTGCTTGCCCTGTGCATCGATGGACACACCAATGATGCGTCCCGGAATGGAGCGTTTGTAGGCATCGCGTGTGGCGAAGAAGGCCGCGTGCGGACCACCAAAGCCCATGGGTACGCCGAAGTGCTGCGCGTTGCCGAGTACGATGTCGGCACCCATTTCGCCCGGTGCTTTCAACATTACCAGTGCCATCAAGTCCGTCGCCACAGCGGCGAGGGCATTGTTCTCATGCAGGGCGCTGATGACGTCGGTCAGATCGACCGGTTGCCCCTGACGACCCGGGTACTGGAACAGGGCACCAAAGACATCGTGGGATGCGGCGTCGGCCGCTGGGCCAACAATAATGTCCCAGCCAAAGGCTTCGGCACGAGTGCGTACTACGTCAATGGTTTGTGGCAGGCACAGTTCATCCACGTAGAAGGTATTGGATTTGTTCTTTTTAACGGAGCGCTTGGCCATGGCCATGGCTTCCGCTGCTGCGGTGCCTTCATCCAGCAGAGAGGCGTTGGCCAGCTCCATGCCGGTGAAGTCGATGACCATCTGCTGGAAGTTCAGCAGGGCTTCGAGTCGGCCTTGGGCGATTTCAGGCTGATAAGGTGTGTACGCTGTGTACCAACCCGGGTTTTCTAATACGTTTCGCAGGATCACCGGTGGCATGACAACGTCGTGATAGCCCAGGCCGATGTAGCTCTTCATCACCTGATTCTGGCTGGCAATGGCCTTAAGGCGAGCCAGCGCTTCGGTTTCTGGCAGGGCATCACCAAAGCTCAAAAACGGAGCACGCAGAATGTCTTCGGGAACAATCTCTGCGGTCAGAGACTCGAGGGAATCTGCATTGACGGCGGCAAGTAATTCGGCTTCTTCATTGCTGTCGTAGCCTGCACCGTTGGAGGCAATGTGACGGCTGACGAAGTTATCACGCTGTTCGAGCTGTTTGAGAGAGAGCATGCTCATGGATGACCCTGAAAATTGAAACGCAAAAAACAAAGACGCAGAGAGAATCTCTGCGTCAGCTCAAGGATGGACGTACCTTGTCGATCAATTATTCGCAGATGGCGGCGTAGCCAGCTGCGTCCAGCAGGCCATCCAGGTCTGCTGCATTTGCCAGTTCCATTTTGAAGAACCAGGCATCACCGTAGGGGTCTTCGTTTACTTTCTCTGGCGCATCGGCCAGATCTTCGTTTACGGCAATAATTTTACCCGCCAGTGGCGCGTAGATATCCGACGCCGCTTTGACTGATTCAACCACGGCGATGTCTTGTTCAGCATCGACCTCGGTGCCAGCTTCTGGCAGTTCAACAAAGACCACGTCGCCCAGCTGATCCTGAGCGAAGTCAGTAATACCAACGGTCACGGTGCCGTCTTCTTCCAGGCGGATCCACTCGTGTGAGGATACGTATTTCAGCTCAGCAGGAATATTGCTCATGGGTCTCTCCAATCAAATCGTATAAGTGTTATCAGAATTTTTTCTGGCCATTACGCACAAACGGAAGCGCAATGACGGATACGTCGGTCAGCTTACCGCGCAGATCGACCTGCGCGGTATCTGCGGTGTTTGCTGGTACGCGGGCAATGGCAATCGAGCACTGCAGTGTCGGTGAGAAGGTGCCCGAGGTGACTTCACCTTCGCCGATACCATCGATCACGACTTTCTGGTGGGCGCGCATGACGCCACGACCTTCAAGTACCAGTCCCACCTGCTTCATGGTCACACCGGCGGCGCGTTCGGCCTCGAGTGCATCACGACCGATAAAATTGCGCTCAGCCGGTTCCCAGGCGATAGTCCAGCCCATGCCAGCGGCTAGTGGACTGGTGTCTTCGTCCATGTCATTGCCGTACAGATTCATACCGGCTTCCAGGCGCAGCGTGTCACGGGCGCCGAGTCCGCAAGGCTGAACGCCCGCCTCAACCAGCTGGCTCCAGAAGGTAGCGACGTCGCTTTCGGGAATCATGATTTCCAGACCGTCTTCGCCGGTGTAACCAGTACGTGCGTAGAACCAGCCATGCTGTGGCAGGCCCTGGAATACTTTCAGGCCATCAATCAGGTCCGCTGCTTCGGGACGGATTTTCTGGACCATGCCAATGGCTTCGGGGCCTTGAACCGCGACCATCGCTAACTCTGGGCGCTCGGTCAGACTGATATCAAAGCCTTTGGTGTGTGCGGTCATCCACTCGAGGTCTTTTTCGCGGGTGGCGCAGTTAACGACCGTGCGGTACCAACCGTCCATGCGATAGACGATGAGGTCGTCGATGACGCCACCGTTGGTGTTCAGCATGCCGGTGTACAGTGCTTTGCCGACTTCTTTCAGCTTACTGACGTCATTGGCCAAGAGCTTTTGCAAATAGGCTGTGGCGTCTGGGCCACGAACATCGACGATGGTCATGTGGGAGACGTCAAACATGCCCGCGGCTTCGCGTACCGCCTTGTGTTCCTGAATCTGAGATCCATAGTGAATCGGCATGTCCCAGCCGCCGAAATCAACGATCTTGCCGCCAGCTTCGAGGTGGTTGTCGTACAGTGGTGTCTGTTTTCCCATGGTCTGATCCTGGAGCGATGACGCGTGCGCCGGTAAAAGGGTCGCAATTATAGCGGTTTCAGAGAAGGGGTTCACACAAAATTAGCACCTGCGGAGGCACGAACGAGTGTCCGTGCAGAAGTCCGCAGGCAGGGCGGTCAGCAGATCCGCGCTTGGATCAGCGTTTCGCCGTGGTTTCAGGCGTCAGCAAGCCTTGTTTGGCGTGGGTTGGTGAGAATCCACTCCACTTTTTGAAGGCCTTAGAGAAGTTAGCCACGCTGGAGTAACCGAGGAGTTCAGCGACCTGGCTGACGTTATACATGCGACGGCTCAGCCAGAAGCTGGCTTGAATCAGGCGCATGTCGGCGAGTAATTGCTGGTAGTGAGTGCCTGCTTCCTGCAAACGGCGTTTGCACGTACGTTCCGTCAGGTTCAGGCGCTCGGACAACTCGATCAGCGTTGGTGGATTCGCAAGGTCAGCGCGTAACAGATTCGATGCTTTCTGAGCTACCAAATGAGACGGACGCAGTACACCGTTAGCGTGGAAAGTTGCCGGACGAATCAGCAGTGCTTGAGTCAGAAACTGCGATGGAATACGAATGGCCAGGTAGGGCGCATTGAAGGTCAGCTTCATCGGTGCGTACTTGGCGTATTCATCGCGGAATTCGGGTTCACTGTACGGCAGGAAGACCGAAATCTGGTCGGTGACACCTTGCAGGAGGTTATTGCCTGACGTGTAGCCGTAAGCCAACAGCAACTCTGACAGCGCTTGAGACGGCACGCGAGTCGGATCTTTCTTCCAGAAAAATTCGCAGTGACTGACCTGACCATCGTCGAGGATGTGTAGGTCGAACGGCCGTTCGTCGGTGCTGATCTGTGCGCACATCGACTGGAACAGGCCCAGTAGATTGGTGGTGTCTGCCTGGTGTTGCAGGGCCATAATCTGGCCGTACTCCAGGTAGAGTTCAGGGAGCTTGCTGGAAAGCTCACTGTCGCTCAGCGTTTTCATGACCTGTAGCAGCGCTGGGATACGCGTCTGGTAACCCTCCCCGCTGACAGGGATTTTGGGGGCTGACTTACGCAATTCCTTCTGAGGCATCAACCGTCGCAGAGTCTGTAGGGTCTCTGCGTGAGGCTTTAACGAATACATCTGGAGTACTATTACTGCTTATTATTTATGGTGAGTGCGGCCAGAGTGCGCCCGGTTGCGTACGGTAACAATGTCAATTTACGCAACAACAGGGTCGAAATGTGGCGCTATATGACCTTTATCGGCCGGAATACGACGGTTTCTCTGGGTTGTCGATATTCTTATCAATAGGTTTAACCACGAAAAAAGTAGTGGTCAAAATGCGCCAATATCGATAATGGGTATTATTTAGCCATTATTGTGGCCGGTTTGAATTAGCACGGGTGGGGAATATCACACCTAGCGTCGGCAGCCGTACCAACCCGGCTACCACGGCATTTGTTCACTCTGTCCGAAACAGGCTGATGACTTTCCAGCCATTTGCTACCTCAAAATCTTGCCCGATTATGCAGGTTTGAACCTTGCCATCTGGAGAAACAGCAAAGAGAGGGTGTGCGTTTTTACCGTTTTGCTCGCGAAAGTCGTCAAAGGTGAATTCTTCGGTCAGTCGGGTCGAGCGTAATTCGGCACCCTGAGAGAGCAAGCTGGAGACCTTACTGAAGGTCAAACTTTCATCAAACAGGTACTGTCCACGGTGTTCTTCACCGTGCAGATGCTTGTCGGATAAGCGAGCGTCGGCCGAGGTGCGAATGGCAAAAATATTGTGCTGGCCAAACTCGCTGCCAAAGCGCATCCCTGCGACGGCATTATTCGCACGCTCGGGGGATAAGCCGAGTAAGTGGCCAATGCCGACGAGATCTAAACGCTGCTCGGCGTACTCCGATACCGGGTTGCCGTAAAAGGTTTTCAGGCCATCCATGCGAGCTGCACGAATGTTGTCCCAGTTCGAATCACACAAGAGCACAGGAACGTCGTTGGTGGTCAGTTCCTTGGCAATGGTTCGCGCGACCGTGTTGGCGCCAATGATCAGGAACCCGTGCGGTGCGGGCTCGGCCACTCCTAATGAGCGTGCCAGCAGGCGGGCGGTTGCACTTTGTAAGACAACGGTGCCGAAAATGACCGAGAAGGTGAGGGGGACGAGTACGTGGGCGCCTTCCTGCCCCGACTGTTCGAGCTTGATGGCAAACAAGGCGGATACCGCCGCAGCAACGATGCCTCGCGGTGCAATCCATGACAGCAGTGCTTTATCCTGCCACGTCAGGGTACTGCCTATGGACGACAACCAGACCGATAAGGGACGTGCGACAAACTGCATGATGGCGAGCAGCACCAGCGGTAGCCAGCCGAGGGTCAGTAGGTCGTCGGTGGTCAGGCGCGCAGCCAGAATAATAAACAGCCCAGAAATCAGCAGAATCGTCAGGTGTTCTTTGAAATTCAGAATGTCACCGATGCGCAGGTCGCGCTGGTTGGCCAGCCACATGCCCATCAGTGTGACGGCCAACAAACCGGATTCATGGGCCAGAGCGTCGGCAATACTGAAACACAGGAAGACCATGGACAGTGTGGCCAGATTCTCCAGATAGTCGGGCACCCAGCGTCGCTTCAGTATCTCGCCCAGCATCCAGCCGGCAAGCAAACCTAGTACAGACCCGGAGACAATAATCTCGACGAAAGCGAGCAGGCCGCTCAATACGCCTTGGGCTTGCCCTTGCGCGACGATGAATTCGTAGACAACCACCACCAATAAGGCACCCAGCGGGTCAATCAGAATACCCTCCCAACGTAGAATGTTGCCGATGTCGGCTTTAGGCCTGACCGTTCTCAGCATGGGCACAATGACCGTTGGCCCCGTTACGACCGTCAGGGCACCAAACAAAATGCTCAACTCCCAACTGAGGCCAAACAGCCAGTGGGTACTGACGGCGACAATGGCCCAGGTTACCGCCGCCCCGACGGTAATCAGACGTTGCACCACGGCTTTTTGCGAGCGGATCTCGCGCAAATCCAGTGTCAGGCTGCCTTCAAACAGAATAATGGCCACGGACAGAGAGATCAGTGGAAACAGCAAATCACCAAACAAGGCATCCGGATTGAACAGCCCTGTGATGGGCCCTAAGGTCAGACCAGAGGCGAGCAGGAATAAGATGGCGGGTAAGCGCACCCGCCAGGCGATCCACTGGCTGAAAAATGCAATACCGCCGATCAGCGCAAAGGCCATCATTCCGGATTCAAACACTAGGCATCCTTATTGTTGTTTATCACTCGCCAAACCGCAGTGTAGGACGAAAATAATAGGGTTGAGTCAGAGTCGCCGGCACCGCAGGCACCGGGCTGGTTGCTAATAATGCGCGTCGCGCCCATTCATCGGTACTTGGGTTGCCGCTGCTGTTTAAAATATCTACGGCCGTAATGACGGCACCGTAACGAATCGTGACCTGAAGTCGTACCTGACCGTTGAGGCCGTCAGGATAGCGCGGCAGTTTCTTATGTATGTGTCCCATGAGTAGCTGATAGTACGCCTGCTCGACGGGGTTGCTGAAGGTTTCTTCATCACCTTGGTAGCGAGCGATGGCTTGCTGGTCTCCGAGAGGGCCATTTATTGGAGCGGTAGACTCGTTGGGTTTGGTGTCTGACTCGGCCTCTGCATTGTCCGTTGCTAGGACCGTTGCAGGGGTTGAAGCAGGAGCAGAAGGTGAGGGGGTTATCCCGCTCTGACGCGCGTTAGTCACCGCGGATGGTGAGGCGATGGTGGACGGCGCTGCTGGTGTGACAGGGGACGGAGGTGTCGCCGCTGTCAAAGGTGTTGCAGGAGGCGAAGGTGTGACAGGAATCGAAGGTGTGACAGGAATCGAAGGTACGGCTGGAACCGCAGGAGAAGCAACCTCATCGGTTTTCCGGATGGCCTGTCCACTCACCGTAAGTTCACCGGTGGCATCGTCGTCATCGGCACGCTTGGCGTCGGGCGTTATCAGCGTGGCCTGAATCACCGGGGGCGCTGGACGTTGAGGTACGGATAAGTCCGGGAGGATCAGCAAATGCAGCCCGGCTGACACCAGCAATGCCAGTAACAGCCGTTTGCGAAATCGTCGGTGCCGGACCGGAGTTGTCATGCCAGAACGCGAGCGTCGAATCCGGCTTCAGAAAGAATGTAAGCGGCAGCTTCCGCACGGCCTCCGCCACAGACGACGTAAATAAAGTCCTGCTCCAGCTCTTTGACGCGTTGTCGTAATTGCGACAGAGGCACATTGCGGGCACGCAGCATGGGCGCAGCTTCGGCCTCGGGTGGCTGGCGTACGTCGAGTACGATGACGCCGGTATCCGCTTCATCAATGAGCTTTTCCAGTTCACTTTCGCGGATGTGCTTGAGCACAGGTTGACGCAACAAGGTATCGAAATGCTCTTTCGATAAGCGTGCCACGGCACCGGCCGATGTCATGGTAATAGTGGCGTTACGCGGCAGGTCGCTGATGAGCGCATCTTCACCAAACAGGTCGCCGGGTGACAGGGCTGCGAGAGTTTCGATGGTATCGCCTTCGCCACGCGTGACCAGGGCATTGCCGTGTTTAATGACATAGCAATGTTCGCCAACTTCGCCTTCGCGCACGATGACATCACCAAAGGCGGCGGGCAGCTCTTCGAAGCGGGTCAGCAGCTTCTGTATGTTGGCCGGCGGAATGCGGGCAAATAGCTCTGACGTGATCAGTCGCTCCAGCCAGTCGCTGTCTTCGTCGCTTTCTGATTGCACCGACTGGCGCACTTCAGACCAGGTCGACAGCAATTCCAGATAGGCGCGTTTCACCGAGACCAGCGCGCAGGGGGTCTTGGTGATGGCGGCATAACGATGCACGTGGTGGGTGCTGTCGAGGGCCATGAAGTTGTCATCATCGTCGGCCTCGATGCTGTTTACGTCAAAGGCATCGTCGGCGAGATCAATGGTGCCAGACAGTAAAAAGTGGCACTCATCATCGGACTGGCCGCGCTTAAACAAAATTTTGCGCGGTCCCAGTTCGTAGTGACGGAAGTGCGGGATCAATTCATTGATGGTGTCTTCAGACCATTCGTCGAAAGGAATGAAGCGCTGCAGTTGCTTACTGAGCGAAGTGTCCATGAACTCTGATGTCATTAGCGGGAACGTTTCTGAACTATAGCAAGCCCGTGGCGTAACGTCACTTGGGCCAATGCAGGCAGTCGGAGACCTGCTCGAGTTGTTGCGGGTCAAAGGGATCAATTCCCGTCAGGTGCGGCACCGTACCCAGATGTTCAATATGACGATGTGCAAACCATTGGGTCAGGTAACGCAGATTCTCATGCTGCGCTTCCATGGCCGGGTCAATGCCATTGGCAACCCAGCCCGCGACCGTCAGGCCTCGTTGCTCAATGGCCTCGACCGAGAGACAGGCGTGATTGATGCAACCCAAACGTAACCCAACCACCAGAATGACGGGGCACGCAAGATGGGTGGCAAAGTCGGCCAGGGTCTCCCGGTCATTGAGTGGCACCAGCCAACCGCCAGCGCCTTCAATTAATTGCAGCTCTGCGGTCTGGCTTAGTCCGGGGGCGCAGGCCTGTAGTAAGGAGGCCACCGACAAATCCAGTCCTGCTTGTTTCGCAGCAATATGCGGTGCGATAGCAGGCGCCAGTGTGATCGGGTTGTGAATGGTGTAGTCGAGTTCTCCGCTGGAGTATTGCTGATGAAGCAGGGCATCGCGATTACGCAGGCCTTGCTCAGTCAGATCCGAGCCCGACGCGATGGGCTTTAGCCCAAAGGCACTGACATTATCTCGGGAAGCGCGTTGCAACAGGGCGGCGGAGATCAGGGTTTTGCCGGCATCGGTGTCGGTACCGGTTAAAAAATATCGACGCATGGTGGTCTCCGTTTAATCGGTCTGTGCACGTTTACTGGCGACGACCCACAAGACTTCGTAGCTCAGCGGGAAGCTGGGTTCGCCATCGTGCATGATTTTGGGGTAGGCGGCCTCTAAGGCCTTAAGCGCTGCGCGGCCGCCCAATCCACTGCGCCGCCCGGCGTTAACGTTGGTGGCGCCAATGTCTTTTAAGCCACGTAGCAAGGCGGTAAGCGTTGGGTAGACCTCGGTCAGGCAGCGACGTTCATAGCGGATGTGGTCAAAGCCGACGCTTCTGATGGTCGCGATCAGGCTGTCCGCACTGACGAAGTCGTTCACGTGCTTATGGTCATCGACTTGGGCAAATGCCTGCTGCAGTTCTCGTTGAGTCCCCGGCAGCAGGGTGGCGGTTGCCAGCGTGCCCGAAGGGCTGAGTGCCCGGTACCATTCACGCAATGTGGCCTCCGGCGATTCGCTCCACTGCAGCATCAGACTGGAAAAAATACCGTCGAGGGTATGGTCGTTAAAGGGCAGATGATCCGCGTCTGCGAGAGCAAAGTCGATACAGCCGTCGGCATACTGCTGCGCCACCTCAAGCATACCCGGTGCCAGATCAACCGCCGTGACCTGAGCAGCACCGCGATGACGCAAATGCGGCAGTGCCACCCCCGTACCACAACCGATATCGGCCCAATGCCCGCCGATGTCTGGTAGCTGTTCCAGCAGTGCTGTGACGGCGCGTTGTTGCACGCCAGCGGCGGCATCGTAGCTGGAGGCCGCACGACTGAACTGGCGGGCGACCTGTGCTTTATCACGCAGAGTCATGAGTTAGCCTCCTGATTCAGAGAGGCAGCGCGATTAGCGAAATTTGTTAGCTGATGAATCACGGCAGCGAGATTGTCGGGTTCAAGGAAAAAAGCGTGGCTGCCGGATAAGTCGAGGGTTTGGCCGGATGTTCTCACATTGGCCGACGGCTCACGTCTTGCTGAGGGCTCACGTTTTGCTGAGGGCTCTGATTCTGTGGACGGCAATAGCGCATCTTCAGTGCCGAACATGGCCTGATCGGCCTCCGGGAGTGCCTCATAGTTCAGCCATTCCAGAGTACGACGGAGACTCTTCTGGTCGGACGGTGAAAGTGGCAATGCGGCGGCTGTATGCTCTCTCAGTTGTCGTATCAGTTGCCCTGCCTGCGATCGGGACCCACTCTGGGTGATCAGAGCGTGAAAGCGCGACAGCGTTTTATCGGGCGAATCCACGAAGCGTTGGCAGAACTGCTCGAATACTTGCTGACTCATGCCGTCCGGGTGAGTGAATGTCTGGCCGGTGGCAAGGGTAATCACTGAGCAGGATCTGGTCATCGCTCCCCTCGTAGCTATAGCCCCCTTCGTAGCCATAGCCCCCCTCATGGACATGGCCAAAGCCCCGCCCAATGACCAGCCGACGATGAAAGTGTTGTCGGGTTGAGCGTCTTCAGGAAGCTCGTCAGCCAGCTGTTGCGCCATGCTACGAAAATCGCAATCCGGCTCTGAGGTCAGGGCGCTCTGGTAGTCGCCGATCCAATGTTCGCCGGGCAGGACTTCTATTAAGGGCAAGAATACCGAGGCACGGAAGCTCCAGCCCGGTAGCCAATACCAGCGACTCGTTTGCTCGAGACTAGGCAAACCATCGGTGGCGTCTGTGTGCTGACAAAACGTCCAGAGGCTCATGGTGCCTCCGGATGGGGATGAATGGGTTGCTCTGCCGTCGTGAGTGCCTGCCAGTGTCGCTCAAGGGCATGTAATAGCTGAGCGACGTCTGCTTCGCTGTGCGCGGCAGTCAGTGTGACGCGTAGTCGGGCTTCGTTCACCGGGACGGTGGGCGGGCGAATGGCGCTGACCCAAATTCCCGAGTCTCTTAAGGCCTGACTGAGCGCCAATGCCTGCTGACTGTCGCCAACCAGAATTGGCTGAATAGGGCTTTCGGAAGCCATGAGCGGTAAGCCCAGCTCCTGCGCGCCACGACGGAACTGAGCGATGCGCTGATGCAAGGTGTCTCTCAGCGTATCGTCTTGCAGGCGCTGCAGATTGCCCTGCATGGCATCGGCCAGCGCCGGGGGCAGAGCGGTGGTATAAATGTAAGAACGAGCGAACTGAATCAGATAATCGATCAAGTCTTCAGAGCCCGCGACAAAGGCGCCGTAACCCCCAAAGGCTTTCCCCAGAGTGCCGATGTACACCGGGAGTTGCTCACAGCTCAAATCAAAATGTGCCCGCGCTCCGCGCCCCTGCGGACCAAGAACCCCCAGACCATGAGCGTCATCGACCATCAATAAGGCCTGATGCTGTTGGCATGACGTTGCCATGGCGCCAATGTCGGCGAGATCGCCGTCCATACTGAAAATACTGTCAGTAACCACTAAGGTCTCGGCCTTGTTGGTGTCTGCCTGAAGGTCTGTTTCAGATTGAGACCTCCCTGTTTTAATAACAGGAGCGTGGCGTTCCAGCAGGTCATTCAAGTGGGCGAGATCGGCATGACGATATCTCGTCATGCGAGCGCGACTTAACTGAGCGCCGTCTAACAGTGAGGCGTGATTGAGTTTGTCTTGCAGGATCAGGTCGCCGCGCTGAGCCAGTGCGCTGATGACGCCGACATTGGCCATATAACCCGTCGAAAATAACAGGGCACAAGGGTAACCCGTGTAGTCGGCCAGCGCCTGCTCAAGGTCATGGTGTGCGCGACTGTGACCACACACCAGATGTGACGCACCACTGCCGATGGCCCAGCGCTCAGCGGCCAGACTCAGGTCTTGTTGTCCAGTGGCGGCCAGTCCGAGGTAATCGTTGGAGCAGAAATTCAGAAAGGTGTTGCCATCACAACGCACATGGGTGCCCTGAGCGGAATCCAGCGTGTGTCGCTGGCGCCACAGATATTCGTCGCGACGGTGTTGCAGGGCGCGTTCGATGCGATTATTCCAGCTCATAACTGCGTAAATACCTTGGGCTCAGGCCGGTGAGGACGGTGCTGTTGGAGTGCACATAGGCATGAAATCATAAGGCGTTGCGCTGATTGGTCAACCTGATGCCCTTGTAATGGTTTACTACTGTCGGGTACGCCTCACAATAGCTGAGGTGCTGTTGTGAAGTACCCTAAACATCTTGCGACGCCCGTTTCAGTTTCATCCGTTTTTGAGAGCCCCGATCATGACCTCACCTTTTCTACATCCTGATCTCGATTTCGATCGCGAGCATGTGTGGCATCCCTACAGTTCGATGACGCAGCCCGGCAATATCTGGCCTGTGGTCAGTGCGCAAGGGGTGCGCTTAACGCTGGAAGACGGTCGGGAGCTGATTGATGGGATGGCCAGCTGGTGGTGCGCGGTGCATGGCTACAACCACCCGGTGCTCAACGAGGCCCTGGCAGAGCAGGCGCAGCGCATGAGCCATGTCATGTTCGGTGGCTTGACCCACGGTCCGGCCGTTGAGCTGGCAAAGCGCTTAGTCGCCCTGACCCCAGAAGGGCTGGAAAAAGTCTTTATCGCCGACTCTGGATCTGTCTCTGTAGAAGTTGCGATCAAGATGGCGATTCAGTACCAGCATGCCAAAGGCGAAACCGGGCGTACAAAACTGCTGGCGCTGGAACGTGGCTATCATGGCGATACCTTAGGGGCGATGTCGGTGTGCGATCCAAATCGGGGGATGCACCATTTATTCAGTGGCATTCTGCCGCAACAGTATTTTGTACCGGCACCTCAGTGTCGGTTCGGAGAAGCGTGGGATGCTGCGGATATCCTGCCGTTACAACAGCGCCTGGAAGCCGACCATCAGCACATTGCCGCGCTGATTCTCGAGCCCGTGGTACAGGGCGCCGGTGGCATGCGTTTTTACCACCCCGAATATCTGCGTCAGGCGCGACGGTTGTGCGATGAATATAGGGTGTTACTGATCGCAGATGAGATAGCGACCGGGTTCGGACGCTCCGGGAAACTGTTTGCGTGCGAACACGCCGAGGTCACCCCGGACATCCTCTGTGTGGGGAAAGCCATTACCGGTGGTTACATGACATTGGCGGCAACGTTAGCGACCTCTCACGTTGCCAATACCATCAGTGAAGGAGAGGCCGGGTGCTTTATGCACGGGCCCACGTTTATGGGCAATCCGCTGGCCTGTCGCGTGGCCTGTGCGAGTCTTGATCTGTTGATTGAGAACGACTGGCAGGCGCAGGTAGCACGATTAGAAGCGGGGCTGAAACAAGGCTTGGCGCCTGCGGCGGAGCTGGATGGAGTGGCTGATGTTCGCGTGCTGGGTGGTATTGGCGTGATTGAGCTGGTGGAGCCGGTGAATACCGCCTTGCTGCAACCTGAATGCGTAGCGCGCGGTATTTGGGTGCGCCCATTTGCGCACAACTTCTATGTGATGCCGCCTTATGTGATGAGTGATGAGGACCTGGCAACTCTGACCCGGGAAATGGTCGCGGCCCTGGCCGCGACGCTCTGATATCGCTGGGCTTTGGTAGCACGATGATCAGCAGCGGCTTTCAGTAGATCTGAAGGCCGCGATGAATGTACTCGCCGTTGGCTTACGCCCCTTGGTGAGACTCCTCGGGAGGCTCATCGTTATTAATCACAGGCGCACTGGTCGGAGCTGAGGCAGTAGAAGCTGAGCCCGAAGAGGCTTTCGTCTCATCCTGCTTGTGCTCGTGATGGCGATGGCGGGCATGGCTCTGCGAAATCCCCGCGGTCACGGCAAAGCGCATGGCATCTTCGACGGACCAGTCCACGTACGTCAGCCGTTCTGGCGGCAGAAACAACGTATAGCCTCCAACCATATAGCTCATGGGCAGATACACTGGCACCAGCTGCTCATTGCCTTCGAGATCCTGTACCTGCTCGGGCAGGTGGTCGGCGGTAATAAAGCCCACCAGTTTGCCGAGTTCAGGCATGTCGACCAGCACTACCTGTTGTGCTTTCGGCTTTTCGCCATCAAACATGGCAGCAAAGTCTTTTACGGCGCCGTAGAGTGTTTTCACCAGAGGCAACCGCAGGAACGCATCTTCGACGTAATCGTAAACCCAACTGATGGGGTTGAGCTGAAAGGCCAGACCGACGATCAGCAGCGTAAACAGCATGACGACCACGCCCATGCCCGGAAACATGACCAATTCGGGGTGGACCAGCTGTAATGCACGAACGCCCAGCTCGTTGAGTGACGACAGCACCGACCAGATCAACCACACGGTGACCAGTAGTGGGAGCAGTACCATCGAGCCCTTGATAAGTGGGCGCATTAATAAACGTTTCATGTCGTTGGATCCCTGACGCGAGGTCGCGAGTGTAAGGGGTGGACGATTCAAATGTCCGCAAGTTTCTTTTTACCCGACTATTTCTTTACAATGTTGGACCAGTCGCGTCATTTTCGCCACGTTAAGCCAAATGGTTTGTTAGTGGTCACTCTCATATAAAAAAATCGTCTAAAACCACGTAAGTGAATACTAACCTAATAAGTTACTTTAACTTTCGCACGCAGGTTTCACACTTGATTGGGGTTTGCTTCCCACTTTCTCCCACCTTTTCCCCCACTTCTCCTAAGTCCTTGTGTTTACTAGCAAAATTCCGCTTTTGAGGCCCCTCTGAAACCTTGCAAATGGGCAGTCTGGTTTCTATAGTGTCTAATTGTGGAGAATAGTGGGTAATTGTGGGATTAAAGCCAATGTTAGTGCTTACCCACACAAACAAAGGACGAACGCATGTTTCGGGGGCTCAACACGATCAATCTGGACGCCAAAGGGCGCCTGGCGATCCCGGCTAAGTATCGGGAACGTCTGGCGGA
>Ga0255776_10002950_pt1 | contig 18650 bp, 19 predicted proteins | sample 071ome_19_FD_179974 | JGI IMG/M metagenome (GOLD analysis project Ga0255776, IMG submission 179974) | Coastal salt marsh microbial communities from the Groves Creek Marsh, Skidaway Island, Georgia - 071413AT metaG (version 2) | ecosystem: Environmental > Aquatic > Marine > Intertidal zone >... | reverse complement strand
CTTCGCCAGAATCGTAGAGACCGATTGCGGCGTGTAGAACTCGCCGGCTTTTTTACCAGCCCCTGCTGCAAACTGGCCGATCAGGTATTCGTAGGCGTCGCCGAGTACATCGCTCTCGCTGTCGCTAAGGGCGAAATCAATGCTGTCGAGGTGCACCATAATGCGGGCAATCAGGGCATTACGCGCGTCGACGGTGCGGCCCAGTTTGGTTGAGTTCAGGTCGAGGTCTTCAAACAGGTGGTCAAAGTCGTCTTCGCTGTCAGTCCCCATGGTTGAGGTTTCGATGTTGCTGAGTACGGCGGCGAGGTCGTCGAGAATAAAGTTGTCGACGATGACATCGGTTTTTGAGGCGTCTGTCTCTGATTCACTCTCTGCTTGACTGCCCGCCTTGTGCGCACCGCGTGTAGCGATGGCAGAAAACAGCTCAGAAGGTTTTAAGAAGTAACCTAACTCTGGCACGGCTTCATCACGAATAGCATCGAGCATGTCGGCACCTTCTTCGGTGTTTTCTTTAATATCGCTGTAGCTGACGCTCTCGCCGGAGTTTTTCAGCAGGTTGTCGGCGAAGGTGTGCATTTTCTCAGAGAGGTACTTATAGAAGATAAAGCCCAGACAATAGTCGCGGAACTCATCGGCGTTCATCTTGCCGCGAAGTTCGTCGGCGATGTTCCAGAGTTTTTGTTCGAGTTTTTTCTTCTGATCTTCAGTCATTTGGCGCTTACTGCTCTGCAAAGTAGTCGGTGTCGAGGGATTTTACCTGATAGGTGTCTTTGACGGTAACGCCAAGGTTGTAGCGGATCATCAGCCCGGCCAGCTGCTCACCATTGATCAGAATGACGCTTTTACCAATTCTGCTGACGTACTCAATCGCTTCGCGACTGAAGCGGCTGGTGGTGATAAACACGCCTTTGTTGGCCCGCTTTGATTCGAGCGCGCCGACAAACGACTGAACATCCGGTCGGCCAATGACGTTATCACTGTAGCGTTTGGCCTGAAGGTAGATGGTATCAAGGCCCAGAGGGTCTTCGTTGATGATGCCATCGACGCCCTCATCGTTGCTTTTTTGGGTGACCTGTCCGGCTTCACTGCTCCAGCCACCATAGCCCATGGCCAGCATGAGCTCTACGACAAGCTTTTCCATAAAGGTCGGGTCCTGGCGTTTGATCTGTTCGAGCAGTTCGATGGCCAAAGCGTTTTTGATTTCGCCATGGGCCTTCTGCAACTGTTCTTCGGGAGTACTGGGGCTGTCTTCGTTGATATCAGCATCTGTTACCGTCGCTGGCGTTTTGGCTTCAGCCTGCTCTTCGTCTACCTCAGGTAGGTAGGCTTTCAGATCTTTCTTGCCGATAAACTCAGGATGATCAACCAGTGCCTTCTGGCCTGTAGGGGTTATCCGGTTCTGACCGCGCTTGGGGCTTTCAAGTAAGCCATGGTTACGTAGGTAAGTGGCTGCCCAGGTAACCCGGTTGTAGAAAAGCGGTGTATTGCCTGCCGGGGTGAGCTGCCTGCGTTCTTCGTCGGTGATTTCAAACTGGGTTTCGAGTTTTGATACTAGCCCTTTAAATGATACTTCGTCTTCTTGAGTAAGGATGACGAGCATTGGGCGCATGAGCTCTTGAAAGTTCGGGATTGGCATTCCATGTCCTCGCTTAATGTGCTTCCAGTTTAACAAAGTCAGACTGTAGATTAATGGTTAATTAGCACTGCGTTGAAGCAAGGGTTTAGTTCCTGAATAACGTAGGTAGAACATTTTCCGAAACGCTAGGCATTCGCCTTCATAGGAGTGGCATTGACACATCACTTCCAAAAAGGTGCAGATCCATTTGGCGGAACTGAGCATAGCGCTAGATTCCCGCCTGCGCGGGAAGGACACATCAATACGCTGGATTCCCGCCTGCGCGTGAAGGACAGGCCTCAGCGGGAAGACTCACCTCACATATTCCGATTCAGCGCTTCTTGCAGGCGTTTTCGGTACGCCGCTTTTAAGGCCTCAGGAGCGGTGACGATGACGTTGGGTGCGTACGATAATAAGTCGCGCAGCAGCTCGCGGTCGTCGTTGTAGGGTAATTGCAGTTGGTATTGGTCGCCGCGCCATTGCCCTTTGGCTTCTGGATGCCATTGTTGTTGGGCAACCAGATGAGCGGCGCCGGGCATGAAGGTAAGTTCAGCGGTTTGTGTCTCACCGCCCGAGAAGATGCCGTAGTTGTTGTGCAGGTGGGCGGTGAGTTCGTCGTTGTCGAATTCCAGTGCCGCTTCATTGAGTTGGTAAGCGCTGCGAATCCGGCTGAGCATAAAGGTGCGCAGTTGTTGGCGTTTATGACACCAGGCATCGAGATACCAATGGTCGCGGTACAGCACGAGTGTTTGCGGGCTGACGGTGCGCTCGCTGAGGTTCTGGTCGCTGGCTACGTAGTGGATGGTAAGTTGGCGCCGGGCAAAGAGCGCGTCGCTCACTTGTTGGTAGCTGTGGCTGTTGACCGGTTGTTTGGTGGCGGTGAGTATTTTTACCCGTTGCGTAAGTTCGCTGGAGTCGATGCCGCGCTCGCTCATGAGTTGCGAGATTTGCTGGCGGATGTGATCCAGCTCGCCGCTACCGGGGCTGACATCGGCCAGTAAGCCCAATACCGTTGCCAGGCTGCGTACATCAGCCGCGGTCATGCTCAGGCCCGGGAGTTCAAAACTGAGGTCGGTGTAGTAGTAGCGTCGGTCCTGATACGCCAGAGGCGCGCCGTGGTCATCTTTTAACTGCCCAAGGGCCGTTTGCAGCTCACTTGGCTTGCTGCCCAACTCTGCCGCCAGGCTCATCACGGAGATGCCATCCGGCTGTTTCTTGAGCGATCGGTGGAGTTTTTGAATCAAATCGTTGGAATTCATTGCTCGCCTGCACATTTCGGGTGCGCAACGGTTGCAATGCGCCGCGCTCGGCCCTACTTTACCCATGACAGACATTGAATAGAAGGAAGTTGTCCTGATGATTAAAGTGATTATCGAACGCGAAATTGCTGAAGACATGGCATCCACTTACGATGCGGCAATTAAGAACACCCTGCGTGCGATTCTCGAGGCACCTGGCTATAAGTCAGGCGCGACCTATAAAGATGTGAAAGACGATAACCGTCGCATCATCATTACTAACTGGTCTGATCTGGAATCCTGGCAGACCTGGGCAGGCTCTCCGCAGCGTGCCGATGTGATCAGCGCCATTCAGCCGATCCTTAAGCAGCAAGAAAAGATCACCATTCTTACTGCTTAATTGATCACAGGTCTGGTCGCTAACCGGCCAGACACTGTTTCACGAACGCCGCCACACTGCTGGCGGCGTTTGCCATGTGTGCTTCGTGTGTGTGCCCCGATGCCTTGCGCGGCTTCAGGTCATGATTACCATCGTCGAGCCACAGCCATTGAATACCGCTGTCCAGCGGGTATCCCTCTACTTCTTCTTTGTTACCCATGGCATCGCGTGTGCCCTGCACCATCAGTTGAGGTCGGCTCAGTGTTTGCAGATGATCGATCCGCAGTGACTCCGGTTTGCCCGGCGGGTGGAAGGGATACCCCAAACAGGCGCAGCCTTTGACTGCGGTCGGGCAGCCCTCCTCTGGTTCATCCTGTGGGTGGTGGCTCTGAGCCAACATGGAGGCAATGCGCCCACCCATGCTTTTGCCACCAATCACACAATCGCGACCTTGGGCCAGCTCTGCAATGATTTCCCGGTAGGCTTCCAGCAATTTGGGCGCACGATCGGGCGGGCGTTTTTTGCCGTCATCCTGGCGCTTGATCATATACGGAAAGTCGAAGCGCACGACGTACACCCCATGCGCGGCAATCGCCGCGGCCATGTGTTCCATAAATTCGCTGTGACGATCGGCGCCTGCACCGTGCGCCAGTATGAATAGTGGGTGCTCCGGGTTACCGTTTTCTGAGTAATGTTTGTTCATGCTCGGGGAGTTCAGCTGAATTTGCCCTTAGTGTAAGCGCGAGCCAATGACAATCAACCACCATCAGTAACCGCCGCTACCAACCATTGCCAAATTGATGCGAATGTTCAGTCAACGACAGAGACAAGATATTGCCGGAATATTACTCATCGGTTATGGTTGCTGGACTTACGTTGGTATCTGGGCGCCGGATCGGCCCCTGACGCACTGATCTCTATTGAGCTGGTAGAAAAAAGAGCCAGACTGGTAACAGTGCTACCGGATAACGGACTCGGCCCGTCAAAGGCCGGTTATCAAGAACTCTGCAGGAACCCATTATGAGCTCTTCCAGCAAAGCATCACTTCGCGGTGCTCAACCCCACTGCCAGACCTGTTCGCTGAACGCACTGTGTCTGCCACTGTCCCTCACTGAAAACGACATGGAACGCCTCGATGACATTATTCGCCGCGGCCGCCCCATTCAGAAAGGGCAATTACTGTTTCAACAAGGTGAGCCCTTTCAATCGGTGTTTGCCGTGCGCACCGGGGCTCTGAAAACCTACACCATTGCGCCCAGCGGTGAAGAGCAGATTACGGGCTTCCATCTTGCCAGCGAGCTGATTGGTTTATCTGGCTACGACGGTGGCACTTACCCACTGACGGCAAAAGCCCTGGAGACTACAACGGTATGCGAGATTCCGTTACCGCAACTGGAAACCCTGGCCGATAATATTCCGGATCTGCGCCGTCAGCTGATGCGCACCATGGGCAACGAAATCCGTCATGACCAGAACATGATGCTGCTGCTAAGTAAAAAGACGGCAGACGAGCGAGTGGCGTCTTTCCTGTTGGATATTTCTCAGCGCTATCAGCGTCGCGGTTTTTCCGCGACGCATTTCCGCCTGCCAATGTCGCGCGTCGACATCAGTAATTATCTTGGGCTGGCAGTGGAAACCATCAGCCGCATCTTTACTCGCTTCCAGAAACACGAGCTGATTGATACGCAGGGTAAAGAAGTGATCCTGAAAGATCTGGACGAGCTTTATGACCTGGCAGGCCTGGCGAAGGTCAACGAGGCCTGCCTGCAGCAGGAGTAATCAGTGCTGGCGGCCATAGATGTCTGACAGCAGACGAATGGTCGCCACTCCCTGCTCGACCCCACCCATGTCCGCCAACATGGTTTGCATATCGCTGAGGTGTTGGCGCACCGATTCCCCCGCCTGATGAGACGAGCCAACCACCTGATGCAGTTGCTCGTTTAAGCCTTCACTGTTTTCAGAAATACGTTGCATAAAACCACTGACCCGGCTGATCTCATCCTGAATCAGGTCGATCGAGTCCGACACATTGGTGATGGTATCGCCGGTTTTGTTCAGGCTGTCTTGAGTGGTATGGGAAAGATGACGTACTTCATCAGCGACCACGGCAAAGCCGCGCCCCGCCTCACCGGCACGCGCCGCTTCAATGGCGGCATTGAGTGCCAGTAAATTGGTCTGGTCGGCAATGCCCGAAATATCACTCAGGATGGTCAGCACACTCTCGGAGCTTTCGCGTAATTCAGTCACCCGCTGATTTAACTTTTCGCGGTCGGTAGATTGCTCTGCGATCTCTCCAGAAAAGCCAGCAAAACGACTCTGCACGTCATTCAGCACGCGGGCGGTGTCATCGGCAAATCCGGCCACGTCATCAAAGTTGGTCGATACGGTACTCAGCAAACCTTGATACTTGTCGAGGTACTTCAACAAGCCCGATTGAATCCGGTTAATGGTCTCGAGACTGTTCAGCTGCAGACGCAAATAATATTCGCGGAAGTGGGCGTATTTCACCGGAAACTGATCGGCAAATTCATCACTGAACGCCTCTCCCGGCTGGACTTTAAATAAGCACAGTGCCGTTAACGTCTCGTTCATAAAAATTCCCAGCATTTCACCAAAGGTAGAAAAGCCGGCCACCGGAACATTCTCGAACGCTGGGAAACGCCCAATCTGATCGCTGTTGTGCAAACGGCGAAGAATGCAGTCGTTGGCAATCATGGCCACCGGAGCCGATGATTTACCGCGCATAAAGGTCTGGTAGGCGTGCTGCGTTGATTGGGTAAAGTCTTCCGCCTGTACCAGCAGCAGGCGATCGCCAAAGTTCATGTCGCAGAAGAAGTTAATCACCCCCGAGGATGTATCCATCGCAGCTATAGAACGTATGTAGAGTTCGCTACCTACCTCAACCGCAAACGAATGCTTTTCCAGGCGTTGTTCGAGTGCGTCGCGCGAGCAGCCAAAGTGGCTGCATAAGGCGTCCATGAAATTCAGGGTCTGATCGGATCGTTCATCCAGTACTGACGTCACGCTGCGTGCCGCTGCGTCGCAATCGGCCAGCACAAAGCTCTTTCCGGTGGGCTTGAAGTTATGCGATTTCAGAATGCCATAACGTACGTCCGCGGCCAGTTTCATAAAGATCATCACGGCCTGATCACGAGCAACGCGATTGCCATCATAGACCCAGGCTTTATCGAAATTCAGCGTGCCCCCCGCCGAGCCACCAATGAAATAGCACGGGAACTGGTCACTGCGATAAAGCGCCTGCATCAGGTAACTTTCACTGGCGGTTAAGCCGTCGACAAACGTTAACGCGACTGTGTTATCGGCCGTCACCCGATATGGCAGATCAATGCGTGAGAGATCGGCGGCAATCCGGTCGATATGTTGATTGCGGTTATAGCCTGGTTGTCCCGTTAACTCTGAGTGCATGGCCACAGCGCGCACATCGACACGCTCAAACAGACTGGCATCAAAGGCTTGCAGGATAAGGTTGTCCCATTGTCCGTCGGCGCTGTGATACATAGAGGCGCCGCAGGATGAGAGTTCTCCGGCCGTCATCACCCCCACCAGCTGAGTCTGCGTCGGTAAGGCTTGCTGCACCCGCGTCATGCAGGCTTCAAAATCCACATGCGGCGACACATAGGCAAGGACCAACGCCGGTGCCTGATTTGGTCCAGATACCGAAGCGGACGCGCCACCAGCAAACATCAATGGGGCTAAGGTTGCCTCATTGATACTCTGACTGCTGAGCTGAAGAATCTTAACGGCGTCATCAGCTTGACGCATTGAGTGGTATGATGACGAACGATCGGCGCCAGATAAAAAGTCGAACAAGCCCATGAGAACAACCAAATGTCTTAACTGTCTCTCAAGTATAGGCAGCGTACCCGGAACTGCTGTTTTTATGCGACTGAGTTCATAAAATCACAAGAAGTGCGATCGGATGAGACTCATATCACGATGCGAAGCGACTCGGGTATGTAAATTGCCTGATAGGGAATATCAACGCAGTACATGACGGGAGTCCCCATGGGTATCGATGCCGATGATTTCCGGGCGTATGTAATACGTCCAACCTTGCAGAAACTTGAAATACACAGCGACGCGGCAGAACTGCTGTTGCTGGGCACCGCGGCGGTCGAGTCGTCGCTGGGCGCCTATCTTAAAACCGAAGGTCAGCGCACCTCCGGTATTTACCGTATGCATGGCCTGACCCATCGTCACATCTGGGACGATTATCTGGCCAGTCGAGCGGAGCTGGCCAGTAAAGTGCGCGGCATTGCCAGCCAGCATGAGTTTCTGACGCAACCGCATCAGGAGTTAACCACTAACCTTGCCTACGCCACGGCCATCACTTGGTTAGCTTATGTTCGTCATGCTGAGTTTTCTCTGCCGAAGACGGCCTCGTCGCTGCATCTCGCCAAGCTTTGGAAAACCTTTTATCACCCGCGTGATGACCTTTCCATCGACGATTTCATTGAACGCTACGACGCCCTGATTACCCCAGACACTACCCAAGATACGACGCCAGGCACTACTCCAGACACTACCGCAGCCAGCGCGCCGGTCTGAGTGCCTGTTTGAGCGCTGGTTTGGATTAACGTCACTAGCGGTGTCTACGTCGTAACCGATGCCTAGCACAACGCCTGTCAGAACTCGCCATCCCCTCGCCCGAGCCACCCGATCAGTTTCTCTGATCGCCAGTTTCTGATATAAACCGCAGCCTGACTATGGGGTGTGTTATGTCTGAATCTACGGCGGCCAATACGGCAGAACGTAAAGCCAAAACCGAATTTAATAAGCTGCAGAAGCGACTGCGTCGCAATGTAGGGAAAGCCATCGAAGATTACACCATGATCGAAGAAGGCGATAAGGTGATGGTGTGTCTGTCGGGCGGCAAAGATTCCTACACCATGCTCGACATCCTGCTGAGCTTACAGAAGAGCGCCCCGGTTAACTTTGAGCTGATTGCGGTCAACATGGACCAGAAGCAGCCGGGCTTCCCTGAGCATATCCTGCCTGCGTACCTCGAAAAGCTGGGCGTGCCGTTCCACATCATTGAAAAAGACACCTACAGCGTGGTGAAAGAGATCGTTCCGGAAGGCAAAACCACCTGCGGCCTCTGTTCTCGCCTGCGTCGCGGTACTTTGTATGGCTACGCCGAATCCATTGGCGCCAACAAGATCGCCCTGGGTCATCACCGCGATGACATCATCGAAACCCTGTTTCTGAATATGTTCCACGGCGGCAAACTGAAAGCCATGCCACCGAAGCTGCTAAGCGACGACAAGAAACACGTACTGATCCGCCCGCTGGCATACTGCAAAGAGAAAGACATCGAGAAATTCTCTGCCGCCAAGGAGTTCCCGATCATTCCTTGTAATCTCTGTGGCTCACAGGAAAACCTGCAACGTCAGAACATTAAGATGATGCTGCAGGCGTGGGAAAAAGAACAACCGGGGCGCAGTGAGAATATCTTTGCTGCGGTCTGTAATGTGGCGCCGTCACAACTGGGCGACCGCGAACTGTGGGACTTCAACGACCTGCAAAACCAGCAGGACAAAAGCCATTTGTTTACTCGTCTGGACGTCGTTCAGGTCGACTGATCCGGCTAGCAGAAAAGCTTAGGCCGCTAACAACGCAAACCGACGGTCCCTTAGCAGCACAGTCTACACGCCACCGTCGAGCATGCGGGTCACACGCACCTGCATCTCGCCGGGGCCGTGCAACAAAAAATCAAAGCGAAAACGTCGTTCGTTGATCATGTCCTCACCCAGTGAGGTTAACAGGCACGCATCCCGTGCCAGCGTCTCTTCCGGCATGGTCAGGCGCACCATGTACTCCCCCTCCAGCTCTTTTACCGCCAGGGTACTCACTGGTGCAGTTTCAGCACCGGCAATGCCACTGCGTACCCACTGAATATAGAGGCCGTGACTGCCATCACCATGCTCACGACGTATCACACGGATATACCCTTCCGCCGACGGCGACTTCCATGGGCACACCCGAGCCACCGCATCGACCCAGATCGGCATTTTATAGGCCTGCGGCAATGGATCATCGGCACGAGCAAAATCGGACGACTCAGCGGGTGCCGCCGACACATGACTGGTAACACCAAAAACAGCGCCACTACTCACCAGTAGCAGCCAAACAAACGACAGGGATTTCATACGCGCCTCCTGCTTCAAGACTAGCAGAGGCCAGTAAGATTTCTGCGCCGGGTTTAATCGAAGACCGGCGTCGGGCGACGGTCCCATTCCGGGCGCTCATACACGACGCGGGCAATGTAGTATTCGGTCTCGCCTTTGGGCAGCCGTACACTGACATCATCGCCTTCGCACTTACCTAACAGGCCGCGTGCCAGTGGCGCATCGACGCTGATGTAATTATGCGGCAAGTCGATTTCGTCTTCCCCCACGATGCGGTAACGCAGCAGTTCGCCCGCGTCGTCTTCCAACTCTATCCAGGCACCAAAAAAGACCTTGTCCGGCTCCGAAGGTGCCCGGTCGACAACCGTAACCGCATCCATGCGTTTCATCAGAAAACGCACCCGGCTATCAATTTGGCGTAAGCGCTTCTTGCCGTAAATGTACTCGGCATTTTCAGAGCGATCTCCCAGTTTTGCCGCATCGGATACTTCTTGAGTGACCTTGGGGCGCTCACGACGCCAGAGAAATTCATGCTCGTCTTTTAACGCCTGTAAGCCTTCGGGGGTAATCAGGTGGGCACGGCGTGGTAATGGCTTTTTCTCGGTGGTCATATCGTCTCAGTAGCAGCGTAGGGTCTGGCTTGTCACGATTCTGCAACCTCCCACACGGAGGATGGCAGTTTTCCGCCAAGCATACTCAATGATACGTCGCCTCGTCACGCTGATCTGTGGCTTCACCCTGATACTTCTGGGAGCCATCATCACCCCCCTGCCGATTCCGGTGGGGTTAGTTCTGATTATCATTGGCCTTGCCCTCGTGATTCCTGCGTTGCCCGGCACCACTCGAAAGCTCAGACAATGGCGCCGTCGCTTTCCTGCGCTGTCTGCTCGACTGAATCAAATCGCGGCTTACCTGCCTGCATTTGTACGCCGGGCCATCCGAATGACGGACCCGGGTGCTGCCCCTTCAAGAGCGCACTCAAAAATGTCTTCGAAAACGCCCTCAAACACGCCTTCCGAGGACTCACCACCACGCTAACGCCATGGTGAGTGGTGCTGGCATCCTGCTTTCCGGCACCGCGCTGGCATTGTCACCGTCAGGAAGTAGACTGGGAGTATGACGGAACTGATCGAACACATCATCGACGAACTGGCTGAGCTGCTGATCGACGGCGAGCCGCGCAGTGAATACGAATTAATTTGTGCGCTGCGCACCAACGATACGGCTGATGAGACAATGGCCGACGCCCCGGCTTTCGATGCCCAAACCCTAAGCGATCCTCAGCAGCTGTTTCGGGCAAACTTCCTGGTCATGCATGGCTTGTATCAACTGCGCCAGCGTTGGTGGCAAAGCGGTACTGGCACACTCGACATCAGCGCCTTGCGTTGTCAGTTGGTGCCCGACGACCCTACTCAGCCCGCCGATTCCGCAACTCAGACAACTACTCAGACGACAGCACCGTACGAATTGCCATCAGACACCGCGGCTCCCGCAGAACATGACCCTTTGGCGGCCTATTATCTGGATCTTGCGAACCTCGATATCTCCACCGACGACATTGAAGCTCTGCTCAATCAGTTCTGGACGACCTACCTGAGTGGCAGTACACAGCCCGATGACCTCGCCATCCTGAACCTGGAAGCGCCTGTCACTATGCTGGAGATCAGGCGCCAGTATCGGCGTCTTGCGGCGCAACACCACCCTGACAAAGGCGGTAACGCCGCCACCTTTTGTGAACTTCAGGGCGCTTATGAACGTCTCAAGCAGAGCGCACACAACAGTGTCGTCTCTTGAACGCTTAAGAAGAACCCCTAAGAAGAGCCAGTGAGAAATCTCATGCTGCAGCACATTGCTCGAACGCTACGCGGAACCGCAAGCAGAGCGGTACAGACCCTCAGCCAGCCCCTTGGTCTGACACTCATGTCCAGGCTCAGCCGGATTTCTGTGAGACGAATTTCCAGAAGCCTGTTAATTCTCTTGTCCGCGCCAGTGCATGCGCAACTCGTCGTCCTGCAATACCATCATGTGGATGCCAGCACGCCCGAGATCACCAGCGTAACGCCAGAGCAGTTTGAACAACATCTTGAGCTTATCGAAAGCGAAGGCATGACGGTGGTATCGCTGCCCGACGCCTTACAGGCGTTAGATAACACCTCAAACAAGCGTCAGGCTCTGCCCGACCGTGCGGTCGCCATTACCTTTGACGATGCTTATCAATCCATTGCAGAACACGCCGCCCCGCTACTTGAGCAGCGCGGCTGGCCTTACACTGTGTTTGTGAATACTGACGCCGTGGATCAGGGCTTCTCAGATATGATGAGCTGGGCCACGCTGAATCGGCTGCAAGCACGAGGAGCTACACTGGCCAATCATACCCGCACGCACCCTTACCTACTGGATACCCCAGAGGGCATGACACCCGAAGCATTCTGGAAAGCGGAAATTCTGGGTGCGGAACAACGCTTAAAAGAGGAGACTGGCCACTCGCATCACTTATTTGCCTACCCCTACGGTGAATACACACCCGCGCTTGCCCAGTGGTTAGAAGATCAGGGATTTACCGTCTTTGGCCAGCAAAGTGGTGCCATCGGTAACGCCAATGACCGCCAGTTGCTGCCGCGCTTTCCGGCATCCGGACAGTACGCCGACCTCGATACCCTGACCACCAAACTTCTTAGCCTGCCGTTCTCGCGTGTTACGCCCTCTCGAATTGATCCGCGCTTGTCATCAGATAGCGCTAACCCGCCGGAATTCACGCTCAACCTCGCAGTCAACGATTTCGATCCCGATCAATTGCGCTGCTTTGCCACGGGCATGGGCGCGATGACACTGTCTGTATCGCCTCAATTGCAGTCGAATCACGGACAAGACACCGACCAAATACAGGTACGCATGCAGGCGCCAGAGGCCTTTCAAGGTGGACGCGGCCGCTACAATTGCACCGCCCCCAGCCTCACCGAATCCGGGCGCTTTTATTGGTTTTCGCAGTTGTGGATCAATACTCAGGTATTCCCGCGCTAGTGCTCAGAAGCCAGCACCAAGACGCCAGCACCAGGGTAAAAGCAGCGCGTTATAGCAGGTTGAGGCCAGCCTGGTTAATCGCTTTGTCACGAACTCGCCAGTCAGGCAAACACTCGCTCATACGGCGCTTAAAACCGGGGCCATGATCGAAGTGATCCAGATGACACAGTTCATGCACGACGACTAACTCAATTAAATCCATCGGCAAGGCAATTAATGCCAGATTCAGATTGATGTAGCCTTTACGCGACAGACTCCCCCAACGGGTTCGCATCTTCTTTACCCGCAGCACCGGACGCTCGCGACCGGGTTGCTGAAAGTGCGGCCACCAGTGTTCAATCAATTCGCTGAAACAGCGTCGTGCCTCGTCACGCTGCCAGCGGTCCAACGCGTTGTCGCGCTGTTCCCGGCTCCACGCTTCTGGAATCCAGACCTGAGTCTCGGTGACCAGAAATTCACCCAACGCACTAGCAACAAACGGCCGTGTTTCGCCGTACAGCGTGATGCCGGTGTCGGCCTCCGCATCCCGGGTTTTGACGGCCGCGCGTCGTTCTTCCACCCAGGCCTGATGCTTAAATACAAACTCCACCACATCACTGCGCGACGTCCCCAGAGGCATGCGCACATCGACGTCGCCTTCTGAGGTGACCTGCAAACGCGCCGAGCGTCGCTTCGATACCGTCAGACAGATTTTTACGTCCTCTGCCCCCAGCGCCAGCCACATTTCTTCGCGATAGGATGTTCGTGTTCTCATAAGCCTGTTACGATTGCCCGCATTGTGAATTAGACGACTGGTTTAGCCCCCTATGACCGACCTGAATAGTATCCCAGCCCTGGACGAAGAAGAACTCGAGATTCTGGGTACCCTGCTTGAAGAAGAAGCCGACCGTAACGACAGCTTCGATTTTTTCGCGATCCACGGGTTTCTGACCGGGTTACTGACCGGCCCTACCGGCTTTGATCTGCAAACCACCTGGGAATGTGCGTTTGAGCAGCAGGATGGATTCAGCAAAGACCAGCGTCAGCAAGTTCGGGATCTGCTCGGTAAGCTCAGCCGTGAAATTCAGGCGTGGCTGGATTCCGGTCAGGATTTTCCGGTCCCGACTGATCTGACTCTGATTGATGAAGACGAAGAGCCGCCACTGGAAAGCTGGGCCATGGGCTTTATGTCGGCCGTACTGCTGAATGAAGAAACCTGGTACGGCGAACGCGAAGAACAAGTGGCTCAGCACCTGTTCCCGATCATGTACGCCTCAGGCCTGTTTATGGACGAGCCAGAAATGGCCGACATCGACGAAGACGCTGATCTGTCGGACCGCATGTGCGGCAACATTCCCGGCGCCGTCATTGAGTTGTACCTTATGATGCACGGCGGCCAATAACCCGCCGTCGCCCCGACTATTCCAACATATCGCAGAATTTACTCGGGGCGAATATCGCTTATTCCGCCCCGGCAATGCTCTGCGGAGCTTTGACCCACACTTCTACCCGGCTGTTTTTCTGACGGCCATCGTTGCCTTCAATGTTAGCCACCGGTGCTTGCGCGCCCATGCCTGTTAACGCTTCCGGATACACGGCTGCCTGACGCAACGCCCGACTCACGGCCATCGCACGATGCTTGGACAGCAGCTCAGCGCGCCCGGGGTTATCGGACTCAGAGGCAAAGCCAAACAACAGGATCTCGGCATCCTCATTGCTAGACACAAACTCCAGCACGCGGTCGATATCCCGCTGTGCCTTGTTATCCAACCGTGCACTGCCCGCGTTAAAGCGGAAATTCACGCTCAAGCGATACGCCCCCTGCACCTGCGATTGCATCGCCGAGGGCAGCTGCGCCACATTGGCCGGTGTCAGTGCCACCACGTCCTGAGACACAAAGCCAACCGCGGCCACTTGAGCCTGCCCCTCGTGGGCAACGAAATCGAGAAAGTCGCGAGCAAAGCGATTATCGGATACACCTTTGGAGTACAAATACAGGCGACGCGACAGCGCGTAGTCTTCGGTCGCTACGGTTAATTTATCCGGACGCAATGATGGCGCATCTCCAGCAGACACGGCCATCAACTTCGCCTGACGCACCGACGCCAGACCGACAAAGCCAATGGCACCACGAGTACTACTGACGCGGTCGGACAGTTCATTGTTGCTTTCAAAACGCTCCGCCGATTCAGTCAGTGCTGTCTTTCCAAGCACCATGTGACGGAAGCTGTCCCAGGTACCGGACTGATCGTCCCGGGCGAATACGGTAATGGGTAATTGTGCCCCACCCAGCTGCGACCAGTCGGTGACTTCACCCGAAAAAATCCGCTTTAACTCGGCCACGCTTAGCTCATCAAATGGATTACTCGGGTCGACGATGATGGCCAGACCATCAATGCCCACAATGTGCTCGCTCTGCATATCCGTGAGGTTCACGTACGGAAGCAGTGCCTGTTCTTTCGCTTTTACTGGGCGCGATGCCGCCGCAATGTCTGAGGTGCCAGCGGCCAGCGCCTTAAAGCCAGTGCCTGAGCCGTGGGCCGCAATGTCCACCAGTACGTGTGCATTGATATCAGGCACAAAGCCGATCAACCGGGTTTCGTTCTCACGCAGCTCCAGGCGTTCCACGCTTTCCGCACCGTGAGTCGTCATCCAGGCGCGTACTAACGCCGGTGCTAGCTCGGCACCAATGGTGTTGGAACCATCGATACGAAAAAGATGCTCGTAGCGCCCGGCACTGATGCCGGAAAACAAAGAGGCTGATTCTGAAGCCGTAGTATGTGCTGTTGGGAAAAGCACACCCGCCAGCAGGACAAGCATGTGCGCCTGAATCAGAGAAAGTGATCGCAGCAGAAAAGAATGCGATTGACGACGTGTTATTAGAGTTTTCATAGCCGGTACAACGAAATTCACCAGCGCGAGACTCTACCTGTCAATTATGACAGTAATGTGACAAAGCCTCATTCGGCGCCCTTACGGCACCCAATAAAATCATAAAAATCAATGTGTTATAAAATCCCGCGTCGCCGTCTGATACTGTTCTTCCACGACCAAGCGACGGAAGCGGCGCAACGTGTTAAGTGGCGCATCTACCACGAAACTGTTCACTAACCAGGATGGAATGCCGCCACCCGGGTCAGCATGGGCTTCGTAGGTGACCTTCACCACGCCCTCGCTTTGAGGCTCGATGGTCCAGGTTCCGGAGAACTGACGGACGCGAACGTGATCATCGTTTTCGGGAAACACATCGTTGCGGGCGTCCATGGTCACCGTCACGGCACCGGTCTGAGGATCTTGCAGAATGTGAGTTTCGGAAATGCTGTCGCGGTTCATCACCGGCCATGGCATCGACGTCACGGTGTAGTACAAGGCATTGGTCGGCGAGAGCTCTTCAATCAGCGCCATCGCCTTACAGTTGAATACCCACTCATGGGCACGATCAACATCCTGCAGTAAGGCAATCGGTGCTGTCAGGGTGCTGTTAACAAAGGTGACGCCGCGGAAAGCGTTCATGTCAGAACCTTCTACACGACGGGTGAACACCCGCACATCATTGTCTTTGTCGTAGTACGACTCACGCCAGTCGCCCGCCTGTGCAGGCAACGTCAGTGCCGTGAGCACGGTCACCAGAGACAATGCCAGCGTACGCAGGTACTTAACCATGACGACTTCCCCCCTGACAGGTTGGGGAGGCCGGAACCTGTTGTTCGCCCTGCCATTCATCCGGGGCGTAAAGATGCAGTGCCAGCGCGTGCACCGGGCCTTGCAGTTCGTCGGCGAGGATGCCGTATACCTTTTGATGACGTGCGACCGTGCGCATACCACTGAATGCATCGGACACTAACGTGACCTTAAAATGAGACTCGGTGGCGGGGCCGGAGTGCATGTGGCTTTCGTTGATAATATCCAGCACCGTCGGAGCCAGTGACTGCAGTTTTTCTTGAATGACCGACTGAATCATGTAACACCTGACAACATGGTTAGCTAACCACTATAAACCACCCGTTCACGGTTGCACACAGGTAAGGGTTATCGCTACAGTACCTGCCGTTGTTGAACTGTATGGAAAACGGAAATGTCTGCGCCTGAAATCCCACAAACTCATTCTCTGATCGACCGCTACTACGAAGAAGAACGCAGCCAGCGTGAAAAAGAGCAGTCACTGGCCGAACTTAGCCTGAAACTCGACGCCAATGACCTGGCCATGCTGGGCATGATTGCCCGCCGTTTCCGTAAAACCCGCGATGACGTAGCGCAGGAAGTGCTGAGCAGTGCACTGGTTGATCTGTTCTCACGCATTGACGCCAGTGAACGCAAATTGATGGCGCGTGACGCTGATGAATCCGCACGCGGCATTGCTGACAGCATTGCTGAAGAAAACGGCGTCCGTGATGTTGAGTTTCGCAGTGGCTACTGGGCACAGCAGGATCGTGCAATTGCCAAAATCGAAAAGCAACGCGAAAAAGCGATGAAGCAAGCAGAAAAGCTGGCTGAGCAGGAAAAGTTAGCAGCCAAGAAAGCATCCGCCTCAGCAGCGGCTAAGGCACCTGTGTCAGTAGAAGACAGCGCCGACGAGCAGGACATGCAGGAAGACACCACGCACTACCCTGAAACCAGTGCCATTGAGAAAGCGCCTGCCGCGCTGGAAACTCAGGTGGATGCGGCAAATGAACAGGAAGCCAGTGCTACTGAAAAAGCGAGTGCAGCAACCGCGGCTGAGTCCAGAACTGAACAGAAAAAAGCGGAACAAGAAAAAGCTGATCAGGAAAAGGCTGAGCAAGACGCGGCCGAAGAGGAAACAGCGGAAGAAGCCATGGTCGCAAAGGCCGCTGGGGAATAACCCTCACTGCCTGCGTACTCAACGCAGGCAGCACTCTAACCTCTGGCTCCCACCTTCTTCGTTTGATAGTGAGCGCTGGTCAACATTCTGGCAATACGCTGGCAATACTCTGCCACTAGCGCTGAGGCTCTACAGGTAGCCAGGCTGAACACCCAGCAGTTCCGCGCCGACCGTTATTTACGCCAGATCTTCAGCTGGCGAAACTCACCCGGCCCCGCCTGCATCCAGAGCAACTCGTGCTCGTCTGAGAATACAAAGCGATTACCCAATAAAAAACCTTCGCGACGACGCCCAGATACAGTCGCTGAGGCGTGACGCCCCTGCTTACGAGCGGTATCAACAATGTCTTCAGGCAAGACGTCCATAGCTGCCCTCCAGTGAATACGGGTGACAATGCTTATAGAGCGCCGGTGTGACATCTGTGTGTCACGCCCCCGGCAGTTGCTCTTGCACTGCCATGCTTTACAATGTGCCGCCCCAAACTCTATTCGTCAATCATTCTCAAGCGGGATAGCACACAATGGCCATTAATTGGTTCCCCGGGCACATGAACAAGGCCCGTAAAAAGATCAGCGAGGCCATGCCTGAGATCGACCTGGTCATTGAAGTGCTGGATGCACGCCTGCCCTACTCAAGCACCAACCCCTTAGTCGATGAGCTGCGCGGTGATAAACCTTGCATCAAGGTGTTGAATAAAGCCGACCTGGCGGACCCCAAAACGACTCAGGCCTGGGTCGACTATTTTGCCAAAGACGCCTCTCTGCGTGCTTTGCCGCTGGTCGCCGAAGACCGCAAGCAGGTGAAGCAACTGATCTCGCTGGCGAAGCAGGTGGGACAGTCTCAACTAGACAAAAAGCGCGCCGTACGTGTGATGATCATGGGCATCCCCAACGTCGGAAAATCTACCCTGATCAATGCACTGGCCGGACGTTATATCGCGAAAACAGGCAATGAACCGGCGGTCACCAAAGCCAATCAGATGATCGATCTGAAAAACGGCATCATTTTGTCCGATACGCCCGGAATTCTGTGGCCCCGCTTTGAAAACCAGCTCAGTGGCTACCGACTGGCCGCCAGTGGCGCCGTGAAAGACACCGCCATTGAATACACGGACATCGCGCAATTCGCTTTAGGCTACCTGGCCACTGCCTATCCTGATGCCCTGACCGCGCGGTTTAAACTGAAAGAATTGAGTGATAATCCCGAAGTACTGCTGAACACCGTTGCCGCCAAGCGTGGATGCCTGCGCGCGGGGGGAATTGTTGACCTGCATAAGGCCTCGGAAATCGTCCTGCATGAATTGCGTGCCGGCAAAATCGGCCGTATCAGCCTGGAAACCCCTGCCATGGCTGAGGCCGAGTTGGCCGAGATTGAACGCGTCAGAGAAGAGGCCCGCGCGGCACGTGACGCTGAAAAAGCGGCCAAAGAG
>Ga0255776_10002944_pt1 | contig 18681 bp, 19 predicted proteins | sample 071ome_19_FD_179974 | JGI IMG/M metagenome (GOLD analysis project Ga0255776, IMG submission 179974) | Coastal salt marsh microbial communities from the Groves Creek Marsh, Skidaway Island, Georgia - 071413AT metaG (version 2) | ecosystem: Environmental > Aquatic > Marine > Intertidal zone >... | reverse complement strand
GCATAAACATGGAAGTTTGACTTGCCTAAATCGATTCCAATGACTTGAATAGTAGACATGAGATGATTCTCCTTTTTTGCTTCCCTTCAGATTAGACCCTGAAGGGAGGGGAACCATCTCATTAAGCAGCCGAAGCTGCTTTTCTATAACTACTCATTAATTAATGTGTAGCTTCAGCCTCTGCTGCACCCTCTTCTTGCTTACGCTTCATAGCTTCAGCGAAGATTGCATCAAAGTTAACTGGTGCCAACATGAATGGAGGAAGGCTACCTTTACCCACAACGCTATCGATTGTTTCACGAGCATACGGGAATAGAATGTTAGGACAGAATGCACCCAGTGCATGAGCCAGGCGTGGACCTTCAAGACCCTGAATCGCAAAAATACCAGCTTGTTTAATCTCAACAACAAGCGCAGTCTCTTCTTCCTGCTTAGCAGTCAGAGTAATCGTTAAAACCACTTCGTAAAGATCTTCACCAACTTTAGCGTTACCTGTGTTCAGATCCATATGAACCTGAGGCTTCCACTGACTTTGAAAAACTTGTGGTGAACGAGGAGATTCGAAAGAAAGGTCTTTCAGATAGATGCGTTGTAGAGCAAAGCCTGAACCTTGTTCCTGATTTGCTTGTGCGCCCTGATTTTCTTCAGCCATAACAATACCTATTAATTATTCTTTATATAAATATGCAATTTGATCTGCCACTGAAAAGTCCAACGTAAGGTGCATACACTGGGCGGATCAACATTAAAATGTGCATTTACACTACACAACGAATCTTTCAAAGACAACCATTGAAAACGGCTTTATTGCCCCAAGGCGACAAAGAACAATCTTGGAAGGATAAAAGAATAAGAAGTAGATCACATTAAAGGCTCGAACGAGCCTTTAAAGGGAGGAATTCAAGAACAACTTAGGAGATAGCCAGAAGCTCATCCAATTTTCCAGCACGCTCTAGAGCATACAGATCATCACACCCACCAACGTGAGCATCATCGATCCAGATCTGAGGAACAGTTCTCTGATTGCTTTTAACCATCATTTCACGACGAAGCTCAGGCTTTCCATCAACACAGATTTCTTTAAAGTCGATGGATTTAGATTTCAAAAGATGTTTCGCCCTCATGCAATAAGGACAAAAATCACTGCTATAAATCACAACACCCGGCATTATTTACCTCACAAAAAAAACTGTTCAGCGAAATGTTTACTTCTTGAAGAAACGTCGGACACACCGATTATTCCACAGGAAGATTCAAACTGGTCCATTCAGCCATACCACCAGATAGACGAGTAACATCGGTAAAGCCATTCTTTCTCAGAATTGCACCTGCCGCGTTGGAGGTCTGACCCATCTTACAAACAACGATAACAGGCTTATCTTTATGGCTCTCAATTTCTGAAATTTTACCTTCCAGTGAGGCATAAGGCAGATTAATTGCGTTAAGAATATGACCTTTTTTGTAATCAGCCTTGTCACGGATATCCAGAATAACCGCTTCTTCTTTGTTCATACGCATAATCGCCTGCTGAGGAGAAAGCGTTTTTCCGCCTTTCTTGGTTTCAGAAAGGATAAACAAACCAAACAAAACTACCCAAACACTGACCAATAGGATGTTGTTGGCAACAAACTCAAAAAACTGTTCCATGAAAAAGCTCTCATCATCAAAAACGTGTGGCGCGTAATAATACAGTGTCCCAATCTATTTTTAAATCCGAACGAATAGAACTCAAAGAGATAAACCCTAAAAAGACCACAAGATGACAGCCCGATGAAACTTGCGTAAAATTGCGCTTTTTTTAATCGCTAAGCCGCGTTAATTAACAGCTTTAATAATCCAGTACAACTGATTGCCGGACTAACGGCCAGAGATAGCATGACTAAACAAACCACTGCACTGATTATCCTTGATGGTTTCGGCCATCGTACAGATACCGACCAAAACGCCATTCTTAATGCCAAGATGCCAGTATGGAATCGTCTGGTAGAAGAACAGCCGAACACCCTGATTCAAACATCGGGTATGGCAGTTGGCTTACCGGAAGGACAAATGGGCAACTCGGAAGTAGGTCACATGAACCTGGGTGCAGGACGCATTGTTTATCAAAATTTTACACTGATTACGAAAGCCATCGAGGATAAAGCCTTCTTCGAAAACCAGGCACTTTGTAAGGCAGTCGACAAAGCCAATGAAAATAACGGCGTTGTACACATCTTTGGCCTTCTGTCTCCTGGCGGTATTCACAGCCACGAGAACCACATCAAAGCTATGGTGGAGCTGGCTGATCAACGCGGCGCGAAAGAAATCTATGTTCATGCATTCCTTGACGGTCGAGATATGCCGCCTCGAAGCGCAGAACCTTCGATTCAAGCAATGGATGAATTACTGGCAAAAACCGGTAAAGGTCGTGTCGCAAGCCTGGTAGGTCGTTACTACGCAATGGATCGAGACAATCGTTGGGATCGAATTGAATCCGCTTACAAAATGCTGACCGAAGGCGTATCTGACTTCACCTGCAACACGGGTGTTGAAGGTCTTGCTGCGGCCTACGAACGAAATGAAGACGATGAGTTTGTAAAAACAACCGTATGCGCAGATGAAAATCAAAGTGCCGCTACAGTTAATGATGGCGATGCGATCATCTTTATGAACTTCCGTGCAGACCGCGCTCGTGAACTGACCCGTGCCTTTGTTGAAGAAGAGTTCACTGGTTTCGAGCGAACAAAACGCCCTCAACTGGCTGACTTCGTTATGCTGACGGAATTCGCTTCAAGCATTAAAACAAGCTGCGCTTACCCACCAAGTGAATTAAAGAATTCTCTGGGCGAGTTTGTTGCTAACCAAGGCATGACTCAACTTCGTATTGCTGAAACAGAAAAATACGCACACGTTACCTTCTTCTTCTCTGGCGGTCAGGAAGAAGAGTTCGACGGTGAAACACGTATTCTGGTTCAATCCCCAGACGTAGCCACCTATGATTTGCAACCTGAGATGAGTGCGCCAGAAGTAACCGAAAAACTGGTTGAAGCTATCAAGAGCGGTAAATATGATCTAGTCGTTTGTAACTACGCCAACGGCGACATGGTTGGTCATACAGGTAAATTCGACGCTGCAGTAAAAGCCGTTGAAGCATTGGATAATTGCATTGGCCAAGTCACTGACGCCATTAAAGAAGTGAATGGCCACTGTTTAATTACAGCTGACCATGGTAACTGTGAGCAGATGCTGGATTACGACAGCGGTCAAGCGCACACCCAGCATACAACGGGTCCTGTACCTTTGGTCTATGTAGGCAACGATAAGAGCATTAACCTGAAAAACGAGGGTGCACTTTGCGATATCGCTCCTAGCCTTTTGGCCCTTATGGGTCAGCAACAACCAGAAGAAATGACTGGTAAGTCACTGATTCAAAAGTAGCATCTACTTTGATTATCAGTTCACTAAAACGGTAGCCCTTTCGGTTACCGTTTTTTATTTCCTTTTCTAATCTATTCCAATCTCATAGAATCGAATTCGATTCTTATACCGTACTCCAAACAAACAACTTTTGTTGATAAACAATTTACCATTCGATGCTTTCACACAACTTCGCTGCTGCTTTCTTTATTCTCTTATGCCTGCTTTTTTCAGCATCGCCTTCATTTGCTGAAAACATCTCAGACGTAGAAAAAAACCTGTCACAACAAAAAGCAGAAATCGCTAGTATCAAAAAAAAGCTGAGCAAATTAAAAATCCAGCAAAACCAACAAAACAAAGCGCTACAAGCCACAAGTAAAAAAGTAAGCTCTGCCAGAAAGCGGTATCAAGCAACCCAGACAAAAATCAAAAACACCCAACAAAAGCTATCAAAGCTTCGAGAACAAAACCGCGAAATCAAGATTCAACTCTCTCGCAGTAAACAGGACATTCAGAAGCTACTGATCGCAGTTTATAAAAACCAGAACAATAGCCAATTAAAACTGCTGTTAAGTCAGGACTCCCCGCAAACCTTTTCTCGTCTTTTGAAATACCATCAATACTTCCAACAGGAACAACTGGATCAAATCAAAGAACACCTAGCGACGATTGAACGATTCAAGCAAAACGAGCAGCAACTCACTAAAGAACTGGTTTCCTTTCAAGAACTCAAAGCCCAACAAAAAACACAGCAAGACAAGCTGAACCAGTCGAAGAAACAACAGCAACAACAACTTGCCAAGCTTCGTAGCTCCGTAAAAAGCGAAGCGCGCCGACTGGAAAAGAAACAGAAAGACCAACAGCGCCTGAACAAACTCTTGGCGGATATGAAGAAAGCGCTTGAAGATATTAATGCTTTAGGCAGCAACCGCCCGTTCAAGTCAGACCGAGGTAAAATGCCCTGGCCAACCAAAGGAAAGATCAAACGTAACTTTGGCAGCGCCATTGCCAGCGGCAAGCTAAAATCCAACGGCATCTTGATTGGTGCCCCTTCCGGCCGCCCTGTGACCACAATCCATAGTGGTCGAGTAGTTTTCTCTGACTGGTTTAGCGGCTTCGGTTTATTGACCATTATTGATCACGGCGATGGTTATATGAGCCTGTACGGTCAGGCTGAATCAGTGATTCGAGAACCCGGTGAATGGGTAAACCGTGGAGACGTAATTGCATATACCGGCAATACGTCGGATACCAACATAGAAGGCATCTATTTTGAGATCCGTAAGCAAGGCACACCAGTGAACCCGAAAAGATGGTGTACAGGCCGCCCATAACGTTATAGCATTAATCAGTTATAAACTTGGAATAGAACACGCTTCCAGAAGCGTTAAAATAATAATTGAATCAAGGCCTTTTGAGTCTTCAGATTAATTCCCGAATTCGTAGGTGCATCAATGAATCTGACTGCTAAACGCAGCTTGGCAAAAGTATTGTCTCCATGGCTTATTTCATCAAGCCTGATGGCTGGCTTGTTAGTTAATACAAGCGCCTATGCAGACTCAATCCAGACACAAGCGACTCCCTCTTCAGCAGTATCAGAAATTCTTCCTTATCTGCTTGCAAGTGATCAAACACAAAGCAATGAAGACGCAGAAGTCACATCCGAAGCAGTACCTCAAGAATCTGCGGCAGAAGATTCAGCAAATCAAAGCACCGAAAACAAAATTCCAAGTGATGCCCGTCTTCCTCTGAAAGACCTACGCTTGTTTGCAGAGATTTTTAACAGCATTCGCACCTCCTACGTCGAAGATGTTGACGACAAAACGCTGCTACAAAATGCAATTCGAGGCATGCTGTCTGGCCTGGATCCTCATTCCGCCTATCTGGATTCCAAAGTATTTGAAGAACTGCAAATCAATACCTCGGGTGAATTTGGCGGTTTAGGTATTGAAGTCCAGATGGATAACGGTTTTGTCCGAGTGGTCACCCCAATTGACGAAACTCCGGCCTCGAGAGCAGGTTTGAAAGCTGGCGACCTGATCATGAAACTGGACGACAAACCAGTAAAAGGCCTGTCTCTGGATGACGCAATCAATCTTATGCGCGGCGAACCAGGCTCCGACATTATTCTAACAGTGCTTCGCGAAGGTGAAGAACAACCTCTTGAATTCACACTAACTCGCGACATCATCAAAGTAACCAGTGTTCGTCATCGCTGGTTGGAAGATGGCTACGGTTATGTTCGAGTTTCTCAATTCCAGGTTCAAACAGGTGAAGACCTGAACAAAGCCATCGGCAAACTGCAAAAAGACGATCAAGAACTGAAAGGCTTGGTACTTGATCTTCGTAACAACCCGGGTGGCGTACTTCAAGCGGCGGTGGATGTGGTGGATACCTTCCTGACCAATGGCCTGGTCGTCTATACCGAAGGCCGCATCGGCAGTTCAAAATCACAATTCCATGCGACCCCTGAAGACCTGATCAATGGCGCACCAATTGTTGTTCTCATTAACGGTGGTTCGGCTTCAGCATCAGAAATCGTCGCTGGTGCGTTACAAGACCATCGTCGTGCCATCATTATGGGTACACAAAGCTTTGGTAAGGGATCGGTTCAAACCGTTATCCCTGTGGATGCAGAGAATGGTATCAAGCTGACCACCGCTCGTTATTACACGCCAAACGGCCGCTCAATTCAGGCTCAAGGCATTGAACCTGACATTACCATTGAGCGCGCTAAAGTAGAAACTATCCGTCCTACCGTTCAATACAAGGAAGCCGATCTAGCGGGTCACCTTGAAAATGAAAACGGTGATGATGAAAAAGAAGAAGCTAAAGAACAATTGGCAGAGCGCGACTACCAATTGTCAGAAGCACTTAATGTTCTGAAAGGTTTCAACATCCTTTCTGCCAATCAGTAATTCCTACTTCATTAGGCCATCTTTGTGACTCTCTTGAAGTACCTATCAAAAGCCCTGATTCTCTCAGGGCTTTTGGCATTTAGCCTTGCTACACAAGCTTCAGAAACCCCAAAAGTTACCATCATCATCGATGACATTGGTAACAACGAGTCTCGTGGCATTCGCACCGTGAATCTTGTAGGCCCTGTCACTCTGGCGGTCCTGCCTAACCGACCGTATTCCAAGTCCCTTTCTGAAATGGCGCATCAGCAAGGTAAGGAACTTCTGCTTCATGCACCAATGGAAAACCTGAGAGACATTCCACTAGGACGCGGCGCCCTGACCAGTGACATGAAAGCGAGAGACTTCCAAAAACAACTCATTACCAATATTGAGTCCATTCCACACCTAATGGGCATCAACAATCACATGGGAAGCTTGTTAACCACTAAACATCTCCAGATGAACTGGACTATGGAGATTCTGAAAGAACGCAACCTGCTGTTTGTGGACAGCAAGACCAATCCTAAAAGCGTGGCCAAAGATGTGGCTGCCATGCACGACATTCCAACGGTATCCCGAGATATATTCCTTGATCACGTTCGCACAACAGCCTTCATTAACAAACAATATGAAAAGTGTTTAGGTGTTGCAGCCAGAAAAGGCAATTGCCTGATGATTGGCCATCCCTATCCTGAAACACTGGATTACCTTGAAGACGTATTGCCTAAACTGGAAGGAAGAGGTTTTCAGCAATTACCTCTTTCAGCATTAATCACCAAAAGAACGTTCGCGCGTAAAGCATTAAGAAAACCGGGAAGAAGCCCAACGACTGTTGAGCTTTCGATGAAAGATAATTCTATATAAAAGAAACAAAGCCAAACACGTTTCGAGAGCAGCTTATAGACGAACTTCTACACCTTGCTCAGCCATATACTTTTTAGCCTCAGGCACAGAATACTCACCAAAGTGGAAGATACTGGCAGCAAGAACAGCGTCCGCTTTACCCTCTACAACACCATCTACTAGGTGTTGAAGATTACCTACACCGCCTGAAGCAATCACAGGAATATTAACCGCTTCGCTGATAGCACGAGTCACGCCCAGGTCAAAACCTTGTTTCACACCATCTTGATCCATACTAGTCAGCAAGATTTCTCCCGCGCCGTATTCATCCATTTTCACAGCCCACTGAACGGCATCAATTCCAGTTGGCTTACGGCCACCATGGGTAAAGATCTCCCACTTATTGTCGCCCACTTGTTTGCAATCAATCGCCACAACAATGCATTGAGAACCAAAGCGTTCCGCCGCTTCACGGACAAATTCAGGACGTTTTACCGCAGCACTGTTAATACTGACCTTATCAGCACCTGCATTCAGCATGGTGCGAATATCTGATAATTCCCTAATACCACCACCCACAGTCAGAGGAATAAACACCTCACTGGCAATGGCTTCTACCGTATGAACCGTCGTATCTCGACCTTCATGGGTAGCAGTAATATCAAGGAACGTAATCTCATCGGCGCCTTGTTCGTTGTAACGCTTAGCAACCTCTACCGGGTCACCCGCATCGCGGATATCCACAAACTGGACACCTTTTACAACACGACCGTTTTCAACATCCAGACAAGGAATGATTCGTTTCGCTAATGCCATTGGTAATTCCTCTACTTATCGCCATTCCAGGATGCAAAATTCTTCAACAACTGAAGACCTGCGGTATGACTTTTCTCCGGGTGGAACTGCACAGCAAACAGGTTGCCATGCGTAAGAGCCACATCAAAGTCTAATCCGTAATGACAAGTCGCCATCACTTCATCCTGACGCTCTGCTTTTACATAGAAACTGTGTACAAAATAGAAACGACTATTATCGTCAATGCCTGCCCACAAAGGATGGTCAACTTGCTTAACTTGATTCCACCCCATGTGAGGTACTTTCAGCTTCTCACCGGCTTCGTCTTTAAGATCGTCACCAAAGAAACGTACATTACCCGGAAGCAAACCAATGCAATCTACACCACCGTTTTCTTCACTGTGATCCATCAACGCCTGCATACCAACACAAATCGCCAACACAGGTTTCTCAGCAACGGCTTTCTTAACCACTTCATCCATGCCTAAGCGACGAATTTCGGCCATACAATCACGAATCGCACCGACACCGGGAAATACAACTCGGTCCGCTGCTTCAATTTCAGCGACATTAGACGTCACAATAATTTTGCTATCACAAACATGTTCAAATGCACTCGCTACCGAGTGCAAGTTACCCATGCCGTAATCAATAATTGCAATGGTGGACATTACTTCTCATTCACCTCTTATAGACAACCTTTGGTAGATGGCATGATGCCAGCCATACGCTCATCCATAGCCAATGCCATACGCAAAGCACGACCAAATGCTTTAAACACAGTTTCAGCCTGATGGTGCGTATTCTTACCACGAAGATTATCAATGTGCAGTGTCACTTGCGCGTGATTCACAAAACCGTGGAAGAACTCAGAGAATAAATCCACATCAAAACCACCGACTGAGCCACGTGTAAAATCAACGTGCATTTCCAGGCCAGGACGACCAGAGAAATCGATAACAACACGAGAAAGTGCTTCATCCAGAGGTACATAAGCATGGCCATAACGCGTCATGCCTTTCTTATCACCAACCGCTTTAGCAAAAGCCTGCCCCAAGGTAATACCGATATCTTCCACGGTATGGTGCGCATCAATATGCAGGTCGCCTTTTGCCACAATATCCAGGTCAATCAAACCATGACGGGCAATCTGATCCATCATATGATCAAGAAACGGAACACCTGTATCAAAACTAGCTTTACCCGTACCATCAAGATCCACCGAGATCTTAATTTGTGTTTCAAGTGTGTTGCGTTCTACTGTGGCCTGACGTGCCGACATGTGTGCCTCCGCTGTGACAATATTAATCAGCTCGATTCCTTCAGGAATCAAATTAACAATCGCTATTCTTTAAATGGGCGCTTATTATAACGGCTTTCTGGGAGCACTGCATTGTTAACATTGTCAGATGCAAACAATGCCCAAAGCGTCCCAGATCGACTAAGCTAAAATAAACGCTGAGCAACAAAGAACCACCAGTAAGAGAACGTCAAAGTGCCTGTTATTTTAAGAAAAGTAACCACCCCTGAAGGTCAGGATCACATCGATCTGACTAAAACCTTTAGTGAGCTGAAAGAACTTATTATCTCAGACAACAATCACAATGGTGATAACACCAATCATCTCGAAGATTACGAAACGAGCTCTGTGATTGAAAATAGCGCCGAAGTCGTTGAGCAGTTACTGCAAAGTTACAATGAACCTGAATCTCGCTGGATCGCCAGTGCCTTTTTCAATGACCGTATCATTGGCGCAATGACGGTGGAAGAATCTACCGGCCAGTTAAAGTTAAGTAATTTCACGGTGCGACAAGTAACCCGTGATCGTGGCGTGGGTCACAGGCTGATTGATCTGACGCTGGCCGAAGCAGCAGGTAAAGCCGTTTTACTCGAATTGACTCGCGATCAAAACGTGCGAATGAAAAACTGGTTAAATCAATACAGTGCGGAATTCGTGTCGAACACGCCTTCCACCAGCTTGTATAAAATCGTTCCAAGTGAGCACGAAGATTAAGCCTCAGACTCAGAAAATATCGATGCAAAATAATTCTCACATCCGAAATTATCGCTTTGGTCGAATCACCATTTTCGTAGTTATTGCGGCTTGTCTTTATGCCCTCAACGAAAAACCAGAGCTGCTCAATCTAAAAGAGCTATCCACGGAATACCAGGATCAACTGGCCGCCAAGATGGACAAGCTATCTCTTCAGTATTTCATCGATACCAGTATTGAGGGTGAATGCACCCTGGTCATCATGCAGGACGGAGAGCCTCAGGCGCTGACTCAATACGAAGAAACCAGTGACCTGGCATGTAAGCGACTGCTTCCTTACATAAAACCACCAAGCTCCAAACCTCAAACCAATATGCTCAACCAGGAACTTTTGGACATTCCTACGGAAGGTTAAATGTCATCCACGGAGTTACACACAGATCATCTCGTTATTGGCGCTGGCGTTATCGGCCTCGCCATTGCCAAGAGGCTGTCTGACTCAGGGAAAGAATGTTTCGTGGTTGAAAAGAATGGGGCCTTTGGAGAAGAAACCAGCAGTCGCAACAGTGAAGTAATTCATGCTGGAATCTATTACCCTCAAAACTCTCTAAAAGCCAAATTGTGCATTGAAGGAAAAACCGCACTTTACCAGTATTGCCAAAGCAGAAACCTCCCGCACCAACAACTGGGCAAGCTGATTGTCGCAACCAGCAAAGATGAAGAATCTCAGCTGGATCTCATTGAACAGAAAGCCATTAATAATGGCGTTACCGATCTAAACTGGCTCAATCACCAACAACTTAAAACCATCGAGCCCAATGTAAAATCAACCGCAGCCCTGTTATCCCCCTCCACCGGCATAGTAGATGTTCATCAGTATATGCTCTCTCTGGTCGGTGATATTGAAGATGCCGGTAATCCGATTGTTTATTACGCTGACGTCCATCAAATCGAGCAAACATCTTCAGGTTGGAAAGTTCGTTTATTCAACCAAGGAGAAGAGCTGAGCATTCACTGTCGCTGGCTCATTAATGCGGCAGGCTTACACGCTAACAAACTAGCTGCGATGTATCAGACTGACACACCCAAGCTTCATTTTTGTCGTGGCTTGTATTTCAGCTATTCAGGGAAAAACCTGTTCAAGCATCTTATTTACCCTGTTCCTGAGAAAAACACAGTAGGCCTGGGCATTCACGCCACCCTAGATCTTGCAGGACAAGTAAAGTTTGGCCCTGACACTCACTATCTGGATTCGATTGATTACAGTTTCCCTGAAGGTTCCGCCCTGTTAGAAACCAGGCAACGATGGGCTAAAGCCATCCAGAGCTATTATCCTGACATCGAGATTGAACGATTAACGCCGAGTTATGCGGGTATCCGACCCAAGCTGAGCGGAGCAAAGGGAGCTGCTAAGGATTTCGTCATCGAAGGACCAAATCAACATGATCTCGATAACCTGATTCACTTGTTGGGTATTGAGTCACCCGGATTAACATCGTCTCTTGCAATCGCAAAATATGTTGAGACACTAATTAATGAATCTGATCATTAGCCTGTTCCTGACCAGAAGAGATCCATCATGAATCAACAAAAAAACCAAGCATGGCAAACATGGTTAGCCTTTCATAAACAGGTTCTTGTTGATTTCTTTCGAGACAATTGTTTGCAGGTTGCAGCAGCCCTGACCTTCACCACCCTATTCGCGGTTGTACCTGTCAGCTTTGTATTATTTACCGTGATCAAATCCATTCCTGCTTTAGCTGAAGTAAATGAGCTACTGCAAAATCTGATCTTTGAACATTTTGTCCCATCTTCAGGTTCAGAGGTCATCTCTTACCTCCAACAGTTTGCATCTCAATCATCCAAACTGACCTTTGTTGGCATTTTGATTCTAGTCATCACTGCCATTCTGCTATTACGAACCATTGAACAGAGCATTAATCAGATCTGGGGCATAGACCAAGGCCGCAAGGGCATGATCAGTTTCTTAATGTATTGGGCCATCATCAGCCTTGGGCCTATTCTGTTAGCCAGTGGATTATTGATTTCTTCCTGGTTGTTATCGTCCAGTTTTATTTCTGACACTTTAGACCTTACCTATCTTAGCAGTTCGATCTACAACATCATGCCCTGGGCCCTAACAACACTAGCATTCAGCTTATTGTATATCGTTGTACCCAACTGCTATGTTCCATGGAAAGCCGGAGTAATGGGCGCGCTGGTAGCGGCCAGCTTATTTGAGGCCGCTAAATTCGGATTCACCTGGTTCGTTGCCAACTTGTCCTCCTACCAGCTTATCTACGGCGCATTTGCTGCCATTCCACTATTCTTACTATGGGTCCATATCTCATGGCTGATTACATTGCTTGGTGTGGAGATTGTGAAGAATCTGGTTGCATGGCAATCCATCCAGCATGCATCGAAAGAATCCATTTTCTTCCAGGCATTAAGAATCCTGAACTTCCTTTGGCGCGCACATACAGAAGGAAGATCCACCAGCCCGGAAAGTTTAGGGCAATTCCTGAGCAATATGGGGTGCGATCACTGGAGCGAAGTCCGAGCCTTCCTTATTCAGGAAAACCTGATCGCCATTGATCATCGAGGTGACTTCCTAATAGCCCGCGATTTTCAAAGAGTACAGCTTTCAGAGCTTATGAACAAAGCACCGTGGACCATTGAGCAGTGGAGCCAATACCTCGAAGAGCACACAAATGAAGCTTGGCAAGCCAATCTGGAGACTCAGTGGAAAACCATAGAAAGTGCTATCGATACGCACTTCCCTGAAAACTTACAACAAGTCCTGAGCCAATTATCGCGATCTGAAATGACACAACAAACGACTGACAGAACAGACAAAGAAGATCAACCAAATAGCATCCAATCACTTAACGGGAAGGATCATTGATTACCTTATCAACAAGTTCCTGATAGCGGCCAGAAGCTTTGAGCTGCTTAATGCCCTTATCAAACACTTCCGACATATGCTTACCCTGAAAATGTTGCCGACTAAAAAATACACGCATAGATTCTTGCATCAAGGGTTTTGCATGAAAGGTCAGTAATGCCTGCTTTTCTTTAGGGAAATGCTCTTTAATGATATGCCATCCAGCCTGTTCATTGGCAGGTACAATATCCAAGCGACCAGCTGCTAACATCAGAAACATCTGATGCTCGGAAGACACCAAGTTAACCTCCAGACCGTGATTCTTTAGACGGGTCACATGAGAGTAGCCAACTACACCGCCGATTCTTAAATTTTTCAAATCCGTATACGCTTGCCAGTCAAAGGGTCGGTCTTTTTTATAGAAGAAAACTTCATTAGCCTCCGTTATGGATTGTTCAGAGATAAAGAAATTTTGGTCGTCCTTCCGATCTTTATCTATAAACCAGGGAAAAGTCGCTACGCTCTCGCCGAGCCTAACCTTCTCATAACTGCGCTTCCATGGATAATAATTGAACTCAACGTCATAGCCCTGTGAAACAAAGATCTCCTCAACAATCGACTCTAGATAAGCCGTTGTCTTTTTAGAGGTATAAGGCGGCCACTCACCAATCGAAAAATTCACGGGTGTTGTGTTAGATTCAGCCTTTACTAGGAGACTAAACACACTAATAAGAATCACAGTGACCAGTTTTCTTACTGTAGTTTGCATCACATAAATTGCCTTTATTGTCCTTAACTTCCTACGTTCCATAACCAAACATCACATCTTAAAGCAACTTTCAATCCCACCTAGTTTCTACTAATACCTGAAAGCAACTAATTACATTCAGCTTAGCTCTCCCTCAATAAATCGTCTAAAAAATAGGCTGTCTATTTATACCCAGAAAGAGCGCCATTTGGCGCTCTGACAGGACTAAAATTTAAAGAGAATTCAATTAGTCATTTAAAGTCTGATAAACCAAGGAAGACACTGAACGATCTTCAGAATCCGAGATAAACCGGAAACGTCCTGTTTCACGCCAGAACTGCCACCAAGGCACTGACGTTTTCTCTGTAGCAAAGTCCACACGCAAGCCTGCATCAAACCCGTTATAAACATACGTCACCGGGCCTGTCGCTTCATCACGAATCACCTGACCATGATCGGCTTTGTTCGACATCAAGATCGGGTAATGGTTATACATCAAGCCATCCGGGCCATTAACCGAGGTTAACTTGCCGGTAAAAGAGACCGAGTTCGCACAACTGTCGATGGCTTCTGGCGCAGAAGCACCACAAGAGGAATGCGCAGGAACCGTTGCATCATCAGAACCTGAAATAAGAGGCTTAATTAACGCGTTTCCACCATTGCCTGCAAAACGCAGTCTAGGAATATCGTTTGGCGTTAACGCCAGGTTACGTGCCGCTGACACATTCAAATCCTGAACCACACCCAAATCAGAAATATCCGACTGGGATAAATCTAACCCGAATGCACCACTGACCGCTTGCTTGATCCAATCAGGAATACTGGCATTGCTCGCTACATTTACTGCTAAACTAGCCAACTCAGTCCCACCACCTGCGCCAGCAAAGTCTAATACCGCAATGATTTCCAATGGTTCAAGCCCAGCATTCATCATCCAGACTTCCTGATTCTCCAGGAAGTAACGCAAGACCAGATCGCCGGTACTGTGAGTCACGATCACACAGCCATTTGAACAAGTGCCCTGCATGGACAACTGCTTTGCCTGCTCAAATAATTGTTCTGAAATTCGACCTTCAACACGCTCTGCACTGCTCCACCCCAAGCGTGCTTCCGCGCGATTCTGCCAGAACTCCGGAATTAACTGACGGTTGTAAACCTCTTCATCTGACGGCTTATTTTTCAGATCATTAAACTGAAAACCAGGCACCAGAATCACATTGTGACCTGCAAGTTGTGCTTGTGCCGAAACAGACGCCCCCATAGCCGCAGCCAAAGAAACGGCTGATGCTAACGCCTTAACTGTTTTTGGTAATTTCATAGTTCATCCTATCGTTATTTTTATCTTTGATGATTCGTCTTCATAAACCCGTATTTGGTCCCCTAAAATTGCCTTCTAGAGCGGGTTTGAAGACATTTTTTGTAAAAACTCCAAACGTTTTTGAGTTAACTCGTCTTGATACTCCTCCCTGCTGTATGAATCCAAATCAAAGCCGGACACCTCATATTGCTCGGCATTTGTGTGACCAAACGCGGATGTCTGCCCCGGTGTTTCCGGAGACTTAATGACACTAAAATCTTTAAGAACATAAGGGCCGGCACTGCCAGAATGACGCAGCACCGAAGCATCTACATTGAATTGACCAGAGGTATTCAGGCTGGATAAACGAAACGAAGCGTTGAGATGACTGATCGGTTCTTCGGAGGATTTATCGAATAAGTTAGCGCGTACCCGATAAAGACCGTCTTCCTCCACATCGAACTCAAGAGGAATCACCAAATCACTCCCATCCACGAAACTCTCCTCCAGACCAACAAGCGTCGCTACGCTATCGCTGAGTAAAAAAGTGGCTGAAATTGCAGCGGGTTCTGTCTGTTCAAAACTCAATTGAGCATTAATCAGAACATCACCATCAAATAGTTTTTCAAGTTGTGAAATTTTCACCGCTCCTTTAAACCATTGTTCACCTGCCTCTGCTTCAACTTTGGAAAGCACCGCATTTACAACGTTTTCTCCAGAGGCCTTCACATTAGATAGCGCGACTTGAACCCCCATGACTTTCTCACTCTCGCCATACACTTTCACGAGAACTGCCAACGGTTCTTCACGGGTAGTTTGAAAGTGATCAAGCACTATTTCAGCAGAAAGAGAGTCCATTCCAGCCAGAGGCATACTGTGCGGAACAAAAGGACGAGGGTTTAATTGTGCCCAGTCATGTGGAGTCAAAGGTTTTGAATAAGAAGGAAATTGAATGTCTCTTTGGTACTGCTCTGACACTTGTTTAAACTGATAACGCACCCCTTCATCCATAAAAAGAGCCACATCATTCGCAGGTACTGCAACTTTCTTTGAAGTTTCTAACGAGTTCTCCGAAAGATCCCAATAAACAGCTTGATCCTCAACTGATCGCTTTAGATCCATTTGCCCCAAAGATAACAGAGGAATGTCATCGTCACTTTTTGACAAGAAGTGCGTGACACAACCGACCAAAACAAAACTCAGCGCCACGACTACCACTTTCGATCTGGTTGCCATCTTCCCACCCACTTCATTGTTGTATTGTTTAACAATGACAATAAATACTTTCAACCGCCCCCGTAAGAACAAAGATGGGTCAAATTAGGTTAAAACAGGGGTAAAATAGCCCGACAACAGATTTGGCAAGTAAACACCGATGGCACAAGAGACTCCCTTTAATCAAACCGTACTGCATTGGTACGAGGACCATGGTCGTAAAGATCTTCCCTGGCAGAACCCGATTTCACCTTATCGAGTCTGGATCTCTGAAGTGATGCTTCAGCAAACCCAGGTCAAGACGGTTGTTCCCTATTTTGAACGCTTTATGGAAACCTTTCCGACCGTTCACGACTTGGCCGCTGCACCGCAAGATCAGGTGCTTAATCTTTGGACTGGCCTCGGTTATTACGCCCGAGCAAGAAATCTGCATAAAGCAGCTCAAATTGTTTCTGAAACCTATAAAGGTACCTTTCCTGAAAGCGTTGAACAGTTAAATGAACTGCCGGGTATTGGGCGCTCAACGGCAGGCGCGATTGCATCAATTTCAATGAACATCCCAGCGCCTATTATGGATGGCAACGTAAAACGGGTACTTACCCGGTTCCATGCGATAGAAGGCTGGCCTGGCACGTCAAAGGTCGAAAAGCAGCTCTGGGAAATTGCCGAAAACAATACGCCGCCAACACGCACAGGTCATTACACACAGGCCATGATGGATTTAGGCGCTACACTTTGTACTCGCTCAAAACCTGCTTGCGGTGTGTGCCCTTTGCAACCCGAATGTAAAGCCTATGAATTAGGTACACCAACGGCATTTCCTCACTCCAAACCTAAAAAGGAAAAGCCGGTTAAAAGCGCCCGCTTACTGATGATTCTCAATCAAGACAATGAGCTACTGCTGGAACAAAGACCTCAAACCGGCATATGGGGCGGTTTGTATTGCGTCCCCGAAGAAGATAAAACCACCCTACCTGATTTCATCATCAAAGAAGAATGGCCCGCTTTTCGTCATACCTTCAGTCACTATCACTTGGATATCCAGCCGTTGCTTTGCCAGTTGACTGAGAAAGAATCAGGAATAATGGAACAGGATCGTCAGCTTTGGTATAACATGCAGCACGAACTCACCGTGGGAACGGCTGCACCTATGATCACGCTAATTGATGCCTTAAAGCGTCACTTAGCCATTTAAAGAATGCAGATAAGCTCCTCAGATTAAAAAGAGAAAAACTCATGTCACGAAATGTACTTTGCAGAAAATACAAAGAAGAATTACCAGGCTTAGTGGTTCCCCCTATGCCTGGAGCGAAAGGACAAGAGATCTTTGATACCGTTTCCCAAAAAGCATGGCAGGAATGGCAAAGTCATCAAACCATGCTGATTAATGAAAAGCACCTGAACTTGCTGAATCCCGAACACAGAAGATTTCTTCAGGATGAAATGGATAAGTTTCTGGACAATGCCGACTTTGAACAAGTTGAGGGCTACGTGCCGGTGAAAGACGCCGGATCAGAATAACCTTAACTGAACAGTTGAAGTTGTTTGGTGGCAAAGAGCAAGATTCAGCCAACTCTGTTTAGACTTTGATCAGATTGAGTTTTTTTCTTCAAAAAGCACATTTTTTCTCCTAATAGAGTTGACACACATACGAAATCCTAGTTTAATGCGCACCACTTAGCCCAGATAGCTCAGTCGGTAGAGCAGAGGATTGAAAATCCTCGTGTCGGTGGTTCGATTCCGCCTCTGGGCACCACTTTATTTCTAAATAAAGCGTTGAAGCCTCGTCGATAGAACGGGGCTTTTTCAATTTATAGCAGTGCTTACTTCTAGCATTGACCTTTTGCCCAGATAGCTCAGTCGGTAGAGCAGAGGATTGAAAATCCTCGTGTCGGTGGTTCGATTCCGCCTCTGGGCACCACTACTTCTATTTTATTGAAAATCCTCGTGTCGGTGTTGCTGCACAACGCGATCAATTCCGCCTCTGGGCACCACTTCTTCTCAGCCCCCAATACGACAACAAGTCCATCATTACCTTAGTGTTTTAAGAGAAACTAGTGATCTTAAAAGTCGACTGCTGTACTCTATACCTCTAGTGAATGCACTACCCCCTTTTCATACTAAAATGATAACGAGTTAAGAATTATGTCAGCTGTTAAACACGGATTTCTGTTTCTGTCTTTCGCCTTACTCACTGCATGCGCCATCACAGGAGTGAAAACGGATTCATTCAATGAAGAGGCGTTTGAACAAGCCAAGACCTTTGTCTGGAAATCAGCCCCCATCCCAAAAACAAACAAACAAACTCATGCCCAATATGACATTGATCAGAAAATGAGATCATCGATCAATAAGGTAATGATTGATAAGGGATACACACTTTCAACTTCTGACACTGCAGATCTTTACGTTGATTACGATTACAAGCTAGAACCTACCATTGTGGCAGAACAGCCTGACGTATCTGAAGCATCGATTAGCTATTCAAGAGATACCGGCTTAACTAAAAGCCGCGCAGATGAAGGCACTCAAACCGTTACCCTGAAAGCGGTGTTTTCAATTAACTTCTTTGATCAAACCAAAAAAGAGAAAGCGCTGACCGTATTTACT
>Ga0255776_10002941_pt1 | contig 18688 bp, 22 predicted proteins | sample 071ome_19_FD_179974 | JGI IMG/M metagenome (GOLD analysis project Ga0255776, IMG submission 179974) | Coastal salt marsh microbial communities from the Groves Creek Marsh, Skidaway Island, Georgia - 071413AT metaG (version 2) | ecosystem: Environmental > Aquatic > Marine > Intertidal zone >... | reverse complement strand
CACCAGTGTTCACTGCTGTTTATCACCACCAATTGGCTCGTCCAGCCATGTAGTTTCAATAGGTTACCGCTGTCCAGTTCATTGTCAAAGGACAACTTTTGTCTACTGATTTGTCTACTCCTACTGTTCGCTTCTTCTTATTTTAAATAGGTGAAACCCGTTACCTATGGGGCGGGCAGGAGGCCAGCCGGGTATCCCTGTAGAGATATATCACTATGAATATTTTGAATAGTTTATCGCTGTCAACATTAGTTAAATTAATGATGGTGGGTCAGAGACTTAAAAAGTTTTTCAGGTCTATTGAATCGGTAACGTCTGGATCATGTTTTTTGGCGGCTCAATGGCCCACTAACCGGACAATATCCTATAAGAGATATATAGGTTCCTGTCCGGTTAACAGAGAGCAACGCTGATGGGTTGTTCAATATGGGGCCAGCGAGATTTTAAAAACGCTGTCCAGTCTTCTAAAGGTAGATTCGTGACAGTTGCTTGAACACGATTACCCTCGTCATCGATTTATATCGACTAATACAAGCAGCTTTGGCTGGAGTCGTATCTCCCGCAGAGCGAAAAAATTTGCATCATTTCTTCTATTCCAATAATTGGCAGATCATCGATCGACTCAAGGGCTTCTAAAATCACAAAATCGTTAGGTTTTAGCGGGTTTCCATTAGACCCTGTTGACCAATACATGAACTCAGGGCGATCTTGAACTCCTAAGTTTCGGATTGTGAAGCCGAAGTCACCCTCGAGCGGCTCTGAGAAATCGATGTCCGGAAAAGCGTATTGCAAATTCAGCCTGCGCATTGTCCCTGCATCGTTGATAAACGTTGTCCCCTTGTCAGAACCGCCTGCAAGTCCAGTCAAATCTAGATGCCCATCACCATTCAGATCCGAAAACTTGAGGCCCGGCGTGTTGTAAAGTACGTCGCCCTCTACAAACGATTGCTCGCGCAAGACTAATTGACCGTCTTCGATCAAAAATGATTGGACGGGGTTGAACTGAAAATCAAGCGCACGTTCCTTTTCAGTCTCACTCAATGTAGAAAATAGTTGTCCACCACCGGATCCGGAATCTTGGTAAACCAGTTCAGAGCTTACCGGAGCGCCAAAATACTCTCCTAAAGTAATACCCCCATCGGACTCCTGAGCAACCACAAGAATTGGCGCTGCGTCCTCAGACAGTTTTATATATTCGTAGAAATACCAATTCGGAGTAAACGTTGGGATTCCTTGGATTACAGCTCCATGGCGGGTATAGACTTCTTCTCCCTCTTGAAATTGGTAACTGAATACTTCGCTGTCTTCCGGTTGGTATGCATCACTCAGTTCAAATCCGACGTCGGGAACCCATTTCCAAAGTGTGAAGCCGTATCGGAGATTCACAGATGGTGGTACATGATCCGCTTGAGAGAACTCTGTAGCGGTAGGGTCTAGAATGTATCCGTGCGGTACGAGAGGGCTGACGAAATATCTTTGCCCTTCATGAGAGAAAGCTTTTATGTAAGGGTCAACGCGACCCACATATGCCCAGTTTTTCACTGAGGTCTCATACTCCTCAGTTACGTCAATAAAAACGCGGCCGTCCAACCTTGCTACCCTGCCTCTTCCATAGTTTACGGAGACAACGTCAATTGACCCTTTATTGTTGGGCAACACATACATGGCTTGGGTATTCGTTTCGCCCCAAGGTAGGGTAACGACCTGATACGAACCATCCGAATCACTAAGGAGGACGGATTGAATAGCTTTGCGTGTGCAGTCCCACTCGTTGTCACCTTCTGTTTGGGGACCACAATAAGTCTCAAGAAGAGCGCGGTCCTCTTCTACCGACTCGTCAAAACCTTGCCTCCCATCATCCCGGTTTAAGGCGTACCAGAAATCAGGATATCCATCATCATTGATGTCCTCCGGCGACGCCATGACATGAATATATGGGTTGCCGCCGCCAGAGCTAGTGCCAGTAGCGTTAATAAAGTCAGACCCAAAAAGCTCGTTTGTGCAATCAAAATGCTCATCATCCTTACTGCAGAACATTTTCCATGCCGCAATAACCTGCTGGTTATGCTTCTCGCCAGGAGCGGGAGGTAAGCCCTGATAACAGCTGATGGGTAGAAGAAGATCTGATTTGCTATCTTTGTTTAAGTCAAAGCCAGTGACGGGTGCAATCCATCGAATCGAGCGTTCGTCTTGGCATAAAGGCGACTCTCCCTCAAGCTCTGAGCCGATCCAGCGTTGTGAGTTAGTTTTAGTCCAAATTTTTAGTGGTAATTGCGAATTAAATGGGTCGATATCCTCCTCATCAAGGACACCGTCGTTGTCGTCATCTTCGTCAGCGTTATTACCGATACCATCGCTGTCTGCATCAGACCACTCAGTAGCATCTGATGGGAATATGTCCCCAGAGTCTATATACCCATCATTGTCCGAATCCTTGATGGATTTAATGTAGTCAACGACTGTCGCGGAAGTGTCTCTAGTTGCTCCATCTGACACGGCACCTGTGATTAACGATTCTCCCGAAAAACCAAACAAATCACGAATAATAAGGAGTCCATCGCTGAGGGCATTAACAGAACCATCGCCGTCTACATCAAGCAGATTCTCGTTTTGCAGCAGGTACATCTCAATTTCCTCTGCTGAATCACGATTCGCATCAGACGATATTGCAGAGGCAGTTAACGAGTCGCCAGAGAAGCCAAAGAGATAGCGGATAACAAGAAGGCCATCAGTTAACGCCGTGGTCTCACCATCATTATCCACGTCTAAATCAAAGTCGTCAGCGTATGCGCCGGAGGTAGCTAGGCTAAAAATGGTGAGTGCGGTTACAAGGAAACGATTCTTCATCAACAATCCTTAGGCCCTCTTCTAGAGAGATTCAAAACGAGAATACTTGCTGCTAAATTCTTGTGACTATAGCAGGTGGTCAATCCTACGTAACTCAAATCCTTGGATCCTGCCGTTGGTTGTATTTGATCCCGATGATAGCCCCAGCGGCTCTGAGGATCGGGTCAGATTTCTTGTCTTGCTGATCTCACAAGGCATAGGGAATCAGTAATATTCCTCGCTGTTTTTAGGTCCGAAACGGCCTGTCTCTTGGTCACTAGATTAAGATAAGGGTATGTCTGACGTTTCAATACTTAAAACTTCTGAACCCTGTGCCAAGCGAATTAACATCGCGTCCGCCGGGTCGTTGTCAGTTACGACGACCTCTATGGCTGCCTTATTCGATCACAGCTACGAAGCTGTCGGCTCCTTTGCTGAACTCGCTGAGTTTTTGGAGGAACTTCAAAACAACCCTTATGGCTTCATTGTTCGCGTTGGTCAAACCTCTAAGTTAAAACAAGTAATGGATGAAGAGTTTGAGGCTGCAACAGGGGTAAAGGCCGGGATTAAAATGAAGCTTCTTGAGCTATCAGACGATAGGAAACAGATAGTCAAAGAATTGATAGATGACGAGTTATCTGGATTTTCCACAAGGTTGAATAAGTGGAGGAAGAAACATCATTGGAAGTTCTTTGTTGACGGAGGAACAGCTTCTGACGTACCCCAGCTAACAGCACGTTAACTAGTTATGAATAATAGTTCTCAATCTTGGTTGAAGAGTAGGTTAAATATTTAAACTAGGGAGATAACCCCTCCGGGGTGTACTAGTTACGATAAGAAGCTTCCCTTCCTGAACGTAAAAAAAACAACTCCAGTTTCAGCTAATGCGTGAGGCCAGATGTCCAGTCAGACGAAATCTGAAGCCTTTTGAGCCTGATGAAACACTAGGTGGCTAGACGGGTATAGGTTGAATCTGTGGACTGATGCGGACTCTAGACACAGCCTTTTTGAGTCTTAGGTCCTCATTCGCGGACCGCTGTCAGATGTCACGATTGGATATTCCCTCGTCGAACCAAAAGCGGGGGACTCCCCGCTTCTGATTCTCAGAGCAAAGGTTTTTACTCAGCAGTGTAAATGACTTGGCAATGCTCAAAGTTATCTGACACCACTTCGTCAACCAAGGCGGTTGCTTCAGCCCATATGGACATCCATTCTGCTCCGCCAAAGGCGTCGTCCAGAATTTTTCCCGACTCAGCGTATGTGGGGCTGACTGCACGGAGATGAATAGTTTCGTGACTCCCACCGCCAATCGGTTGAAACACACCAATGTTTACGTTGTGCCCGTCCGCTCTCATGACCGATTCCAACTGAACCATCTTTTTTACGAAGCCATTTAAATTTGAGGGGGAAATTTTCAATCTCCACAATCTCTCTGAATTAGGCGCGAGGTCAAAAGCTTTCAGGGGCTTAAACAATACGTTGTATTTCACTTCCCTGATCGCAGCGAGTTCAGCCGTGGCCTTATTAGCATCGTACTTGTCATTCGCCGCCATCGCCTGCTCCATAGAGTCAAAGCCATTCCATATGAACATCTGGCCCGGATAGTCTGCGCCTGTCTTTGTGACACATGCTCCGGCAACAGTTGAGCCGATTGCCTCAAAGGGAGCTGGGTTATCTTTAAGCATCTGAATATAAGCGTCAGGATTAGATGCTTTGACCATTAGGGCAACAAACGCTCCGTCACCAGTCGGGACTTGTCCGTGATGATCACCAAAGACCAAAGGTGATGACGCGCCAAAAACTATTCCCAGAAGAATCATTACAATTAAATTTTTCATTTTAGTGGAACCTCTTTTTTTAGACCTTAGGAGCACCAAACAATTTCACAACTGACGTTGGACAACAAATTTAGTTTGAGTTTGGTTCCTGTGGCCCAATAGTGGAGTTGGGTAACCCCCTGCGCCTAATAGCAAACTAGGTCATTAGCTTGCATAGGTTTAATCTGTGGACTGATGGGGACTCAAATTTTATTGGCAATCAAGGTTACTCTCTCGCCTTGGATTTTCACGCGAGGGCGCCTATCAGGCGCCCTAATTAAGACTGACTATTTGAGTACGTAGGCCTTTACTGTCAGGGTGTTCTCAAGCGCGTCGAAAGTTACCACATCAAAGTTCTGTGTAGATCCGGTAATATTTACGGTGTTGTACATCGTGAAAACACTGCCCTCGCGAAACCCTACTCCATTGAACTGGCCAGAAGCGAAAGAGCCATCGGCCAAGAATCCTCTGCCTTCACCACTTATGGTGTACAAACCTCTTTGGGGATCCAGCTTCATCCTGTATGTCGTGTAGACTTTTCCGTATTCACCCATGTCGCCGACAGCCGTGATAGTGCCGCCAATCGCGTCTAGTTCAACACTAGTAACGGTCATTACAGCGGGGTCTTGTCGGGCTTCCAGAACCAGATCATCAGCAAAAGCTGAGCCAAAGGTTACGATGAGTATTCCAAGAAGAATTGTGATCTTATTGTTTAGCTTTGCTCTCACAGTCAGTTCCTTTTAATGGCGGAGAAATTCAGAAATAGCAAAACACAAAAACCCGCTCAGTGATAGTTGGATTGGCTCCCAAGTTTTAAATCCAACTCAGCTGCTGAAATAAAGCTAGCTGGGCGCCGTTCGGATCAATGGCCCTGAGGCTTGGATTTATGTTTTTGGTCAGATACAGCCGGTTTAAAGAAAAGCGGGCATGAAAGTGGCCAGTAGTTAAGTTGACAGCCTCAAACCTGCTCAAAATCTCCGTCTGCTTCTATAGATACGTAGGGGGTGGGGTGTTCTCCTGCCCGGCCCATAGGTAATCCTTCACCTATTTAAAATATGTATAAGGCCGCGGATAGTAGACATCTGAGTAGACACTTGTTGTCCTTTGACAATGAACTGGACAGCGGTAACCTATTGAAAATACGTGGCTGGACGAGCCAATTGGTGGTGATAAACAGCAGTGAACACTGGTGGGGCCACCATCTACGTTATTTTAAATACGTTAACTACTTGTCCAGCTTCACAATTTTCGTGAACGAGCTGGAGCAGTAGATGAAGATAAAGAAATTTGAAAAAATCACTGTCGGGTTAATCCTTTCCATTAACTTAACTCTACTATTGGTTCCTGAATCTTTCGCTGCTCAATTTCGGTGGGTTGTCTACAACAACTCTCAGAACACGCTCAAGCTATCCCAGTGGAGAGCGCAGGTTCAAAACACTGCTGTGCCATACAAATATTTTTGGTCTGATACCTGTAGGTGGATTGACCGCTCAACGAACGATGAGAAAAACCTGGACCCAAGCCAGCAGCGAGGCTGGGACTGTAACGATCCTCAAAGGGCAGCAATTAACCCGAAGCGGAAATTTAGAGTCTGGATCCAGTGTCCAAATGGTGAGGAGAAATTCATTTACTTTCCACGAGACGGCGGATACTACCCAAGAGGCCATAGATCAAACACCAACGCAGAGTATCAGCTGGTGCTTGAGGCCTACGACTGCGCTTAAACAGAAGGCGCAGCTGCGCGCTGTAGCGCGACTGCTCAAAGAGGAGAATTATTAGCGGTCGCTATTTTCCACACAATCTTGTCAAGGATCAGTACATGCCTCTCATGCTTGCCAAATTTCGCATACTAGTTGCTAAATTCGTGTATGCATTCATCAGCATGTTTACATCTTTTTCAGCAATGATCTTATCTGTTTCGCTTTCGCTGTAAATCAAAGTGCCGCCTGGTTGCACTACAATGGTAGTGGATTCACCTTGGGGCTTCTCTTCTTCCTTCAGATGATCGTAAATCAAGAAGCCAGTAGCAATCGTACCTGTGACAACCGTGACAGCATTGGCAGCCTCAGCGCTAAAAAGCAAAGCTAAAAACGCCCAACTGCCGCCCGACTCTCTAGCGAGTCGCTGAATTTCCTGCATAGCTGCCTGCATAGCATCGTAACCATACATTTGAGTTAAGCGCGCCAATTCCGAGCCTGACATCGGATCTATGCGGTTGAGGAAATCAGGGGGTGGCATTAAATCCGTGATATTTGTAATTGCTGGAAGGTCAGGCCTTTCAACGAATCGGTGATTCAATAGACCGTAAAGAGCATTTTCAACTTCAACCCTCTGTCCCTGCACAAGTCTCATTGAGGCGTCATTTGGCTGAACGTTGAGAGAGAATATACGTTGTCCTTCCAACTGTTTTTGCAGCACCAATTCTACTGCGGCAAAAACTGAGGGTACGGAATAAGGTGAGTTGTTAATCCGCACGTCCACGCAGGCTACATTGCTACCAGCACAGTCTGACGCCATTTGTTCGCCAATAGCACCTCGCATACCCGCGGACTGTCCGGCGGGCATTCCCCTGTCAGGCGCACTAGACTGCGGACCACCCGGCATTGTGGACCCTTGTTGCCCAAACGCGCCTTGGCTTCCTGAAACGTTGTTGTAAGACTTGCAGTAAAACGTGTTAGGTTGCTCGTACCTGCACGTTTGGCCCTCTGGACAGGGATCTGGATTACATCCAGCTATGGCGAAATTCGGCATAACTGCCCAAAGTCCAAAAGAAATCGTAAATCCAACAAATACTTTCCACATAGCTCTTCCTAGTTTTGACATAGAACACCCTAAACAGAACACGTTTGTGAAAATTTGTCGATACTTAATCAAGTTTTCCCATCCATAGCTGTAGATTCCTAAGCGGATACCCATCGCCATAGCCCTGCCCTACTGATTGCAAGGACCATCCGCCTAGCTGATCAATAAGATCTACTGGCGCTTCAACGGCCCTTAACCTGTCTCTGAAGCTGTGCCTTAATCCGTGAATAACAGCATCGGGTCCAGCTATCGTCTTAATCCACTTGTTAATCGCAGCACTGGCTGAGTTGCTATTGCAGACACTGTCACTGCAGTAACGCGGGAAACAGTATTCAGAGTTAGTTGACTCATGGATCCTGTTTGCTGCCCATAGCGACGCGCCCACTAGCGGTATCAATCGCTCACTAGAATCCGTCTTCAAACGTCTTGTTGCATGAGGAACTAGAGCGACATGGGGGACATCGTGATCCAGCTTTAAGTCTTGTTGTCTCAGCCCCACTGCTTCAGACAGCCTCATACCTGTGTCGCTAATTAGAGCAACAAGCCAGCGAATGTCGTCATCAAGCTTTACACACTCCTCCTGCAGCTTTCGGATTCTGGTTAACGAGATAGGTTGCCTCTTCTTAATTGTCTCAGAGGGCAAATAAACGCCGCTGAAAGCGTTCCTGCAGTTGAGACCAAACTCTCTGATGTTGAAGTTCACGATCGCTTTAACGACGCTAAAGATCCGCTGCTGGGATGAGCGTCCTAACCCCTTATCTGCCAGCCAATCTCTAAACTTCCCTGCATCGTGACCGTTGTAACAATCCAGAGGACGGTCACCTAAACACTCAATCAAGTACGAGACATTGCGCTTCGCATGAGGAGCAAACAGCTTGGACTTATCAGGCCCCTTAATTTGCACATAGGCATCCAGAGCATCACTCATTAAAGGTAGTTCAGATGAATAAGCAGATCTTGCGTGGACCAGTAGTTCAGCTGCTGGCACTTCCATGCGCTTTAAGCGAACGCCTAGCCAATAGTCTTCAAGCTTGGCCAGCATCGCCTTTGAAACAAACTGAGCTGATTGAGGTGACCTAGTCCCAAGACACTTCACGATTCTTGGTTTGCAATAAAGGTCTAAAAGATCTTTGCGTACAGCCTTTGAAAAGTAGTAAACACCATCCTTGCGATAGGTGTACTTGGGACACTTTTTTGTCAACTGCATTGTCTACTGCTCCAGCTCGTTCACGAAAATTGTGAAGCCGGACACGTAGTTACCGTATTTAAAATAACTTGGATGGTGGCCCCACCAGGAGTCGAACCTGGAACTAAGACTTAGGAGGTCCTTGTTATATCCATTTAACTATGGGGCCGTGGGACGGGCATCATAACAGGGCTCGCCGCCGGGTAAAAAGCGACTGCTCTTTTGCCGAGCCTCGTATTTTGAGAGACTCCATCCCTCGCAGTTCGGATCACCCCTTGTCCACTCAGTCTCTCAGTCCCGCTTTTCCGCGCTACCAATTAATGAGCGCCGCGTTTCTCGCGCAATTTGTTGCGATTGGTATCTATAGTTATGTCCTTGGTTCGTTTATGGCGCCGATGTCTGCTGAACTTGAGTGGAGCCGCGGTGATTTCACGCTGTCCCGATCAATTGGTCAGATTGTGATGGCAATGGCAGGCATTTTCATTGGTAGCCTCATTGATCGCATAGGACCGAGACCAATTATGGCAACCGGTACCGTCATATTGAGCTGCGCGCTCATTCTCCACAGCCAAATTGAGTCGCTCTGGGCCTGGTGGCTTTTAAACGGTCTGGTACTGACCATCGGCTGCGCCATGATCGGCAATCTCGTTGTCAACGTCACTTTGTCCAAGTGGTTTGTGTTAAACCGCGGTAAGGCTATCGCCATTGCCGCAATGGGCGTGTCCCTGGGTGGCATCATCATTACCCCGCTCGCTACCTATCTGGTGGATGAGTTGGGCTGGCGCGCAGCCTGGATCTGGCTTGGTGTCCTCAGTTTCTTGCTCATGGTTCCCGTGACCTGGGCAATGCGCAGTCGGCCGGAAGATTACGGCCTGTATCCTGATGGTTTATCGGCTGACGCGTATCAGAGTGATCAGGGCGAGCGCGCTCGTAACGAAGCGGAGTCAGCGTACACCCGGGGTGAGGCACTTCGCACGGTCAGTTTTTACGCCTTAGTCATCGCCTTTGGTTTTTTCACCATCAATATCGTGGTGTTGCTGCTCCACACCATTCCCTATCTCACCGACAACGGGATTGGCCGCCAAGAGGCCGCGTTCGCCATGGTCATTGCCTCCATCCCAGCGATGTTATCGAAACCGTTCTGGGGGGCACTCATTGATCGCGTGGCGGTTAAGCCGCTCGCTGCACTATCAGCGAGCGTTACTGGGCTCGCGTTACTACTGATCGTCTTCGCCGTCCAAACCGACGACCTGCTGCTCATTTACGCGGCTTTCGTAGTGTTAGGGCTAGGCTGGGGCGGCATGATCCCCATGCAAGAAGTGATCTGGGCCAGCTTTTTTGGGCGAACGCACATCGGTGCAATACGCGGCGCTGGGCTCCCCTTTTCCTTCGCGCTCGGGGCACTTGCCCCCTGGCTTGTGGGCGTGCATGTGGATGTGTTTGGCGAGTACCACCGCGCGCTACAAATAGTAGGCGTGTTAAACGTGCTGTCCGGCGTATTGATCTACCTCGTGCGCCCGCCACAGCGACAAATCGCTCAATAGCCCCACAAGGCATTGGTCGATTCCACGCCCGTTCACCCTGCTCCTGACTGAATATTCAGCCCCGATTCAGCCGAATTTAGGCGACCTATGGCAAAATTACGCCATCTATTGAGGGGACCCCATCATGCATCGCGCACATATGACGTCACTGCTGTTATCCACCACCTTTTTACTAGCGAGCCTCGTGGGTAGCGCTGTGATGGCCTCTGAGGCTGAGCCACCCATGCCGCTCGTCTTTCCCTTGGAGGAGCTGAGCCTAGCGAAATTTTCCGGCGGATTAACGCTGCGCGTGAAGTGCGGTAGCCAAAACGAGCTGATGATTGAAACGAGCAGTGAGAAAGCGTTTAGCTTCAAAGACAAGGGCGATGAGATCGTGGTCAAACGTAAGTCCATCCGCAAACTGCTCTCCCTCGGCAAAGACGACGTCGATGTTCGGGCAACCCTGACCGTGTCTGGCGAACTGCCTGACTTGAACCTTGGGACTGGCGTCAACGCCAGCATTGCCCCTTGCGATGCCCCACAGTCGATCTTCAAAGTCAAAATCGGCACGGGCTCCAACATGGTGCTGGCACGCGGGGCGTTTGACACGTTAGAAGTTGATGCCAATACCGGCTCGAGCTTCGAGGTGGATGCCCGCACGACCACCAACCAGCTGTTCTTAGACCTGGATGCCGGCAGTACGTTTTTCGGCGGCCCACAACTTGAGGCTCGCTCAGCACGCGTGCAAGTCAGCACCGGCTCTACCGCAAACATCTGCGGCGCTGAGACCGTGACAGGCAAAGTGTCAACGGGTGGCGATATCCGAGTCAAAAAAACCGCGAACGTCGAAGTTGATAAAGGGGTAACCGGCGGATCAATCCGCAGAAGCAGCTGCTAGCGTTAGGAGAGCGGCTACCTGTCTTCATCCTCACAAGCCAAGTAACTTTGATTTGGGTGTTACCTGCCCACAAAAGGGTGCTGAGTATCCCAGGGCTGCTTTGATAACGACTCGACGTATTCATAGAAGCCTTTAACCGCATCGCCCGCTTCGTAGACCTCGATGTAGTGACCAAGCGAGGCGGTCGCGTCTAAGAAAGCAAACTCGACGCCGGAAAGCGTGACTGCCTTCGTGACACGCGGGATGTCCGCTTTTTCAAAGTGCCTTACGGTACTTGCCATATCATCAACCATCACGGCCACGTGGTGGAGACCGTGTTCATCCTTACCGTATAAATCCCGGAAAGGCGATGCGCCACTCGATTCCTGATGAACCAGCTCCAGCATGATCTTGCCCCATTGACCGTACGCTGAACTATGCACGAATGGGCAAGGCTCCCCTCTGTGAACCCCTTCAGAGAGCTCGATATCTTTTGAAATAACGAAAGGGCCCGCGCCAAGCGTGTTGGCAGCCCATACCGCGGCCTGCTCAATATCCGCCACATGGTACGCAACCTGAACAATGTCATAGCCCAATATGGGTTGATGCATAGTCACCTCTTTTTTTAGCTCGCGAGCCTTGATCCGTCTTCCATTCCATCATCATAATGAATGGTCATAAGGAGGACGATATGTCAGGACGGTTAGAGGGGAAAGTGGCTGCCATTACTGGCGCAGCCAGTGGATTTGGTGCAACGGCGGCGAGACGATTTGCCGCAGAAGGCGCCAAAGTCGTGTTGGGGGATATCCAATTAGATGCGGGACAGGCGATTGCCGCTGAAATCGGCGATGCAGCGGTATTCCAGGAGTGTAACGTCACGAGCGAAGACCACGTATCCGGCCTCGTAGATACTGCCGTCTCAACGTTTGGCAAGCTCGATATCATGTATAACAACGCTGGCATTGTTGGTGCTGCTGGGCCGATTGCGACAACGCCTGCCGACGAATGGCACTTCACGCTGGATATTCTAATCAACGGGGTGTTCTACGGGGTGAAGCATGCCGCGCGCGTGATGGTGCCCAATGAAGCCGGTTCCATCATCAACATGGCGAGCACTGCCGGCATACTAGGTGGTCAAGGCCCACATGCCTACGCCACCAGTAAACACGCGGTGATCGGACTCACGAAAAACACTGCCGCTGAATTGGCGCGCTATGGCATCAGGGTGAACGCGATTGCGCCAGCCGGGATGGCTACCCCCATGGTAGCTGGGCTCCGCGGCGACCCTAATGACCTTGAGACCACCAAAGCGCAGCTGGCTATGTCATCGCCACTCAAAGGGCGCCCTGGCCTACCTGAGGATGTCGTTAATGCAGCTCTTTGGCTCGCGAGCGACGAGGCGGGTTATACATCTGGCCATACGCTCACGACGGATGCTGGTCTTACCATCGGTACCGGGCAGGTGTCTGACATTTTTGGTCAATATATGCCGCTTGTCCGAGAAGCCGGCAAGCGGGGTATCGAAGGCGAATAATCCGCCTCACTGATAATCGGCAACGCCTCAGTTACCTCACTGGGGCTAGCCAATCCGCCAGCTTGAACCCCACTAACATCGCAGCCACAAAGCCAAACACCTTAGGCTCCAAGTAGGCAAGACTGGCAATGCCAGGCCCCGGGCAATACCCGGACACCGCCCAGCCCATACCGAACAAGAATGCACCACCAATCAGCCTTCCATCAATCTGGGAAGCAGTGGGCATTGAGAATCCCTCAGCGAAGAGCGGCTTCACCATTCTGGGCTGAATCAACTGGAAGAACAGACTAGAGATCACCAGTGCTGAGGCCATGACGAAGGCCAGTTCAGGCCGCCACTCGCCTGTGACATCCAGAAATCCGCGGATATAAGCAGGATCAGTCATCCCCGCTAGGACGAGTCCAATGCCAAAGAGGCCACCGAGCAGGAGGGACATCACCGCGCTCACAGCACACCACCTAGCCGCATGAGCAGCACGGTCATTACCCCGACAGACATAAACACAACCACGGCAACAACCGAACGAGCCGAGAAACGGCCCATCCCACACACGCCATGGCCGCTCGTGCAACCGCTGCCGATTTTGGTACCCATACCGACAAGCACACCGCCTAGGATGATGGAACCCCAGCCGATATCAACGGTTGGTGGCGATACCCACCCTATTAGAAGCATCACAGCCGGACCTAGCATCAGCCCCAACACAAACCAAATCGTCCAAGATTCTTCACCTCGGAAAAAAAAGGCTCGATGGACAATGCTGCTAATGCCGGCGATCCTGCCATTGGTCGCCATCAATAACGCACTAGCAAGGCCAATCATTACCCCGCCTATCACCACTTGCAGCACACATCACCTCCCCGTCGTCGGAGCCTAAGTCTATCGAAATCTCATGACCCATAGGAATCCTCCCACGAACTGATCACCACTGGCTTACCTCGGGCCCATCGCCAAACGTTAGGCGACTGTTACAGCAACACGGTATGATATTTTCAACGCTCTCATCAAAGGGGAGGCATCAATGCGGGGATGGATATTACTCGTTGCAATTGGCCTTGCTGGTTGCGAGACACCCTATCGATCGTGCATCAGCGAAAACCTTCCTGCTCAAAGGGATGTTCAGTGCAATGACCTTTGGCAAACCTGTGAGCGCGCGGCGCGCGAGCGAACGGCCTTGCTCTGCGAGGATCAGCGCGGGGCCGATGAGGATCCTTGGGATCTTCGGGGATTCTGATTTCAAAGCCCACCAGTGCGTTGCCTTGCGCCTCACATTTCATGACAATGGATTGGTTTCAATCAAGGAATTTTTATGCACGCTTTGATCACTAACGACGACGGAATCGACTCCGAAGGCATCCACGTCCTGGCGAGGTTCGTTGAACAAGCGGGTTTTGAAGTCACTGTGATCGCACCCAGTTATAACGCATCGGGCACCGGCGCTAGCCTCGGCCATTTATCCCTCGAAACTCCGATCAAGTATCAGGCGCACACGATCGAGGGCCTGAAAGGGAAAGCTTATGGTCTGGATGGCCCGCCCGCGCTTTGTACGATTACGGGGCACTTAGAAGGACTCTGTAAAGCGCCCGATATCGTAGTCTCCGGCATCAACGCTGGGCTCAATACTGGACGCTCGGTCCTCCACAGCGGCACTGTCGGTGCAGCATTGGCCGCGCAAAATTTTGGCATGAGAGGTATCGCCGTTAGCCTAGATACGGCCGATGAGTGGTTCTGGGAGACAGCCGGTAGCCTCACGGCTGACCTACTCCCAGCCCTAGTCGAAGGCCCAGAGCGTTGCGTACTGAATCTCAACGTACCCGCCCTGCCGCTCGATGCTGTTAAAGGGATTCGTTGGGCAGGCCTTGCGGCCTTTGGCTCAGTTAGAAGTCAGATCACTGACTCAAAGGAAGGGGCCCTCTTCTTCGACCTTGTCGAGACAGACTACGAGCCGCCACTTGAAACCGACCTGGGGCTCGTCCGCTCAGGCTATGCAGCCATCACTGCACTCCACGGCACCTCGGAGGTTTGGCATAACCGAGCAGAGGCGGGAGATGAGTTTGAGTCCGAGCAAGGTATCCCAGGAGCGACCGCCAAACACCAGCTTGCTGCGGCTCGGTCGCACATGCTCTAGTGTTGAGCCCCGCACTGTTCACTAGTACTAAGATGATTCTAGTGAGCGATCGGCGTAAGTACTCAGTAGCAGGCCTTTTGCTCTTCTTAACCCTTGGTTTTAGCACCAGTGGCACTGCCAACATCACTTCCATCAGTGCAACGCAAGATGCTACCGATACAACAGATCCTTTCCTGTTATGAGGCTACACCTGACCCCAAGAATTGCATGGATCTGGCTGGAGTGCCACCGTGCTCATTCTTGCGCCTAGCTTTTAGCGCGGTTCTCCGCAGTACTGCTCGGCAGCGAAAACAGCTTGATGCGCGATCATGTAGTTGGTTCGTTTCACCGAATTAAACCGATTTAGCGCCGCTTTTGCTGGGGCGTGCGACAGGTGCTTGGCCTAACCTCGTGCTATGACTGTTAGGATTGAACCACTACCCTGCGCATTGATTAGCCTTACTCTCAGCACCATTCTACGTTGCACAGGTTAGTTGCAAATACGGCTCAGCAACTTGTCGTACTTAACTTCATTTGTTGAGCCAAGCCTTTTTTACTCTAGACAAGCCAGGGGCGCTCGGGCCAATCTATTGCTCTGATCAATTCCAACCGGCCCATCCAACCAAGGTTTATACTCTTCAGAGGTTGACGACCTCGCAAGCTATGAATCGAGCAGCACAGTGACGGGAAATTTCGCAAGGCCGGACCTACTTAGGATCATTCAACTCCTCGGTGGCGAGCAAAGGTAGAACTTGAAAAAAGGGTCCAGGGCTCAATCAACCAATTGACCTAACACCACCGAGTTCTGGGACTCTAGCGGTATGAGCTAATCCTAGATACCTTAGATGCAAGACCTAAGACCTAAGACCTAACGAGGATATTCCCATGCCAGAAGCACTGATTAACGGCGCAAAACTGTGGTTTGACGTGAGCGGAACGGGCGAACCGGTCCTCCTTCATCATGGCTATACAGCCTCGAGGGTGAACTGGGCTCCAGTGGCAGAGATCCTCAAGCAGCACTACCAAGTCATCATGATGGAATGCAGGGGAACGGGTGCAAGTGAACACACGACCCAAGGCTACACGCTTAAGCAATATGCGCTAGACGTTATCGGCCTAATGGATCATCTTTCGATTGATCGACTCACCTATGCCGGCCACTCCATGGGCGGCGGCATTGGCTTTGTTCTAGCAACCGAGCACGCTAGTCGCCTGAGCCGGCTCGTGCTGATGGCTCCTATACCTAGCGGCGGAACTGGGCCGGTCGACGAGAAAAGGTTAGCTGCGCGGGTCGACGCATTGAGGCGCCAGGATGAATCGTTTTTTATGGATGGTTATCGAGCCGGTATTCAAATGCCAGAACTCGACACCGAGGCCTGGTTCGCGGACCGTACCCGCCACTTGCTGAGCTTATCGGAAGGCCACCTCACCGGGGGCGCCGAGACAATGTCCGCCCTTCGTGTCTCAGATCGGCTCGGGTCGATCACGCTGCCAACCCTGATGATCGCCGGCTCTGCTGACGGATTACTGCCCTACAACATCGCAGACTACCGAGCGCTGCCCAATGCAGATCTCTGTGTGATCAGTCGCGCAGGGCATGAGACAGCGGTTCATGCCCCAGAGGAAGTTGCGGGCGCGATTCATCGCTTTATGCAATTTGGTCCGGCGCCAAAGCCTCGATTTCCGTAACCCCTCTCTTTTGTGCGGGAAGCCTAAACGCCAGTAGGCCATTCCTCCCAGCTAACGGCGTACTAGCGATACCTGTTTCGTAGCGGTCCGCGAGATAAGCGACGACCCTGACGCTAGTGCTGCTAGTCATTCGCCATCGGGATAATGGTTTCCCCAAACTGTTGCAGCCGCTCCAATCCATCCTCACCGGCGAAGAAAAACGCAGGTACCATGATGCGATCAACACCCAGCGCTTTAAGCTCGGCAATGCCCGCTGCCGGATCAGCCATCTGTGCTCCAAACATAATGTTGATCTTGATCTCCGCAGGGTCTCGGCCGATCTTTTCGGCTTCTGCATGCAGGCGCCCGATTAATTCAGCCAACTTTTCAGGATCGCCCTCGCCAGGGAAGTAGCCGTCAGCATGGCGAGCCGCTCGGCGAAGCGCAGCGTCTGTGTCACCGCCGACAATCACGGGAATCGACCCATTGACGGGCCTCGGGCTACAGGTGACTTTGTCAAAGTCGACGTACTTACCATGAAATTCCACGTGCGGCTCGCGCCATAGAGCGCGCATCGCCGCAACATACTCGTCATTTCTTGCTCCCCGGGCCTCCCAAGGAACCCCTAGCGCATCAAACTCCTCTTTCAACCACCCTACTCCGAGCCCAAGCTCCACTCGACCATCAGAAATTCGGTCGAGCGTTGCTAGCTCTTTAGCCAGGACCAGCGGGTTGCGCTGCGGGACAATCAGAATGCAGGTGCCCAGCCGTAATGTGCTGGACGCGGCAGCGGCAAAAGCCAGCCAAATCAGTGGGTCGGGAATAGCGGTATCAGCGGTCGCAGGGATCTTACCGTCATCCGTGTAAGGGTACTTTGAAATAATCGTGTCTGGCAGGATGACATGCTCGCCGCACCAGACCGACTCGAACCCCGCAGTTTCTGCAGTTTTAATGAGCTCGAGCGAATTCTCTCGCTCCCACGCGATGCTTGCTGCAAATGCCAATCCTACTTTCATACTTCCCCTTCCCTTGATGTGTTCGCCTTGAAACCAACCATGTTAACCCTGGCTCGATAAATTGAAAGCACAAAAAAGCCGGCGATTGCCGGCTTCTCTTGATTGGTACTGGAGCCCCCCTTGCGCGGGGAGACTTATCAATCGATTAGGTCTCCTATGAGCGATGCTCGCGTCCCGTCATCAAGCGTGACCGCGTTAGTTGGGTACGCCAGATGCTCGATTCCAAACCGAATCGGTGCTCCAGCCTTTAGCGCGGCCCGATCATGTTCGGTGAGCTGATACCGCATAAAGTGCACGGCCGCCGTCTTATCGTCCTTACTTCGGTCGAGATCCTCATCAGCAATTGGCCAGATCTTCTCGCCTTCGCCAACCTGCACCCAGATCTTGTCCTCAATGCCCAAGAGCTCGGACAAGCGCTGCTTGCGTTCAGCGACATCCGGATACTGGATGAGCATGGTGCACTTCCAGTTATCACCGTCAGGAATCAGAGGGTTGTAGGCGTCGAGCTCTTCTTGAATGCCTGCGGCCTCAAAGATTTTTTCGATGCGCAGCATCTCTTGAATCTGATACTTAATCGTCAGCTGGTCTTCGAAGATCAGCAAAATGTGATCACCGATCCGAACCCGTCGATTTTGCTTGTGAGCTAAGACTTCTTCTCTGAACCCGGCTCTTGCTTCTGAATATTGTTCAAGCGACCACAAATCTGCTCGCTGCAACATAAATGTTTCCTCCTAAACCAAAGCGCGCCCCGTAGGGCGCGCTCATCACACCGTACGATCCATTAAGCGTCTAGGTTATCGAGCGCCTTCTGGAAACGATTCGCGTGGCTACGCTCAGCTTTCGCTAGCGTTTCAAACCAGTCCGCGATTTCATCGAAGCCTTCGTCGCGCGCAGTTGAAGCCATTCCTGGGTACATGTCGGTGTACTCATGGGTCTCGCCCGCTACTGAAGCCTTCAGGTTGTCTTCTGTGCTGCCAATCGGCAAACCAGTGGCTGGATCACCGGTTTCCTCGAGGTATTCGAGGTGACCGTGTGCGTGTCCAGTTTCACCTTCGGCCGTTGAGCGGAATACCGCTGCTACATCGTTGTAGCCTTCAACGTCGGCCTTTGATGCAAAGTACAAGTAACGACGATTTGCCTGGGACTCCCCTGCAAACGCGTCCTTCAAATTTTGTTCTGTTTTAGAGCCTTTCAGCGCCATGATGTTCTCCTTGTTTCGAGTTGCTAATGTACGGCCGAGATCAATGATTGGTCCAATAAATCTTTTCGTTTATGACGATCGATTAATCCAATAACAGCCTCAACCCTCCCCCTTTGGTTTTTTGAGTCTAG
>Ga0255776_10002936_pt1 | contig 18719 bp, 13 predicted proteins | sample 071ome_19_FD_179974 | JGI IMG/M metagenome (GOLD analysis project Ga0255776, IMG submission 179974) | Coastal salt marsh microbial communities from the Groves Creek Marsh, Skidaway Island, Georgia - 071413AT metaG (version 2) | ecosystem: Environmental > Aquatic > Marine > Intertidal zone >... | reverse complement strand
CTCGAAGCGAACGGGGTCACAGTCACGTCTTCGTGCCAGCAGTGAGGCTCTGAGTCCACCGGCAAGAACACGAAGGGGCGGTCAGGTTACCTCTGGCCGCCCCTTCGAGTGTTCCCAATCGGGTCCCGTTCGCTACATCCCGTCGAGCGCCATCCGCACAGCCTCGTAGACGTTCACGACCCCACCCGTCACCGACAGGCGCCCGAACGGTATACGGGCACCGTCTCCAGGCCGCGCCACCACGTCGTTCGCGTAGTCGACTGAGGACTCCAGGATGATGCGACGGACCTCCGACGCATCGAGATCCGGGAAGTACGCCATGAGCAGCGCGGCGACCCCACTGACGACCGGCGCGGCCATGCTGGTACCGTCTTCCCGCTCGAACTCACCTCCGGGCACGGTGGAGAGGATGTCGACGCCGGGCGAGAAGATGTCGACTCGGGTCTGCCCGTAGTTGGAAAACGTGGCCGCGAGGCTGTCGACCTGCCAGTTCGCGGCCCCCACTTCGATCCAGAGCTGGGCACGCGTCCCATCCTCGAACACCTGGGTCGGGAAGTTGTCGCCGGGATCGATGTCCTCGCCGTCGTTTCCGGCGGCATGGACCATGAGGACGCCGCGCTCGTCCGCATACCGGACCGCATCATCGACGAGCGACTTACGAGGGGAGTAACCCTTCCCGAAGCTCATGTTGATGATGTGCGCGCCGTTGTCGACGGCGTACCGGATGGCGTTCGCGATGTCCTTGTCGCGCTCGTCACCGTCAGGAACGGCTCGCAGCGCCATGAGCCGCACGTTGCTCCCGATTCCGTCGATCCCCACCCCGTTATCGCGCACAGCGCCGATGATCCCGGAAACGTGCGTCCCATGCCGAGGATCTGACGCGTACACATCAGAGTTGCCGTACCCCTGCTCGGTTCCGTTCGAGAGATCGTCACCGACGATGTCGGGCCGGGGATCGAACTCGAGGTTGAGCCCATAGTCGCGCAGTCCTTCGTACGCTTCACGCGCATCCGGCACGTCGTCCACAGGGAGAATGTCGACGAGCTGGAGGAAGACCGACTTGGCCTGGGTGATGTCAGGCCGCATCGCCTGAATGCTCTCCACGCTCTCCTTCGTGGGGTTCTCCCCTGCCCCCGCCGCCTGCAGAATCGGGATTGCGAATCCGTAGGCCTGATCGATCTGATCGAGGATCTGCAGTGTCTGCGACACCTCGTCGGACTCGGTGCGGTAGTCGGCCTCGATGTCCTGACACGTCTTCTGGATCGGGGAGGTCTCTCCAGCCAGACAGGCCGCGTGCAAACGGGTCACCTCGAGCGTTTCGTGGCCTACCGAACGTCCGTCCGCTCCACCGAGGAAGTTCCAGCCGTAGATGTCGTCGACGTACCCGTTCTCGTCATCGTCCACGCCGTTCCCCGGCGTCTCATCCTCGTTGATCCATAGGTTCGCGCGCAGATCGACGTGCGTCGTGTCGATCCCCCCATCGATCACTGCGACGATCACGGTGCGTTCCGGCGTCCGACCGGCGAGCAGTTCGTCGTACGCGCTCGTGGCACTGACGCCCGGAACACCGTCCATCTCCAGATCGAGGAGCTGCCAGGCGTCAGGGGCCGACGAAAGACTCACCTCCGCGGGGGCAGGCTCAGCGACCGGAGAGGCGCCCGGAACCGCAGCCGGGGGTGCATCGGCTTGAGGCGTCGTAGCCGGCTGCGCGCGCGGCATCGGAGGGGCACTGCCTCCTGAGGCGCACGCGGACAGGACGAAGACGATCGAGAGAGAGAGATAGCGAGAAAGCATGCCGAGAACGGGTTGCGGTGAACGTTGAGCTCGGTACCCGAGCAGGTCGGTCAGGTTACGTGGACGGCCCCGAAGTGCGCGAGGCCATGGCCTGAGCGCCATCTCGCAGGGCTCGACCGCCTGTCGCGACGAGTGCCGGGGGCGGGACTTGAACCCGCAAGGGCCGAAGCCCGGGGGATTTTAAGTCCCCTGTGTTTACCGATTTCACCACCCCGGCGTGACTCCGGGGAAAGTAGTCTCGCCCCGGACGGTGATCCAAACTCCGCGGATTCACCGCCACGGCCGGCACCGGTAGAATTAGGGGCTCAGCCTTCCCCGCCCTTCGGCGATCCATCCTCCTGAAGGCTGCGGCTCCGACCGCCCCCCGAGTTCGACCACCGATGCCCACACAGTCCGACCTCTCCTTCGTCCGCCCCCTCTTCCTGGGGCCCGCCGCGGAAAACGACGAGCTCTTCGAATCACTCGTGGTCGAGTTCCTCCGCGACCACACCTTCTGGCGTCGCAACTTCCACCCTGAAGACGGTCAGAGGATCGGGGCAGACGCAAAGAACGACCCCGACTTCCTCGACTTTCAGGCCCGGACACGCCGGGAGCTGTATCAGCTCAGCGCCGAGCTGAAGCGTGCGGTCCCGTTCTTCCACCCACGGTACGTCGGGCATATGTCGTCCGATCTGCTGCTACCGGGTCTGGTCGCGAAGATCCTCACGACGCTCTACAACCCGAACAACGTCTCTGAAGAGGCCGCGCCCCAGACGCTCGAAAAAGAGCTTCAGGTCGGAGAGCAACTCGCCCGCATGTTCGGATACGAGACCGACGACGACGCCTCACCATGTGCGTGGGGGCACCTGACCAGCGGGGGCACGATCGCCAACTACGAGGCCCTCTGGAACTTCCGATCGGTGAAGTTCTATCCCCTCGCGCTGCAGGCTGGAGCGAAAGAAATCAGCTTCAACCCGCACGCCGGGCCGAAGGCCAAGCCGTTCCACGACTACTCGAAATGGGAACTGCTCAACCTTTCGATGCAGGAGACGATCGCCCTGCGACGGGAGTTGGCGGGTCTCATCCACGATGAGGCCGACCCCGCCGTTCTGCGTGCCTTCCGGAATGCGGTGAAGGCCGAGCGGATCGAGTCGCTCGGCACGGCCGGCTTCTTCCTCAAGCACCACGTCACACCGCCGGTCGTCCTTGTGTCGGCCTCCGCCCACTACTCGTGGGAAAAAGGCATGAAGGTTTTGGGCTTCGGCACTCAGAATCTCGTGAAGGTCGAAGTCGACGATCACATGCGCATGGACCTCGAGGATCTCGACCGAAAGCTCGACGCCGCGTTCTCACGAAAGGTGCCGGTTCTCGCCGTGGTGGGGATGCTCGGCACCACCGAGTTCGGGACGATCGATCCGATCCACGGGATCGTGGCGGCTCGGGATCGCGCCCGGGAGGCAGGCCGCGATTTCGGGATTCACGTGGACGGAGCGTGGGGCGGCTACCTGACGACGGTGTTCCGCCGCCCCGACGGCTCGTTCATGGATCGGAGCGACTTTTCGGACGAGTTCACCTACTTCCCCTCCGAGACCGTGCACGCCGCCTTCCGGGCGATCGCCGACACGGACTCGATTACGGTCGATCCGCACAAGCTCGGCTACATCCCATACGCCGCGGGAGCCTTCATCGCCCGCGACCGAGAGGTGGTGGATTTCATCGCACAACAGGCGGCCTACGTCTTCGACCTCGGTGATCGCGAGCACCACATTCCGCGACGTGAGCAGCTGCACCGCCTCGGACAGTACATCCTCGAGGGCTCCAAGCCGGGTGCGGCAGCTGCCGCCGTGCACGTGACCCACAACGTATTGCCGTTGCACTCGGACGGTCTTGGGCGGCTCGTGCGACTCACGCTCCGGTCGTGCGAGCGTTTCTGGGACTCCGCCCAGATCATGGCAGAGCGGCTGGCCGGCCGCGTCACACTGATCGTGCCGTTCGAGCCGGACAGCAACCTGATCTGTCTCGCCCTGAACCCAGCGGGAAATCGCGACCTCGCCAGGATGAACGCTTTCTCTCGGGAGATCTTCGCCCGCATGAAGGTCGATCCCACACAGCCCGTTCAGGCGAAGACGTTCATCGGATCCTATACGTCTCTTGAGAAAGGCAACCTCCCGAGTGGCCAGGCAGACCGGATTCTCCACGACCTCGGGATCGACCCCGTCACGTTTGTGGCAGCCCCCGAGGCCCTCGACCGAGACGCGGCTCACATCTTCATCCTTCGTCACACGCTGATGAACCCCTGGCTCCTCGACGGCCCCGGGGAGCGCAGCTACATCGACCTGTACTGGGAATACCTGGAAGACGTGATCGATGAGGTTCTCGAGAGGGACACGCCGTGAGCGACTATGAACCGATTGCCTGCGCGCTGCACGACCAGTTCGAAGCGGCGGCGGTCACCGGTGCGACCCTGACGTTGAGGTGGCCCGGACAGGACGCGCCGTACGTCGGGCGTATTCTCGACATCCAGGTTCGTGATGGGGCCGAGTACCTCGTACTCGAGGGCAACCGGACGATCCGCCTCGACCGGATCGAGGTGGTCCAGGTGGATTGACGACCCCGAACGGGTGCACAGCACGTCGCCTCCCTATCTTCCCCGCATGACCCCTGAACGCTTCGCACGCCTGAGGCGAGCCCTGACACGCCGTCAGCCGGACCTCACGGTTGTCATGGACCGTGTCCACAAATCTCACAATTTCTCCGCGATCCTGCGGAATTGTGACGCAACCGGAATCCTCGAGGTTCACGTCGTTGATCCGGAGGGGGGCCTGGATCTGCATCACGGGACGTCCGCCGGCACCAAGAAGTGGGTCCAGGTGAACCGGCACGAACAGGTGGGTGACGCGGTCACTCACGTGAAGGCCGCAGGACTGACCGTCCTTGCAGCCCACCCGTCTGAGGGGTCGCTCGACTTCCGGGAGATCGACTACACCAAGCCCACGGCGATCATGATGGGCGCAGAACTCCACGGCGTGTCCGCCGAAGGCCTGGCCCTGGCCGATCAGCACGTCGTGATCCCGATGCTCGGTATGGTCCACTCCCTGAACGTCTCGGTGGCGACGGCGCTCATTCTCTTCGAAGCCGCGCGCCAGCGCGCCGACGCAGGCCTCTACGACACGAGTCGACTCTCCCAGGACGACCTCGAACGGCGCCTTTTCGAGTGGGCCTACCCTTCGCTGGCCAGCAAGCGTCGGCGAGAAGGCCGTGCGTACCCGTCGCTCAGCCCCGACGGCGAGATCATCCGGGACTGGTAGGGGTTCCGAGGCGACCAACCTGCAAAGCGATCATCGCTACGAGTTTGATCGATTCAGCGACTCTCTTCGTTTGACAATGAGCCCCATACCGCTCATTATGCTGAACAAGATCATTTCTATGTCTAAGACATGAGGTGAACGGGACCAAGAAACCGTTCATCCACGCCCAATGAATCGTTTCGGACCCAACCCTGCGCTGACCAGTTCGGAAACCGCATCCCTTCTGGCTGTGCATCCATCGACGGTCAAGCGCTGGTGCAATGAGGGTGAGTTGCCCTCCGACATGACGCCCGGTGGCCATCGCCGCATCTCGATCGACGCCGCGGTCACCTTTGCTCGAGAGAAGGGGATCCGAACGATCCTCGCCCCCTTCCATCCGTACGAGCCGCACGTCTGGACCGCACTTCGTGGAATCGAGGACAGCGGCTCGTTCGAGTCTCTCCATCTGCTTGGCCTTCAGTGGGCACGTCTCGGTGATTTCGAGCGCCTCGAGCAGCTTTTCCTCGCCCTGGGCCGCAGCGGCACGATTCCCTTCTGTGCTTTCTGCGATCGGGGACTTCAGGGCCTCCTCCATCGAGTCGGTGATGAGTGGGAGAGTGGCAGAATGCGTGTCGGAGACGAGCACATGATAAGTCAGGCCGTGACGGGCGCGCTGCTCACGATGCGGCGCGAATGGCTGGACAACCGGCCGGGCAACGGGAAAAAGGATCGGCCGGTCGCGGTGGTCGGGACGCTCGAGGGTAACCACCACGCACTCGGAGCCCTGTGCGTGCGCATCCTTCTCGAGCGGCTCGGCTGGACCGTCTTTTATCCGGGCCCGGACGTACCGATCGCGGACTTCAGTGTGATTCAGATGAGTCGTGAAGCTTCACTCGTCTGCATCTCCCTCCCCCCCGGAGGCACAATGGGCGATGTCTCCAGGACGCTCGATGTACTCGGTCAGACGTACAACCGTGCTCGCCCCTATGCGATCGCGTTCGGAGGCCCATCACACGTCTCACTCGAGGGCGAGACACGCGAAGGCCCATTCGAGTCTGTTTCGTTCTTCCAGGAGTGCAGCTCCCTGCGTCGAGCCATCGAGCAGGGTCTCGGAAACCGAGGGTACCAGGCATGACCTCAGCCACGTTCGATTCTTATGGACCCAACCCGTCTCCTTCCGCGCCTTCCCGCGTCGAAGCCGCTGGTCTGCTGGGCCTTCTCGTCTTCACGGCCATGTCGACGGTCGGATATGGCTATTTCGCGCTTCATCCGGAGAACCTGCCACCCTCCGGCACCGCGCTTCGCTTCTACAACATCTCGTTCCAATTTTTCGCGCAGCTCCACATCCTGATCGCCTTCGTCGCACTCGCGATCGTACTCGTCAGGCGCAGCGGCGCCCGATGGCTTTCGGCACTGGCCGCCGTCTACCTGCTCAGCTTCGCATCGGAGCACGTGGGTACCGGATACGGAATTCCCTTCGGCGGATACTCGTACACGGGTCTGCTCGGTGCCCGACTGGGACCGCGCGTCCCCATGCTGATCCCATTGAGCTGGTTTCTCATGGCCCTACCCTGCTGGGTGATCGCGCGAGCGGTGTTCCCGCGGCGGATGGTCATGACCGTCGGACTGGGCGCGCTCGGTCTCGTTCTCTGGGATCTTGCCCTCGATCCGGCGATGTCGGCTCTGACACCCTACTGGCGCTGGGAAGAGACGGGTCCGTACTACGGCATGCCCTGGATGAACTTGGTCGGCTGGTTCGCAACGGGCGTGCTCCTGATGATCGCCCTGGAGCGGTTCGGAGGTGACATGCTGGGGGATGCGCTTCCCGTGGGTTGGATGGCGGCGTTCTATGCGGTCGTCACGGCGCTGCCGCTCGGGATGCTGGGAGCTGCCGGCGAGTGGTTCGGCGTCGCTGTGACGCTCCTGTCGATCGCGGTAACCGCCGGCATCGTCACTGTAGCCCGCGCCTACCTGGGCGAGCGGTCCCCCTTTCCTGCAGCTCCGGTCGCAGAGCCGGTGGAGGCATCGTGATCAGCGGACTGATGAGGATCGTCGAGTCGGACGCCCGGGAGCTCCCCACGACCGGAACGCTTCACAACGGACTCCACACCGCGTCCGATCGGATCTCGTCGCTAGGGATCCCGGTCCCGCAGCTGGAGGGAAAGCTCCTTCGACCGCTATTTGCCCTCGCCATGGTCCCCGAGGAGCGCTGGCCCGACCTCGACGAGCGCTTCTGGTGCGGCGCGCTGGCGATCCAGATGGTCCACGAGGCTTCGCTGATCCACGACGACGTGGTGGATGGAGCGGACGAGCGCCGTGGGCGACCCACGGTGGCCGCCATCCACGGCGTCGGCCCTGCTGTCGTGCTCGGGGACCACTACCTGACCGGCGCATACAGGGCCGCAGCGCGAACGGGTTCATTCGAGTATGTCGAGCGCTTCACCAAGGCCGTAGAGCGTACAGTTGCCGGCGAAGTCATGCAGGGCCGAGCCGCGGGCGGTCGCATGACCGTGGCCGAATACGACGCCGCAATCACCGGAAAATCGGGAGAACTGTTCGGGATCGCAGGCTTCCTCGGGGCTGCGACGGCAGGGCTGGACGACGCTGACACGCGCTACGACCTCGGCTGCAGCTTCGGGAACCTGTACCAGCGAATCGACGACCTGCTCGACTACTGCGACGCGGCTCGGACTGGAAAGCCTCCTCTTCAGGATTACCATCAGAAGAAGTGGAGCTGGATCCTCGACCTTGCCGGCATCGACACGTTCGATCTCGATGACCAGTCGGTCACCGAGGCGATCTTCGCCTCCCGACCCGCCCAACCCTCCGCTGCCCGTCGGGCGCTCGAGATCCTGAGTGACCGTCAGCGGCGTATCCAGCGTCAGGCGCGTCGCGTCGGGGTGAGCGAGGTGGCGCTCAATGAGCTTCTCGAGCAGTGCATGAGTGCTGCAGAGCGGGGCGTGGACGCGCAGGATCGTGCGTACCGCGGGGGGCGCACCCACAGCGTGGAATTGATGAGCCCGCAGCCGGATGCATCGGACGACGTGAATCAGGAGACGGATGCCGAGCGCGAGCTGAGAGCGCACGAGGAGCGTAACATCCGTCGTCTGGCGTCGGACCTCGGTGGCAGAGAACAGTGGCGTGCGTACTTCGGGGAGCACGCGCGGACCTTCCATCTGGCCGCACGCCTCTTCCCGCCGCGCGAAGCGGGTCTGGTCGCGGGACTCTACGCCTACTGCCGATTCACCGACGACCTGGTCGACGACCCGGATGGAGATCCCACGGAGGAGGAGCTGACTCGGCGACTGGACGTGTGGCGTACGCTGAGCATGGCCGCATGGAACGGCGAGACGACAGGCATTCCACTCCTCGACACGGTCATGCCTGAGGCGGTCGAGCGGGGTGTCGATCGGCTGTACCCCGACGCGCTTCTCGACGGCGTCGGGATGGACCTTCGCCCCCGGGTCTATGAGTGCTGGACCGATCTCGAGCGTTACACGTTCGGGGTCGCCAGTGCGGTCGGAGGCTGGATGAGCCAGCTCTTCGGCGTCAGCGATGTAGAGCTGCTCGAGCGCGCACACGCACTTGGGCATGCGATGCAGCTCACCAATATCGCACGGGACGTGGGCGAAGACTGGCGCCGGGGCCGGGTGTACCTCCCCATCCAGCTCCTCGACGTCCACAACCTCACGTGCGAGGACCTGGACGAGATGATCAATCACGATGCGCCGATCTCCGATTCGTATCGGGCAGCCATCAAGGAGCTGCTCGCGCGAGCCGACGCCTATTACGAGGTGGCGCGGCCCGGGATCAGAGCGCTTCCCTCATTCTTCCGACGTCCGGTCGCGGCAGCAGCCTCCGCGTATCGCGGTATCCATCGGGAAATCCGACGTAACGGATTCAATAACCTCAACCATCGAGCCCACACCTCACTCGCCCGCAAAATCGTGCTCGCGGGTGCAGGAATCGTGGACTCACGAAGGGCGTCATGAGCAATCGTGCAGTCGTCATAGGAAGCGGCTTTGGAGGGCTCGCATGCGCGGTGCGTCTTCAGGCCGCCGGCGTGGACGTCACCCTGGTCGAGAAGCGAGAGCAACTCGGCGGGCGGGCGTACCAGCTGAAGGACTCCGGTTACACCTTCGACATGGGGCCGAGCCTCATCACGGCTCCGGAAATCCTCGACTCGGTATTCCGGGCTGGAGGACGTCGCTTCACCGACTATGTCGATCTGGTGCCGCTGGATCCGTATTACCGGATCTACTTCCACGACCAGACGCACATCGACTATGTGGGAGACGTAGAGCGCATGCGCGAGCAGATGGCGCGCTTCAACCAGAAAGACGCTGCCAACCTGGATCGATTCCTCGAGACCGTTCGGCCGATCTACGACTCCGTGATCGGCGACCGGCTCGGCTCCAAGCCGTTCGATACGGTCGAGTCCATGCTGCGCTTCATGCCCCGCGTGTTGAAGCTGAAGGCATTCCTGCCGGTGACGACCTTCGTGAACCGGTTCTTCAAGGACTTCCGGCATCGCTTCATCTTCTCGTTCCACCCACTCTTCGTGGGAGGAAATCCGTTCCGAACCCCCTCGATCTACCTCATGATCCCCTTCCTCGAGCGGGAGGGCGGTGTCTGGTTCACACGAGGCGGGATGTACTCGGTCGTCGAGGCGATGGCGAAGCTCTTCACCGAGCTGGGCGGAACGATCGAGACGGGCGCAGAGGTGGAAGAGATCCTGATCGCGGACGGCGCGGCGCGAGGGGTACGAACGAGGGACCGTGAATTCCACGCGGACTTCGTCGTCAGTAACGCAGATCCGGGGCATACCTACCGTCACCTCGTGCCGTCCGGCAGTCGCCGACACTGGAACAATCGTCGTCTGGACCGTCAGGACTGGGCGATGAGCTGCTTCCTGCTCTACATCGGCACGCGCCGTCAGTATCCCCAGCTGGAACACCACACGCTGATCCTGACCGAACGGTACAAGGGCCTCCTCTCCGATATCTTCGACGCGAAGACCCTTCCCGACGACTTCTCGATGTACCTGCATGCTCCGACGCGTACGGATCCGAGCATGGCACCGGAGGGCGGTGAGAGCATGTACGTGCTCGTGCCGGTCGCGAATCAGCGATCCGGGATCGACTGGAGTGAGATGGGTCCGAAATTCGCCGACAAAGTCATCGACTTCCTCGAGGATTGGGGGCTCGACGACCTTCGAGAAGAGATGGAGGTGCTGCACGTCTTCACCCCCCAGGACTTCGAAACAGAGCTCAACGCGACGTGGGGTAACGCCTTCGCCATCGAGCCGAAGCTGTTCCAGACCGCGTGGTTCAGGCCTCAGAACCGGAGCGAGGACGTGGACGACCTGTATCTCGTGGGCGCCGGCACCCATCCAGGCGCAGGCGTACCTGGCGTGCTGCTGAGTGCTGAAACCACGTACGGGTGTATCGCGGCTGATCGGGACCTGCCCGACCAGTGGTCGTGGAGTTCTCCTGGAACGGTCGCACTCGACCCCGACCTCGAATCGGAGATCGTGCAGTCCCTCGAACAGCCCGCGGCAATCGGGGGTGACTGAGCTAGTCCACTCGCCCGAGCTGGAAGCGCAGGGAGTCTTCGACACCCTCGTAGAAGAACTCGAAGTCCGTTCCGAGCACCTTCTCGGGAATGACGCGCTGCCCCCAAAGCAGGGCCTCGGTGCCCAGTTCACCGAACGCAGCCTTGACGGCAAATGCCGGGACCGGCACAACGGTCGGGCGGCCCAGGGCGCGACCCAAGGCAGACGTGAACGCGGCGTTGGGTACGGGGGTCGGAGCGGTCGCGTTGACCGGGCCGCGAAGAGACTCGTCGTAGAGGGTGTGGTATATGAGACCGATCAGGTCATCGAGGTCGATCCAGCTCATATACTGCTTTCCGGACCCGAGCCTTCCGCCCGCGCCCATCTTGAATGGCAGCAGCATCTGCCCGAGTGCCCCGCCGCTCGGTGACAGCACCACACCCATCCTGAGGTTCACAACCCGGATACCCGCTCGTTCAGCTGGTTTGGTGGCTCCCTCCCAGCCCCGACAGACCTCAGCAAGGAACCCGCGACCGGCCGACGCCGACTCGTTCAGCGCCTCCGACCCACGATCGCCGTAATACCCGACGGCGGAGGCGGAGATGAGGACCCGGGGACCATTCTTCATGGTCGCAAGCGTTCTGGCGATCAACTCCGTTCCGCGGATACGGCTTTGCTTGATTGACCGTTTTCTGGACTCCGTCCAGCGTCCCGAAGCAATCGACGTCCCCGCGAGGTGAACAACGGCATCGATACGCCGGAGCGCCTTCTCATCGAGAATCCCCGTGGCTGGATTCCAGAAGACGTCGCCCTGACCCATCTTGCGAGAGTCACGAACCAGAGTGACCACATCGTGACCCGCGGTGGTCAGGAAGTGGCGCAGATTCGAACCGACGAGTCCCGAGGCTCCGGTGATTGCCACCGTGAGACGCGGCTTGTTCGCGAATCTCCGATGACGGGCAAGGTCCGTGAACAGGCGCTGGTACCGGAAGGCGAAAAGTCGGTCGAGTTCTCGTCTCACGAACCCCGGCCCGATCGCCTTTCCGGCAAAGCCGAGCGGGGGCTCCATGTCGATCTCGTCGCGAGCGATCGTTCCACCCGACTCCGAGGGCTCGAACGAATGCGTATGCGACCAGTGCTTCATCGGCCCCGAAACCTGCTCATCCCGAAACTGGCGACCGTGGATGTAGTCCCGATGCACGAGGTCCCAGCGGAAGGCGGTCGGCCCGCGGCGGATACGGAGGCTGATCTTGCCTCCATCCTTGATGCCCCCGGAACGGGAGACGACGTCGACATCGCCCCATGGCGGGGTCAGGCGCTCCAGCGCACCCGGCCGCTCATGCCAGTCGAAGACCTCTTCGGGGTTAAGGTCCGGAATTTCTGTCTGGTACGTGAACCGCATCAGCGCTCGATCGAATGAGCCCCAGCGACGAAGCATTCTAACCCGAAGACGCCTTCCTGTCCCCAACTCGTGTCGAGGCATGGGCAGCGCGTCAGAACACTCAGCCGAAGAGCCATACAGCCAGGATCGAAGGCACGAGCTGAACCGTGAGATTGTCGAGTCCGTGATTGCTGGCCGCCTCGACGAGCGCGGCCGCCGCACCACACACCACGGAGCCCCACACGGCCTGCCAGCCGAGTTGGAGCGACGCGAGCGCGACCCCCGACCCCAGCGTCGCCACGATGAACACGGCGATCGATCCTTCGACGGTGCGAGTGGCCGGCACCCCCGCCAGGGACGGCACCCGATACTCCCGACGACCCCACCGGGCCCCGGCAGGCTCACCCACGGCGTCTCCCCAACCCGCCGCGAGGTATCCGACCGCCGCGAAGGGACCCGCGATCAGGGAAGAAGCCAGTCCACCCACGGCGGTCGTGATCATGGGAACCACGATGAACAGGCTCCGCCGCGGGCGATCCCGTTCTCGCGCCATCGCTTCGTAGAAGGGGAATCCGTCACCCCGCCAGACCGCGAGCAGGACCATCGCGGCGATCACGCTGCCGAACGCCATGGTGGCAGGCAGTCCTCCGTTCGCATGCACTCCCGCAGCCGCCGTGAAGATGACGACGTGAAAGATCTTCCGCGTATACGCGACCCGCACCCCGGTGGTTCGCAGATAGCCCACCCAGGTGGCACCGACCGGGCCCACGACCAGGGCCACGCCGATGGCAGCCGCCGCGGTGCGCGCGCCGGGAATCAGGGACCACAGGAGCTCGCTCAGGCTGCCTCGCGGTCGGACACGTTGAAGCCCTTTCTCTGCATGTGACCCCAGCCCTCGACGCCACGAAGCTCTGAAATGGTCCCTTTCAGACGCCACCATGCACTCAGCTGCCGGTACCCGAAGTTCTCGACGATCGCGAGTATGAAGAGCTGCACCAGGTCCCAAGCCCTCGGGTAGCGGCGGAAGGAGAGTTCCTCGAGAACGACCGCAGCCAGCGACAATGCGGCGCCCAAGACGATGGCGACCGAGAGGAAGGCCATGACGAAGGGCCACTCGATCCGGCCCGCGATAATCGACGCCGTAAACGATACGTATCCGAGAAGCTCAATCACGGGTCCGAGCATCTCGAGAAAGAAGAAGTACGGAAACGCGATCATGCCTGCGCGGCCATACCGAGGCCTGAACAGCATCACGCGATGCCGTGTGAGCGATTGAATGAGTCCTCGCTGCCATCGGTCTCGCTGCCTCGAGAGAATGGACAGAGACTCCGGGCACTCCGTCCACGCGACCGGATCAGGCACGAAGTGGATGTGGTACGGGATATCGTTCTCCCGGCAGTAGCGGTGCAGTCGCACCACCAACTCCATGTCTTCCCCCACCGTATCCGTGGCATAACCGCCCGCGTCCACGACGATGTTTCGTCGGAAGATCCCAAACGCTCCCGAGATGACAAGCGTGGCGTCAATCGCGGCCCAGCCCATGCGACCGGACAGAAAGGCTCGCAGATATTCGAGTACCTGGAGACGGGCCAGGAGGGTCTGGGGGAGGCGAACGTCGACGACCCTGCCCTTGTCGATCACGCATCCATTGGCAATACGCAGCACGCCCCCCGCCGCGATGGTCGTTCCATCCTCGAGGAAAGGACGCACGATCCGGATCAGAGCCTGAGGCTCGAGCACTGAGTCGGCATCCATCGCACAGAAAAGCGGGGTCTGGCAGTATTTGAGCCCCGCGTTCAACGCGTCGGCCTTGCCTCCGTTCTCCTTATCGATCACCCAGAGATTCGGATGGCGACGGGAGCGGAAGACCTCACGAATCTCAGCTGACTCAAGCTCGGCCGTCGCAAAGCGACGGGCTGGCTTGAGGTTGAATTCGTCGATCAGACGATCAAGCGTTCCGTCCGAAGATCCATCGTTGACGACGACTATGTCGAAGTTCGGATACTCGAGGGTCAGAAGCGACCGGACCGATTCCACGCACGTCGCTTCTTCGTTGAACGCCGGCGCGATGAGCGTGATCGGTGGCGCGTACGCCGTCGTGATCAAATCCGACAGGTCCAGGGACTTCATCCGAAGGGCGTACGTCTTCAACGCCTTGAAGGCGATCAGGCTCGCACCCAGATAGACGGTGTGCAGCGCAAGGAAGTAGAACAGCACGATCCAGTTGAAGACCAGGATCACGGACCACGCGATCTCACTCACGGCTCGCCTTCCTCGAACAGGATCTGACCCGCGAGCTCGTTGCGCTGGTGCTCATCTGCGACCATGCCTTCAAGCAGAGTGCGCCCCCCCGCCTCCTTCACGCCGCGTGCCGCATGGATCGCCGTCCACGGCGAGGAATCGTCCAACCCCTCGACGAGAGCGGACAGGTCCGATCCATCGGTGAGCAGACCGAGCGCGTGCATGGCCTGCGAGCGAAGCATCTCGTCTTCGGAGTTCGTGAAGCTTCGGACCACGGGCAGATGCTGTACCCGACCGACCTCCGCGATCAGCCGAAGCAGAGACGCCGCAAGCTCACGGTCAGGCTCCTGCCCCAGGGCAGCCGCAGCCGGGTCACCAGCCAGCGGATCACGCTGGGTTCGCAATGCTTCAGCGAATACGGCCTTCAGCCAATCCGGCCTCGTATCATCGGTCAGGCCCCCGCGAAGCGTACCGGACACCTCACTCCCCATTTCAGCGAGCATCGATGCCAGGAAGCGCCGATTCCACGAATCGAACCTGTCGATGTGCTCCAGGACGGCGGGCGCAAATTCCGGGAACTCGCGACGGGCGAGGTACCGTGCCGCTGTCATCGACACCAGGGGCGATTCGTCTCGCAGCCCATCGAGCACTGCGCTGGAGTAGGCCGGCAGACCGAGCGTGCCGAGCGTCTGAACCGCACGCGCTCTTCGCCCCGCGTCCCGGTGCTTCATCCGCCCCACGATCAGATCGAGATAGGGCGAGGCCAGCAGTCTCAGGGTCTGACGTTCTTCACCCCTGACCCGACGCGTGTATTCCAGGATGAAGTTCACAAAGTGGAGTCGGTACTTCTCAGGCACGACCTCGTGGACCTCGTCGACGCGGGTCGGATCGACGATTGCCGCGAGGACAGGCCCCTCCCATCGGCTCTTGAGCATCTCCGTCAGCCTTTCGCGCTGACCGTTCCGCACGCGGAGCAGCAACGCGTAGACGGAAAAGACGAGCGTGATCGCGAGCAAAACGGCGATTACGATCGACAGGATGACCAGGGCGCTTTCGGTCGGTGACAAGATCATTACAGTGCCGTCGACGAACGCCCCCGACGCAGGAGCCGCCGGACACGAGCTGAAAGCTCGGTGGGAGAGAACGGCTTGAGGATGTAATCGTCCGCCCCAAGCCTGAAGCCCCGAACCACGTCCGCCTCACTGCCCATCGACGTCAGCATGATGATCGGGATGCTCAGGTAGGCTGGCGTCCTGCGCAGGCGCTCGAGGACCTCGAAGCCATCCATTCCAGGCATCTTCACATCCAGGATGACAAGGTCCGGGGTCTCCGCCAATGCCGCCTCGAACGCGGCACTACCGCTGTCATAGTGAACGGCGTCGAGTCCTTCCCGCTCCAGACGATGCATCAGGATTGTCGCCGAGATCTCGTCGTCCTCCGCCACGAGGACTCGAGACCGGGTCGCTCCTGCCTCGGGCGCGGTGTCCTCGGACACGACCTGATTCCGACCATATTGCCGCGCCAGGAACACGCGGCGGCGAGCCCCGTCGAGGGCGTCCTCCAGCTCGACTCCCTCCGGAACGGCCACCACCCCGATCGACGCGGTCAGATTGAGCGCCTCTCCGTCAGGGCTCTTGAACGAGCCATGGCGAAGTCGGTGGAGCATGCGCTCGGAGACGCTGGCCAGGTCCTCCTGGCTCTCGGCCTCCGAAAAGATGGAGAACTCGCCACCACCGAGTCTGCACAACACCCGTTCCTGCGCCTCGTCCTTCAGCAGTTTCGACGCTTCGCGAAGGAGATCCGACCCGAGGTCCCATCCCCATCGCTCCGTAACGTCGTGAAATTCATCAAGCAGGATCAGCGCAAGTGCCCCCGTACCGGACCTGCGTCCGAAGAGCTCCACAAACCCGGCACGGTTGAGGAGACCCGTACGCGTGTCCAGCTGGCTCGAGCCCACCGCTGTGGAGGTCCGTGTGAGCAACGCCTGAGTATCGACCACGAATTCATCCGGATCGAACGGCTTTTCGACGACGAGATCGGCTCCCAGGACGTAGCACTCCTGCCGCGTCTCGGGGCTGGAGCCGGCCATCATGACCAGAACCGGCGTCGTTGCGGTCGCTTGGCTTTCCCGAATGGACTTGAGAAGCCTGCGGCCATCCATGTCGGGGAGGATCAGGTCGAGCACGATCAGGGCGGCGGCCTGCTCCTCGAGGACGGCCTCAGCCTTCGCCCCGGTGCCGACGAGGACGACCTCTCGATCATCCTCTCGGAGGATGACGGAGAGGAGGTGAGCGATTTCGGGGTCGTCCTCGACGACCAGAATCCGATGTGCTGGGGTTGCGCTCAACGTTGCCTCACTCGCTGGTACCCGTGTGGAAGGAGGCCTCGAGCAGCTTGGCAAGCTCCGGCCCCGCATGACTCCGTGGTGCAAAAACGGTCGCGAGGTCTCCGACCATCCTCTGCTCATCCTCGCTCAGTTCGGGGCTCGTCACGGCAAGCACCGGAAGTCCGGTGTGCAGGCGACTTTCCCGGACCTCCAGGAGGGCGGCTACACCTCGGATCCCCGGTAGCGCCATATCGAGCACGACCGCGTCCGGAGCCTCCTGTCCGAGTACCGCCAGTATGTCCCCCGCCTTTGCCGAGCGCACGTCGAGGCCGTGCTCCGTGACGACCTTGGCGAGTTCCTCTTCGCACGCCTCGTCACCGACCATGAGCAGCACCCGGCCTCCGCGCCGACGACCCAGGTTGCGCCAGAGCACGCGCAGGAAGTCCTCACGATCGAACGGCTTGGTCACAAGATCGACCGCGCCGAGCAGTTTACCGCGGCCCTCGTTCGCGACGACGCTGACCACGACAATGGGAATCGACCGGAGGTCCGGGTCGGCCTTCGCCTTCTTCAGGACCTCCCATCCCGTCATCTCGGGCATGATCAGATCGAGGGTGATCAGATCCGGCTTGACCTGCCTCGCCACATCAAGGCCTTCCGCACCGTTCGAGGCGGTGAAGACCTGGCACCCGAAATCCTCCAGGAAGTGTTCGATCAGGACCCGCGAGTCCTTTTCGTCATCCACGACGAGAACCTTGAAGTCGGACCAACCGGGCTCCACCTCGCCGCCCTCACCAGCGGCGTGTACCTCCGCCTCGGTGGACGCGTCACCGCCATGCTCACGTTGAACGTCCTCGACCTCGTCACCCGCCTGGGTCGCGGTCTCGATGTCGTCGGCGGGCCGGGCATCGCCCGCGGTTGTCGAGGCCGACGGCTCCTTCGCGGCGGTCTCATCCTCGTCGGCCGGCCGCACCGGTCGGACCGCCCGCTCCCCCATGACAATGCTGAAGGTCGATCCCTTTCCAACCTCGGATTCTACGATCAGGTCATACCCCATCAGGAGGCAGATCGACCGCGACAGCGCCAATCCGAGACCGGTGCCGCCGTACTTGCGTGACGTACCGGCCTCCGCCTGCTGAAACGCCTCGAAGATCGCCTCCAGGCGGTCTCTCGGAATTCCGATACCGGTATCGACGACCGAAATCGCCGTCGGTGTCTCCCCGTCTTCAGCCAGATCGAGACGTACCGTGACCGACCCTTCGTGGGTGAACTTCACGGCGTTTCCGACGAGGTTGATGATGACCTGCTTGAGCTTGGCAGAATCGGTTTCGACCAGTCTCACCGACTCGGGCACCTCCGCCAGAAGCCGGACACTGCCCTCCTTCGATTTCACCTGCCCCTCGAGCTGCTGCACGGTCTCGACACACAGGTGCGCCAGGTCGACCTCCTCGATGATCAACTCCATCCGGCCGGCCTCGACCTTGGCCAGGTCCAGGACCTCGTTGATGAGCGCGAGCAGGTGCTTGCCGTTCGTCAGCACTCTGGTAAGGAATCCGAGATCCTTTTCGTTGAGACGCTCGTCCTTGTTCTTGAGCAGGATGTTCGTGAACCCAATCACCGAGTTCAGCGGCGTCCGCAACTCGTGACTCATGTTGGCGAGGAAGTCACTCTTCGCCTTGTTTGCGGCCTCGGCCTCCTCCTTGGCAACGCGAAGCGCTTCCTCGGCCCGGACCCGGTCCGTGACATCCTTTCCGAAGAAGACGGCACCGACCACGCCTTCGAGCGACTGGATCGGGTTGGCGTACATCTCGAAATAGCGCAGATGGCCGTCGACGTAATCCGTCCGCACGTCCACGTGACGGGATCCAGCCAGCGTCTTGGCGTACAACTCCCGATACCACTGCGCGTCCACCTCGTCGAAGAGCTCGTTCGGGAACTGACCGACCTGTGGTTCCTGACCCGTACGCGCTTCGATCGCCAGCGCGAACGCGGAATTCATGGTGATCAGTCGGTGGTTGCGATCCACCGACCAGATCGAGTCACCGGTGTTCTCGACGAGGGCCTCGAGATTGCGCTGTGCTTCTCCCAGACGCTGCTCGGCCAGCCGCTGCTCGGTGACGTCATGCAGAATCGTCTGCGTCGTCACCGCCTCGTCAC
>Ga0255776_10002931_pt1 | contig 18736 bp, 16 predicted proteins | sample 071ome_19_FD_179974 | JGI IMG/M metagenome (GOLD analysis project Ga0255776, IMG submission 179974) | Coastal salt marsh microbial communities from the Groves Creek Marsh, Skidaway Island, Georgia - 071413AT metaG (version 2) | ecosystem: Environmental > Aquatic > Marine > Intertidal zone >... | reverse complement strand
ATCTGCTTTTCATACTCCGCGAATCTTTTTGGAGAGCTGCCTAAAATCGCCAGATCAATATCAACAAGTAGCTGCTTGTCAGCCGTATCAAGCGTATCCATTGCACTGTGTTCTGTAGCCATAATCAGGTCATATATGCGCTCGCACGTTTCATCACTGACGCCTGCTTCCTCTAATGCGGTTCGTGCCCATTCTGCGCTTTTCAACTCATTGTTTTTGCCCTTAACGTCATACACCGCATCGTGAAACCAGATTGCGAGTTCGACTTCGTGGGGATGCTCGGCGAGGTGCTGAAATTCCTCAAACAGAGCCAGACATTCGCACAGGTGTTGTTCGGTGTGGTATTTGCGCTGCGGCTCATTCCAGGCGTCTATTAAGTTTCGTTTTAGCGCTTCGCCATCCCCTCTTGCTCCAATACCTGACCAGCAGCGATTCCATGACTCTTGTAATGCCTCACTGGTCATGGAGCACGGACCACTATTCAAGTTATTAACGTCAGTTTCGCGGGTGCCAAAGAACTCTGGAATATCAGGCTGTGAAGGAAGAACGGAGTCAAAAATAAAGGGCAACGCGTATATCGCGGCAAGAAAGAAAAGATTAGCGGCTGAGAATTCTCCGGTCATAGCGCCAATGAGCATATAGAAAACAGGTACACCCGCTGAAAACTCAATAATCAGAACGGGAATATTTGTCATCCAGGATAGTTGTCGCACAGGAGAACCCTGCAACCTGTACAACCCAAAACAACAAAGCAGACTAAGGGTTAACGCACAGCTAAGAGAAATGAGAGAGACATAATCCTTCCCGTCCGCGACATATAACGGAATGTAAAACCCACTTATCCAAAGATTAGCCAGCAATCCAAACTCGGTAAGCACCTTCCGGCGCCAGTCCTTCTTTTCACGATTAAGGTATGTGAGCTTGTAGTTCCCTATTTTCGTTCGCATGATATCACTCCGGCTTCCTGCCGGAATTTTACACGACAATCGACTTCGGTTCCTTTAACTCAACTTCATCGCAGTTATGGCCATTGCCGATACGGTCAACGACCAGAAAGTTACTCGGTTTATTGAGTGCCAGGCAGAAGTGATGCCAGGTACCAGCCGCATAGTTAACGCCCTGCCCCGGCTGCGCGAGAAACACTTCAATGCTGGATTCGTCGAATTCTCCCGCAGGCGCTACGACTACCAGATACGGTTCGTTCGATAGCGGCATAAATGCCTGACTCGACAGCGGATGGCGTTCCATGATTTTGATGGAGATCGGCATCGACAGTGGTTGTGAACGAAAAATACTGACGCCTGCCCGGCCTCCTTCAGCAGCAGCATCAATATTCGCTAAATCATGGAAACGCTCGGTATAGCCGTAGTTAATACCGATAGGCTCTTTACTATCGACTTCGATAACGTCGCCATATTTTGCGAAAGCTTCAGCGGTCAGCGGTTTTATTTCAGTCATCATCTGCTTCTCAACAATCAGCCCGGCGATGACTAGCCAACTGCCGGGCTGAGATCTACTCAGTTTGCACTTCTATCCAACGGGTGCTGTCGGGGCTTAATCCAGTTTCGGGTATCCGTAAACACGCATACGGCTGACGCCGCCGTCCGGGAAAATATTCAGACGCACGTGGGTGAATTTCACGTCGGTGTTTTTCAGCTCTTCCTGATAATAATGCTCAGTGTGGGCCAGTGTTTTGGTCTGGTCTAGAATCGGTACCCATTCGGCGTTGTCCGCCGGAACGTCATCAGAGTCAGACACGGTGCCTTCTACCGATACGGTATCCGGGTAGTTGCCTTTAAAGTGGCAGGTATCAATCAGCAGACGCGCGATATTACCCGGCGTACCTAAGCGCACAATCAGCCAGTCTTTTCCTGGAGTACGACGACGACGAGTTTCCCAACCGTCACCCATGTTAATTCCACGGCCCGGGGCCAGCAGGTTGTTCATCGGGCTGAAGAACATGTCTGAGCAGGCAACGGCACGGCCGCCATTGGTGCAGGCTGCAAGGTCGACGACTTCGCCAGTCAGCAGGCTCGACCAGTCTGGAATCGGCTCACCGTAAACACGCAGACGCGCAACGCCGCCATCCGGGATGATGTTCAGGCGCAGGTGTGTCCAGCGCTGGCCGTTATCAATCTCGAAGAAGTTGTGGCTGTGCGGGCTGACGTCGGACTCTTCCAGAATGGTGTGCCATTCAGAGTTGCTGTCCGGATCTGTGGTGCCGATATAACCTTCGATGGAAACACGCGCAGGCGCATTCCCACGGAAGTGGGTGGTGTTAACGTCGAATGCTTTAATCCGCCCCGGTACGCCTAAGCGCAGGATGCACCAGTCGTGGCCTTCGGTGCGACGGCGGCGGCTTTCCCAGCCATCCATCCACTTACCACGGTCGGTGTACTCGTCCGGCAGGAATACCGGCTCTGCACGTTTCACCATATTGCTGGCTTCGGCAAAGAACTCATCATTGCAGGATAAGGCCTGGCCGCCGTATTTTTCGCCCAGCAGGTCAATGTGGGTATGAACAATCGCCGGAGCGTCTGTACTTGCATTCATCGTTTTAATTCTCCAAAGAACAAGACAGCGCCGCTTATGAAAGCGGTCGCTGGACTTGCGGTTATTATGCTGAACCTCAGGGGGTGAGGTGACATACGGGAAGCCTTATTGTACACAATAAATATATATTATTGTATACAATCAAGAGTTAACACTGACCTCTTCAGCACGGCTTTGTGTGCCAGATGTAGCAGGCGCTGGCGACAATACTTTATAGGCCAGTCCACCTAACACCGCGCCGAACAACCAGGCGTAACCCGTCAGGAACTGAAGCTCTTCAATCCATACGGTCGCCACTGAGAACACAGCGCCGGTGAAGAAGGCGTAAAGTGCACTCTTATTCCAGCCATTGGTGTAGCTGTAGGCGGCGCCCGGGTCAGTGCTGTACAGGTCGTTAACGTGTAGCTGCTGCTTTTTCTGCCAGTAGTAGTCAACAATCATGATCCCGTAGAGTGGCGCCAGTGTTGCCCCTAAGGTATTCACAAACGCGCTGATACCAATCTGGCTGATCAGGCTGACCCAGAAACCACCAATCACCAGAGCAAACAGCGATGCCACCCACCCTGCGCGGTTAAAGTTGAGGGTTTTCGGCGCGAGGTTGGCAATACCGTTCACCGCTGGAACAAAGTTGGCCACAAGATTGATGCCCACCGTGGCGGCAAAGAAAGTGAAGGCCGCAATGATGCTCAGCAAGACACTGTCAGTGCGCGCCACAATATCGGTTGGGTTGGTCAGCTGTTCGCCATACACCACCGCAGCGCCGGCAGTAATCAAAAGCGCCAGTGCCGAGAACAGCACCATATTGGCAGGCAGACCGACGAGATTACCGAACTTCATCGATTTGGTGTCTTTCGAATAGCGCGAGAAATCACTGAAATTAATCATCACCGCGGCGAAGTAAGCGACCATAGTGCCGACGATGGCAACAAAACCCGTCAGCTCGCCTGACAGTGTTGGATTTTCTGGCGCAAAAATCGTTTGTGCAGCACTCAGTAATTTGCCATCGGATTCGATCCACAGAACGACCAACAAACCGATCATCACCAGATACACAATAGGCCCTGCCAGATTCAGGAAGGTTGATACCCAGCCCATACCCCGGGAAAACAGCAATACCTGAAATGCCCATACGGCGACAAAGCTGATCCAGCCAAAGGCGGTCATGCCGAGAAATTCAGGGCCTCCGGTAGAACCTGTCACCGTCATTAAAAAGAGGTTAAGCGCCGTCGAAGCGAAATACGTCTGGGCGCCAAACCAGAATACGGCAACGATGGCACGCAGTACCGCCGGCAGTTTGGAACCATTGACCCCCATACTGGCACGGGCCAGTACCGGATAAGGAATACCGTGTTTCTGACCCGGCTTACCGGAAATATTCACCAGAAACATCACCAGAAAACCCGCCGCGATTAACGCCGCAAAGGCAGTCCAGCCGGTCACGCCGTAGGCGATAAAAAGCGAGGCCACTAACGAGTAACCGAACAGGCTCTGAATATCATTGGCCCAGATATTAAATATCTCGAACCAGCCCCAGGTCTGTTCTTTTTTATTCAGAGGCACTAAAGAATCGTTATGGAGTCCGGCGTCGCCGCCATCGTAGTGAGCAGACATAATTGCCTCCTGCTATGTAATTTAGTTTTTCCACCCGACACGGTCGGGTGGTGGGAGTTTGTTATTTCGTCGGGTAGAAATTCTCGTGCCAGTGGCGCGCAATATCTTCACGACGGCAGATCCAGACATCGTCATGCTGCTGCACATAATCAATAAAACGCTGCAACGCGCGGAAACGCGCAGGCTTACCGATGATCCGGTTGTGCAGACCGATGGTCATCATTTTCGGGGCGTGTTCGCCTTCTTCGTAAAGCACGTCGAAGTTGTCACGCAGATACGCAAAAAACTGATCGGCATTATGAAAACCGTGCGGTGTCATAAAGCGCATGTCGTTGGTATCTAAGGTGTACGGAATAATCAGGTGGGGATCACCGTAATCGGTGTTCCAATACGGCAGGTCATCCGCGTAGCTGTCTGAGTCATACAGAAATCCGCCCTGCTCGATCACCAGTTTACGGGTGTTCGGGCTGTCACGTCCGGTGTACCAACCCAGTGGGCGGGAGCCGGTGACTTCGGTATGAATATCAATCGCTTTCTGAATATGACGGCGCTCTTCGATCTCCGGCATAAACTGATGATTGATCCACCGATAGCTGTGACTGGCAATTTCCCAGTTGCTGGCTTTCATGGCGGCAACAGCATCGGGATTGCGGGCCAATGCCATAGCAACGCCATACACCGTCACTGGGATATTCTTTTCCTCAAACAGCCGATGGATTCTCCAGAATCCGGCGCGGCTGCCATACTCGTACATGGACTCCATGCTCATGTGACGCGCCGGAAACGACTTGGCGCCAACGATTTCAGACAGAAAGGTCTCCGATCCTTTATCGCCGTGCAGTACACAGTTTTCGCCACCCTCTTCATAATTAAGTACGAACTGGACGGCTATCCGCGCTTTATTCGGCCACGGATTCGCTGGGGTTGTACTGCCATAACCGACCATATCACGAGGATACTGGTCGAGATTTAAATGATCACCGCGCATGGGCTCTCCACTTTTTTACTTAATAAAGTGTGCCCGCCAGCGGTGTATACCCCGCTCACTGGCACACGCTTAACACATCAGAACTTCAGCGTTGTACCCAGCTCGAACAGGAAGCCATCCTGTACACCGGCGATTTCGTTATCGCCATCCTGGAAGCGGAAGTCCGCACGGAAGTCCCAGTTCACATCGCCACTCAGTACCTGATAACGCGGCGTGACGGTCACTTCTGATGAATCAGAAATGGTGTTGCCATCAATATCTTCGTACTCAGCTTCAGAGAAACGCACACCCAGTTTCCACGCCGGGCTCAGGCTGTATTTGGCGAACACCATATACGCCTGTCCGTCCCAGGCCACGCCCGGGCCGTTAAGATCACGGTTCATATCGGTAAGGTAGTTATATTCACCGGCAACGGTCAGATCGCCCAGCGTGTACTGCGACCAGAGGTTCACCATGGTGCGATCCTGCTCCAGCGTATCGGCAACGCCATCGTCATCACTGTCTTCAGAATCGTATTTTTCATACGCCATGGTCAGGCGCGTAACGCTGTCGTCTGTGGTGATACCAAACTGCACTTCGACGCCCGGATCAGTGACGTCGTTATCGCCCGTCCAGGTGCCGTCAACGAAGGCACCATAGACATTAAAAATGCCGCTCTGGTAGTAACCCGCCACACCATTCTGCAGGTAAGCAAAAATACCGCCGAACGCCGTGGTACGGCTGAAGCGATCCCATGGCTCTGCACCTTCATAGCCGGATGGACTGATGAATTTACCCATTTTAAAACCTGCGCCGTTGTCGAAGTTACGGCCAATAAATGCCGCTTCAGTACGGAACTGGTTATCGCTGGAATCGTTGGTACGACCTTCGAGTTCGAGGTGTGCGTAAAGGCCGGTGTCGGCGTGGGTGTAGTCGAGATCGATCTGAAATTCGTTGGTCGAAAACGTCTGAGTCTGTTCTGTGTTGTCGGCATCCGCATCCGTAAAACGATAACCCGCATCAAACTGGCCGGTAGCTGCAAAGCCTTCGCCAATTTCAATCTGAGCCAGAGTAGACGGTGCCGCAGTGCAGGCCAGAATAGCCAGAGTGCAGGCAGACAAACGGTGAGTTATTTTCTTTTCCATGAGGAACTCCTGAATAAATATAAAAAGGTTTAATTCTTTAAAGGGTTAACTTTTCGGCGCGTACTGACTGAACGCCCCCGTGTATTTTTTTGGCCCCGGATAATCGAGGTCACCGCGCTTACTGGTCTTGAGCCCGAGGCCCACCAGCGCTTCGGCTAATTTCACTGCCGCTGTTACGCCATCAATCACTGGAATACCAATATCGGCCTGAAGCTTCGCCGTCAGATCAGCCATACCGCCGCAGCCCAGTACAATGGCTCCGGCGCCGTCTTCGGCGATGGCTTTCAGGCACTCTTCACGGATCAGTTGATAAGCGCCGCTCTCTTCATTTTCGAGTTCCAGTACCGGCACATCGCAGGCACGGATGCGGGCACAGAAATGATCCATGCCGTAATTGCGCACCAGGTGCTCGGCGATAATGCAGGTACGGGTCAGCGTGGTCACAACAGAAAACTTTGTGGCAATAAAACTGGCGGCATGCATGGCGGCTTCGGCGATGCCAATCACCGGGCCGGTCGCCACTTCACGGGCGGCGATTAATCCCGGATCACCAAAGCAGGCAATCACAAACGCATCGTAGCCTTCGGCTTCACCGCGACGGACTTCCTGCAACATGGCCGCAGCACTCATTGCTTCGTCGTAGTGATTTTCGATCGACACAGGACCATCCGCTGGATTCGTCGCGATGATCTCTGTTCCCGGTGCCGCAACAGAACGTGCGGCCTCCGCGATGGTTTCAGTCATGCTGGCGGTGGTGTTCGGGTTAATCACCATAATGCGAGCCATAAAATGTTTCTCCTGAAATATTCGGATAATTTGTTAATTACTGACGGAAGCGTGCACACGCCGACCAGTAATTCATCAACAGGTAATACGTCACACCCGCCGGTATCAGGCTGGCGTACCAGGACACTGCCGGGAATGAGAAGGCCGCAGCCACGCCTACAATCGCAGCGATCACAGCGCCAGGATTAACACCAGCGTATGGGCCGTTCGGATCGTAGAGATTTTCGAGAGACAGTGTGCGTTTACGGATAATGAAGTAGTCCACCACCATGATGGCGAAAATCGGGCCGAGGAAAGCAGAGTAAATCTGCACGAACATCTGCAGACCTGACGCAGACTCGTCCTTTACCAGCTCCCATGGGAAGGTTGCGAACGCAGCCAGCCCCACCACGACCGTCGCCACTTTAAATGGCATTTTAAATACGTCCATCAGTACGTAAGTTGGCGGAATAACGTTATTCAGAACGTTGGTCGTGACCTGCGCAAAGGCAATAAACAGCAGGGTAATAATCATCAGCAGCTGGTTATCCACCGCGTTAGCAAAGACCTGAATCGGGTCCATCACGCCGGTCGCACCAGACACCATCAAACCAATAAGCCCCATAAACAAAGTCACTGGTAGAATTGAGAAGGCATAGATCGTAGTCAGCATGGATGACCCAGAGCCTTTGGTATGCTCACGCGAATAATCACTGACGTTCAGCATCATAGTGCTGTAAATACCCAGGAACAGCATGGTTGCGCCCCAGAACGGCATTCCCCAGGTGCCTTCAATATTCACCAGCTGCTCGGTGATGGCCGAGCCATAGCGATTAATGACGCTGACAAACATGTAGATGAGTGAGCCGAGAATAAAGACAACGCCGACGTTCTCAAGCCACTTAATACCTTTAAAGCCCAGCATCGACAAAGCAATCTGCAACAGCTGGAACACAATAAAGAAGGCGACCAGATTGCTGTAACCAAATAAAGTATCTGATACCGCATTCAGTGCTCCGGCACCGATCCAGCTCTGAAAGCCGTACCAGACAATCGCTGGCAACGCCCGCACCAGACCGGGTAAGCGCGATCCGGCAAAGCCAAATGAGCTTCTGATCTGCACCATAAAAGGAATGCCGTATTTATAACCCGCAGCACCATTGATCATCAGTGCCAGAGCAATCACCAGACAACCGATGGCAATTGCCAGCGTCGCCTGTAACAGGTTCAGCGTACCGACTACGCTCGACCCCATAGTGAAGGTACCGATCGAAACGCACCCCCCGGTCCAGGCAAAGTAATACGACAATTTGCCCATGATTCTTTCTTTTTGTGGAGCGAGGCTTTCATCTCCCAGTGCTTTACCGGCACTGGAAGCCTGCTCATCTGCTCCAGTGTTCAGGTCGCTGTGCTTAGCAGAAACCGTGTGTGTACCAGACATTTGTATTTCTCCCATCTGTATTCTCAGCCTGACCCATTTGGGTCGCTGAATCAGAGTGGCACCTTTCAGAACTTAAAATGTTCTGCCCCCTATCAGGATCTGACGCCCATTTATGTACACGATAATAAAACCATATTGGATACAATCATGTATCCAGTGTCTAGCCATAAATATGCCAACTTAGGAAAAACACGTGAATTTGTAACTTAAGTTAATGATTACAGAGGGTTAGCTCAGGACCAGTAGATTTGTATCCAATCACCCGGAAGCCCAGAGACACTGGGCGGTGCTGATATCTGGTGCACAATGCGGTGTGTTGGGTCATAATGGAGCACAGAAATAGACGTATTTTGTATACAATATGAGGTATACATGACCCACTCTCCAAACCTGTCTCTCTACGTCGCTGCACCGGGCAGTAAGCCAGACTCCCGGGATGAACAGATCGTCAGAGAACTACTACAAGCCATTGTAGATCGGCGGTTACGCCCCGGCACCCGCTTGCCTGAAGACTCACTAGGTGAGGCATTCAAAGTCAGTCGTACAACGATTCGCAAAGCCTTACAGAAGTTAGCTCAGCAACGCCTTGTCAGCATGGAGCACAATCGCGGTGCCAGGGTTGCCCAGCCGGGTAGGAAGGAAGCAGCTGATGTATTTAAAGCGCGTCGTCTGATTGAGGTTGCATTGATTCCAGAGGTCTATGAGCACCGCGAATCTGAGGCCTACGCTGAGTTGCATGATCTGGTTAAACAAGAGAAAGCCGCACACCAGGAAGGCAAATTTCAGGAAGAGGTTCAGCTGTCTGCGCGCTTCCATGTGCAACTTGCGGTAGCAACCGGTAACCTCATTCTGGGTGAACAGGTAGCACAGCTGACTTCGTTGTCGTCGCTGATTATCTCGTTGTATGGCACCAGCGCGAGTGTCGGTTGTGACTGTGGCGAGCACAGCGAGCTGCTGAATCTGATCGAAAACAATCAGGTACAAGAAGCGCAGGACTGGATGGATCATCATCTGGATGCAATTTACCAGACGATCAATACCACCCAGGACTCCGGCGACGACGTCGACTTTAAATCTTTATTCGGCGCCTGATACGACGATTTCAGGGTCCTGAACTTTCGTGGCAATAGTTGTCTGGAATCTGCCTTTGCGCCTGTGCTAAATTTCGCGTTTTTTGGGTTGCAACTAATGATCTGCGGTTTTGACTATGGCACCTCCAACTGCGCGATAGGCGTTGCTGACAACGGTCGCATCCGTCTATTGCCCGTCGACGGCGATAAGACCTTTATGCCGTCGGCACTCTACGCGATGGCGCGCGAGCTGATCACCGAGCAGGTCAGTCATGGCATTACTTCCGGTCGCGACGAATTTATTGCACTGCGTAAAACCCAGCTGCAGATGGCGCTAAGAGCCCGCAACGAGTTGGACCTGCATGCGGATGACGATGTGATGTTTGTCGGCCACGCAGCCTTTCAGGAGTACTTTGCCGACCCGGAAGAAGGCTATTTCGTAAAGTCCCCTAAGTCATTCCTGGGTGCCAGCGGCCTGCGGCCTGAATTTGTGGGTTTTTTCGAAGACATCGTCACTGCCATGATGCAGACGATTAAACAGCGCGCGGAAGTCGTAGCCGGCAATACCCTGACAAAGACCGTCATTGGACGTCCGGTAAATTTCCAGGGCTTAAACTCCGAAGAAAGCAATCGCCAGGCACTGGCTATCCTCTCGACTGCAGCCAGACGCAGCGGTTTTACGGATATTGAATTTCAGTTCGAACCCATCGCGGCAGGCTTAAGCTTTGAGCGTCGTCTCGATAACAATAAAACAGTATTAGTTGTCGATATCGGCGGTGGTACCAGCGACTGCGCTGTGGTTCGTATGGGGCCGGATCACCTGAATAAAGACGATCGCAGTGCCGACTTTCTTGCCCACGCAGGCGAACGCGTCGGCGGCAACGACCTGGATATCCGCCTGGCCGCTGAACAGTTGATGCCATTATTTGGTATGCGCTCGCCACTTAAGAGTGGTAAGCCGATGCCGACTAAGACATTCATCGATGCTGTCTCAACCAATGATATCTCTGCCCTCACCCGTTTTAGCAGCTTAGAAACCGGACTGTATCTGGAGCAGTTACAACGTGATTGCGCAGAGCCAGAAGTTATCGGACGTTTAATCAAGCTACGCAAAAACAAACAAAGCCCTCAGCTGGTGCGCTTTGCGGAAACTGCCAAAATTGATCTGTCAGAGAATAGCTTAACCCAGGTCGATTTAAGTTTCGTTGAAAAGGCGCTGAGTACCGATATCTCACGCGCAGAGCTTACCGAAGCCATCGAACGTCCACTAGAACGTATTATTGCTCTGATGCAGGAGGCGGTTAATCAAGCTGGCGTTAATCCTGACCTGATATTTGTGACTGGCGGCAGTGCAAAGTCACCCGTCATCCGTGAAGCAGTCAGCCAGGTCATGGGCGATATTCCGCTACTCGATGGCGATCACTTTGGTAGCGTTGTTTCTGGCTTAACTGAGTGGGCACAGCGTATTTATCGATGACTGTTACCGGCACTGTACCGCCTTTAGTTGCTCAACCTCTTCTTCAAGCTTCAAGGTCTGACTGGCTCGTTTAAATGCCAGTTCTGCGTATTCTGACATCACCTCGCTATAGGCATCTGGAGCCATATCACGAAGAGCAGCCATCGACTTCTGTACCCGGATTTGAACTTCTATCAGCGCTGCACCATCCCGTGCAACCGGCATAAATAAATCTTCGATCAGATCGGATGTTTTCAATGCGGGGACACGCACCAAAGGGAAACAGATTGACTCGTCATCGTCTTTTAGTATGCGATGCTCACGCCAGATACAGAAAAGTCTGACCGCCCTTCCCAACACATCAATTGCAGTACCTGGATCATTCACTGCCGGAGACAATGCTCTACTCGCAATTTCTGAGAGAACGATTAAACCAAACCTGGGGTCCTGCTCAAACGAGCGGGTTTTCCCGGTGGTATACGCTGCTGTAACACTGTTTATCAGCTGCGTCTCCTGCTCGCTGTTTAAACTTCCTTTCTTTTGAAATTCAATACAAGCCATAGGCTTCCCGGGAAAAACAAAACTACCGGGCGGCGCCAGAACATTGATCGTTAATTCAAGCTCTTCTGCAGTTTCTTGCAAATTTGCGATATCCACGTGGCAGATATACCCGGTAGATTCGGATTTAACTATAAATCCGTCGTTGGGAGGCTCCCAGCCTTCTGGCAGACAGCGCGCTCCAAGATGTGGATTCTCTACACGAGCTTTCAAAGCATTAGCTGCCGCGACTTCAACCTGTTCAGTGGTTTCTGTCACTCGCCCAAGTACAGACAAGTGCTCAATCCAGTGAAGTATCGCTATCAGGATGATGCCAATCACAAGTAAGGTGGCAGCAAACAAAACCAGACGTCCGCCTTCACCATACACACCAGTATTGAGCGCAATGATGCCTACCAGACTGAAAAGAAATGCTCCGAGAAAAGTAGCGAGTACATTTTGTGTAATCGTGTCTTCGCGCACCAGTTGCGTTGCTCTGGGCGTGGTTCCTGTACTGGCAGCACTAAATGCAGAAACCATCACCCCCAATGAAAACGTCGTCACCGTCAGCATACTGGTTGCCAGAATACTGAGTATCTGATCAATCGTTTGCACTGAAATATGGAACGACAAGACATCTGGCAACAGACGCTCTACGGGCGCGGCAATCAATGCCGTCACGATTGCCATGACCGCAAACAGCGCGGCCCTGACCCATAATTTATGGGTAAAGCGGATAAACAACCACTGCCATTTGCTGAACATTATTTTTCCTTAATCATCTGCGGATCAGGCGCTAGTCTGACCGTGCGTACCGCCGCATATATTTTTGAACTTGCTACTATGACACTAACTTTGCACAGAAGTATCACAATTCATCAATGCATTTATCCCAATAAGGTTCTTTGCCCAGTCGCTCAATCACGTAGTCAATCAGGGCGCGAACACGTCGTGATAAATGCCGTGCTCGTGGATAAACGGCGTAGAGATTCATGCCGAACCACTCATAATTAGTCAGTATCGGGACCAACCGACCGCTTGCAAACGCGTCTTGTAGGGTGAACGTCGGCTGACAACCCGCTCCCAGGCCTCTCTCTGCCGCTGCAATCAATGCCTCGCCATTATTGGATAAGGTCCCGGGAGATAAACGAACCTCCCCTTTTTTGCCGTCCGCTGACGTATAGGGCCAACGACCGGGGTACCTCAGGTTGCTGTAGCCGAATGCCGGCACACCCTGAAGGTCATCGGGCGTAGTAAACGGCCCGTACTTTTTAACAAAGTCAGGAGAGCAGTAAACCATGTGGCGCACACGGGTCACTTTTCTGGCGATTAAGGTAGAGTCTTCGAGGTGACCAATTCGGAAGACGAGATCAAAACCATCTTCGATGACATCAACGCGCCGGTCAGAGAGATCAAAATTAACCGTGACTTCAGGATGTTCGCTCATGAAATCAGTGATGATCGGAGCCAGCTGAGAAATACCAAGGCTAAGCGGCATCGACACGTGGATGTTTCCGCTCAGCTGGGTGGCAGACTGCATTACTTCTTGCTCAGCGTCATTCCAGTCGTCGAGTAACTTACGGCATCGGTCGTAGTACAACTGACCATCGTCGGTCAGGTGCATGGTTCGGGTCGTCCGCTGCAATAACTGGACGCCAAGGCGTTCTTCCAGTGCTTTCATCCGACGGCTGATTGCCGAATTAGCGACACCGAGCTTTTCGGCAGCTTTAGATGCGCTGTGACACTCTACCAGCGTGACAAATACCCGGACCTCTTCCAGTTCGTTCATCGGTTCCCTTTAAGATGTTTTATCATACTATGACAAGTTATATTTCTGATTTTCAGAATAATATTTTTAATTTATCAGTATTTTTCCGATAAGGGTATAGGTCTATCGTAGGGTCTGTTGATTGAAATTACACATTTGAAGACACAGGAGTTCGCTATGACACACATTCTTCGAGTAGACAGCAGCATGAGAACCGAGGGATCAGTAAGCCGTAACCTGACTGATCAACTCATCGATAAACTCAGCACCGACGATACCCAGGTGACCGTCCGGGATCTGGCCAAGGGTATTCCACTGATTGATGAAGCCTGGATTGGTGCCAACTTTACTGATCCGGCAGAGCGCAATGCAGAGCAAAAAGCGGCATTGGCAAAGTCCGATGAGCTGGTAAATGAGCTTCACTCTGCCGATACCATTGTGATTGCCGCGCCCGTTTACAACTTCCATGTGCCAGCCGCGTTGAAAGCCTGGATAGATATGGTTGCTCGTGCCCGCGAAACGTTCCGCTACACCGAGTCAGGCCCTGAAGGGCTTGTTACTGGTAAAAAAGTCTATGTAGTCATGACGTCAGGCGGAACAGTCTTAGGGGCTGAAAACGATTTCGTTAGTGGTTGGCTGAAATACATCCTGGCCTTCATGGGAATGACCGACGTCACTTTCATCGACAGCAGCGGCCTGATGCTGGATGAAACAAAAGCGGAGAAGGCAAAAGCTGAAATAGCAGAGGTTGCTTAAAAGCCGGTCTCATGAAAAAGCCCCGCAATGCGGGGCTTTTTCACTCTCATTGGTGTTTAAACACTCACGCTCGTTTGAGCAATCGCACCAGAAAAATCAGAATCACAGCGCCAACCGTAGCCGTGATAACAGAGCCTATGAAGCCACCTGCAGATACACCGGCAACTGAGAAGACGTAGCCGCCGACAACCGCACCCAAAATGCCAATCACAATGTCACCTAGCAGACCGTAACCACCGCCTTTAGTAATGACACCACCAAGCCAGCCAGCAAGTGCGCCGATTAACAGAAAAACAAGTAGTGCTGAAATGTCCATGGTTATCACCTCGTAATATATCGTTGTGTTAGTACCCAAATCCGAAAAAGCATCATCACACTGCTGCGTTTTTCAGCTTCCGTATAAGTACGAACGGAAAAATAGCTTAGAGTTCCGGCCCGTTTAAAATGGCCTTTCAGGCAAACATGAAATTATTGTCTATACTTACAGATGAACCACGCAAGCAGGACTATGGGGTCCGGCTCACACGGAGGTAATTTTGAAATGAGCGAACAGGCGCTTAACACAGACAATGTCGACAAGATCCGGGAAGAAGTATCGAAACTTGAAGACGAGATTCACAAAATCAGCAACAAGCTTCAGAACGATGGTTTTCTATCCCGGGTACCCGCTGCCATGATAGAGAAAGAGCAAAACAAACTTGAGAAATTTCAACAAGCCTGCTCAGACCTGAAGGCCCGACTGAAACAAGCCGGTTGACGAAGAAAGGTCAATACTGACAGCCTGAGATCCTACCGACAGGCACTTCTACATGCGCCAATGGGCATACAAGGTGGCGCATATGGCGTACAATCCGCGCTCAGGATCTCTACGGGTGCAGGAACGTGCGGTACGTCATTTTACTTTCTACTATGCTGGCCAGCTCTACGGCTGCAGCCGACTCCTCTTCTTCGACAGCGGCCCGGGAAGGCGATTGTCAGGCAGACATCAGCTTCAGCGACATCTACAGTAATCCCGATGACCTGGCGCTCAATTACTGTTATCTGCAACAGAAAATCGACGAGGGCGACATTAAGTCTGCCATTCCGGTCGTCGAACGTATTCTTCTGCTTGAGCCTCACCAGAACCGCGCGAGAATCATTTATGCAAGTCTGCTCTATCACTCTGACATGATGGTAGAGGCCCGGGAAGAGTTCGAAGAAGTGCGTTCCCGCCCTCTCCCACAAAGTGATGAATGGTTAGTTCTTGATTATCTGCGCAGAATAGATGAGCTCGATCAGCGCGCGACCCAGACTCTCTCAGTGTCAGTTACGGGGCATCACGATAACAACATCAACAACGCACCTGACGACGATACCATTCTGTTTTACGGCTACGAGTTCGACTTTCCACAAAAGAAGGTTGAGGAATACGGTACCGAATTCAACATCTCTTATGATCTGGACTATGCGTGGGGTGATTACCGCCAGCACGCCGCGATTGCATCACTTCAATACACTCGCGATAACTTCGCCACACAGGATTCTCTGGATTTCTCAAGTTGGTACGGCACGCTCGGGAATCGCTTTGACTTTGATGGCCTCAACCTGACCATATCGGGTAACGCGCAACACCAGTCTCTGTATCGAGAGGGCCTGTTGCGCAGTCATGGTGGTAGCATCAGCTCTTCCTACGCCTGGGACCTCAAGGATCTGAATTTCTATATAAATACCCGCCTGAGCACAGGCGTGTCGTCAGACAACTACATCGCCCCGGGCGCCAGTGGCAGCTCTGGGAAACGATATTACTCAAAAGTCGCAGGATCGCTGACCTTCGATAAGGTTCACAACCTCTACATGGCATTGGGCTATAGCACAAAAGAAGCTCGCATCGAGGCCTCCAGCTATACCAACTGGTCCACCAGCATGAGCTACCGCTGGACAGCCAGCGCCGGACAATCGATCGCCGCGTTTGTCAGCCAGAGTCGTACGCGTTACTCAGGCTCATCGGAGTTTGTCACAGGTGATCCATCACTCGTGAGGCGCAGCAAACCTTTGTTCGCATCGCTCGCTGTGACACTGCCCATCGAGTTGATCGATAACTTGGATCTAACGATCAGCGGTGAGCGCCAATTAAATCGCGCTGATATTTCAAACTACGAGTACCGTAATACCCGCTGGTCGGCGTCGGTCACAAAACTGTTCAGTCTTTGAGGGCCCTGCAATGACGACGAGTATCGCAATGAACAGACATGTTCAATCACGTAAGCAGCTCACTAGCGCCTTACTGGCGCTGACTGCGTTGGCTACAGCAATCCATGCCCACGCACAGGAGGCTGGTGTGCTGGCCGGTCTGAAAGGTTCGGTGACCGTCTACCGTAACGATCAAAACCTGACAGCGAATAGTGGTGAGCCTATCTTTCCAGGGGATAGGATTGAATCCAGCAGTGGCCAGCTATTTCAGTTGTTGCTGAGAGACGAAAGCACATTTACCTTCGGTGAAGGCTCCGTAATTTCTCTAGATAAGTTCGAATATGATGCACATAAAAATAGCGGTAATTTGCAGATTACTCAGGAATCCGGACAACTGAAATTCGCCACTGGCCGTATTGCAGATGGTAGTCTGAGCGCTTTCAGAATCCTGCAACCGTCAACAGAAGTCGCGGTATTGGGAACGATGGGTGTGGCAGCCATACTCTCGCCCGACCAGGTCTCCATGCATTTTCCTGATATTCAGCTGCCGCCCGATTCTGGGCCGCTGAGCTACTCATCTCTGATGGGCCCCGGCCCCTACTCTTCAATTCCGACGGGCACCTTTGTTGTCACCGCTGAAGGACAGAGCATTACTGTAGATCAACCAGAAGGAAGCGTCATCGCTGCGGAAGGCATGCCGCCGGTCTTCTTCTTTGCACCGCCATTAACGTTTGAACGACCACAAACCAGTGCTGAAGATGACCCGGAACAGAGTGAAAGTACGCTGAGTAACGTCACAGCAGATGACCCAGCCAATAAAAGGGCGAAGAAGACCAGCAACCGCAAGGCATCGGACGAGAGCCGCGAGCAAAGCCGCCGGGAGTCTCAGCAGTACATCGACGATCTTCAGGTTCAACGTATTATTGAGCGTATGGAAACGCGTTTTGGTCTGCCGGATGAGTTTGACCCGGCGTTCACTCCGGAACAACCCGCTGCCGCGCCAACTCAGCCAGAGCCTCAACCGGAACAACCCGTCACTGACCCTGAACCGCCGGTGACAGAGCCACCAATAACAGAACCACCTATAACAGAACCACAGGAACCAGGCACGGGCTCCGGATTGCCAACGAACCCAGGGGGAGATCCGCTTGATCCATTAGACCCAGGAACCGGCCTTGATCCGCTTGATCCCGGCCCGGGCATGATATGCCCAGGAGACCCTGAGTGCCCATAAAGATCACCGCATAAAAAAAGGCCACGCATAGCGTGGCCTTTTCATTGCTGCTTAAACCAGCGCCGGTTAAGGCGCTGTTTCTTCAGCCGGTGGAACCAGAACCTGCAGGAACTCCAGGAAGCTATCCAGCTGCCCCGATAGATTCGGGTTAGCGTTGGTGTAGCTACGCTGAGTACCGTCAACAAAGCTCAGCAACATACCATCCTGACTGTTACCCAGATGAGCAGTCGCCACCAGCGTTTCGTCAGCATAGATGTAGCCCGTCGCACCCGACAGGTACAGCTGCATAGCATTCGCCGTGCTGTTCTCCTGACTGATGAACACATTACCCTCTGGCGTCAGTGTTGCGATGTAAGTGCGATCCCCTGCGGATGGGTCCTGAATCGTGCTGGTAATCGTACCGTTATACGCCAGGTTAGCTTCAACCTCAGCGATGATCGCATCCCACTCTTCTGGCGTCAGTTCAGGTGCTGTCACTGTCGTATCGATCATGCTCAGAGCGTACTCTTTAGCAATGTCGACCACTGGCCCGAGACCTTCAACAATCGCATTCGTCACGGACAACGTTGGCGGAACACCGACGTTATCTTTCACGTTACGACCGGTCAGAATCGTAGTGTCATCCACCTGCAACTTGAACATCGGATAACCTGACACCGAGTTCAGTGTCTCACCCCAAGGGTTGGTACGGCTGAACGAGGCCACCTCGAAATCGAACACTGGCGTGCCCTTGTTCAGGTTCACCAGGCTTTCACGGTCAAACACAAACGACATATCAATATTGCTCATGCTGTATGTGCCGATGTTGCTATCAGTGCTGGTCAGGCTAAGTCCGCCGGTCGCACCGATCTCAAGTACTACTTCAGCGAGCAGGTCTTGCATCGCGTTGTATGCATCTGATCCCTCAGTACCTATATTGGTGTAAGCAATAGCATCGAGATCTTCGAACGGCGCCAACAAGTCTGCACGGCTATCGGACACATTGAGTATCAGACAGAAGTTATTCAGATTCATCGTCGCTACTGAGTTACTGATGGTACCGGTGAAACACATTGGTAACGGTCCGGCGTTGAAGTCGTAGTTACGGAAGAATACCGTGCGCTTACCACCCAACATTGCACGGATATCCTCAACCCTAGAGCTAAGGTCATAGCTCTGACCGTTAACAGTACCAGTCACCCGCAGCGAACATGAGTCGTCGCCATCATAGCCCTCGCAACTACTCACAGAAGTGCTAATCGTTTCGTAGCCTACTGAGGGTTCT